>Ga0136612_10000746_pt1 | contig 12623 bp, 7 predicted proteins | sample AntDryUQ224A2306_2_FD_106644 | JGI IMG/M metagenome (GOLD analysis project Ga0136612, IMG submission 106644) | Polar desert sand microbial communities from Dry Valleys, Antarctica - metaG UQ224A (23.06) | ecosystem: Environmental > Terrestrial > Soil > Desert | place: Antarctica: Dry Valley...
GCTCGGCCTGTGGGTGGCCAAGGGCTCCTGGCACGAGGGTGCCCGCGCCGCGTATCTGACCATCGGCGGTGACGCTTCGCTGCTCGCGCGCGCGACCGCGGTGATCGAGGGCGAGCTTGGCCTACGGGTTGTGAGCGCGTCCGGTGCTCGGCCGGCCCGCCTGTCCGTCCACTCGAAGCTCCTGCTACGGCTGCTCGAGCGGCTCGGCTTCGACGCCGGCCGCAAGCGCGTCCCCGGCTGGATCCTCGGATTGCCGCTCCGCAGGCTCAAGTGGTTCGTCGAGGGGTTCCGCGAGGGCGACGGCGTGCACGTCGCGGACGAGGCACGACACGAGTTCCAGACCGTCCACGAGGAGCTGAAGGACGATCTCGTCGTCGCGCTGGCGCGCTTCGGCCTGCTGGCGTCGGTCAGCCGCACATGCTCCCTGTGGCGCCTCACCCTCTGCCGCGTGTCGCCGTGGAGCCCGCTCGCGTGGGATGGCGGCGTCGAGCAGTCGCTCGAGGCGCGCGTGAGCGGGGATCTGGTGTGGGCGCCGATCACCTCGATCGCCGAGATCCCGCCGACCGACCGCGTCTACGACTTCTCGGTGCCCGGCCGGGAGAACTTCTGGGCCGGCAGCGGCGTCATGGCGCACAACACCTACGGGCCGAGGATGCGCCCAAACGACGGCCGGGCCATCCCGACCTTTCTCTCGCAGGCGCTCGCCCACAGGCCGCTGACCGTCTTCGGCGACGGCTCCCAGACGCGCTCCTTCGTCTACGTGGACGACGAGGTGAGAGGGCTGATCGCGCTGGCGGAGTCCGGCGTGCACGAGCCGGTCAACATCGGCAACCCGAACGAGATGAGCCTGATCGAGATGGCGCGACTCGTCATCGAGCTCACGGGCGCGCGCTCCGAGATCGTCTTCGAGTCGCTTCCGGTCGACGACCCCCAGGTTCGCCAGCCCGACATCGCGCGCGCACGCGCGCTGCTTGGGTGGGAGCCTGAGATCGAGCTCCGCGAGGGCCTGCGCCGGACCATCGAGCACGCGGTCGCCGGGCTCGAACAGCGCGCCTGAGCACGCAGCGGGGCGCCACCGATCGGCCCCGACGACGGCAGAAGCCCCCACGTCGCTCGGACGTGGGGGCTTCGTCGCTCGCTGCCGGGCTGGGCTTCGAGCCCTAGCGCCGGGACCGCGCCAGCCGCAGCACACGCTCGCAGCCGCGCAGGCGGTCCGCCCTGTCGGCGCGCACCGTGTCTCGGCCCGAGCCGCAGCTCACCGTCTCGCGCTTGCCGTTGGCGGAGTTGATCGTGTCGCGCCCGGCGCCGCCCGAATAGCGGTTGGTGCCCTGGCCGCCGGCGAGCGTGTCGTTGCCGGCCCCACCGTCGAGCCGGTCGTTGCCCGCTGACCCGCTGAGCTTGTCGCGCCCCGCGCCGCCGAAGAGCGCGTCCATTCCCGACCCGCCGTTCAGCTTGTCGTTTCCGGAGTCGCCCAGCAGCCGGTCGTTGCCCACCCCGCCGCTGAGATTGTCGGTGCCGAGGTTGCCACGCACCAGGTCGTTGCCGTCGGTGCCGCTCATGCGGTCATTGCCGTCGCCACCGAACATGCAGTCGTCACCCTGCAGGCCGTTCATCACGTCGTTGCCGGCGAGGCCGAACATGTTGTCGCCCTCGCGCGTGCCGTTGAGAGTGTCGTTGCCCGCACGTCCGACGACCGGGTTCTTGCCCTGAGTGCCCTCGGTCAGGCTGCGGCAGGCGCTGCCCGGCTGAGAGCGCGCGCTCGTGGGCGCCGGGACGGCCTGACCGGGGGCGGCGGTGCCGACTCCGGGCTGCCCGACCACGACGTTGCCGCTGACGGTGTTGCGGAACACGGTCTCGCAGTCCGGATCGATCGTGTCGAGCGCGTCGGCGTCGACGGTGTCGGCGCCGGGCCCACACTTGATGTTGTCGGGCTGGTCGACCTGGTTGTTGTCGACCGCGTCGACGGGACGACTGGGGTCCTGGCGGCTGCGCGAGACGATGAAGTCGTTTCCGTCCCCCGCGTCGACCACGTCCAGGCCGAGACCGGGTCGGATGCTGTCGTTGCCGCCGCCGCCGTTGAGGACGTCCTGCCCGTCGTCGCCGTTCATGATCGAGGGTACCGACCCGCTGACCGTCACGGTGTCGTCCTCAGCGCCGGCACGGATGTCGATGCGGGTGACGCCGGGGCCGCAGGTGGCCGTGTCGGTGCCGGTCTCCGTGCAGCCCGTGATCGGGTCGCGGCCGAGGCTGTCGGTGACGGTGGTGCTGGTGCCGCTCTGGAAGGTGAGGTTGTTGCGTAGCAATCCAGTCGAGGAGTAGCTCATCGTCCCGGCGGCGCTGAGGCTCACGGTGGCGGCGGATGCGGCCGCCGGAGCAAGCCCCATCGCGGCGCAGAGCACCAGCCCCACCAGCAGCGCGCTCCGGCGCCCGTGCCCGCGTGTACGTGCAGTCATCTCTGTCCCCCTTCGCCCGTCCCGGGCGGGTTCGCGTGAGCCGTCGTCCTTGATTGGCCGCGGCAAGCCTCGAGTACCTCCTGTAACGCGCCGAAGGCGTGAAAGTTTCCTCCTATTCCGGCGCCGACGAGGGGCCTGCCACTATTCGCTCGTGGTCACCAAGCGCAGAATCGTCGTGGTGGTGGCGACGCTCGCGCTCGTGCTCGCGGTGATCGGCCTGCCGCTCGTGTTCCTGACGGAGTCAGACGCCGAGCTCGGCGTCAAGCAGCGGCTCGGGCTCGCCAAGGGCTGCGTGCCGCGCACCGCCGAGTCACAGGGCTGGCGTGCCGAGCCGGAGCTGCCCGATCGCCGCGACGAGCCACGCGCCGTGGCGGCCGGCGGCAAGGCGTACCTGGCCGGCGGCACGGCCGACATCCTCGGCGCCGAGCCGAGCGACATCCCCGGCGTATCCCGGATCGAGGTCGAGTCGATCGCGGCGCTGACGGAGTTCGATCCCGCCACCCGTCGCTACACCGAGCGCCGGCCGATGCCCCAAGCCCTCAATCACGTCGGCATCGCCGAGTACCGAGGCGACGTCTACGTGGTCGGCGGGCACGGGCGGCTGGTGCAGGGGCTCGACGCAAAGGACGTCTTCTGGCGCTACTCGCCGGCCACCGACCGCTGGAGCGACATGCCCGCGCTGCCCTCGCGGAGGGGCGCCGCGGGCACCGGGGTGATCGGCGGGCGTCTGTACGTGGTGGGCGGGATGTTGCAGGGTCGTCCCGTGGCCACCCTCGAGATCTTCGACTTCGCCACCGGACGCTGGACCCGCGGCCCAGACATGCCCACTCCGCGCGAGCACGTGACGGCCGCCGTGCTCGACGGCGAGCTCTACGTGTTGGGCGGGCGTGGCCGTGCCGACGACGCCCTGCCCACCGCCGAGCGCTACGACCCCCGCCGGCGCCGCTGGGAGCGCCTGCCGCCGCTGCCGGTCGGCGCCGGCGGGCTCGAGGCGGTGACGCTGGGAGAGCGCGTGGTCGCGTTCGGCGGGGGGAGCGACGAGCGGGGGAAGGTCACCGGCGCCGTGCAGGCCTTCGACGCGGAGCGCGGGGAGTGGGGGCAGCTGCCCCCGATGCGCACGCCCCGTCACGGCCTCGGCGTGGCCGCCATCGGCGACCGCGCCTACGCCTTCGGCGGCTCTCCCTGCGCCCGCTTCAACGCCAGCGCCACAGTCGAGTCCTTCAGCCCCGCGAGCTGAGCCTGACGGCAGTTCGCTACGATCGTTCGTGGCGCGCCTCACGCAATGGGCTCCCGAGAGCGCCCGCGTACAACATGCCCGACGATCGCCTCCTGCCACATCCGCACTCAACGATTGGCGCCCTCGCGCCGATCTTGTACTGATGACCTCTTCACAACGGCCGCAAGGGACCGGAGACAGGGCCGCGCGCGCCGCCGGCAATGGTGCGTCGACGGCCGCGAACGGCGATCTCGACGTCCTAGGTCGCTCACGACTCGACGGCTCTCAGGGATCGCAGACCAGCTCTCGCATCTCGCGTTCACGCGACTCCGGCACGGGCGGCCTGCTGACCACGCTGCGAGTGCTTCGGCGGCGCCTCGGGCTGATCCTGCTCTGCCTGATCCTCGTGCCGGTGGCGGCACTCGCCTACTCGCTGACCCAGGAGCAGCAGTATTCGGCCTCCTCCTCGCTCCTGTTCCGCGACCCGGGCTTCGACGAGGGCCTGTTCGGCGGGCAGGGCACCGGCGGCGGTGGCCAGTCCTCCCCCGAGCGCGAGGCCGCCACCAACGAGCGGCTCGTGGGGCTCCCCGAGGTCGCTGCGCGCACGGCACAGAAGCTCGGCAACGGGCTCGCCCAGGGCGACGTGCTGGGCGCCCTCGACATCTCGGCCGAGGGCGAGTCGGACATCGTCCGCATCAGCGCCACGCACCCGAGCCCACAGCTCGCGGCGGGGATAGCCAACACTCACGCGCAGGAGTTCATCCGCTTCCGGCGCGAGGCCGATCAGGACCTGATCCAGCGTGCCCAGCAACTGCTCGAGCGTCGGCTCCAGCGACTCACCCCGGGCGAGCGGGCGACCGAGCGCGGGCGCGCCCTCCAGAACCAGATCGAGACGCTGTCCGGCCTCGCCGCCGCCCAGACCGGCAATGCGAGCCAGGTCCAGATGGCGCGCGTGCCGACGGCCCCCACGTCGCCGAAGCCCGTCCGCAACACGATCCTCGGCGCCCTCGTCGGCCTGATGCTGGGCCTCGGGCTCGCGTTCCTGGCCGAACAGCTCGACCGGCGGCTCAAGGACCCCGAGGACGTCGAGGAGGCCTTCGGCCTGCCGATCCTCGGCACGATCCCCCAGAGCCGCGCGATCGACCGGGCGACACGGCAGGAGGGTGGCACCGAACCCGAGGCGGAGGCCTTCCGCCGACTGCGAACGAACCTGCGCTACTTCAACGTCGACCGTCAGATCCGCACGGTCCTGCTCACCTCCGCGGGTCCGGGGGAGGGAAAGACCACCGTCTCCTGGAATCTCGCGCTCGCCGCCGCCCGCACCGGCGAGCAGGTGCTCTACCTGGAGGCCGACCTGCGGCGCCCGAGCCTGTCGCGCTACATCGAGCCCTCGAAGCACGGGCTCAGCTCGGTGCTCGCCGGCGTCGCGCACTTCGACGACGTCCTCTTCAGCGTGCCGGTCGGCGAGTTCCAGCCGGGAGAGGAGTCGGACGCACCGCTGGTCGACGTGATCTCCTCGGGCCCGATCCCGCCCAACCCGGCAGAGCTGATCGAGTCGGAGCGCATGCAGCGTCTGCTGCGACAGGTCGAGGACCTCTACGACCTGGTGGTCGTCGACACGCCACCGACGTCGCTCGTGGCCGACACGATCCCGCTGATGACGCAGGTCAACGGCGTGATCGTCGTCAGCCAGCTCGGCCGCAGCAACCGCGACGACGCCGAATCGCTGCGCGAGCAGCTCACCAACCTCAACGCGCCCGTGCTCGGCGTGGTCCTCAACGGCCACACCGCGAAGTCGATGTACTACGGCTACTAGGTGGCTAGCACCTACTCGGCCGCGTGAGCGACGTCCTCGCGCTCGGCTACCACGGGATCAGCGCGTCGTGGCCGGCCGAGACGACTGTCGCGCCTGAGCGCTTCGAGGCGCAGCTGATGCACCTGGTTGCGCAGGGCTATCGCGGCGCCACCTTCAGCGACGCGCTCACCGCTCCGCCCGCCCCGCGCACCGTCGCCGTGACCTTCGACGACGCTCACCGCTCGGTGCTCGAGCTGGCGCTGCCGATCATGTCGCGCCTGGGGCTCGTCGGGACCGTATTCGTCCCCACCGCCTACGCCGACGGGGGGCTCATGGGCTGGCCCGGCATCGCGCAGTGGATGGGCGGGCCGCATGAGCCCGAGCTCCGATGCATGACGTGGGACGAGCTTCGCTCGCTGGCGGAGCTCGGCTGGGAGATCGGCTCCCACACGCGCAGCCACCCGCGCCTGACCCAGCTCGACGCCGGAGCCCTCGCCGCCGAGCTGCGCGAGTCGCGCGAGCAGTGCGAGGACGCGCTGGTGCGCCCGTGCCGCTCGCTCGCCTATCCCTACAGCGACTTCGACGACCGCGTGGCGCGCGCCGCGCTCGACACCGGGTACCGCTTCGCCGCGACGATTCCGCGCGGGGTGGCTGCGCCGCTTCCGCTCAGGTGGCCGCGGGTAGGCGTCTACGGCCACACAAGCGACCGTCGCTTCCGAGTCAGGGTCTCGCGCAGGCTGCGCGTCGCGCGCGGATCCTCGGCCTGGCGGACGCTCAACGGCGCCCGCCACCGGGTGCTCGGGTTGCGCCGCCGGTGAGCGCGCCAACGACCCCCGCAGTCCTGCTCGGCGCGGGGGTGAACGGCCTGTCCGTCGCTCGCAGCCTCGGTCGCGCCGGAGTGCCCCTGTACGTGCTCGGCGCCGCCAACTCGCTCGTCAGCAACTCGCGCTACCGCGGCCGCTACGTCGCCCTCGGAGGCGGCGACGGGATGCAGGCGCGCTGGCTCGAATGGCTGCGCACCGGGCCGCACGGCGCGGTCGTGCTGCCGTGCGGGGACGACGGCCTCGAGCTCGTCGCCCGCAACCGGGCCGAGCTCGCGGCGCTCGGCTACGTCCCGATCGAGGCCGACGACGACGTCCTGCTCGCGATGCTCGACAAGCACCGCCAGTACGAGCTCGCCGCGCAGATCGGGGTGCCGGCGCCGCGCACGCTCACGATCCAGTCTGACTCCGACGTCGACGCCGCCGCCGCGTCGTTCCCCTACCCGTGCGCCCTGAAGCCGTTGCAGTCACACGTCTGGGCGCGCCACTTCACCGGTAAGGTGATCGTCGTCTCGAGCGCCGATGAGCTGCGCCAGGCGATCGTGCGCATGCGGGCCCTCGGTATCGACATGCTGGCCACGGAGATCGTCGCCGGCCGCGAGGACCAGTACTACGGCTACTACTCGTACCTGGACGAGCGCGGCGAGCCGCTGTTCGAGATGACCAAGCAGAAGATCCGCCAGTACCCGCGCGGGTTCGGCGTCGGCTGCTATCACGTCACGAACTGGGATCCCGAGGTGGCGGAGATGGGCCTGCGCTTCATGCGGGGAGTCGGCATGCGCGGCCTCGCGAACGTCGAGTTCAAGCGCGACGCCCGTGACGGCCGGTTGAAGCTGATCGAGCTCAACCACCGCTTCACGGCGATCAACGAGCTCGTGCGCCTCGCCGGGCTCGACCTCGCCCTCTTCACGTACAACCGCCTGACCGGGCGCGACGGCCCGAGCCTCGCCTCGTATCGAAGGGGCGTGCGGCTGTGGTACCCGGTCGAGGATCTGCGCTCGATGCGCGAAGCCCGGGCCGCCGGCGAGCTTTCGATGGGAAGCGCCGCGCGCAGCGTGCTCCATCGCCAGCACTTCCCGATCTTCAGCTGGGACGACCCCCGTCCCAGCCTGTTCAGCAATGCCCGGCTCGTCCGCCGCGTCGTGCGCCGGCTCTCGGGTCGCCGTACTCCCCCGTCGCACCCCGCCGCGGGATCTTAGGAGGAGGGATCGGCGGCGACCGCCGCCTGACCAGCTTGCCCGCCGCCGTCGTGGTCGAACGCGCGCAGCTGCGCTAACGTCGCGCAATCGGCGGCGTCGGGGGAGGTCGCCGAGCGCCCGCGGCTCGACCGCGCGGCTCCTCAGGAGCGGTCCCGATCGAAACGAGGCAGCAGTGAAGCCCATCACGTCCGCGCGCAGTCGCGCGCAACAGGCAGCCGGTGCAGCCACCTTCGCGCTGCTCGTCCTCGCTGTGGCACCGGTCGGCGCGCGGGCCGCGCCTGTGACGCCGCTCGAAAGCGCGGCGTCGAACTACTGCGACGACCTCGCCAAGGCCTCGCAAGGGCCGACGCCCCCGGCCATCCGGCCCGTCGCAAGCCTCGTGCTGCACAACGGGACCAGCACGACGAGCCCGCCGATCGCGGACGGCGCGGTGCTGACGGCGCCGGCGGTGGCGCTGCACGAAGGAAAGGCGACCTTCCACACGGGCCTCACCGTTCGACCGACCCAGGGCTACTGCGCCTGGCACGGCGACGTCAACAGCCGGTACCACTTCCAGCCGCGCGCCACCGAGACGCACGAGTACCGCACCCCCGGCTTCTACAAGCCGTGGATGTACGTCGTCGACAGCACGGGCGTGTGGTCGCAAAAGGCGTTCGGGCCGACGTTCCAGGTCAACGCGCCGCCGAGTGCGTCCTTTCGCTTCTCGCCCACCGCGCCGAAGCCGGGAGATCGCGTGACCTTCACGTCGACCTCCTCCGACCACGAGCAGACCAAGTACGGCGAGGCGGTCAGCCACGCGTGGGACCTCGACGGCGACGGCTTCGACGACGGCGCCGCGAGCACCGCGTCGTTTACCTACCCGAGCGCCAGGTCGTGGACCGCCCGCCTGCGCGTGACCGACTCCAATGGCGTAAGAGCTGAGGCCACGGCCTCCGTGCCGGTGGTCGCGCCCGCCACGACCAACAGCCCGAGGCCGCGTCGCCCGGGCACCTCCACCCAATCCGGGCCCGACATCCCGAGCACCGTCACGGGCGACGAGTCCGGCATGGTCTCGGCCGTCGGCGAGCAAGGTCAGACGAAGGTCTTCCTCGCGCCGCGGGTACTCGCCAAGTTCCGCGTCCGCCGCGGCCGCACGCGCGTTCGCATGCTCGCTCTGCGCAGCCTCGTCAAGGGCTCCACGGTGCTCGTGCGCTGCCGCGGCCGCGGCTGCCCCAGGCGCGCCCAGTCCGTCGCGGTACGCGCCAAGAAGGGCCTGCGCTTTCGCCGCTTCGAGCGCTCCCTGCGCACGGGAGCCGTGCTCGAGGTCAGGGTCACGATGCCCGGCACGGTCGGCCGCTACGTGCGGATGAGGATGCGCCGCGGCGAGCAGCCTGTGCGACGCGAGCTGTGCGTTCAGGACGGGGCGAAGCGGCCGGGGGACTGCTAGGGGCGACCATCGCACGATCGCGCACGCGACTGTGCGCGATCGTGCACCCGATTGCGCGCACGTCGCACCTTCTTGCGCGGGGCGTCACGACGGACGATGCCCGCATGCGGCTATTCGTCTGCTCAAACGTAAGTGACCCGATAGCAGGACCTTCGCGACGCCGGCGAGCGCTCTGGGTGCCAGGCATACGGCCTGACGAACGCGCGCTCATGCCGTTACATCAGAGGACAGCGAGGGCGCACACGCCAAACAAGGCACGAGCGGCGGGCAACCGCGGCGGCGCGCAAAGGAGACTTGGGGGCAGTGGAGTGACTGAGACCGGCTTGAGCATACGCTCGCGCCGCGCACTGGCTGGACTGGCGCTCATGGGAGCTCTTGTCCTCACGCCGACGCAAACGGCGTTCGCGCACCACTACTCGAACCCCGCGGATTCCAAGCCGTGCACCAATGGGTACGACCCCGGCTCCCGTGCGCCAGAGATCAGCACGATGAGCCTGAAGGGATCCACCGAGACCGGCTACTCAGATCAGCTGCGCGGGGAAGAGCACATCCGGACGTTCAATGGGACGCTCGTCGGCGACGTCGGGGCCTACAGCGGGATCAATGACGTCAGGGCCGGCGTCACCGCGACACCGAGCCCTGGAGTAGCCGCCACCGCCACGACGCCTGCCGTGGCGCCGCGGACGATCGTCAAGTTCTGCCGCTTCTTCGATGACCCGTTCCGAAGGGACGCCTACCCCACCACGGGCTCGCGCGAGTACTTCACGAGCAGTACAGGCACCGCCCCCGGCGCGCAGGCCTCGAACACGATCGGGCACCAGTACGTTCAGCCCGGTACCTATGAGCCGTTCGCCTACGCGATCGACGACGCCAATGCCTGGTCGGACAAGGCGAAGAGGCGCATCTACATCAACGGTCCGCCGACGGCCTCGTTCGGCTACTCCGGGTCGCCTTCGGGCGAGGCTCCGGCCCTGGTCAACCGACCGGTGTACTTCAGCTCCACCTCGGCGGACCATCCGGCGGAGAAAGAGACGCTCAAGTACGCCTGGGATCTCGATGGCGACGGCTTTGACGATGGCACGGCGAGCACGGCCACCTACACCTATGCTTCCGACGCGCCTCGGACGATCAGGCTAAGAGTCACTGACACGTGGGGTACACAGCGGACCGCGAGCCTGCCCTTGACGTTCGAAAACCTTCCCCCGCGCGCGTCCTTCTCCATCTCGCCGTCGAACCCCCAGCTCGGCCAGCCGATCACCTTCACCTCCACGTCGACGGACCCGGACGGGACGGTGGCGAAGGTCGAGTGGGAGTTCAACGGCGACGGGAAGTACGACGACGCATCTGGCACCACGGCCCAGTACACATTCCCCCAACCCGGCCGCTATCCCGTAAGCGTCAGGGTCAGCGACGAACGGACGCCGCCGCGGGTCACGGTGCTCACCCAAACGATCGTCGTCGGCGAGCCTGGCGGGGCACTCTCTGCCGCGGGAGTGAGCTCCTCGAGTGGTGCTGCGGCCGCCACGAGCTCGAGCGGGACCACGGCGCGGCGGCGCTTGACCACCCGTGTCCGGCTTCGTGCGGCCGTGACCCGGCGGGGAGCCACGCTGCGGACGTTCGCGCTGACCGTCGAGCGCGGCGCCACATTACGGGTGAAGTGCAGCGGCGGTGGCTGCCGCACCAAGGCGCAGACCCTTCGTTCTCGAGGCAAGCTGATCGCGCTTCGCCGGTTCCAGCGCTCCTACAGGGCGGGGGCCGTGATCCGGGTGTTCGTGACGAAGTCCGGTCGCGTCGGCCGCTACATCAGGATCACCATCCGCAAGGGCAAGTCACCCCTGCGCAGGGACGGGTGCCTGAGCGGTGGCGGTCGCCGACCCACCCGCTGCTGAGGCGAGCCGGACGACTGGTTGCCCGCCGGCGGCGGGCGCTCCACAGTCCCGTAGTCGAAGCCGCTGGGTCGTCGGCCTGAGTGGCGTGTGAGCTCACCCGGATCGCCCCGACCGTCTTCGTTCACGACCTCGTGCCCTTCACACTCGGGCCAGGGTCCCCGAACCAGTCGGCGGGATGCAGGTGCTCGAGCGCGAGCCGAGCTCATTCCGTTGACATGACTCCTGCGATGCGGCCCCTTGCATGCCGCCTGCACGATTACGCACTCGGATTCGCGCATCTCCCACCTGCTCAGGTCGCCGGCCAACAAGCAGCATGACTCCATGCATTCGAACGGACCAGGCCGGCCGCTGCTTCGCCCTGTCAACGCCGCGGTGAACCAAACCAATCAGGAGGTAGTCGAGATGAAGCTGAACGGACTCAGTGCCCCGGAGAGCGCCGGGTACCGACGCCGGCGCGCGGCGCTTGCGACGGCGGCGCTGATGGCGGGATTCACGATGGCCTCGAGCGAGGCGGCCTTCGCCCACCACTACAGCAATGGGACGACGTGCGACAGGGGCTACGCGGCGTATCAGACCGCGGGGGCGCCGCTTCCGGCGCCCGAGGCCGCGATTCGCCTAGTCTTCAATAACGACTTCAACGCATTTCGCGGTACCGAGGCAGCGCCTCTCACGGACACCGGCACGGCGGTCAACGTCTACGCGCGAGGCAAGCCGGCGCCCGGCCAGCAGATCTCCGACTTCTGTCGCTGGTTCGACGACCAGGCCAAGCCGAGCACGCAGCACTACGACGGCGATGGGCCGTTCGCGCCGGGCACGGACGGTTGGGCCGAGAACGGCATCGGTCATACGTACACCCAGCCGGGCAAGTACGAGCTGTTCGTGCACGCCATCGACGAGCAGGTGCCTCAGAAGGCCTGGTCGACACGGGTGAACCGGATGATCGAGGTCAACGGGCGTCCGACTGCTTCATTCACCTCCAGCCCCACGAAGCCGAAGCCGGGTCAGGAGATCACCTTCACGTCTACCTCGGCGGACCATCCGGCGGAAGTGGGTGGGCCGCGACCGCTCAAGAGCTACGCCTGGGACCTCGACGGTGACGGCAAGTACAACCAGCCGAGCGATCGGAAGTTCGGCGCCGCCGACCAGCAGACGGCCAAGTACACGTACGCGTCGGACGCCCCCGTCACCGTGCGACTGCAGGTGCGCGACGACAAGGACGCGAGGCCCCTCGAGCCGGCCGAGCGCGTGATCTCGCTGACGGACACCGCGCCGGTCACGTCGTTCTCGTACTCGCCTACGAGCCCCCAGCCCGAGCAGGCGGTGACGTTCACGTCGAGGTCGACCGACGCTGACGGCGATCGCATCGTCAAGTGGGAGTGGGACCTCAACGGTGACGGCGTCTACAACGAGGGCTCCGCGGCGAGCGTCTCCTACGCGTTCCCGCGCAGCGGCCTTTTCCCGGTCAGCCTGAAGGTCACCGACGACCGCGGAACGTCGTCGAACATCGCGCAGCAGACGGTGTCCGTCGTCGATCCGTCCGCGCTGGCCGCCACGACCCCAGTGGCTCCCACCGGCGCCGTCGTCCCCGCCAGGTCGGTCGGGACCCGGCAGACCGCCACGACCGCCGGCCTGAGGGCCCGCGTCGGCCTCCGCTCTCGCTTGACCCGGGTGGGTGCCCGGTTCAGCACGCTCACGGTGTCGACCGTCCGCGGCGCCACGGTCAAGGTCCGCTGCAAGGGCAGTGGCTGCAAGACCCGGGCCCAGACCCTGCGCTCGAAGGGCAAGGCGCTCCGCCTAACGCGGTTCCAGCGCTCGTACAGGGCC
>Ga0136612_10000747_pt1 | contig 12622 bp, 12 predicted proteins | sample AntDryUQ224A2306_2_FD_106644 | JGI IMG/M metagenome (GOLD analysis project Ga0136612, IMG submission 106644) | Polar desert sand microbial communities from Dry Valleys, Antarctica - metaG UQ224A (23.06) | ecosystem: Environmental > Terrestrial > Soil > Desert | place: Antarctica: Dry Valley...
CCCGGATCGCGCTCGACGACTCCGTCGAGCGCCTCGTCGATCGCCCGCAGGACGTCGTCGTCGAGCCGGGCATCGGCAGCCTTGACGTTCTCGGTCACCTGTTCTGGCCGGGTGGCGCCGATGATCGCCGCGGAGACGTTGGGATTCTGCAAGACCCAGGCGACGGCCAGCTGGGCCATCGACAGACCGGCCTGCTCGGCGATCGGGCCCAGTGCGGCTACCGCCTCGAGCACGTCGTCGCGCAACCAGCGCTGGACCATGTCGGCGCCGCCCTTGTCGTCGGTGGCGCGTGACCCTGGCGGATGCGGCTGTCCGGGCCGGTACTTGCCGGTGAGCACGCCCTGCGCGATCGGCGACCAGACCACCTGGCCGATACCGAGCTCCTCGCACGTCGGTACCACCTCGGCCTCAATCACGCGCCAGAGCATCGAGTACTGCGGCTGGTTGGAGACGAACGGCACGTGCAGCTCTCGGGCCAGCTCATGTCCGGCCCTCAGCTGCTCGACGGTCCACTCCGAGACGCCGATGTAGTGCGCCTTACCCGAGTGCACCAGGTCGGCGAACGCCTCCATCGTCTCCTCGAGCGGCGTCTCGTGGTCGTAACGGTGCGCCTGGTACAGGTCGACGTGGTCGGTCTGCAGTCGGTCCAGTGACCCGTCGATCGACTCGCGGATGTGCTTGCGAGACAGTCCGGAGTCGTTCGGGCCACCCGGACCTGTGGGGAAGAAGACCTTTGTGCAGATCTCGACCGACTCACGCCGGACGCCCTCGAGGGCCCGGCCCAACACGGTCTCGGCGGCGGTGTCGGCATAGACGTCGGCGGTGTCGAACGTCGTGATGCCGTCATCGAGTGCCTGGCGTACGCAGGCCTTGGCCGCGTCTTCCTCGACCTGCGAGCCGTGCGTCAGCCAGTTGCCGTACGCGATCGCCGAGACTTTCAGACCACTGGAACCTAAAGGGCGGAACTCCATGCGGCGACCTTACGGTGCTCTGCCCGGCTGTGCAGGATACGTGCCCGGACTTGTCAGCGGCGTCCGCCGAAACTGCCGCAGGCGTTATCTCAGCACGCTGACAACTTCGGTGGGACCGGTTCCACGGTGGGTCGAAATGACGCCGGTCAGTAGCGTTCGGAGAGTGGTGCGCCTCGCTCGACCTGCGGCTTCGGCAGCCGGAAACGGCGCAGCTGGCTGCTGCGCAGCACCGTGTAGCCGACAGCGCCGCGCCGGTTCTCGCCGGGGAAGCGCTTCGCGAGCTCCCGGCGGGTCTTGAACACCAGGTAGATCGTGTCGAGGACGGTGCCGACGATCGTGGTGAGCCACAAGAACAGCTGCGCGTACGCCGACGCCGGCGTGCGCACGAAGCCGAGCACGAGGATGACGATCAGCAGCGGGAGCAGGTACTCCGCGACGTTGCGGCGTGCGTCGACCAGATCCCGGCAGAAGCGCCGTACCTTGCCCCGGTCACGCTTCGGCAGGTTCGCCTCGCTGCCGCTCTTCAGTGCCGAGTGCGTCTTCTGCCGTGCCTCGTACCGCTTCTGTCGCATCCGCTTGGCAGCTTCCTTGCGGTCCTTCGGCGGCGTGAGACGCTGCTTGCGAGCCACCTCCGCTTCCTTGCGCCGGGGCGTGGGTCGCCCCTTCGCCTCCTGACCCTGGAGCCGCTGCATCTCCTCCGCCGTCGGTGCGGCGTCGGTGGCGACTACATCGTCTTTGGCGGAGCGGCGTCGGAACACGAAGCTGCCTTGCTGTCGGCGTACAGGTGGCTGGCAGTCGCCAGGGTACCGGCGCTTCGGCGCGTCCTCGGTCTCGTCGCCGTCGTATGCGGGGCCTAAGGTGGGGCCATGACCATGATGAAGCGGATGAGCATGATCTTCCGGGCGAAGGCCAACAAGGCGATCGACCGTGCCGAAGATCCTCGCGAGACGCTCGACTACAGCTATCAAAGGCAGCTCGAGCTGCTGCAAAAGGTTCGCCGCGGTGTTGCCGACGTGGCGACCAGTCGCAAGCGCGTGGAGCTGCAGATCGCCCAGATGCAGCAGCAGGGCGACAAGCTGAAGGGACAGGCGCAGAAGGCGCTGGGCTCCGGTCGTGAGGATCTCGCCCGGGAGGCGCTGACTCGACGCTCTGGGCTCGACCAGCAGCTGTCCGACCTGCACGCGCAACACGCGTCGCTGCAGGGTGAGGAGGAGAAGCTGACGTTGGCGTCCCAGCGGCTGCAGGCCAAGGTCGAGTCGTTCCGGACGCGCAAGGAGACGATCAAGGCGACCTATACCGCGGCCGAGGCACAGACCCGCATCAACGAGGCGTTCTCCGGCATCTCCGAGGAGATGGGCGACGTCGGGCTGGCGGTTCAACGCGCCGAGGACAAGACCGCGCAGATGCAGGCGCGTGCCGGCGCGATCGACGAGCTGATCGCATCGGGTGCGCTCGACGACGCCAGCGGCCAGCCGAACGACGACATCTCCCGCGAGCTCGACGCGCTGTCAGCGGGCTCGGACGTGGAGTCCGAGTTGGCGTCGATGAAGGCGGAGATTGGCGCGGGCTCGGCCCCGAAACAGCTTGAGGGGCAGGCCGATCCGCAGTCTGCCGAGCACGCCACTTCGTCCGAGCACCAGCGTGAAGAACGATGATGATCGTCCGGATCATGGCCGAGGGACAGTTCGAGATCGACGACGAGCAGCTCGGGCGCCTCAACGTACTCGACAGGTCCGTCGAGGCGGCAATCGAGCAGGGCGACGAGCCGGAGTTCTGTTCGGCGCTCGAGGCCCTGCTGAAGGCGGTGCGCCAGGAGGGTCGGCCGGTACCCGACGACGCCCTCGTCGACTCCGACCTCATCCTGCCTCCAGCCGACGCGTCCCTCGAGGAGGTACGCGGGCTGCTCGGCGACGAAGGGCTGATCCCCGACCCGATCTGAGGCCCGCCGGAACAACGCCTTGCGACCGCTCGTTTCAGGCAGTGAACGGCCCACTGAACGGCGAGGTGATCTGGTGGCACACACTCGGTTCCGCAGCGATCCGGGTCTGACAGCGCGCATGGGTCTGGTCGGCTTCTTACTGGCCGTCCTGTACCTGGGCTTCGGGGCGTACCTGGTGTACGCGAGCGGCTCGATCGCGCTGGGCGCGATCATCGTGGTTGGGCTGGCGTTCGCGCAGTGGTACTTCTCGGACAAGATGGCGCTGGCCTCCATGCGAGCCAACATCGTGACGCCGGAGCAGGCGCCGGAGCTGCACGGAATGATCGACCGCCTCGTCGCTCTGGCGGACATGCCGAAGCCTCGGGTGGCAATCGCCGACACGGATCTGCCCAACGCCTTCGCGGCCGGTCGCTCACCCGATCACGCCGTCGTCTGCGTCACGACCGGCATCCTGCGGCGCCTTGACTCCGACGAGTTGGAAGGCGTCCTGAGCCACGAGCTCGCCCACGTGGCGAACCGTGATGTCGCGGTCATGACGGTGGCGTCCGCGCTGGGCCTGCTCGCCGGTTTCATCACCCGTTGGGGGCTCTACTTCGGCGGCGGCCGCAGTCGTGACCGCAATGGCGCGGCCGCGTTCCTGGTCATCTGGCTGGTCAGCATCCTGGTGTACGCCATCAGTTTCCTGCTGACCCGGGCGCTGTCTCGCTATCGCGAGCTGTCGGCTGATCGCGGCGGCGCCTATCTGACCGGCAAGCCGTCGGCGCTCGCGTCGGCGCTGACCAAGATCACCGGCGACATGGCTCGCATCCCGACCCGCGACCTTCGTGCCGCCGAGTCGATGAACGCCTTCTTCTTCGCACCGGCGATCCGGGGGGCGTCGTTCTCGACGCTGATCGCGACTCACCCACCGATCGAGAAGCGGCTCGAGCAGCTGGCCAAGGTGTCGGCGGAGCTCGGGCGACCGCTGTGACGTTCCTCGACGCCCTGCTCGGGCGGTCCAAGCCCGTCCAGGCGAACCTCGACGCGTTGTTCGCGATCCCGCAGGCCGCCTTGACGTTGCAGGCAGGCGGTGGTTTCACCCCGACCGGGGTGGGGGCCGTGTGCTATCGAGCCAACGAGGGCGCGGCGTTCGCCACGCTTCAGGGCGATGTCCAGCAGCTGCTCGATGCGGACGGTGGGCCGGCCGTCGAGCGCTCGGAGGACTCGTACGGCTTCACCTGGCTGCTGTGTCGGCAGGACCCTGATGACCTTTCGGCTCTGGTGACCGAGTTGCACACGGTGAACCGGACTCTTGAGGACAATGGATTCGGGCCCTCCTTGCTGTGCTCCCAGGTCGGCTTCGTCGGCCCCGACGGGCGCACGCTGGGTGTCGTCTACCTGTACAAGCGTGGCTCGTTCTACCCGTTCGCGCCGCTAGCCGACGAGCGGCGGGACAACGCGCTTGAGCTGCAGGTGCGCGGCCTGGTCGCCGGTGACCTCCCGATCGAGAAAGAGATGGGCCGTTGGCTGGCCCTGTGGGGCGCTCCCGGCCTGACCTGACCTGTCCACAACCCGTCCACACCCCTTTCTCACGATCCGAGACATATGACGGCCGCTGAGCGTCACACATCGCGTCTGATGCCGTCAGCAGTCTCGGATCGCGGGAAGGGGGGTGCGGTGGTCACAGGAAGTGGGCGGAGGGCAGGTACGGCGTGGGCGGGCGCATGTGGCGCAGGCAGACGTACCCCTCGTTGCGCACCGTCAATCCGGCTGCCAACGCGATGTCGACCGCCCACTCCTGCTCGGCGGTGACGTCGCCGAACGAGATGGGCGACGCCGGGTCGGCGCGCGCCAGCGCCTCCCACAGCAGCCGACTGGCGACTCGCCGGTTGGTCGCAGCCAGGACGTGAGGAGAGCCGTCGGTCTCGACGAAGCAGTAGCCTGAGCCGGTGAGCTGGTCGCAGACCAGCAGCGTCGACCGGTTCAGCAGCACCTCGAAGTCCGGACCGTGCGCAGCGCCACGCACCTGCCGGTCGACCGAGTTGCACAGGTCGAGATCGCCGGCGGAACCCTCGCGGACCCCCTCGCTCACCGGCAGCAGACTCCGGTCGACCTGACCGATCAGCAGCATCGCCGGATACAAGGTGAAACCCGCACTCCGGTAACGGCGGGCGGCCCGCGGGTCGTGCGAGGAGCAGATGAAACCGCGCAGGCAGCCGGCGCCGTACGCCACGGCCACCTCGAGCAGCGCCTTGCCGATCCCGGCGCCCTGCAGTCGGGGCAGCACCCCGTACGACGACAAGCCCCACAGGCTCTCGCGGCGCAGCGCCATCGTCACCCCGACGACGTGTCCCTCGTCTTCCGCGACCCAGCAACCGCCGGCGTCGTGCCGCAGCAGGTGCTCTGCGCGGTCCCGCCAGCGGCGGGCGCGAGCGGTCGAGCGGCGTGGCAAGGGCATGCCCGGGCGGTCTTCGAGCGCAGCGAACGCCAGGTCCGTCACACTCTCGGCGACGGTCACGTCCCCGGTACGCATCGGCCGGATCAGCACCCGGTCACCGTAGTCGCGACAAGATGGCCCGGTGCGTGTTGTCGTCGCCCCGGACAAGTTCGCCGGCACCCTGCGTGCTGCCGAGGCTGCCGCGGCGATCCGAGAGGGGTGGCTCCGCCGGTCCCCGGCGGACGAGCTGGTGTCCGCTCCGATGTCCGACGGTGGGCCCGGCTTCATCGACGTGCTCCATGCCGTACGCGGTGGTGAGCTGCTCGCCGTCACGGTTGCCGGACCGCACCACGACCCCACGCCCGCGACCGTGCTGCTAGAGGGTCGAACCGCCTTCATCGAGTCGGCCCAGGCCTGCGGGCTGCACCTGGTCCCGCAGGCGGGCCGGGATCCAGAAGGCGCCGCCACGGTCGGTGTCGGCGAGCTCGTGGCCGCGGCTGTAGCCGCTGGAGCGAAGCGGATCGTCGTCGGTCTGGGCGGCAGCGGGACCAACGATGCCGGGGCGGGATTCCTGTGGGCGCTCGGCGCCCGCGCCGACGCCGATCTGCGCAGCGGAGCGCGCGGCCTGTCCGGTGTCACGAGGGTGGATCTCGGCGCGACCCGCCAGCGGATGTCGGGAGTCGAGCTGGTAGCGGCCACCGACGTCGACAACGGGTTGCTCGGAATGTTCGGTGCGACCAAGGTCTACGGCCCACAGAAGGGGCTGCCGCAGGAGCGGGTCGCCGACGTCGACGCCTCGCTCGGGTCCTTTGCTGCCGCGACGCTCGGGCCCGGCGTGCAGCAGCGCAAGCTCGCGGACGCAGCCGGTGCCGGCGCGGCCGGTGGCCTGGGCTTTGCCCTGCTGCTGCTGGGAGCGTCGCTACAACCCGGTGTCGAGCTGGTGGCCAAGGCCGTCGGACTGCTCCCGGCGGCGCGCGGCGCCGATCTGGTGGTCACTGGCGAAGGCGCCTTCGACGTCTCCTCACGCGCCGGGAAGGTGGTCGCGGGTGTCGCCGCCGTCGCAGCCGAGGCGGTGCGGCCCTGCATCGTGCTGGCCGGCGAGGTTCTCATGGGCGCCCGAGAGATGCGCACGATCGGAGTCGAGTCGGCGTACGCCATGGTCGACCTCGTGGGCCGCGAGCGGGCCCTGGCCGACCCGGCGGACAGCCTCGCGGTGCTCGCCGAACGGGCGGCACGGACCTGGTCCCACTGACCCGGACGGTCGACGTGACCCCGAAGGCCGCTGTGCGATGATGGGAATGAACGATGGCCGGGTGCGTTGAAGGCTAGTGCGGAAGTACCGACCCACGGGAGACGGCAGACATGACGGTTCAAGGCGAGACGGTTCAGGGCGACGCCCCCGCTGCGACGGACGGCGTGGTGATCACCGACACCGCTGCGAGCAAGGTCAAGAGCCTGCTCGAGCAGGAGGGTCGTGACGACCTACGACTGCGCATCGCCGTGCAGCCGGGCGGCTGCTCGGGCCTGCGCTACCAGCTCTTCTTCGACGAGCGGAACCTCGACGGCGACGCCGTCCGCGACTTCGGCGGGGTGGCCGTCGTCACGGACCGGATGAGCCAGCCCTACCTGGCCGGCGCGACGATCGACTTCGTCGACACCATCGAGAAGCAGGGCTTCACGATCGACAACCCCAACGCCGGTGGCTCGTGCGCCTGCGGGGATTCGTTCCACTGAGCCGTCCCTTGGGCAGTCCCTTGGGCAGCTCCCGCCCCTGACGACAGCAACGTAGACGGAACACCGTGGCCATCGCCGTGACCGGGTCGATCGCGACCGATCACCTCATGCAGTTCCCCGGCAGGTTCGCAGACTCCCTGGTCGTCGACCAGCTCGACAAGATTGCGCTGTCGTTCCTCGTCGAGGACCTTGAAGTACGCCGCGGCGGCTGCGCTGCCAACATCGCCTTCGGCCTCGGGTCCCTCGGCCAGCGCCCGGTCCTCGTGGGTGCGGTGGGTGAGGACTTCGTCGACTACCGCTCCTGGCTCGAGCGCCACGGTGTCGACTGCTCTGGTGTCCACGTCTCCCTGACGCAGCACACCGCCCGCTTCATCTGCACCACCGACTCCACCATGGCTCAGATCGCGTCCTTCTACGCCGGCGCGATGAGTGAGGCGCGCAGCATCGAGCTGGCCCCGATCGCCGCACGACGCGGCGGGCTCGAGCTCGTCGTCGTCAGCCCCAACGACCCGGCCGCGATGCTGCGCCACACCGAGGAGTGCCGCAGTAGGGGCTACCCGTTCGCGGCGGACCCCTCGCAGCAGCTGGCGTGGGCCGACGGCGAGTTCATCCGCTCGACCATCGACGGCGCCGCGTACCTCTTCAGCAATGGGTACGAGGCCGCGCTGACCGAGCAGAAGACGGGCTGGTCCGCCGCGCAGATCCTGGGACGCGTCGGGACCCGGGTGATCACGCACGGAGCCGATGGGGTGCTCCTGCACCGCACGGGACAGCCGGACATCGACGTGCCCGCGGTGGCGGGGGTGACACCGGTGGACCCGACGGGTGTCGGTGACGGCTTTCGGGCCGGCTTCATCGCGGCGGTGAGTGCCGGCCTCGAGCCGCGCCGGGCCGCGGAGGTGGGCTGTGCGCTCGCGGCGTCCGTCGTCGAGACGACGGGCCCGCAGGAGTACGTCGTGTCCCGCGCCGCGTTCCTGACCCGGGTCGGCTCCGCGTACGGGTCCGACTCTGCCGACGCGGTCGCTGGTCGACTGCGTTTCCGCAGGCCCTGAGTCGTCCGCGAGAGAGCACCTGACCGGCGTGGACGGCGGTCGCTGGAGTAGGGTTTCTCGCACGGCGCAACGGACGAGGAAGGCACGCCTGGTGGGTTCAGACCGCACTGCTCGGGCAGGTGAGCGGCGCCTCTGGCGCCAGCGGACGGGCATGGTGCTGTTGCTGCCGTTCGTCGTCGCCGGCTGCTCCAGCGAGGACACGCGGCAGATCGAGCGACTGGCCCTGCCCGAGCCCGCGAGCGACCGCGCCAATGCGGTCACCGAGCTCTGGGGCGGCGCCTGGCTCGCGGCCGCCATCGTCGGAGTGTTCGTCTGGGGGCTGATCCTCTGGGCCGTGTTCCGCTACCGGCGGCGCGACGACGACGAGGTGCCCGTCCAGAACCGCTACAACCTGCCCATCGAGGTGCTCTACACGATCGCGCCGCTCATCGTGATCGCGGTGTTGTTCTTCTTCACGGTCGAGACCCAGCGTGAGGTGACAGCGGGCGCCTACCGGTCGACGCCGGACCTGACGGGCAGCGTCGATCCCGCCTCCACGACCGGGGACAGCCACCAGATCCGTGTCGTCGGGCAGAAGTGGGCCTGGACGTTCAGCTACATCAACGAGCCCGCGCTGGGCGGTGACACGTCCGTGTTCGACATCGGGACTCCGGCGGAGCTCACCAACCTGTACCTGCCGGTCAACGAGGAGGTGACGTTCACGCTCACCTCGCCCGACGTCATCCACTCGTTCTGGGTCCCGGAGTTCATCTTCAAGCTCGACGTGATACCAGGCAAAGAGAACAGCTTCACGCTGACCCCGACCCGGGAAGGCATCTTCCGCGGGCGGTGCGCCGAGCTGTGCGGCGTCTACCACTCGCGGATGCTCTTCGACCTCCACATCGTCTCCCGCGCGGAGTACGACCAGCACCTCGCCGACCTGGAGGCAGCAGGACAGGTCGGGGTCCCGCAGGGCGGCGACTACTCGTACACGATCGTCGGATCCGAGGGCGAGGAGGGCTGACGTGACGGCCACAGCCGACCGGGCGACCACGACGCTGGACGACGAGGTACGCCGCCAGACGATGGGCCAGGTTGCGGTCCGCTACCTCACCACCACGGATCACAAGGTGATCGGCAACCTCTACCTCGTCACGTCGTTCGGGTTCTTCCTCCTCGCCGGGCTGATGGCGATGCTGATCCGCGCCGAGCTGACACAACCGGGCAACCAGGTCGTCAGCGACGGCACCTACAACCAGCTGTTCACGATGCACGGCACGATCATGTTGCTGCTGTTTGCGACGCCGCTGTTCATCGGCTTCGGCAACGCCATCATGCCGCTGCAGATCGGCGCTCCCGACGTGGCGTTCCCGCGGCTGAACATGTTCAGCTACTGGTTGTTCCTCTTCGGCGGGCTGATCGCCGCCGGCGGCTTCCTGGTCCCCGGCGGCGCCGCCGACTTCGGCTGGACCGGCTACACCCCGTTGTCCAACGACGTGAACTCGCCGGGTGTCGGTGGCGACATGTGGGTCATGGGACTGTGGATGGCCGGACTCGGGACGATCCTGGGCGCGGTCAACTTCGTCACCACGATCTTCTGCATGCGCTCGCCCGGCATGACGATGTTCCGGATGCCGATCTTTACCTGGAACATCCTCGTCACGAGCCTGATGGTGCTGATCGCGTTCCCGATCCTCGCCGGTGCGCTGCTCATGCTCGAGGCGGACCGCCAGCTCGGGACGCACGTCTTCGACGCGGCCAACGGCGGGCCGATCCTGTGGCAGCACCTGTTCTGGTTCTTCGGTCACCCCGAGGTGTACATCATCGCGCTGCCGTTCTTCGGGATCATCACCGAGGTGCTGCCCGTCTTCAGCCGCAAACCCATCTTCGGTTACGTGGGGCTGGTCGCCGCCACCCTCAGCATCGCCGCCCTGTCAGTGGCGGTGTGGGCCCACCACATGTTCGCCACGGGCTCGGTCGACCTGGCGTTCTTCGCGTTCATGACGTTCCTGATCGCGGTGCCGACCGGCGTCAAGTTCTTCAACTGGATCGGCACGATGTGGGGCGGCTCGGTCAGTCTCGACACGCCGATGCTGTGGGCCGTCGGGTTCCTCGTCACGTTCCTGCTCGGCGGGCTCACCGGCATCATCTTGGCGTCGCCGCCGTTGGACTTCCATCTCAACGACTCGTACTTCGTGGTCGCACACTTCCACTACGTGGTCTTTGGGACCGTGGTGTTCGCGATGTTCGCCGGCTTCTACTTCTGGTGGCCGAAGCTGACCGGGCGGATGCTCGACGAGCGGCTCGGCAAGATCCACTTCTGGATGCTGTTCATCGGTTTCCACACCACGTTCCTCGTGCAGCACTGGTTGGGCGTCGAGGGCATGCCGCGCCGCTACGCCGACTACTTCCCGACCGACGGCTTCACCACGCTCAACCAGGTGTCGTCGATCGGTGCGTTTCTGCTCGGTCTGTCCACGCTGCCGTTCCTGTACAACGTGTGGAAGTCACGAAAGAACCCGATGGTTGGCGTCGACGACCCCTGGGGATGGGGGCGGTCGATGGAGTGGGCGACCTCGTGCCCGCCACCGCGGCACAACTTCGTCCGGCTGCCTCGCGTGCGCTCCGAGAGCCCCGCCTTCGACCTGCATCACCCAGAGGTGGCGCTGCTGGAGATGGACGACAACGCCAACATGGGCAGCGAAGGGCCCAGCGATGCCCCCAACGTCGACGGCCGCGAGCGTCACCTGCGCGATCAGCTGGGCGAACAGGACGAGCGCCGGTGAGAGTTGAGGCCTGGGTCATCGGGCTCGTCGCCGCGTTCTTCGGCGTCGTCTCGCCGGTCTACTGGCTGTTGACCGGCGACGAGACCGGCACCAGTGCCCTGGTCATGACGACCCTGCTGGCCGCGCTGATGGCGTTCTTCCTCGGAGTAGTCGCTAAGCAGCTGCCGGACCGTCCGGAGGACCGGCTCGAGGCCGACGTCGTCGACGGTGCCGGAGAAGTCGGCTTCTTCCCCCCGTACAGCTGGTGGCCGCTGTACGGCGCGCTGGCGCTCGGCACGTGCGTCATGGGCGTCATCTTCGGCTGGTGGCTGTTCATCATCGGCGTCGCAGTGGGCGCCGTGGTGCTCGTCGGCTTCGTTTTCGAGTACTACCGCGGGTATCACGCCCACTGAGCGACCTCGGGCGTCTGCCACCTGCGCGGAACGTGCCCTTTCGTTACACAGGGCGCTATCGCGTCGGCTGCCGCCCTCCCCGCAGCTCCTAAACTCTTGGCCGGGATCGAAACCGAGGTATGGCGGACCGATGACGGGGCGGGGCATGACGTTGCTTCGTGGGCAGATCCGGTCCGCACGGCTGAGCCGGACGCTCCTGTCGGCGCTGTCCGCCGCGACGCTGGTGGCCGGTACTCGCCGGCCCCCGTTCCTTCGGCGAGTACCGGCTGGCATCCGCCCTGCACTGAGGCGTCCGCCGGCTCTCTGCGCCGACCATGGTGCGACGGATATGGGCAGGTCAGTGGGGCTTAGGGATGCCGGTCTCGCTGACGCCGGTGAACTCCTCGTCGCCAGGGGGCAGGGCATGTGCGCCGTCGCCGTCGGGACCGTGGGCGTGGGCCTCCTCCAGCTCCTGTGCCGTCGGCTTGTCGATGACATCGGAGCCGAAGAACCGCGACGCCCGGCTGTGGAGGCGGGACCGCCCGCGGTGCGGTGCCGCCACCCCGTTGGCGTCGGTGGTTGCCGGCAGCGCTGCCGGTGCCACGCGGTCCTGGGTCGTCAGCTCGTAGGCCTGCACGGGCGTCAGCGGGGCGTGCCGCTCGCTGTAGGAGCCGTCCGGAGACCGCATGATGATGCCGGTCTCGTAGCCGTGCAGCACGCGTTCGCGGTCGGTGCGCTGCAGCCCGATACAGATGCGCTTGGTGACCATGAACGCGATCACCGGCCCGGCGAACACCGCGATCCGCATGAACCAGGTGATCGCGTAGATATCGAGCTGGAACTGCGTGGCGATGATGTCGTTGCCACCCGCGATGAGCAGCAGGCCGTAGAACACGATGCCACCGACGCCGAGCCCTGTGCGCACGGGCGCATTGCGCGGTCGCTCGAGCAGGTGGTGTTCGCGCCTGTCCTTGGTCACCCATTGTTCGACGAACGGGTAGAACGCGAGCACGGCAAACAGGGAACCCAGCAGCAGCACCGCCGGGATGAAGACGTTCCAGCTCCAGGTCAGGCCGAAGAACTGGCTCTCCCACGCCGGCATGATGCGCACGGCACCCTCGACCCAGCCCACGTAGATGTCTGGCTGGGAGCCCGCGGTGACCTCGGCGGGGTTATAGGGGCCGTACTTCCAGATCGGGTTGATCTGCACCAGCGCACCCATCAGGGCGGTGACGCCGAAGACCACGAAGAAGAAGCCACCGGCCTTGGCCGCGTAGTCAGGCATCATCGGGTAGCCGACGACGTTGTTCTCGGTGCGCCCGGGGCCCGGCCACTGCGTGTGCTTCTGATAGACGAGCAGCAGCATGTGCAAGG
>Ga0136612_10000748_pt1 | contig 12617 bp, 8 predicted proteins | sample AntDryUQ224A2306_2_FD_106644 | JGI IMG/M metagenome (GOLD analysis project Ga0136612, IMG submission 106644) | Polar desert sand microbial communities from Dry Valleys, Antarctica - metaG UQ224A (23.06) | ecosystem: Environmental > Terrestrial > Soil > Desert | place: Antarctica: Dry Valley...
ACGTACGTGGGCGACGGACACACTGCCTACCGTCGCGGCAGCTCGTGCATCGACCGGGAGGTGGACCGTTTCCTGGTCGACGGAAAGCTCCCCTCCCAGGGTGCTCGTTGCCGCTGAGTCCGTCGGGTGCGATGCCGTAGACTCCCTCGCCGTGCCAGGGTCTCGGTCCTGGTCACCCGCCGCCTTAGCTCAGTCGGCTAGAGCGACGCACTCGTAATGCGTAGGTCATCGGTTCGACTCCGATAGGCGGCTCCACGCAACACCGCAGGTCAGGCACCATGTGGCCCTCCGTTTTGGTTGTGCTGGGGATGCGTTCCGTGTGGGGGAGACCACACTGGGACCACATCGCGAGCGGTCGCTGCCTCATGAAGCCGCTGGGCTACGTCACTCAGATCGTCGGTGAGGAGCCCGGCGTAGACGTCGAGGGTCATGGCGGCGGAGGCATGCCCGAGCATCTGCTGGACCGCTTTGACGTTGGCGCCGGCCCCCACAGCCAGGCTTGCAGCGGTGTGGCGGAGGTCATGGATGCGGAGACCCGAGAGCCCGACCGAGGTGGCAGCGCGGTTGAACGTGTCACGACGGAAGTTCGAGTTCCTCAGCGGTCCGCCGCCGCGAGCCGTAAAGACGAGATCATCGGGTGACTTCCCCCTCACGTGCTCCGCTAGCTGTTCGGCGATGAAACCCGCTAGCGGGACAAGCCGTCGCTGGTGTGACTTCGGGGTGCCGACGCCGCGGGCCGGCGCCGCGTCGCGCGGCGACCCGGGCGGCCAGGGCCGCCAGACCGGCGTTGCCCTGGCCTCCAGCGTCGCCTGCGCGGCGCGGTAACGCTGCACCGCGGCGGTAGGAGCGCTCGACACGCCTCGGTGGCCCTGCCATAGTCATGGCGCGCCCGGAACCTGCCTCCCGGAAGAGATCACGATGCAGCAGCCACCGATCCTCAACGCGAACCTGGTTGCCGCGTCCGTCTTCAGCCACTCCGGTGAGTTCGGCCCGGAGTACACCGATCTGCAGGTCCCTGGGCGGGGGCTCGACCTTCACCTCACCAGGACCTACAGGTCGTCGCGAGCTGCGGTTGTCGGGGCGTTCGGCCGCGGCTGGTCGTCGAACCTCGCGCAGCGACTCGAGCACGACGGAGACGATGTCCTCCTCCATGACGGCACGGGGGATCTGGTCCGCTTCGTGCCTTCTGGCCGGGGCGAGCACGTCGCCTCACCCGGTCTGTACGGGACTCTCGCCGCGCGCAAGGGCGGGTACTCCTTGCAGCGCCGCTTCGGAGTGACGTCCAGGTTCGCCGCCCCCGAGGAGGGCGGTCGGCTCCTGCGCGTCCGGGACCGCAACGCGAACACTATCGCGCTCCAGCACTCGCCGGACGCGCTCGAGGTCATCGACACGCTGGGGCGCGGAGTCACGGTCTCGATGACGGGGGGGCGGTTCGCCCAGGTCGCTGACAGCGCCGGACGGGTCTGGGTCTACGGCTACGACGGGGACCACCGGTTGACCACCGTCACCGTGCCCGCGACCGTCGAGTTCCCGGACGGGGCGTCGGCCTCCTTATCCTACGACGCAGCGCACCGACTGGTGTCGCTCACGGATGCCCGCGGTTGCACCTACCTGGTCAACCGCTACGACCGCTCGGGACGGGTCGTCTCGCAGCGTCACGGTGCCGGCACCTATCGGCTGCGCTACGAGACGCTCGGCACGGCTGCTGACGGCTCCCCGCTCTACCGCACGACGTGCCGCGACAAGTGCGGCGGGCCTGTGTCGTCGCAGCACAACGAGCTCGGCAACGTCACGGTGCGGACCGAGTGGGTGAGCGCCGAGTCGTTCGACCCCGAGGACGTACCGGAATCGTCGGGCAACGATGTCCCGGTCACCACGACCTCGGAGTACAACCAGCACGGGGAGCTCACCTGGCGACGGTCTCCCGGCGGCATGGAGTCACGCTGGGAGTTCAGCTCCGAGGACGACGACCCGCTGCATCGCGGCGACCTCATGCAGGTCACCTCGCTCCCGGCGCCGAACACGCCCCACTACCAGAAGAGCATCGTCGCGAGCTACACGTACGAGCGACGGTTTCAGCTGCTCGCGTCCCGCACCGGCGCCCGCGGCAGTCGCACGTCGTTCGCCTACGACGAGCAGGGCAACCTCGTGACGACGACCTTTCCTCCGGTGTCCCTCCAGCCGGTCGGCGACGGAACCGAACGAGCGGCACCCGTCGACGTGACGTCGGAGTCGCACTGTGCCTACAACTCACGAGGTCAGCTGCTGCGCACCACCCACATCGGCGGCAGCATCACGGAGTACCACTACTACCCCGCCGAGGACCCGGGCGGTTCCTACGGGAGGGACACCGCGACGGCCGACCCCGACCGGGAGTGCGGCTACCTGGCGCGTGTCGTGCGGGACGTCGGCGGCGCAGGGGTGACCAACGAGTACTCCTATGACCGCTTCGGCAACGTGGCTGCTGTCTTCGACGGCAAAGGGAGCCCGGCGCGGATCCGCTACAACGCCCTGGGGCGGATGGTGAGTGTTACCGGCCGAGCGCCGCAGCGGCACCAGATCCACTACCGGTACGACGCCAACCAGAACGAGGTCGAGTCGTCGCAGACCTTCCAGCGGTGGGTCCTCGACGGGCCCACCCAGAGCACCGCGCTCACATCGACGACGCTGCGCGAGCTTCGCGAGTACAACGCCCTCAACAACGTCGTCACTCGCCGGATCCTCGGTGATGACGCCTGCGTCACCGAGTCGTTCGAGCGCGATGCCCAGGAGCGGGTCGTCAGCCTGGTGCAGCCCCTCGGCGCCAGGACCGAGTACGCGTTCGACCAGCGGGGTCTGCTGATCGAGCGAACGCGTGCGGCGGGAACAGCCGACAGTGTCACCGAGCAGTTCACCTACACTCTCCACGGCGCTGCCCGCAGCTTCGTCGACGGCAACGGTGATCGCACGGTGCACCACTACGACGGGTTCCAGCGGCACCTGGGCTGGACCGACCCGATAGGTGTCACCCGGACCCGCCGGCTCGACCCGGCCGGCAACGCTGTGCACCTGCTGGTGCTCGACACCACGACTGAGGACGCTGCGCTGCTGGACGAGCGCTACCACCTCGACCAGTGGGACCGGACGGTTCGTGCGGACCGTGCCTGGCGCGATCTCGAGACGGACGAGCCCGGTGGTGCAACCGGGTGGGACGGTGCGGTTGGCCAGGTGTCCACCGTCTTCGAGTACGGGCAGAACGGTCAGGTCGGAAAGGTCTGGTCGGAGCCGGGCAACGTCGTGACCTACGGCTACGACGGAGCGGGCCGGCTGACGTCGGCAACAGACCTGACCGGGAAGAACGACTCGTGGGAGTACGACGAGAACGGCAACGTGGCACTGTGGCAACAGGGGGCCGCCCAGGAGGGCAAGAGCGCCCGGACGACGGTCCGCAGGACCTATGACGCGATGGACCGGCTGGTCACCGAGCAGCAAGACGACGAGCCACCGAAGCGTTTCGGCCATGACGCGTTCGGCGTTGTTGTCGACCTCGTCGGCACATCGGGAGTCGAGATCCACCACCTGGTCGACTCGCTGGGCCGCCGCGCAGGGCACGAGTACACCGTGACCGGCCCGGACGGCACGCGCGACCGGATCGTCCGCGGCTTCGAGTCCGATGACGATTTCCGCCACACCGCGTACGTGGACGCGGCGGGCGACCGGACGACCTTCGAGTACGACGGCGTGGGGCGTCAGACCGGTGTGCGCCACTCCGACGGTGCGGTGAGGCGCGTCACCCACGGCCCGGCGGGGTCGGTGGCGAGGGTGGTCGATCCAGCGGGCAACGAGACCGCCGCCGTGCACGACGCCGGTGCCCGGCTGATCGAGCGACGCACGGCGGGCGCGGGGCGCGACGACGTCACGGTCGATGCCTACGACTACGACGGGCTGGGCCGGTTGCTCGTCGCGAGGACGGCCGCGAGCAGAACCCACTGGGCTTACGACTCGCTCTCCCAGGTGACGAGGGAGACCCAGGACGGGCGCAGCCTGCGATGCGCCTATGACAGCGCCGGCAACATCGTCAGTCTCGGCTACCCCGGCGGCAGCGAGGTCCGGACGTCCTACGACCGCGCGGGTCGGGTCGCCTCCGTGGCCGACGAGCGGGGCGTGAAGCTCGCGAGCTACAGCTACGGCGCCGACGGCCGGATGCGGTCGATGTCGCTGGGAGGCACCGTCGAGGCCACCCTGGGCTACGACCCACGGTGCCGACTCGCCTCGATCGCCTACCACTCGGCCGACGGCACGCTGGTGGACGGCTTCCAGTACGGCTACGACGCCGCGGGACGGGTCAGTCACGAGATCCAGTCGGCAACCAGCGACCGCTACGGGGAGCGCTACACCTACGACGACGCCGGCCGCGAGACACGGGCGCAGTACGGCGTCGATGACGTCTTCGACCCTGGCAGCGCGTTCGGGCAGGAGACCTCCTGGCGCCACCTCCCGGAGGGCGGCTGGAGCCGTCGGCGCGACATCTTCGGTGCGGGCGGAGAAAGCCGAGAGCAGGTGGCCACGGTCGACGGGCGCAACCGCTACCGACGTTTCGGGGACCTCGAGCTCTCCTACGACGCCAACGGCAACTGTGTGCGCAGGGCGGGACACACGGGGTTCTGCGTGTACACCTACGACCGTTCCGACCGGCTGGTGAAGGCGGAGTGCTTCGATGCCGACGGGACCGCGACTCAGACGGTCGACTACGTCTACGACGCCCTCGGCCGGCAGGTGCGCAAGATCGTGACGGACACCAAGGGCAGCACCGACTATCGCTACGTGTGGGCGGGGTGGCTGCTCATCGAGGAGTGGGTGAACGGTGTCCTCGCGCGGTCCTACTGCTACGGCGCGGGCCGCCTGCCGGTCTCGCTCTCCACGCACCAGGCGGGGCGTTCCGACTATGTCTACGTCCTCAACGGAAGGGGCCTGGCCAGTGGTGTGCTGCACCGCAAGGACCCGAACCGGTTCGCCGAGAAGTACACCTACGAGCTGACCGGTGCCTACTTCATGAAGGAGGTCAACGGGGTCTCGATCGGCCTGCCCTCGCGGCACTCGACGGTGTCCGCGCTGGCGAACTCCATCCTGTCCGGCAACGGCTGGGGGTCGGTGCTGGCCGACTGGGCCAACGGAACCTCGTCAGGACCAGGAGGTGTGCACATCGACTCTAGGATCGCGGCGGTGCTGAACTCGGTCGGCGGTGGCCACAAGGGCGTGCGCGGCGCGCTGGGCGAGCAGATGAAGGGGTTCCTCGCTGCCCTCGGTGCAGCGGGACGCACGTCCGGCAGCGCGTCGGCAGCCGGGCCACCGAAGGGAGGCGCCTCCGGGGCAGGGGCGGGGTTCCGCAACCCGAAGATGTCGCTCTACGCAAGCGGTGACAACACCTGGAACAACTTCAACTACACCCCTCCGGTGGTGTCGGAGACCAAGGGCCCGGTGGCCAGTGCTGGCGCGAGCGTGCAGGGCTTCTTCGGCAAGTCGGTGAACGTCGCCGGGTTCGACATCTCGGTAGGCGACGTGATCGTGGGGGTCGGGAAGGGGTCGAAGGCGTCCTTCGACCCGCCCGTCCCCGCGGGGACCGGCCCGGCGACACCGGCGCCCCAGATGACCGACGCCGAGAAGGCGCAGGCCGAGAAGGAGGCGAAGGAGACCCCGGCCGAGAAGACGAAGCGCGAGCAGGAGGAGAAGGCCAAGAAGGAGGAGAAGGAGGCGAAGGCAGCAAAGGAGGAGAAGGAGAAGAAGGCCAAGGAGGAAGAGAAGAAGAAGGAGGAGGAGAAGAAGAAGTACGTCGACCCGGATTCCGGCATGGCGACAGGCGTGACGCTCCTGACTCCCGATCAGATCGAGGCGAAGCTCAACCAGACGAAGCGCCCGGTCGACCCGGGCAGCGGCGGCTCAGGTCAGGTCGACCCGTCCTCGCCGCCACCCCGGTCGGGCGGGCTCGACCCCACGGTCGCGTACTTCGACGGCGAGCCGGCCACGGTCGTCGGCACCGGCACACCGAAGATCGTGATCGCCCCGCTGGACTACGTCCGGGGCTGGACTCCGCCGGCCCCGCAGCCACCGACGGGTGGCACCTCCCCGAACACCGGGCGCCGCTGGCCGTGACGCCGGCCGATCACCTGACGTGAGTCCGCCAACGAAGCGAGGGAGGAAGCGATGCTCGGACTGATCGCCCTGCTGGCCGCGTGCACTCCGTGCTTCGGTGGGGAGGACCCGCTGGGACCCGCGCCGGACGGGGACAACTGGCACCACGAGGGCCTCAGCCGCCGGGCGGCTCAACGCGCCGGCTGGTCCCCGGAGGCGCAGAGCTCGGTGGCGTTCCACACCGACTACGTCGACTCCTACCTCTACAATCCGCTGTGGTGGCTGAACCCGGCCGACGGCGGTGGCCCTGACCGGCTGCGCGTGGTGATGTCGAGCCAGGCCGATCTCGTCAAGGTCCATTTCGACGACCTGTTCGCACCCGAGCCGATCCGGGCGATGTGGCGCCGGTACCTGTCCGGGACGGTGTGCGGCCTGCTGTGGGTCGCGCGCCAGGACCTGCCGACAGAGGCGAAGGTGGCGATGGCCCACAACATCGTCGGTGTGTCCCTGCACGCGCTGCAGGACTTCGAGTCGCACTCCAACTGGATCGACGACCCCGCGCGGCGGCCGCACACCTGGTTCGAGGTGGCGCCGGCCACCAGGGACGGGTTCGGTCTGTGGACCGGCTCGTACGAGCTCGCAGACCATCTGGGCGTCAAGCCGCACGGGGCCTACCAGATCGCCTGCACCGTCATCAAAAACCTGGGAAGCGTGGGCCGCGGACTGCTGCGGGTGGCGTGCCACGCGGCCAGCCCGCTGGCCGGGTCGAGCCTGTGTGACGCCATGCGTGACTGCGACTCCGCGCAGGCGATCGACCCGCCGCAGGTGGACGGCGTCAACCCGCCGGACGGCATCCTGTTCATCAAGCCGGGCATCAACGTGGACAACCACTGGATGGCAGCGGTCGGGGTCCAGGAGCGGCAGATCGAGCTCACCGGGGACCAGGCGTTCGATCTCGCCTACGGCCTCGCGCTCCGCACGTCCTGCCAGTGGCTGCACGTGCTGGGCCATGTCATGGACCGGGCCGACCTCGGGCCGTTCTGGGCGGACGTGCAAACCCTCGGCACTTCCCCCGGCAGCTACAAGTCGGAGGTCGGACCGTGGGAGCGTCTCGACCAGCTGCCCTACCGGTTCATCTCGACCGGGGCGTACCCTCCCGTGCTCGACCCACCCGACGTCGACCAGTGGTACCTGCGGCTCGCGGTCTCCACCGCCGACGTCGAGGGCGCGGGGACCAACGCCGACCTGGTGGCTCTCGTCGACGGCGTCCGGGTCGAGGCGCTGGACCACGGTCCGAAGCCGGCCGGGACGGCGGTCGACGGGCTACTGGGCTTCGACGACCACGAGCGCGGGGTGACGGCGTCCTATTACCTCGGGCCGTTCGCCACCCTGCCGGAGCGAGTAGCACTGAAGAACGACGCCCCGACCACCCTGGCCGTCCTCGGGGCGGCCGGGCAGGCGGTGCTCGCGGCGGTGAGCGGCTTCTTCGTCGCGATCGCGAACTTCTTCCTCGGGCTGGTGGGGGCGGCGGCCGACTTCGTCGGGCAGAACCATGTCGTCATCAGCGCGACCCAGCTCGAGGGGCTGTCGCCCGGCGCTGCCCTGTCGTTCGTGCTCGCCTGTGACGGTGGGTCAGAGGGCAGGTACGACGTGTCGGGCCGGATCGAGGCCACGACTGTCACCGGTACCGACGCGTCGGGTGTCCCGTGGCGCGACTACCTGGTGCGCCTGGACGACCTGCACTGCGTCAAGGAGTCCGAGTGGGATCGCTTCACCTCTTCCGACGAGCCCTTCGTCGTGGGTGTCGTCATCCCGCACGGCGGCAGTGGCAGCCCCGTCAGGTGGCGGACCGAGCCGTTCGGCGACGTGGACACCGGCGAGCACCGGTCCATCAGCGCCACCCACACGGTCAGGGTCGCGCGCCGCTTCGGGTTCGTCTCGGTGGCGGTGGCGGTCTACGAGAGCGACGACGAGTCCGGCATCGACCGGGACCGGCTGATGGCGAGGTTCGCGGGTGCCGCGGAGTCGTCCGCCGCTCCCGCGCAGCGGGACTTCAGCGTCGTGCTCAGCGAGGCCATCGCGTCCGCATGGCGGCCGGCCCGGGTCGAGGTGGCCGCGTTCCGACGGGGCGCGACGGCCGAGATGGTGATGTTCGTGCCGTTCCTGCCGTCCGGCTGGGTGGATGGCGGCGAGCAGGTCGAGTGGACGCTCCAGCAGCAGGAGCATCGTTCCGCCGAGGTGCCGGACTTTCTGGACTGCGAGTGCGCGGACGAATGCAGCGACGCCGACGCTCCGGTACCCCCGGTCGACCAGCATCCCCCGGTCGACCAGCATCCCCCGGTCGACCAGCATCCCTCGGTCGGCCAGCAGCCCCCGGTCCCCTGGCCGGGACCGGCGGCGAGCTGAGGGCTGCCGACGCGCCTCGGCTGCCTGTCTACGCGCGGCCGGTGCGCGGCCGGGCCCGTACGTGCAGGCGCTCGCCCTGCCGGCCGAAGAGGTTGAGCACCTCGGCGAGCCATTCCTTCGCGGTGGTGCTGCATGAAGCCGTGCGGGAGGCCCCGGCTGTGCCGGGGTCGTGAGGCCACTCAGTTCGTCGACCGCACCGAGGGGTGGGTCATGGCACTACCCGGCCTGCACGAAGTCCTGATCGCGCTCATGCGGCGCGGCAGCCGTGAGGCAGCGGGCCTGCCCGTCGCGCAGCACGTAGTAGACGACCTCGAGCATCCGCCTAGCCGCGGCGACCTTCGCGATGTTGCGGGCGGTCTTGCCGCGGCGGGCAAGGATGCCGTCGCGGACGGCTTTGACCGCGGGCTCGGTCTGGCGCTGGATCGCCTCCACCGCGGCCCACCGGACGTGGGTGTCGCCTTCCTTGCTGATGTGGCCGCGGTGCACGGTCTTGTCCGACTCGTAGTGCCGCGGAGTAAGCCCGGCCCAGCAGCACAACGCGCCGGCGGTCGGGAACCGGGTCACGTCGCCGATCTCGGCGACGAACACCGCGGCCAGGACCGGGCCGATGCCCTTTACGGTGAGCAGGTTCCGGTATCCGCGATGGTGGGCCAGCCGACGGTGCAACTCGACCTCGGTCTAGGCGATCTCGTCGGCCAGGACCAGCATCAGCCGGCGTTGCGAGGCCAGCCGCTGGGCGTAGGTGCCGGGCAACACCAACGCATCGATCAGCCCGGTGGCGGTGTCACCCTCCAGCTGGGTCGCGGTGAGTGGGATGTTGTGCTTGGCCAGCAGCGCCCGGATACTGGCCTTTACGGCCGTGGACAGCTTCACCAGCTGCCGGCGGTGCCGGACCAGTTCCCGCAACTCGCGCAGGTCCGGCGGCGCGATGTAGGCCTTCGGCAGCGAGCCCAGCCGCAGCAGGTTCGCCAGCTCGTACGCGTCGCGCGGGTCGGTCTTGACCCGCTTGCGCCTGCGCAGCGCCTTCATCCCCAGCGGGTGCGCCAGGTGGACCTCGAACCCCTCCGCGACCAGCGCGTCGACCGCCCAGTACCAGCCATACGTCGCTTCGATTGTGACCGGGGCGCCACGACCGGCCTTGCGACATTCAGCCACAAGCGCCCTCGGGTCGTTGTCGATCCGCACCCAGCCCAGCTCGTTGCCCTGCTCGTCGATCCGGCCGATCACCGACCGGTGCAGATGCAGATCGATTCCGACGACCTGCCAGCGATACCGTCGCTCACGGTGGCCTCCCTTCCTCGATGGGCCGTAGGCAACCGCAGTCTGCTGCGGGACTCACGGGGAGCGGGAGGCCCCGCCCCGTCATGGCATCAGCTCTGCGACGTCCGCGTCGTGGTCGACGTCTGCGATTTTAAGCTCGCCCAGCTGATGTGACGGAAGTCGATCAGCGGCATGTGAGTGTGCCCGGTTCCGCTCGATATTCCGATAGTATGAGCGGGTGCTTGTCGTCATATCGGGCCTCCCGGCCACCGGGAAGTCTGCGGTCGCCTTGGCCGTGGCAGAGCACTTGTCGTAGTCGACGCCGTCAATGACAAGCGAGCCGGCGCGCCAAACGTGGCGCACCGCCGCCAGGAGCACCGGGGTGCCGCTCAGGTTCGTCCCTTTGACCCTGACAGACATGACTGAACACCGCCGCCGCCTCGAAGGGCGCGTCCAAGGCTTCGCCAACGTGCACGAGCCAACATGGGAGGAAGTCCTGAACCGGGCACGGGCGTTCGAGTTGTGGTCCGGTGACCACGAGGTCGTCAATTCAGATGGACCTGTGTCTGAGGTCGTCCGCGACGTGCTCGCACGGCTCGGGGCATGAGGGCGCATGCTTGCCAAGCATGCGCAGAGAGCGGCATCTGCGGACGTAGGCCGGAGCGCCTAAATGCTTGACTGCACGCATGGACTACTCGTCAATGCCTCTGCGGATCGATACCGAGCGGCTCGTACTTGCTCCCGAGGAGGGGAAGGACGCGGAGTGGTTCGCGGAACTTCTGAATTCGCGAGGCACTGGCAGGTTCACCAACGAGGACGCGCATGAACGGATCGCCGCGATGACAGCCACGATCGAGGCCATCGGCATCGGCGCGCTCGTGCTCCGTGCGCGGCCAGACGGTGATCCGCTGGGCTACACCGCGATCGTCATCGGGCGCGGTTCGATTGATGAGCCTGAGCTCGCCTTCGAGCTCCTGCCGCAGGCACAAGGTCAGGGATACGCCACCGAGGCCTCGCGTGCCCTGCTGGAGGCCGCCTTCGGAACCGGCCGCCGGCGCATCTGGGCGACTGTGAGGTCGTGGAACGCGCCATCTCTCCGGGTGCTTGAGAGGCTCGGATTCCGTCGTGATCACAGCACGACGGACGCTGATGGCGATGTAGTCTGGCTGGCCTGTGAACGGTGAACGAACCGAGTCCCCTTCGGAGCGCATCAGCAAGCCGGCGACGAGCAAGGCCGGGCTAGTCAAGGTGTAACCCCGACAGTCACCCGCCGACCGGTCACTACGGACAGCGGAATTCGGATGTAGACCTGATGGTCGCCCGGTGCCAACGGCTCGACGACGGAGTGGATGAGCGCGCGACGGAAGGCGTCGGTCACCACTTCGGCAACACCGGTCACCACGACACTCCAACCGGTGCGGGTGACGGGGTCAACCTCATCGACTTCGAACGCGAGCACCGCTCCGTCGGCTGCTGCCGCGAGGCGAGTGTTCGCCGCAGTGCGCAGCACCACCGCATGGTCCAGCACGGCGAAGGTGACAGGTACCACCGCCGGCAGCGCCCCAACACTGAACACCACCCGACCGACCAAAGCCGCCGACAGGAGCCTGACGGCCTCCTGTCCGGAGAGATCTTCCAGGGATCTCTGCGACGTCGGCACGGCGCATTCTGAGCTGCTGTGAACGGCGTATGCCAGAGCCGAAGGTCCCGGCTGCACCCGCGGCCTGGTCATCAGCGCCGGAGTCGCTTGAGCCACTTACGGCGCGAGGTCGCGGGTGTCGCGGGCTATGGTGAGCTCTTCGTCGGTCGCCACGACTAGGGCGACTCTGTGGTCGTCGGCGAGGTTGATCCGTCCGCCGGTCGTGCTCCCATGGTCGGTGTTGGCGCTGGTGTCCTCATGCAGGCCGAGCACGCCCAGGTGGCTCAGGACCGCGCCGCGGACCTCTGCTGACCGTTCGCCGATGCCGCCGGTGAACACGACAGCGTCGAGCCTCCCGAGCGCGACGGCGAGCGCACCCACCGCCTTCGCGGTCCGATATGCGAAGACATCAATTGCCAGAGCAGCAGACTCCGACCCGTGGTGGGCGGCTGCAGCCAACGTGCGCATGTCGCTGCTGATCCCCGACAGGCCGAGCAGCCCGCTTCGCTCGTTGAGCGTCTTGAGTACACCGGCGAGGTCGAGGTCCATCCGCCCGGCAATGTAGCCGAGCAGGCCGGGGTCGACGTCCCCGCTGCGGGTGCCCATGACCAGCCCTTCGAGTGGCGTGAGACCCATAGTGGTGTCGACGCTGATCCCATCGCGTACGGCAGTGGCGCTGCACCCGTTGCCGAGATGCAGCGTCACCATCCGCAAGGACTCGAGAGGACGGTCCAGGAGCTCGGCCGCTCGTCTGCTCACGTACCGGTGGCTGGTGCCGTGAAAGCCGTAGCGACGGACTCCGTGCTCCTCGAACCACTCGCTGGGAACCGCGTAGCGGTAAGCCACCGCGGGCATGGTCTGGTGGAACGCCGTGTCGAAGACCGCCACCTGAGGAAGGTCGGGCATCTCCGAGCGCACGGCCTCGATCCCAGCGAGGTTGGCTGGCAGGTGGAGCGGGGCCAGGTCGACGAGATCACCCAGCGCCACGAGCAGCTCGTCGTCGACTATGGCGGACGCGGAGAATCTTGATCCCCCGTGCACCACCCGGTGACCGACCCCGGAGACCGCCTCTCGCTCCCTCCCCGTCAAGGCGGCCAGCAGGTGGACAAGCACCCCGCGGTGCGAGCCGTCCGCCGGGGTTTCGCTCTGCTCGTCTGCACCTCGGCGGACGTGGACAATCGTGTCGGCGCCGCCGACCCGCTCG
>Ga0136612_10000749_pt1 | contig 12617 bp, 13 predicted proteins | sample AntDryUQ224A2306_2_FD_106644 | JGI IMG/M metagenome (GOLD analysis project Ga0136612, IMG submission 106644) | Polar desert sand microbial communities from Dry Valleys, Antarctica - metaG UQ224A (23.06) | ecosystem: Environmental > Terrestrial > Soil > Desert | place: Antarctica: Dry Valley...
CCCTATGGCAGCCTCCGACGACGCCCCCGAGAGTCGGATGGGCAGCTCGAAGTCGACCGCCAGGTCGAGGTAGACGTCGAAGAACTCGGGACGCAGCTGCAGGGTTCCCATGTGTGAGTCGAGGTGGGTGATGTCGAAGCCCCAGAGGATGGCCCGCTCCACCTGGGCCCGCAGCTCCCGTCGTACCTCGTCCATGTCGGCGTGATCCCATACGTCCTCGACCGTCCGTGGAAACCCGCCGTCGCCGTCGAGCAACGAGGGAGCGGTGGTGATCGGCCCCCACCGGTAGAGGTCGTACTCGGCATTGAGGGTGAGATGGACCCCGACGTCCTCGCCCCGATAGCGCGCCGCCGCCTCGCGGGCCCACGGGCACGGCACCATCAGCGTGGCGCTGGTGGCAAGGCCGTGACGCAGCGCCTCGTAGACCCCGGCATTGGCGGCGTGGCTCGAGCCGAGGTCGTCGCAGTTGATGATGAGGACCCGGTCATCGGCGGCAAAGCCCAGGCGTTCGGCGACGGTGGCCACCCTGCGACGCTACCGGTGACCGGCGTCCACGGGGCACGAGCCCCACAGCCCGAGCCGGTCCGATCGCGCCAGCGCCGCAGACCGGCCGAACTGGTCTCGGTAGGCGAGGTTGGGTGCGATGACCAGGGTGCGGGCGTATCCCGCCTCGATCAGGTCGAGGTTCACGAAGTGCTCGTCGGGCCGTCGCCACAGGTAGACGAGGAGCCGCCCGAAGCGGTCACGGCCTTCGATGTCGCGCGCAACCCGTACTCGGGTGCCTCGAGGCAGAAGCGTCTGGAGGCGCTTTGACGCCTCGGGCCCGAAGCATTCGACCGGCGTGTTCGGCTTCACCGTCTCCGGCGTGTCGATGCCGATCAGTCGGGCGTGCTCATTGGTGCCTCGGATGCGCAACACGACGGTGTCCCCGTCGACCACGCGATCGACGACGGCGGAACTCGTACCGCTCGTCGGTGACGGCGACCGGTCACCGGGGACGACGCTGCAGGACGGCGACAGCGCCAAGAGCAGACACAGGACGACGGACAGCTCAGACATGTGCAGCCTCGGGCGGATCGGAGGTGCCGGCAGCAGGGCTGCGAGGGGCGTTCAGCCGAGTCGTTCGATGATGGTGCCGGTTCCCAGGCCACCACCGCAGCACATCGTGACGAGACCGTACCTGCCCCCGGTGCGCTCCAACTCGTGCAGCGCCTTGGTGATCAGGATGACCCCGGTGCCGCCCAACGGGTGGCCGAGGGCGATCGCGCCACCGTTGGGGTTGACCGCCTCCATGTCGGCATCGAGCTCCTTGGCCCAGGCGAGCACGACCGAGGCGAACGCCTCGTTGATCTCGACGATGTCCATGTCGGACATGGACAAGCCGTTCCGGCTCAGGAGGTGCTCGGTCGCATCGATGGGGCCCGTGAGCATGAGCACAGGATCGACCCCCACCAGGCAGGTGTCGACGATGCGGGCCTTCGGGGTGACGCCGAGCGCGCCGGCCCGCTCCTCGGTCATCATCAGAACTGCGGCAGCGCCGTCAGAGATCTGGGAGGACGATCCGGCGGTGTGGACGCCGTCCTCCCGGGCCACCGGCTTGAGGCCGGCCAACTTGTCGAGGCTCGTCTCCCGCAGGCCCTCGTCGCGCTCCACCCGATGCGTTGATCCCGTCGGCTTCCCGGCGTCGTCGAGATCGGGGGCGTCGATGGGCAGCACCTGGGTGTCGAAGCGGCCTTCCGCCCACGCCTGCGCGGCGAGCTGCTGGGAGCGGAGGCCGAACTCGTCGGCGTCGGCGCGGCTGATGCCCCACTTCTCGGCGATGCGTTCGGCCCCTTCGAACTGCGACGTGAACTCGTGTTGCCCGAAATAGGACTTGGGTACGGGGCGGCCGAACTCGCCCTTGGAGTTGGAGCCGATCGGCACCCGGCTCATCATCTCGACCCCGCAGGCGAGGGCCACGTCGACGACCCCCGCGCCGACCAGGCTGGAGGCCACACCGGCAGCCTGTTGGGAGGATCCGCACTGCGTGTCGACAGTGGTGGCGGCCACCTCGATCGGGAGGCCGGCAGCGAGCCAGGCGGTACGGGCGACGTTGAACGACTGCTCGCCGATCTGGCTGACACAGCCCCCGACCACCTGGCCGACGCCCGCGGGATCGATGCCCGACCGGTCGAGTGCGGTCCGTTGCACGGTGGCCAACAGGTCGGCCGGGTGCATCGTGGAGAGCGCGCCTCCACGGCGACCGACGGGAGAGCGGACGGCTTCGACGATCACGACATCGTTCATCGGGCGCATGGTAGGGGAGCGGTGTCAGCGGCGGCGACCGACCGGTGACGGCCGACGAGGCGGCCTTCCGCTCAGCAGGCTCAAGGCGAGGAGGAGCACGCTTGCTCCGATGAAGGCGACGAGGATCGACCACACGCCGAACTCGTCGATGCCCTCGGCGCCGACGGCGGTGAACAAGGCACCGCCGATGACGGCTCCGATGATCCCGACCGCCATGGTGCCCAGACAACCCCGCTTGCGGCCGCCCGTCGCCATCCGGGCCAGCCCACCGGCGAGGAGGCCGGTCACGATCCAGGCGAAGATGGACATCGGTGCCAGTCGTCCTCAGGCTGCCCGATGCTGCCGTTCGGTGCGCTGCTTCGCCGGTGGCAGCGTGGATCGAGCCTGGCTGCCCGTGGCGGCGGCCAGCACCGCACGTGCTCGGGCGATGCCCTGGAGACCGATTTGACGCGTGCGCGGATCGATCCGCCATTCGGGGAGGGTGTCGATGAGGGCGAGTTGACGTGCCATGGGAAGATTCTCCCCGGGGGGTGTGACAGGTTTCGGTCTGCGGTCCCTACCCACGACTGTCGGGTTCGTGTGCGTGATGGCACGTCTGCCGCAGACCAGGGGCAGCGCACGGTGGGGGACCCGCCGGTCGGCACGCGTTCGTTCTCCGGCCGCCGGGCGATCAGCAGGGCGCGGTCGGGGCCACGAGCGGCCACGGGCGTGCTCGCTCGACCAGGAGGGCCAGGTCGAGGAGCAGGGCATCCTCGTGGTGGCGGCCGATCACCTGCATGCCCACCGGGAGGCCGTCGAACTGCTCGACCGGCACCGAGACCGCCGGGTTGCCGCTGATGTTGGCCGGGATGGTGAGGGCCCCGTTGTTCCCTGCCGGAACATGGACGTCGCCCACGCGCGTGTTGAGGTAGCAGTCGGCCGGGAACGCGATGTCAGGGTTGGTGGCGCAGATCACGAAGTCGACCTGGTCGAACAGGTCGGCCATCGCCTCGTTGGCCGCCGTGCGGGCCGCCTCCCCGCGTGCGACGACATCGAGGTCGACCATCCCGCAAGCCAGCTCGAGCCCGAAGGCGATCTCCGTGGTGAGATCGTCCTTGCAGTCGGGCCAGAGGTCGCCCAGCTCCAGCTTCAGGCCGGCCAGGTTGGCCAGGGCCCAGGTCATGTCGAGCTCGGGGAGCTTGACGTCGAGCTCGACCAGGTCGAGGCCGGCGTCGGCGGCGAGCGACTCGGCTCCGGCCACGACGCGTTGCTGCACCTCGTCGCGCACGATGGCCTGGCCGAGGGTGGGGGCGATGGCGACCCGACGACCCCGGAGGTCGTGGGTGCCCAGGTCACGTTCCCACCCGTCGATGCGGGGCAGGGAGTACGGGTCGCGAGCGTCGAACCCGGTGGTGACGTCGTACCAGCGACACACGTCGCGCACCGAGCGCGCCATGCAACCGCTGACGACGGTCATGGGGTGGATGAGCGTGCGAGGGCCCCGAGGGATGCGTCCGGCCGTGCCCTTCATGCCGAGGAGGCCGTTGAACCCGGCCGGGATGCGGATCGAGCCGCCACCGTCGCCTCCGGAGGCGATGGTGACCAGACCACCGCCCACCGCCGCCGAGCTCCCGCCCGAGGAGCCTCCGGCCGTGTGGTCGCGCTTCCACGGGTTGTGGCACACGCCGTGGAGGCGGTTCACGCTCACGTTGAGCCCGCCGAACTCCGACGCCAGTGTCTGGCCCACGGGGTTCGCCCCACCCCGTTCCCGGAGCCGCGAGACCATCGTGCCGGTGTAGGTCGCCTTGCGATCGGCGAAGACCAGCGACGCCTCGGTGGCCGGCCACCCCTCCACCGAGTCCAGGCTCTTGATGCCGATCGGGACGCCGCCGAACGGCAACGTCGGATCGGCGGAGGCCGCTCGTTCGCGGGCCCGTTCGACGTCGGTGAAGGTGAACGCGTTCAAGGAGCTGCTCTCGATGGCGGCGATGGTCGCCTCGAGCTCCTCGACCGGGGAGCGGTCGCCGGCGCGGAAGGCGTCGACCAACGAGCAGGTATCCCCCAGCCATGGTGCGTCGGACATGAACGGGACGCTACCCGGTGGGCCCGAGGCCGATCATCGTCGCCGCGGCCCTTGACACCGCCCGACGGTGTCACATAATCCAAAGGAGGTCGGTCGAGCCGGGCCGACCCAGGAGGCGCCGTACCGATGGAGACCCGCCGTACCGAGATCGCCGATGGCGTCCACCAGCTCTCGACCCACGTGGCCGAGGCCGACTTCACCTTCAACCAGTACCTGGTGACCGGTGACGAGCCCCTGCTCTTCCACACCGGACCGCGCCAGATGTTCCCGTTGGTGTCCGCCGCCGTCGCCGAGGTGCTGCCGGTCGATCAGCTCCGCTGGATCTCCTTCGGCCACGTCGAAGCCGATGAGTGCGGATCGATGAACCAGTGGCTGGCTGCGGCACCCGACTCCACCGTCGTGCAGGGCATGACCGGCTGCATGGTGTCGCTGACCGACCTGGCCGATCGCGCCCCGCACCCGTTGACCGACGGCGAGACGCTCGATACCGGGGGCCACCGGATGCGCTGGATCGACACCCCTCACGTGCCCCACGGCTGGGAGGCCGGCATCCTGTACGACGAGACGGCCCGCACGCTGTTCTGCGGTGACCTCTTCACCCGGACAGGGTCGTTCGCGCCGTCGTCCAGCGACGACATCATCGGGCCGGCGATCGCCGCAGAGGACATCTTCTCGGCCTCGTCGCTCGCTCCGGCCAGCGGCGCCATCGTCCGCCGACTCGCCGATCTCGACATCGCCCGCCTGGCGCTGATGCACGGCCCGGTGTTCACGGGGGATTGTCGCGCTGCGCTCCTCGAGCTCGCCGCCGACTTCGACCGGCGCATCGCCGCCGCAGCCTGACCGGGCGGCGGCCCCCCTCACCGAGTCGACCATCGGCCGCACCTCGACGTGGCTGTGCCCCTGGCTCTGGCCTCTAGGTTCGGGCGATGCACGCCCGACCGTTCCTCGGACTCGAGCCGACCCACAACCCGAACCGCTGGTACCTACCGGTCGTGCCCGGGTTGTCGACCGGGCACGGGTTCCTCTTCGGCGGGTGTGGGCTCGCCGCGGCCATCGAGGCGCTGGAGGCGACGACCGCCAGACCCTTGATCTGGGCCACCGCCCAGTACCTGTCCTACGCCCGCCCTCCCTCGGTGATGGACATCGACGTCACGGTGCCGGTGGCCGGCCGGGCCACCACCCAGGCTCGCGCCGTCGCTCATGTCGCCGACACCGAGATCCTCACCGTCAACGCCGCACTCGGGCAGCGGGACATGGACGGCGCCGGGGCCTGGGCCTCGCGCCCCGACGTGCCCCCTCCGGCCGACTGCGACCCTCGAGGGTTCCGGATGGACGTCGAGGATTCGATCATGCGCCGCCTCGACGTGAGGCTGGCGGCGGCGCGCGACCTGACCGGCGACGACCTCGGTCCTTCACCGGACGGCTGCTCGGCGTTGTGGGCGCGGATACCCGAGGCCATGGAACCGTCGGCCGCAACGCTGGCCATCCTCGGCGACTACGTGCCGTTCGGCATCGGTCAGGCGCTGGGCCGGGGCGCCGGCGGCAACAGCCTCGACAACACCCTTCGCATCGCGCGGATCGTGCCCACCGAGTGGGTGCTGATCGACGTTCGCATCGACGCCATCGCCAACGGGTTCGGTCAAGGCCACGTGTACCTGTGGGCCGAGGACGGCACCCTGATGGCGACCGCCAGCCAGTCCACCATCGTGCGCTACTGGAAGGATCCCGGGACGCCCGGGACCTGATGTCCACCCGACGATCCGAGACCGTGCGAGCGCCCAAGCTCCCTGCCGCCCTGGAGATCGGGTTCGGTCCGCAGCTCGTGGCCGACGCCCAGGTCGCGGGGGTCGCGTTCGAGGGGTTTGACGCCGAGGATCTCGACCTGGCCGGATCGTCGTTCGATGGCGTTCGCTTCGACCGGTGCCGGCTCGAGCGCTCCGATCTCCGGAGTGCACGGTTGATCGACACGGTCCTGGAGCGGTGCGATCTCGCCACGGCGATGATGGAGGGAGCGGAGCTGATCCGGGTCGCCATGGTGGAGTGCGGGCTCGTCGGTGTCGACCTCTCGTCGGCCCGCCTGCACGACGTGCGTCTGGTCGGCTGCCGCATCGATCTGGCCTCGCTGCGGTTCACGAACTTCGTTGCGGTGCGGTTCGAGTCGTGCTCGATGCGCAGCGCCGACCTCCATGGCGCGGTGCTCACCGGCGTGCGGTTCGACGGCTGCGACCTGACCGAGGCCGACCTGACGATCACGACCGCCGACGATGTCGACCTCCGTGGCTCCCGGCTGGTCGATGGGCGCGGAGCCGGCCACCTCCGAGGTGCCCGCATCGACGATCTCCAGCTCGGCCAGATCGCCCGTTCCCTGGCCCTCGACGCCGGGATCGAGATCGAGAGCGGCGAGCCGGGTGGAGCGACTGACCATGACGAGGCGCGCCGCTGATCGCCCCGCAGGGCTCACGGCTTCTGGTGCGACGTCGTTACGTTCGGCACCTCGTGCGGGACGGAACCCGTGATCGGCTAGGCAGGAGGGATGCAGCGTTACGGCATGACCATCCCCTTCGACGGCATCCCCCTCCACGCTCAGCGGGACCTCATCTGCGAGCTCGAGGATCTGGGCTACACCGACGTGTGGTCGAGCGAGGCCAACGGCCACGACGGGTTCACCCCGCTCGCGCTGGCGTCGGTGTGGGCCCCGACGCTCCGGTTGGGTTCGGCCATCGTGCCCGCCTTCACCCGGGGCCCGGCATCGCTGGCGCAATGCGTCGGTGCCCTGGCTGATGCCGCCCCGGGGAGGGTCGCCTTCGGCATCGGCACGTCATCGAACGTGATCGTGGAGCGCTGGAACGGCATCGCCTTCACCGAGCCCTACAAGAAGGTTCGCGACACCGTGCGCTTCCTCCGGTCGGCACTGCGCGGCGAGAAGGTGACCGAGGAGTTCGACACGTTCTCGGTCAAGGGGTTCAAGCTGGGGTTCGTTCCCGAGCAACAGCCCCGGATCCTCATCGCTGCGCTTCGCGAAGGCATGTTGCGCCTCGCCGGCCGGGAGGGGGACGGCGCCATCCTCAACTGGTTGTCGGCCGATGACGTGAGCCAGGTGGTTCCCCACGTGCACGCCGGCGGCGAGGGCAAGGAGGTCGTTGCCCGCATCTTCGTGGCACCGACCACAGACCTCGACACGGTGCGGGCCATGGGTCGGTACGCGATCGCCGCCTACCTCACCGTGCCGGTGTACGCCGAGTTCCACCGTTGGCTCGGACGCGGTGAGCTGCTGCAGCCGATGTGGGACAGCTGGGCGGCCGGGGATCGCAAGGCGGCACTGGCCGCCATCCCCGACTCGTTGGTCGACGAGCTGATCGTGCACGGCTCCCCCGAGGCGTGCCGCGAGCACCTGGCCCGCTACGTCGCCAACGGGGTCACCTGCCCCGCCATCGCCTTGCTCCCGTTCGGCATCGACACCGGCCAGGCCATCCGGGACCTCGCCCCTCGCTGACGACCACCGCCCACGTCTCTCGCTGCCGATCTGCAGACCTGCACCCCGGAGCTGGGTTGGTGCAACCGGAACGGATGCGGTCGGCCTCAGAGCTCGCCGAAGGCCGTTCCCGGAGGAGCGGTCGAGGTCGAGCGGTGGAGGGCGCGGGCGGCGACGATCCCGCCCACTGCGCCGAAGAGGTGGCCCTGCCACGAGATCCCGGGCCGGGGGAGCAGTCCCCACAGGACCCCGCCGTACACCATCAGCACGACCACTCCTCCGGCCAGGTAGGCGAGGTTGCGGGCGAAGATGCCCCGACTGACCAGGTAGGTCAGGTAGCCGAACACGAGGCCGCTGGCGCCGATGATCACCGAGGAGCCCGATCCGGTCAGCCAGGTGCCGACCCCGCCGACCAGGGCGACGATGGCCGTGACGATGAGGAACCGCCGGGTGCTCCCCAATGCGATGGCGACTCCGAGCAGCGCGAACGGCAGGGTGTTGGCGATGAGGTGCCCGAACCCGCCGTGCAGGAACGGCGAGAACACGATGCCGTCGATGCCATCGAAGCGCCGGGGGCGGATGCCGAAGCGGTCCAGCCGTCCGTCGAGGGGAAGGTCGATGATCTCGCTCACCCACATGGCGGCCAGCATCACCGCCACCGGCACCACCGGGCGGAGCCCGTTGCTCAACCTCGGTCGTTCCGCCGGGTGCAGCTCGCTCCCGTTCACTCCGCCATTGTGGCCCGTCGAGGGCGTGCGTGTCCGGCCACGGTCCGGTGCGATGCTGCGGGTCGACGACCCGGGGACGCCCGGAGGCGGCGGTAGCGTGGCGTTGCGGTGACCGTACGACGCACCACATCACGGTGGTCGACCGTGCTGTTCGACCTCGACGGCACCCTCACCGATCCTCGTGTCGGGATCACGGTCTCGATGCAGCACGCCTTGGCCCAGGTCGGAGTGATCGTCGACGATCCCGATGAGCTGGTGTGGTGCATCGGGCCGCCGATCATCGACAACTTCGCACGCCTCGGGGTGACGGGCGACCGGGCGCTCCAGGCGGTTGCGGCCTACCGGGACCGGTACGACCGCTTGGGTGCGTTCGAGAACGCCGTGTTCGACGGCATCGCTGAACTGCTGGACGAGGTGGGCGAGGGACGGACGCTCGCGGTAGCCACGTCGAAGGCCGAAGCCGCGGCCGAGATGATCCTGGAGCACTTCGATCTCCGGCGGCGGTTCGCGTTCGTGGCCGGAGCATCGGCCGACCACATCCGCAGCGTCAAGGCCGACATCGTCGCCTACGCCCTGGCCGGTCTCGGGCACCCTGACCCGACGACGGTCGTGCTGGTCGGTGACCGTCGCCACGACATCGAGGGTGCCCGACTTCGCGGCATCGCCTCGATCGCGGTCACCTGGGGTTACGCCCAGCCGGGTGAGCTGGAGGCCACCGAACCCGATCTGGTGGTCGACACGGTCGCTCAGCTGAGGAGCGTGCTCGCTTGAGACCGCCGCCTCCATAGGCCGACAGAAACCACGACAAGTTCGCTGGAGGTCCTTGGCGACATCAGACTCGGACGAGACGGAGGCTGTCGGTGGCCTGGCCGGGGTGGTCGACAGAGCCCGAGAGCACCGCCACCAGGTCGCCGGTGCGAACCTCCCCGTGGTGCTGGGCCAGCTCGACGGCCCGGTTGACCTGGGCGTCGGCCGAGAGACCGCCAGTGAGGTCGTACGGCGTGGCGCCCCAGCTGAGGGTGAGCTGGCGAAGGGTCCGGGGTTCGGTGCTGAAGCCCAGGATCTTGGCTCTGGGCCGGAAACGGGCGATGGCGCGCACCGTGAAACCGGTACGGGTGATGCAGATGATGGCCGCCGCACCGGTCTGGCTGGCCGCCCGCCAGGCGGCGTCGGTCATGCCGTTGGTGACGATGTCGTCGACGCTCGGCCGGAGCTGGCCCGAGAGGCGCTGCACCCGCAACGCCCATGCATCGAAATCGAACTCCTCGTCGGCGCGAGCTGCGACCCGAGCCATGGTGGCGACGCTGTTGACAGGGTCGCGCCCGATGGCCGTCTCGCCCGAGAGCATCACCGCGCTGGAACCGTCGAACACGGCGTTGGCGATGTCGGATGTCTCGGCCCGGGTGGGCGTGGGTGCGTGCACCATCGACTCGAGCATCTGCGTTGCCGTGATGGCTGGTCGACCCAGCGTGATGCACCGTTCGAGGATTCGCTTCTGGAGGTGGGGAACCTCCTCCAGCGGGCACTCGGCACCGAGGTCGCCCCGAGCGACCATCACCGCTCCGGAGGCCTCGATGATGCCGTCGAGGTTCTCGACCGCCGCCCGGGTCTCGATCTTGGCCACGATCAGCGGACCCCGCGGATGCGGCTCGGTCCCGACCCGACGAACGTCGTGCGCCGAACGCACGAACGACAGCGCCACCATGTCGACGCCCTCCTCCACGAAGGTGTCGAGGAGGCGGAGGTCATGGTCGGTGGGTGTGGTCAGCCGCAGTCGCTCGGACGGGATGTGGACACCGGGCCGGCCCTGGAGCAGTCCGCCGTGGCTGATGGTGGCGAGGAGCGCATCGCCGGTTCGATCGAACACCTCGGCCACGACCGCTCCATCGCCGAAGGTGACCAGGTCACCGACGTGGAGGTCGACGACGAGGCCGGGATGATCCACCGACACGACTTCGGCCGTGCTCGGCTCGTGACCGGGGACGAGCCGAACCGTGCCGCCGTCTTCGAGGAGCACGCCCCCTTCGGCCATGGCGCCGGCTCTCACCTTGGGCCCGGGTAGGTCGACCAACGCTCCGATGGGACGGCCCAGGGAGGCCTCCACGGTCCGCACCCGGTGGTACCGCTCGAGAGCCAGGTCGAGCGGGCCGTGGGACAGGTTGATGCGGAAGACGTCGGCCCCGGCCTCGGCCAGGTCCTTGAGCATCCCCTCTGATTCACACGCCGGACCGACGGTGGCGATGATCTTCGTACGACGACTCATCGCGCCAGTATGGCGGTGCGCCTCGGCCGGAACGCGCCACAAGGGCGGCCCGCTGCGTGACGCGACCGCGACGTCCCTGCGGTCAGAACCAGATCATGGCCTCCGCACTCGGGAGGGCATCACCTCTCGACTCGGCCGTAGCGGAGCGGCGCGCATCACTCGGCCCGGCCGACCGGCTGGCCGTCGACGATCTGGTCGAGGTATTCCGAGAGGCCGTAGCCGATGCGACCATCGTCGAGCGTCCACTCGGTCAAGCCCTCCGAGATGCGGGTGATGCGCTCGTCGCGACGGTTGCGCAAGGGGATCAGGTTGAGGACGCGACCGGTTCCCCGCCACTCCTGCTCACCGGACCGCAGCCGGAAGGTCACACCTTCGTGGTAGGAGCCGGCATCGCTCCACGTGGTGGCGATCTCGGCATGGTCGCAGAGGTGGAGGGTGCCGTCGTCCCACACGAAGCCGCCACGCGTACCCGGTCCGTCGGGACGGGCGATGCGGGAGAGCATGAAGCCCCACGCGTCACCCGTCGACCCGCCGCCGTTCTCGGCGCCGCCCGGGTGACCGGTGTGACCGTTGGCGGTGAGCCAGCGGTAGTACCAGGGTGCCTGCCAGGTTCGAGGGCCCCACGAGTGGTCGCGCAGCCCGTCCCCGGCCACCGTCCACTCCTCGTCGCCGATGCGGACGGTGCCGGTGGCGGCGACCAACTGCTCGTAGTGGCCCTTGGCGAACTCCTCACCGGGGCGCTCATGGGACTCGTCCGGTTCGCCGCCGAACATGGCACTGATGCCGCGGTACTCGAGCGCCACGTGGCCATCGACGGTCGGGTTCTCGGTGAACGCCCGCTTGGGGTCGGCCATGGCGATCGGATCCTCGAGCACGACGACGGGTCCCTCGTAGGCGACGGTGAGCACCTCGAAGGGTTCGATGACCTCGAACCGCATGCCCCCGGCCGAGAACGCCGCGTTGTCGGCGATGGTGGCCCGACGGAACATGAACCCGACCCGTCCGTCCGGCAGGTAGAGGCACACCGTCATCTCGGCGTGGCCCTCGTTGGCCCGGTTGCCGATCCGGAACCAGCATCCGACCCGGGCCGCCGGGTCGTAGAGGTTGAAGTACATGGATTCGTTGAAGGTGGGCTCCGGGCCCAACTCGTGCATGTACTCGTCGGCGGGTTCCAGGCGCACCTTCATCGCCTCATTCTGGCCCGACCCCGTTCTCCTTGCAGATGTGCACCACAGACGCACGCTCCTGCAAGCAGAAGGGCCTCGGCCGTGAGATCGAGGGTCACGGTGGGCCGGCGGCCGCCCGGCGGAGGTGCTCGGCCAGCAGGTCGGGGGTGGCGTGGGCGTTGAGACCGCTGGTCGACGGCATCACGTACACCCGCACCCCTGCGAGCCGACGTTCCTGCCATCCCGCTGACGCGCGAGGGTCGACGGCGCTCCGCCACCCGGCCAAGCCGACGAAGCAGATGGCGGCCGGCTCGAACACGTGACACAGGCGTGTCACTCGGGCCAGCCCGGCGCGGTACTCCGACCCAGCGAGCTCGGCCGCGGCCACGGTCGGTCGCTTCACCAGATCGGTCATGCCGATGCGATGCCGGACCAGCAGGTCGGACGGGTCGCGGGCAACGGTGGCGAGGCCGGCCGCGATCATCGCCGGCCAGAAGCGGTTCCCCGCTCGGGCGAAGCCGACGCCGGCGTCGGCCGAGTAGATGCTCGGGTTGAGCCCACACATCAGGAGGCGCATGTCGGCCGCGACCGAGTCGGCCAGGGTTCGGGCCCGGGTGGCAGTGGCGAGAAGTGCCCGACC
>Ga0136612_10000750_pt1 | contig 12605 bp, 12 predicted proteins | sample AntDryUQ224A2306_2_FD_106644 | JGI IMG/M metagenome (GOLD analysis project Ga0136612, IMG submission 106644) | Polar desert sand microbial communities from Dry Valleys, Antarctica - metaG UQ224A (23.06) | ecosystem: Environmental > Terrestrial > Soil > Desert | place: Antarctica: Dry Valley...
GATCGGGCAGGACGCTGACGTGGGAGGGGCGGAGGGGGGTGGCGGCTTCCATGGTCAGGGAGTCGCAGGCTGACAGGCCAACCTGACGGAAGCCCGGGCTCGCGCCCAATAGCTTCCCGGCCATGACCGGCCTGGCCGCCGCCCTGCGCCAGAGCGGCGGCGCCCGCGCCGCCGTCGGCTCGCAGGCCCTGCTGAGCGCGGCCCTCGCCGCCGAGCTGGCCCACGGCCGGCGCGAACTGGGCGCCCCGCGGTCGGGCTACTGCGCGCCGGTGACGGTGGCCGTGGCGGCCTCCCCGCAGCGGCTGCTGGCCGCGGTGCCCGTCGCGAGCGCGGTCGTGGCCGATCCGGCCGCGGTGGGCGAGCGCGGCTGGCTGCTGGCCGCGGCCAGCGTCGGCGTTTTGGTCGAGCTGGCCGGGCCGCCGCCCCTGCGCGCGCGGGGTGACCTGGAGCTGCTGGCCGGGGCCACCGGTCGCGGCTTCCTGCTGCTGGCCCAGCCCGCCACCACGGAGCCCGCGACGGTCGAGGAGCTCGCGCCGCTGGCCTTCGAGGAGCAGGTCCACGGGGTCGACCGCCTGCGGGCGGTGGCGGTCGGGGTGCCGGCCTTCCTGCTGGAGCCGGGCGCGGCGTCGCTGCGGGCGCCCATCGGCGACGCTCATCCGCTGCGGGTGGCCGAGGCGGTCGCCCGGCTGGGCGGGCGCCCCGCCGACCCGGGCGCGGTGGAAGCACTCGAGGACGCCCTGATCGCGCTCGTCGGCGCGCAGGCCTCGGGCGCGCGCCCGCACGAGGACCCCGACCCCTCGCGCCGGCTGGCCCGGCGCATCCTGCAACGGCTCGACGGCTCGGGCAAGTGGGGCGGCTACCACACCGACTTCGCCCACCTCTCGCGCGGCTTCGCGGGCAACGAGCGGGCGCGGGCCGCGGCCGTGGGCGAGTGCCTGATCGAGGCCGGCCTGCTGGTCCAGAAGCCGTCCGTCGGCCAGCGCCACGTGTTCCTGAACCCGCGGCGGGCCGGCGCGATCAGGCGGCTGATCGACTCGGGCGAGCTGCCCGAGGGCCTGCGGCTGCCCGGCTGAGCCGGCCGAACCGGGCCTGACTCCGAGCGGACGCCCGAAGCTGGCAGGATGGCGCCGTGAGCCTCGCGGGCGCCGTCAGCACCAAGTTGCACACCGTGCGCACACTGGCCGCGGCCGGGATGCTGCGCCCGACCCGTCCCGACCGGCTGGTGCGCAGCGTCGGCGCCCTGGCCCGCTGGGGCCCGACCCCGGCGGCCGGCATCGCGTCGGCGGCGATCCGCTTCCCCGACGAGGCGGCGGTCGTCGACGAGCGCGGCCGGCTCTCGTTCTCAGAGTTGCACGCGCGTTCCAACGCACTCGCACGGGCGCTGCGCGAGCGCGGGGTGCGGGCGGGCGACGGCGTGGCGGTGATGTGCCGCAACCACCGCGGCTTCATCGAGACGACGTTGGCCGCCTCGAAGCTGGGGGCGAACACGCTGTTCCTCAACACCGCCTTCTCGGGCCCGCAGATCGCCGAGGTGCTGCGGCGCGAGTCCGCTCGCGCGGTGGTCTACGACGACGAGTTCGAGGCCGTCCTGAGCGGGGCCCCCGAGGGACTGGTCCGGGTCCTGGCCTGGCGCGAGCAGAGCGGCCCCTCCGAGACCCCCGACATCGACCGGCTCGTGGCCGAGGGCAGTTCCGACGACCTCGAGCCGCCGGCCGAGCCGGGTCGCGCGGTGATCCTGACCTCGGGCACCACGGGCACCCCCAAGGGCGCCGCGCGGGCCCAGCCGCGATCGCTCGATCCCGCCGCGGCGCTGCTCTCGCGGATCCCGCTGCGCGCGCGTGAGACCACGCACATCGCGGCCCCGCTGTTCCACGCCTGGGGCTTCGCCCACTTCATGCTGGCCATGGGGCTGTCCTCGACCCTGGTCCTGCGCCGGCGCTTCGATCCCGAGGCTTCGCTGGCCCTGTGCGCCGAGCATTCGGCCCGGGCCCTGGTCGTCGTCCCGGTCATGCTCCAGCGCATGCTCGAGCTCGAGCCCGCGATCCTGGACCGCTACGAGCTGCCCGCCCTGCGCGCGGTCCCCGTGTCGGGCTCGGCGCTGCCCGGTCCCCTGGCCCTGCGCTTCATGGAGCGTTTCGGCGACGTCCTCTACAACCTCTACGGCTCGACCGAGGTGGCGTGGGCCACGATCGCCACCCCGGAGGACCTGCGCGCCGCGCCCGGGACGGTCGGGCGGCCGCCGCGCGGCACGCTCGTGCGCCTCTACGACGACGCCGGGCGGCCTTCCGCGCCGGGGTCGGGCGGGCGCATCTTCGTGGGTAACGAGATGCTCTTCGAGGGCTATACCGGCGGCGGCGGCAAGGACGAGATCGGCGGCCTGATGGCCACCGGAGACGTCGGTCACTTCGACGCCGACGGACGCCTGTTCGTCGACGGCCGCGACGACGACATGATCGTCTCCGGAGGCGAGAACGTCTTTCCGGGCGAGGTCGAGGAGGCGCTCAGCGCCCACGATCAGATCGCCGAGGTGGCCGTCGTGGGCGTCCCCGACGAGTCCTTCGGCCAGCGCCTGAAGGCCGTGGTGGTCGTGCGCGGCGAGGCCGAGCTGAGCGCCGCCGAGGTCAAGGCCTTCGTCAAGGGCCGGCTGGCCTCCTACAAGGTCCCGCGCGACGTCGAGTTCGTGTCCGAGCTGCCGCGCACGTCGACCGGGAAGGTCCTCAAGCGCGAGCTGTAGCGGTCGCTACCCTCGACGGGTGGCCCGCACCGACGCCATCGACCTCGGCTCGCTGCGCCTGACCGCCGGGGAGGGCCGGCGCCTGGACGCAGAGGTCGCGGTCGAGCCCTTCCGCTACGGCGGCGATCCCTACCGGCTGGCCGAGGGCGAGCGGATCGCGGTCCGGGTCGACATCTCCTGCATGACGGCCCGCGGCTATGCGCTGCGGCTGCGCGGCCGGGCCGGGCTGCGGGGGCCGTGCATGCGCTGCCTGCGCGACGCCGCCCCCACGGTCGAGCTCGACGTCCGCGAGGTCGACCAGCCCGGAGGCGGCGACGAGCTGTCCTCGCCCTACGTGGCCGCCGAGGAGCTCGACCTGCGGGCCTGGACGCGTGACGCGATCGCGCTCGCGCTGCCCGGGCAGATCACCTGCCGCCCGGACTGCCCGGGGCTGTGCCCCGAGTGCGGCGTGCTGCTCGACCAAGCCGGCCCCGAGCACGGCCACGCGCGCCCTCCCGACCCGCGCTGGGAGAAGCTGCGCGAGCTTAAGCTCGAGCAGAGCTGACCCGGGGCTGCTGCTAGCCTTGCGCGCCCGATGGCCGTCCCCAAGCAGAAGCAGTCCCACGCCCGCACCGCCCAGCGCCGGGCCCAGCACAAGATCGTCTCGCCGACGCTGAACGCCTGCCCGCAGTGCCACGCCCCGCGGCGTCCGCACCGCGTCTGCGGCAGCTGCGGCTTCTACGCGGGGCGTGCGGTGGTCGCCCCCCGCGACGACCCAGGCCTGGAGTAGGGCGATCTCGGCCGCCGCGGCCGAGATCGTGGTCGCGCTGGACGCCAACGGCGCCGACCTCGGCCCGCGCGAGGTCGCCCTGGGCGCCGAGCGGGCCGCCGCGCAGGGTGGGGTGCGGGTGCTGCTGTTCGGGTCAGCGGCCGAGCTCGGGCCGGCACCGTCCGGGGTGGAGATCGTCGACGCGCCGGTCTCGGTGGCCAAGGCCCCTGACCCCGTGCGCGCCGTGCGCTCCGCGCCCGAGAGCTCGATCGCCCAGGCCGCACGCGCGGTGGCCGAGGGCCGCGCCGGCGCGCTGGTCTCGGGCGGCTCGACCGGCGCCGCGCTGGCCGCCGGGCTGTTCTCGATCCGCAGGGCCACGGGCGTCCACCGCCCGGCGCTGGCCGCCCACGTCCCCGTCCCCGGCGCGCCCGTGCTGCTGCTGGACGTCGGGGCCAACGCCGAGGTGCGCCCCGAGCACCTGGTCCAGTTCGCCCACATGGGCGCCGCCTTCGCCCGCGGCGTGCTCGGCCTGGCCCACCCGCGCGTGGGCCTGCTCTCCAACGGCGAGGAGCCCTCGCGCGGGACCGCGGACGTGATCGCCGCCCATGCGGTCCTGGCCGCCGGCAGCGCCCCGGCCTGGAGCTTCGTGGGCAACGTCGAGGGCGACGGGCTGGTCTCCGGCGCGGCTGACGTGGTCGTCTGCGACGGCTTCACGGGCAACGTCGCCCTCAAGGTCATGGAGGGCGTCTCGGCGACGCTGCTGGGGGCGGTGCGCGGGGCGGCCGAATCCGGCCCCCGGTCGCGCGCGGGCGGCCTGCTGATGCGCCCGGCGCTGCGCGGGCTGCGCGACGAGCTCGACCCTGAGCGCGCCGGCGGGGCCTACCTGCTGGGGCTGCGCCGGCTGGCCGTGATCTGCCACGGGCGCTTTGCCGCGGCGGGCTTCGCCGCGGCCGTGCGCGTGGCCGCGCGCGGCGTGCGCGAGGACGTCGTCGGCGCCACCGGTGAGGCCCTGGCCGCGGCCGGCGCGCTGCGCAGACGGTCCGGGCCCGCGGAGGGCGAGGGCGCGTCCGCGGCCGGCGCTAGCGTCCCGGGGCGACCATGAGCCGTGACGACGTCCTCGCCCTGATCCGCTCGCACCTGGCCGACGAGCTCGAGCTCGACCCCGCCCGGATCGAGCCCGGGACGCGCTTCAAGGAGGACCTGGACGCCGACTCGCTCGACCTCTACACGCTGGTCCAGGAGCTCGAGGACACCTACGGCGTGCGCATCAGCGACGAGCAGGCCGCGGGGATCCTGACCGTGGGCCAGGCGGTGGACTTCGTCGCGGCCCACGGCGCCACGGGCGCGGTGGGCGGTGCCGACGGCGAGCCGGGGCCCTGACCCCTGCAGCGACTCTCCAGGCTGCTGGACGACCTGCCCGAGGAGCTGGCCACGCAGGCGCTGATGCACGCCGCCTGGGCCGGCCGGCGGGCCGACTCCTACCAGCGGCTGGCCTTCCTGGGGGACTCCGTGCTGTCGCTGGCCATCACCAGTCACCTCTACCCGCGCCTGGAGGCCGCGACGTACGGCGCCGGTCACCTGACCAAGATCCGGGCCCAGGCGGTGTCGGGCGGCTCGTGCCGGGCGGTGGCCGACCGGCTCGGCCTGCCCCTGCGGCTGCTGGCCGCCGCCCCGCCCGAGGGGGCGGCGACCGCGGCCGCGCTGGTACGCACCGAGCGCACGCTGGCCTCGGTGGTGGAGGCGGTGATCGGGGCCTGCTACCTGCACGTCGGCTACGAGACCACGGCCGAGGCTGTGGTGCAGGCCTTCGCGCCCGAGGTCCAGGAGGCGCTGGCCCATCCCGTCGACTTCAAGTCTTCGCTGCAGGAGCGCCTGGCCCGCCGGGGGGCCGAGGTCGACTACGAGGTCGTGCAGGAGCAGGGCCCGCCGCACGAGCGCACCTTCGTCTCGGCCGCGATGGTCGACGGGGTCGAAGCGGCCCGGGGCAGCGGGCGCTCCAAGAAGCAGGCCGAGCAGGCCGCGGCCCGGTCGGCCCTGGAGTCGCTGGCCGGGCGCGACCGATGAGCGGGGTGCGCGCGTGCACCTGAGATCGGTGACCCTGACCGGCTTCAAGTCCTTCCCCGACCGCACGCGGCTGGAGTTCGCCCCCGGCGTGTCGGTCATCGTCGGGCCCAACGGCTGCGGCAAGTCCAACGTGACCGACGCCGTCCTGTGGGCCCTGGGCGAGCAGTCGCCGCTGGCCGTCCGCGGGCAGAGCATGCAGGACGTGATCTTCGGCGGCGCCCACGGTCAGCCCGCGCGCCAGGCGGCCGAGGTCGAGGTCGTGCTCGACAACGCCGACGGCGCCGTCGAGCTGCCCTGGTCCGAGCTGTCGATCGTCCGCCGCCTGGACCGCTCGGGCGAGGGCGAGTACCGGCTCAACGGCGCACGCTGCCGGCTCGGCGACGTGCTGGAGATGCTGTCGGACACCGGCCTGGGCAAGGAGGCCCACTCCGTCGTCTCCCAGGGCCGGATCGAGGCGATCGTGACTTCGCGCCCGCGCGACCGGCGGCTGCTGATCGAGGAGGCCGCGGGCCTGGGCAAGCACCGCAAGCGCCGCCGCCGTGCGCAGCTCAAGCTCGACCGTACGCAGGTCAACCTCGACCGGGCCCTCGACGTCGAGCGCGAGGCCCGCACGCGCCTGCGCCCGCTCAAGCGCCAGGCTGAGGCGGCCGAGCTGCACCAGCGCCTCGAGCACCAGGCCGTGCAGGCGCGCTGGGAGCTGGCCCGCGACGCCACCCGCCGGCTACGGGCCGAGCTCGGCGCGGCCGAGGCGGCCGCCACCACGGCCCGGGGTGGTCGCGACGAGGTGCAGGGCGAGCTGGCCGCGGTCGCCGCGCGGCGCGAGGCGGCCGAGCGCGCGCTCTCGGACGGGTCCCGGCAGCGCGACGCGCTCTCGTCGCGCTTCTTCGCCGCCCGTTCGGCCGGCGAGCGCCTCGGCCTGCGCCTGGAGGAGGCCCGGGCCACGGCCCGGGCGGCCGCGCAGTCGGCGCAGCGGCGCCGGGCGCGCCTGGCCGAGCTCGGTCCCGAGGACGAGGCTGCCGATCCCGAGGCTCGTGACCGCGAGCAAGCGCTGCGGGCCGAGCTGGCCGGGCTCGACGCGCAGCGCGAGGGCCGCCTGGAGGCCGAGCTGGCCGGGCTGGAGCGCGACCTCGCCGGCGCCGGCGAGGCCACGCGCGCGGCCGAGGCCGAGCTGGAGCGCCTGACCGCCGAGCTCGAGCGGGCCGACGCGTCCGGCGAGGCCGTGCGCGCCACCCTGGCGCAGGCCGAGCGCCTGGCCGAGGCGGCCCGGCGCGAAGCCGCCCGGGCCGGGGCCGAGCTGGCCGCCGCCAACCAGTTCCTGCGCGCCCACGCCGGGGCGCCGGGCGGCGGGCGCACGCTGGCCGACCTGCTCGAGGTCGATCCGGGCTACGAGCTGGCCCTGGCCGCGGCGCTGGATCGGCGGCTCGGGGCCGCGCTGGCCGACGACCTCGCCGACGCCGCCCTGCGGCTGGACGCGGCCGGCCCCGACGGCGGTTCGGCCCTGGTCGCGCCAGCCGCGAGCGCGGTGGCCGACCAGCCGCGGGGCGCCGTCCCCGAGGGCGAGCGGCTGCTGGACCACGTGCGCGGCGAGGACCCGCGCGCTCTGGGCCTGGCCCGGGGGCTGCTGGCCGACGTCTGGGTCCTGGAGCTGCTCGACGCGGCGGTGGTCCAGCGGCTGAGCACAATCTCCGCGGTCGCCGTGACGCGCGACGGGCGCGTGTGGTCGCCGGCCAGCGGCGAGCTGCGCCAGGCCGCGGCCGGAGGCGGGGACCGGGTGCTGGCCGAGCGCAATCGCCGCGACCGCCTGGCCCGGGAGAGCGCCACGGCCGCCGGGGCCGAGCAGCGCGCGCTGGCCGAGGTCGAGGTTCGGGCCGAGGCGGTGGCCCGGGCCGACGCGCAGCGCGATCGAGCCCAGGGGCTTCAGCGCGTCGGCGCGCGCGGTCGCGACGCCGCCGTCGAGGCCGAGCGCCGCGCCGGCTGGCTCATCGGCGAGCGCCGCAAGGCCCCCGACCAGGGCCCGGCCGCGGTCCGCCGCGCCCAGCTCGAGGCCGAGCTGGGGGCCGAGCGGCGCCTGGCCGAGCGCGCCGAGCGCGAGCGCGATGAGCGCCACCGCACGCGGGCGCGCGAGCAGGCCCGGCTGGCCCGGGCGCTGAGCGTGGCGCCGGTGGCCGAGCGCCTGGCCGGGGCCTTGGCGGTGGCCGCGGAGGCGGTGGCGGCGCACATGGCCGGCGTCCAGGAGCTGCTGGAGGCTGACCGCCGGGCCGGCGAGCGGCTCTCGCAGGAGCTGCGGGCCACCAGCGCCTCCGAGGCCCGAGCCCAGCAGACCCTGCGCGAGCGCTCCGAGACGGTCACCACGGCCGAGGTCGCGGCTCAGCGCGCACGCGACCAGGCGCGCGAGGGCGAGGCGGAGCTCGAGACGCTGGCCGAGCGGCTGGGCCTGCCCGCCGAGCCGGCCGAGCAGGAGCTCGGCGAGGACGAGCGCGAAGCGCTGCGGGTCAGGCTCGAGCGGCTTGCCGCCCGCCGGCAGCAGCTGGGGCCGGTCAACCCCCTGGCCCAGGACGAGTACGCCGACGCCCTGGCCCACGTGGAGGAGCTCGAGGGCCAGCGTGAGGACCTCGAGGCCGCGCTGCGCGAGCTGCGCACGCTCATCCGCGACACCGACCGCCGCATCGGCGAGGCCTTCGACGAGACCTTCAGGGCCGCCGCCGGCCACTTTGAGCAGCTCGTCGCGCACCTGTTCCCCGGAGGCCGGGGCGCGCTGCGCCTGGTGCGCCAGGACGCCGGGCCGCGCCCGTTGTTCGGGCTCGCGCCGGAGAGCGAGGCCGAGACCGCGCCGGGCACCCCGCTCGGAGGGCGCGCGCCCGAGGCCGGGGGGCCTCCTGAGGCGCCGCCGGAGTCGGCGGCCGAGGATGAGGAGACCGCGCCCGAGGACGCGCTCGGCGTGGAGATCGAGCTGGCCCCGGCGGGCAAGTCGACCAAGCGGCTCTCGCTGCTCTCTGGCGGCGAGAAGTCACTGACCGCGCTGGCCTTCCTGTTCGCCGTCTTCCTGGCCCGCCCGTGCCCGTTCTACATCCTGGACGAGGTCGAGGCCGCCCTGGACGACGTCAACATCGACCGCTTCCTGACGCTGGTCCGCCGCTACAGCGATCGCGCGCAGTTCATCGTGGTCACGCACCAGAAGCGCACGATGGAGGCCGCGGACTGCCTCTATGGGGTCTCGATGGGCGGCGACGGGGTCTCGCAGGTCGTCTCGCGCCGGTTGCCGCAGGCGGCGTGAGGCGGGGCGGCGCTTCGGGAGTCAGGACCGGCTGGTGAGGGCTACAGCTCCTTCTCGTACCAGAAGGCCGCGCGCACGTTGCCGTTGTAGTCCACGACCGGCCGGTAGCCGGCGGACTCGTAGAGGGCCTTGGCGTGGGGCTGGCGATCGCCCGTGTCGAGGCGCACATGCGCGTAGCCCAACTCGCGTCCCAGCTCCTCCAGGGCCGTCAGCAGTCGGCGCGCGTGGCCGCGCCCACGCGCGGCCGGAACCACGTACATGCGCTTGATCTCGGCCACGCCCGCGGCCAGGCGCTTGACCCCGCCGCCGGCCACCGGGTCCTGGCCCGCGTAGAGCACCACGAAGCCGCCGTGGGGGGGACCCATCTCCTCGGGCGAGGCGCTGGGCCAGCCGTCCGGGGCGGGGCCGTAGAGGGCCTCGACCTCGGCCACCATGGCGTCCACCAGCGCCCGGCCGGTGGGGTCGCCGGCGGGCTCGCGGCGGATGTCAGGGGTCTTGGGCACCCCTGCTATCTTCGCCGACCCCGTGGCTCGCGACTGGCCTGAGCTGTTCCAGACCGGTGAGCCGGCCCCCGGGCGCGAGTCCGAGCCGGCCGTCGAGCGCGGCGGCTTCTTCCGCCGCCTGCGCGAGAACCTGGGCAAGACCCGTCAGGCCCTGGGGGCCGAGGTCCGCTCCACGCTCTTCGACACGCTCGACGAGCAGACCTGGGAGCGCCTGGAGGAGGCGCTGATCTACGCCGACGTGGGGGCGCGGACCACGGCCGAGGTGGTTCAGCGCCTGGAGCGTGAGGCAGAGCAGGACGGGCTCTCCGGGGGCGAGGCGCTCTCGACCCGGCTGGCCGAGCTGCTGGCCGAGCTGGCCCGCACCGGGGAGGACACGATCGACCTGCGGGCCCGCCCCTCGGTGATCCTGATGGTCGGGGTCAACGGCACCGGCAAGACGACCACGATCGGCAAGCTGGCCTTCCACCTGCAGCGCGAGCTGGGGCTGAAGGTGGTGCTCGGAGCGGCCGACACCTTCCGGGCCGCGGCGGTCGAGCAGCTCGAGCTGTGGGCGCAGCGCGCCGGCTGCGAGCTGGTGCGCGGGCCGGAAGGATCGGACCCCGGGGCCGTGGCCTACGACGCCGTCCGCAGCGCGTGCGAGCGGGGAGCCGACGTGGTGGTGATCGACACCGCCGGGCGGCTGCACACCCAGACCGACCTGATGGCCGAGCTGGCCAAGGTCCGGCGCGTGATCGCCAAGCAGATTCCCGACGCGCCGCACGAGACGCTGATGACCGTCGACGCGACCACCGGCCAGAACGGGGTGCGCCAGGCGCGGCTGTTCGCCGAGGCGGTCGGCGTCTCGGGCATCGTGCTGACCAAGCTCGACGGCACGGCCAAGGGCGGCATCGCCCTGGCCATCGCCCGCGACCTCGGGATCCCGGTCAAGCTGATCGGCATCGGCGAGCAGCTCGAGGACCTGCGCCCGTTCGATCCCGACGACTTCGCCCGCGCGCTGCTGCTGGCCTGAGCTCTGAGGGCGTCTCGTAGAGTGCGGGGCGTGGAGCTCGACCGACTCGACGGGCAGGTAGCGCTCGTCACCGGCGGCGGGCGAGGGATCGGCCGCCGGATCGTGCTCGAGCTGGCCGAGGCGGGCATGCGCGTGGCCGTCGCCGCGCGCAGCCGCGACCAGGTCACCGAGACGGCCCGGGACGCCGGCGGGGTCGCCCTCGAGGCCGACGTGGCCGACCCGGCCGCGGTGCGCGCGATGGTCCGCGAGGCGACCGACGCGCTCGGCCCGATCGACCTGCTGGTCAACAACGCCGGCATCAACCTGCGCGACGAGCGGGCCTGGGAGCAGGACCCCGAGGACTGGTGGCGGGTCTTCGAGGTCAACGTGCTCGGCGCCTTCCTGTGCACGCGGCAGGTGGTCCCGGCGATGCTCGAGCGCGGCCGCGGCCGGATCGTCAACACCGGCAGCGGGGCCTCCTACCTGCCCGGCTCGATGGGCGTGGCCTACTCGGCCAGCAAAGCCGCCTTGGGCCGCATGGGGGAGACGCTCGCGCTGCAGCTCGGCCCGCTGGGCATACCCGTGTTCGTGCTCTCACCCGGGATGGTGCGGACCGGCATGACCGACAGCCTGGGCGATGACGCCCCCTGGACCCCCCCGGAGCTGGCGCCCCGGCTGGTGCGCGTGCTGGCCTCCGGCCGCGCCGACGCCCTGGCCGGGCGCTACCTGCACGCCGAGCACGACGACATCGAGGACCTGATCGCCCGCGCCGGCGAGATCGCCGAGCGAGACCTCAACGCGATCCGCCTCCGGCGTTGACCGGTCCGCCCGGATCGCGCACGCGAGCAGGGTAAAATCGGCTCATGGACGCCTGGGTGCTTTGGACGATCGCCGCGGTCGTGCTCGCCCTCGGCGAGATCGCCACGCTCGGCTTCGTGCTGGCCCCGTTCGCCGGTGGAGCCGCCCTGGCCGCGGCGGCCAGCGCCCTGGGCGCCGGGACGGTCGGATCCTTCGCGGTCTTCCTGGTCGGCTCGATCCTGCTGCTGGGCGTGGTCCGGCCGATCGCGCGCTCGCACAAGCGCATGCCGCCCCAGATCCGCACCGGGACGGCCGCGCTGATCGGCAAGTCCGGCCTCGTGCTCGAGCGCATCGCCAACGACGAGGCCCAGGGCTGCGTGAAGATCGACGGCGAGGTCTGGACCGCGCGGGCCTACGACGAGGACGAGGTCATCGAAGCCGGCAAGCGCGTGTCGATCGTCGAGATCCGGGGCGCCACGGCGCTCGTGAGCGAGTAGGAGGACGCCTTGGAAGCCGGACTGATCGTGCTCATCGTGCTGGCCGTGTTCGTCTTTGCCGTCGCGGCCCGCTCCATCAGGATCGTGCCCCAGGCGCGCGCCGGCATCGTCGAGCGCCTCGGCCGCTACCAGCGCACGCTCGACGCGGGGCTGGCGCTGATCATCCCCTTCGTCGACCGGGTCAAGCCGCTGATCGATCAACGCGAGCAGGTGGTGACGTTCTCGCCCCAGCCCGTGATCACCGAGGACAACCTGGTCGTGCAGATCGACACGGTCATCTACTTCCAGGTCACCGACCCCAAGTCGGTGACCTACGAGGTGGCCAACCCGCTGCAGGCCATCGAGCAGCTCACGGTCACGACTCTGCGCAACGTGATCGGCGGCCTCACCCTGGAGGACACGCTGACCTCGCGCGACAACGTCAACACCCAGCTGCGGGTGGTGCTCGACGACGCCACGGGCAAGTGGGGGATCCGTGTCAACCGCGTGGAGCTCAAGTCTGTCGACCCGCCGGGCACGATCCAGGAGGCGATGGAGAAGCAGATGCGTGCCGAGCGCGACCGGCGCGCGGCGATCCTGACCGCCGAGGGCTTCAAGCAGTCCCAGATCCTGACCGCCGAGGGCGAGAAGCAGGCCGCCGTGCTCAAGGCCGAGGGCGCCCGCACCGCCGCCATCCTGCGCGCCGAGGGCGAGTCCAAGGCGATCGAGACCGTCTTCGCGGCCATCCACCAGGGGCGCCCGGACCGTGAGCTGCTCTCCTATCAGTACCTGCAGATGCTGCCCCAGCTCGCGCAGGGCGAAGCCAACAAGATCTTCGTCATCCCGTCCGAGTTCACCCAGGCCCTGGGCGGGCTGCGCAGCGTGATCGGGGGTGGGGACGCCCCGCCCCCTGCTCCGGTGGTGGGCGAAGACGACCGCAGGGCCGCGGCCGACGCGGCCGTCGAGGCCGACACCCGCCAGGCCCGCGAGGCGGCGGCCCTGCGGTCGTCTTCGCCCACC
>Ga0136612_10000751_pt1 | contig 12604 bp, 16 predicted proteins | sample AntDryUQ224A2306_2_FD_106644 | JGI IMG/M metagenome (GOLD analysis project Ga0136612, IMG submission 106644) | Polar desert sand microbial communities from Dry Valleys, Antarctica - metaG UQ224A (23.06) | ecosystem: Environmental > Terrestrial > Soil > Desert | place: Antarctica: Dry Valley...
ACCAGGTCGTAGCCGAGGCTGCCGCGGTATTTGGCGCCGTCGCCGTCGGTGACCTCCACGATCAGGCCGCTGTGGTCTTCGAGCATCAGCGGGACGGCATGCTGGCTGGTGATCAGGTGCGTCATCACGGCTCGGCCCCAAAGAGCCTGGACCTTGTCCAGGTCGAGCTTCCAGAACGGTGTGTCCCATTCGGTGAGCGGGTCCCCGCCCCACACGTCGTTGACGAGTATGTGGAGGCCGGTCTGCTCGGCGCGGATGCGGGCGACGAGGGCCGCGACGTCCTCGGGTCGGCTGTGGTCGCAGCGGACCGCGATGCCGGTGCCGCCGGCGGCGGTGACCAGGTCGGCGGTGTCCTCGATGGTCTCGGGGCGGTCCATGTCGGAGCGGGTGGCGCGGGTGGAGCGGCCGGTGACGTAGACGGTGGCACCGGCCGCGCCGAGCTCGGTGGCGATGCCGCGCCCGGCGCCGCGGGTCGCGCCGGCCACGAGGGCGACCTGCCCGGTCAGCGGTGAGCTCATAGGGATCGCTCCTTGAAGGGTCCGGTAGGTCAGTAGCCGAGTGGCTCGTCGATGAGCAGTACGTGGATCCGTCCCTGTTCGAAGTCGCCGTGCAACGTCAGCACCTTGTGTACAGCGCTGCCCATGCCGTACGCCTCGCGGGCGCGGGCGTCCTCCAGGGGCAGGCTGTAGTGGCGGATCCGTCGCATGGCGGTGTTCAGGTCGGGGACGACGGGCAGCAGGCCCAGCGCGGCGTCGCGGGCGGCGGTCCTGTCAGGCACTCTGCGGACGTCGTAGCCGCGGGCGGCCAGCGCGGCCGCCGCGGCAGCGATGGCGAACTCGTCGGCGGGAGCCGCATAGGTGCTGTCGGGTGTCAGGGCCGTCATGAGACATAAGAAAATAGTAAACGAGCGTTCGTTTACTAACTGTCATGACGATGGGACGACCACAAACCGCCTCCGAGAACAGATCCTCGCCGGGGCCGCACGAGCGATCGCCCGGATCGGCCCCGCACGGCTGACGCTGGCCGATGTGGGGCACGAAGTCGGGCTGGCCCCGGCCACGCTGGTGCAGCGCTTCGGCTCCAAGCGCGGACTGATGCTGGCCCTGGTCCGACACAGCACGCTCTCCGCCGCCGACGGGTTCGCCGATGCTGCTACGGATGCCGGTGATCCGCTGCGTACCCTGGTCGACGCGATGGCCGCGAAGACCGAGGCGCTCACGCGGGAGGCGCTGGCGAACCACATGGCGTTCCTGCAGCTGGACCTGGCTGACCCCGAGTTCCGTCAGCTCGCCGGCGAACACGCCCAGGCCGTCCGGGGCCAGATCCGAGGCCTCCTCGATGCGGCTGTGGCCGCCGGTCAGATGCCGCGCCAGGACACCGAGCGGCTGGCCCGCTCTGTCCAGGTCGCCTATAACGGAGCCCTGCTCACCTGGGCGCTCGAGCCCTACGGTCCGGTCGAGGAACGCGTCCGCCAAGAGATCGAGATCGTCCTCGCCGGCTCATGACAAGGACCCTCGACGACGTGGGTGCGGAGTCAAGGCGCCGGCGGCGAAGGCCGACTCGATGCAGATCGATCGCTGCTAGCCCTGATCGTTCACGTGGCTCCGTGAGCTGAGCGCTGCCCATCCGCAAAAGTGCCCACCGGGCAAGGGATTCTGACGTTGGCGGCCACGATGAACACGATCGGCCGCGAGCGCGGGTGGCAGCCGATGACGGTCGAGCAGTACGAGGCGGATGCAACGCTGCGCGGTGCGAACTTCGTGGGGTCGCCGCAGCAGGTGATCGAGAAGATCCTGTTCCAGCACGAGATCTTCGAACACGACCATTTCCTGGTGCAGCTCAGCGTCGGGTCGCTGCCGCACGACAAGCTGATGCGCTCGATCGAGCCGTTGGGCACCGAGGTCGCGCCCGTGGTCCGCGCGGAGCTCGCCCGCCGCACGATGGCGTCTCCGGCTGTCTGACCAGCGATCGCTCGAGCTGAACGTCTGCTGAACCGGTGGCCTGCACATTCATCCCGCTCTCATCTTTCACGACCTACCCTTCGTGCCACGGAGGCGCCTGTGCGTGTGCTGGTGGTCGAGGACGAGGTGAAGATGGCGAGCCTGCTGAAGCGCGGGCTCGAGGAAGAGGGCTACGCGGTCGACATCGCATCGGACGGGCTCACCGGGGTGTGGATGGGGACCGAACACCCCTACGACGCGGTCGTGCTCGACGTGATGCTTCCCGACATGGACGGGTTCGGTGTGTGCAGGAAGCTCCGCGAAGCCGGGCGATGGAGCCCGGTCCTCATGCTCACGGCGCGCGACGCCGTGGACGACCGGGTCGCCGGCCTCGACGCGGGCGCCGACGATTACCTCACGAAGCCGTTCTCGTTCGCGGAGCTGCTCGCGAGGCTCAGGGCGCTGATGCGGCGCGGCGAGCCCGAACGTCCGACCGTGCTCACCGTCGGTGACCTCGTCGTGGACCCTGCCACGCATCGGGTCACCCGGGCGGGCGTGCCGATCCAGTTGACGCGCAAGGAGTTCGCGCTGCTCGAGTACTTCGTGCGACACGTCGGTGAGGTGCTGAGTCGCTCCAACCTCATCGAGCATGTGTGGGACTTCGCGTTCGAGGGCGACTCCAACGTGGTCGACGTGTACGTTCGGTACCTGAGGCAGAAGATCGATCGCCCGTTCGGCAGAGACACCCTCGAGACCGTGCGAGGCGCCGGCTATCGCCTACGGGAAGGGCCGGCCGGTGCATCTGCCGATCAGGGCTAGGCTCACGCTCGCGTTCACGGCCATGATGGCGGTCGTGCTCGCCGCAGCCGGCGTGTTCCTGTTCCTCCGGTTCCGATCGGATCTGCTGCAGGCGGTCGATGCGGGGCTCAGATCACGGGGTCAGACCATCGTCGGCGAGCTGAAGCGTTCGGCGCCGCTCACGGCCGGCATCCTCATCGAGACCGACGAGGCGTTCGCGCAGGTGCTCGGCACCGACGGCGCGGTCATCGATTCGTCGCCGGGCTTGGCGGACCAGCCAGTCCTCGCCGCGGCCGACCTGGAAGGTCTGCACGAACCCCGATTCTTCGACGTCACCGTGCGTGCTGCGAACGACCTCGTTCCCGCACGCGTGCTCGCGGCGCGGATCGACGAACGCTCGATCGTCGTCGTGGGCGCTTCATTGGAAGACCGTCGCGAGGCCCTTGCCAGGTTGGCAAGGACGCTCGCTCTCGGTGGTCCGGTCACGGTCGCCCTCGCGGCCGGGGTAGGTTGGCTGGTCGCCGGCTTCGCATTGCGCCCGGTGGATAGCATGCGTTCGCAGGCGGCTGCGCTCTCGGCCGACGATCTCACGCAGCGGCTACCGGTGCCCGAGACGCGCGACGAGCTCGCGCGGCTGGCCGAGACCCTCAACGAGATGCTCGGCCGGCTCGGCGCCGCCCTCGACCGGGAACGCCGGTTCGTCGCCGATGCCAGCCATGAGCTGCGCACCCCGCTCGCCAACCTGAAGGCCGAGCTGGAGCTCGCGCTCGGCCGGTCTCGCACCGAGGCCGAGCTGCTCGAGGCGTTGCGAAGCGCCGGCGAGGAAACCGACCGGCTGGTGCGCCTCGCCGAAGACCTGCTCGTGCTCGCCCGCGCCGGCAAGCATCGGCTCGAGGTCGCGCGCGAGCCCGTTCACGTCGGCGAGCTCATCGCGCGAGAGATCGCGACCTTCACCCCTCTCGCGGGCCGCTACCGATGCACGATCTACACCGACGTGCTCGTCGACGGACCCCTCGCGCTCGATCCGGATCGCTTCCGCCAGATCGTGGGGAACCTGCTCGACAACGCGATCCGCCACAGCCCTGAGGGCGCGCGGGTCACGGTCGGCGCGCGCGTCGACGAAAGGGCTCTCGTGCTCGAGGTCAGCGACGAGGGCGAGGGGTTTCCACCGGCGTTCCTGCCGCATGCCTTCGAACCGTTCGCGCGAGCGGAAGCCTCTCGCTCCCGCCAGGCCGGTGGCACCGGGCTCGGTCTCGCGATCGTGCATGCACTCGCACAGGCGCACGGCGGCACGGCGACCGCGAGGAACCGTCCCGAGGGCGGGGCTCAGGTCGTGGTCACGCTTCCCTCGTCGTAGCTCATCGCGTTCTCACGGAACGCTCACGGTGCTCTCATCGCTCCAGTCGCAGGGTGGCCTCGACGATCGAACGGTCGATCGAGAAGAGGAGGGAGCATCATGCTTCGCACCATCATGAAGGCCCGATCGGCTCGGGCTGCCATCGTCGTCGCGCTCGCGGCGACGATGGTGCCGGGCGGCGGCAGCGTCGCCCAGAGCCAGGCGGCCCCGCCGAGCGCGGGCTCGACCGGCTGCCAGGCGACGGCGTCGACACCGATCCCGCAACCGACGCAGGCCGAGCTCGATGCGGCCGGTCTCGGGGGCATCCCGTTGGCTCCGGACTCGGCCCGGCGTGACCTCATCGCCGAGGCGTTCTCGGACCCGACAGCCGTGACCAACCCGTTGTTCCCGATCGCCGAGCTCGACTCGGCCATCCTGAACGGCAGGGTCGACGGCAAGCCCTTCTACACCGAGACTACGCTGCTTCCGTTCACCCGCATCATCGAGTGGACACCGGGGCAGTGCGTGCGCGTGCTCGTCTCGCAGTACATGGCGTTCCTCGACGGGAAGCTGGAGGAAACCGCGATCGACCTCTATGCGCAGGCCGACGACGGGTCGGTGTGGTACCTGGGCGAGGACGTGTACGACTACGACACCGCAGGGCGGATCTTCACCACCGAGGGTACGTGGCACGCTGGCACCGAGGGGCCCGCAGCCATGATCATGCCGTCGGCGCCGCAGGTCGGTGACGCGCACCGTCCCGAGAACATCCCGGGGGCCGTGTTCGAAGAGGTGGTTGTGACGAAGGTCGATCAGACCTTCGACGGACCGTCGGGTCCGATCTCGGGCGGCATCGTGGGCACCGAGACGCACCAGGACGGCTCGCTGAGCGACAAGTGGTTCGCGCCTGGGTATGGCGAGTTCCTGTCGACCGACGGCCCGGACATCGAGGCGATGGCGTTGGCGTCGCCGACCGACTCGCTCGCGGGCGGCGTGCCCGCCGAGCTCACGGCGATCTCTGAGGGTGCCGACAGCATCTTCTCGTCGCGGCTGGCGACCGGGGCGCAATGGAAGAAGGCCGAGAAGTTGGCGGCCGGCATGGTCGACGCCTGGAACGCTTTTCGCGCAGGCGATGTGCCGCCGCGCCTCGTGAAGCCGACCAACCGAACGCTGGTCCAGCTGGTCAGGCAGATCGAGTCACGCGATCGCTCGAAGGCCCGAGCGGAGTCCATCGACGTCTCGTACGCGAGCGTCAACCTGCAGCTTCGCTACCGCCCGGTGACCGAGGTCGACACGGTCCGGTTCGAGCTATGGACACGTCGCGCGCTCGTGGGAGCGATCGATGGTTCCATCGGTGATGTCAGGAGCGCCCTGGTCACGATGGAATGGATCCGCGATCGCATCGTGCACACGGTCGATGCCGTCACGCGGACCCAGATCGACACGTTGGTTCGCGACATGGGCACAGCTGTGGTCGATCGAGACTTCGGAGCTATCGAAGACAAGGCTCGCGAGCTCGAGGACCTGGTGGCAGGACTGATCTAACCGGTGCCGGCGGCGTCCCTGGTGGGTTCCCTTCGGGGGGAGCCCGCCGGGGACGTTCGTCACGAGGTGACCAAAGCGAACCCGAGCGTGAGCGTACCGGCCGCGAGCGAGACTGCGCCCGCGTAGACGAGCGCGATCAGGCCGTTGGGCTCGGATCGACCCGTACCGGCCGACGACAGGAAGAAGCCGGCCGACATCAGGATCGCTGCGAGCGCAACGCCGTCGCGAGCGAGCAACTCGCCGATGCCGTCGAGGTCGACCGCGTCGACGAAGAGCTGGGAGACGAGCGCGAAGATCACGAGCACGCCGGCGTGCGCGTGGCCTGCTCGCGCGAACGCCACCTGGAACGGGGTCGCGGGCACGCTGCCCCGCACGACGCGCAGCAGGTACGTGCCACCGAACTCGATCGCGACGATCGTGAGCAGCAGGACTCCGGCCGTGAACCGAGTGGGTTCCGAGAGCGCGAGCGTGGTGTTCATCAAAGTGGCCCCCTTCCCGAGACGGAGAAACGGATAGTAGAGCTATCCGCGTGCGTAGATAGTGCTACTATCCAGACGTCCTTGTCAACCGATGAGAGGGAGGAGGCGGTCGCTGTGCAGCTTTCGGAGCTCAGCCGCGAGTCCGGACTTCCCATCCCGACGATCAAGTACTACCTGCGCGAAGGGCTGCTGGAGCCTGGTGATGCCCCGGATTCCGGTCGGGCAGAGTACAGCGAGTCGCACGTACGTCGGCTGCGGCTCATCCGTGCGCTGGCCCAGGTCGGCGATCTTCCATTGTCGACGATCGCCCGCATCCTCGAGGCGATCGACGACGATTCGGTGCCCCTGCACCACGCCCTCGGTGTTGCCCACTACGCTCTCGCACAACGCGGAGGCATGAGCGCCGGTTCGGTGGAGCTCGCGCAGGCGCGCGTCGAGGTCGACGCCTTCCTCGATGACCTCGGGTGGACGATCGACGCCGATGCTCCCGATCGCGACGAGCTTGCGTCAGCCCTCGAGACGCTTCGCTGCCTCGGGTGGAAGGTCGACGCGAAGGTGTTCATGCGATACGCACGCGCTGCCGACAAGCTCGCGAAGCGGGAGCTGAGCCAGAATCCGGGTGACCTCGACCGGGAGCGTGCCGTCGAGAACGCGGTCGTCGGAACGGTCGTGTTCGAGTCGGCGTTGACCGCGCTGCGACGTCTGGCGCAGGAGCATCATTCTGCGGCCCGGTTCCCGACCTGACCGGCCCGCACGCTGTCACGCGATGCGGAACAGCATCGTGATGGAGCCTTCGTCGGGGGCAGTCTGACGCACGTAGCCGACGACGGCGCCGGCATGCGCTGCTGCCGCCTCGAGATCCGGAGTGACGAACGGGTGTGTGTGGCCGGGCTGGCCATCGCGCCAGGTGCATTCCGGCGTCCAATCACGATAGGGTGAGGTCGCCCAGCTCGTTCCCCCGGCTCAGACCGAGCACGATCATCTCTCCGAGTAGGCCGAAGAAGGTCTCGTCATCGGCATCGGGCTGCCACGGTTCCGGCGGCGCTTCCGTGCGTATGTACGAGTGCGCTCGCAGCACGTGCTCGACGACGATCTTCATGGCGCGAGGGGAAGCTCAACCCGAGCCGGACATGAACATCCAGCGATGCCCCTCGAGATCTGCCGCGTTGTACAGGCGCCCGTAGGGCTCGTCCTTCGGCTCTCGCAAGATCCTGGCCCCCGCGGCACGAGCGCGCTCGTAGTGCGCGTCGAGGTCGTCGACCGTGATGTGCACACCGTTCACGATGTAGGGAACGGCCGACCATTCGCGAGCGTAGTCGCAGACCTCGGCGTGGTGCGCAGGACTTCGGTAGCCCTCGCCGGGCCATCCAAGATAGACGAGCGCACCGTTCCGTTCGATCTCGGCGTGCGTGACGCGGCCGTCGTCGTCGGTGTAGCGCTCGCCGGTCTCACGGAATCCGAATGCGGTACAGAGCCAGTCGACGGCGGCTCCCACGTCTTCATAGGACAGCATGGGCACAGCGGCGCGATCCATCGCGGAGTCGGTCATGGTCTCGACGATAGGCGTATCCGCACGAGATGACCGTGCGGGCGGAAGGGGCTCTCCTCGACGGTCGTGCCGGTCGCGACCTCGAACTCGATCGCGTCGTCCGTCGAGCGCTGTTCGACGTGGGTGGTGTGCTCGGCGAACGATCCCAGCAGCCGGAACACTTCGGCACGCATCGTGTCCGGTCCGGGCGCATCGTCCCCGGTCCACGCGACCTCGACGACGAGCACCGCGTCGTGCACGCTCGCGTCGAGCACGGCCACCTGCGAGCCTGCCGCCTTGCTCGCCGAGCGGATGTGGGGCATCAGATGGGACTCAGCGTCCTCGGCGACCCAGCCGTCGCCGCCCATGGCCCGTCGAAGCCCGTCGACGTTCGGCGTGAACGCAGCGCCCGACGCGATGCCTTGGTCCCGGTGAGCTCGTCGACCTCGTCGCTCGACGACATCGCCCCGGCGAGCGCGAACAGCCGAACACCCGTGTCGTAGTAATTGCCAACGACCGCGTCGACGTTCCTCAGCATCACGGGGCGACCAGCATCGTGATCGCCGTACCCGGGATCGAACCACCCCAGCCAGTCGAGGTCGATCGCACCGTAGCGCAGACCGCGGCCCTCCAGGATGTCGGCGATCTCTTCGACCAACGACGTCTTCCCGGCGCCGTAGGCGCCGGTGATCACCACCGCTGCGGCGTCGGATCGGTCGCTCATCGCAGCCCACCGTAGACGTTCGGTCGGCTCGAAGTACGCTGCCACACCACGAGCTGAGGATCGGGACGTGCCCCACGCGACGAACGCCACCGACGGACTTCGCACCTACTTCGAAGACTGGGGAGGTTCCGGCGCAACTGCCGTGTTCTACACGGGGTTCCTCGACCCGCTCGAGGTAGCCCAGGCGTCGGGGCTCGCGCTCGGGTTGCGTGACGAGTTCCGTCTCGTCTTCGCCGACCACCGAGGCCATGGACGGAGCGACAAGCCACACGAGCCCGAGGCGTATGCGCTTCCTACGAGGGTCGCTGACCACGTCGCAGTGCTCGACGAGCTTGGCGTCGACCGTGCGCACGTGATCGGCTTCTCATGGGGCGCTCGGCTCGGCTTCGCCATCGGAGAGCACGCGCCAGACCGCGTTCGCTCGCTCGTGCTCTGCGGCAACCAGCCATACGAGTGGGACCTGACGACCCCGATCGCGCACGCCGTTGCCGCCGGCGTGGATGCGTCGACAACGACCGGCATGGAAGGGTTCCTCGATGCGTTCGAGTCCGGACTCGGCGTGCGGCTCCCCGAGCCAGCCCGAACGCTCGAGCTGCAGAACGACCCTGAGGCGATCCGTGCCGCCTGGACGTCGGTGCTCGCAGAAGTCTCGATCGCCGACGATCTGTCCACGTGGCAGCTGCCCTGCCTGATCTACGCAGGCACCGCCGACGAGATGCACGCCGACGCTCGGCGCGCAGCGCAGGAGATCCCGGGTGCGGTGTTCCTCTCGCTGCCTGAGCACACGCACATCTCTGCCGAGGGCGAGGTGGAAGAGGTGCTGGGCGCGGTCCGACAACTGCTCCGATCTCACTGAGTGCGCGGCGATCACGCCTCGCCGCGAACGGTGACGGACAGCAGTTCGAAGGCTTCCGTGGGTTCCGTTTTGCCTTTCAGATCGGTGGGACCCAACGGTCGCACGTCGACGACCACGTCTGGCTCGGTGTTCACCTCGTCAAGCGTCCGGCCGCCGATCGTGATGTGTCCGGGAGTAGCCAAGCCCTGCAGACGGGCGGCGACGTTGGTGGTGTCGCCGATCACCGAGAACGAGCGTTGCTGCCCTGCCCCGACGTTGCCGACCACCACCACCCCCGTGTTCACTCCGACGCGGAACCGCGGCCAGTCATCCGATGCTCGCGCGTCGGCGGACCGATCGCGGATCGCGATGGCCGCACGGACGGCGCGCGCCGCATGATCCGGTTGATCGCCGAGCACGTTGAACACCGCAAGGATGGCGTCGCCGGCGAAACGCTCGATGAACCCGCCTTCCTGGTCCACCACGAACGGGACCACCGCACCCCAGTAGGCGTTCAGCATGTCGATCACCTCTGTGGCCGACCTGCCCTCGGCGAAGGTGGTGAACCCCGACAGATCCGCGAACAGGACCGTCACCTCCCGCTCCAGTCCGCCCAAGCGAGCCAACTTCGGGTCGGCCCCGAGGCGATCGGCGAGATGCGGCCCGACGTATTGGCGAAGGAGACCGTCCATGCGGGCCAGCTCACGCGCCGAGTCCGTCATGACTGCCACCTGTTCTCCCGAGAAGCCTCGCCTGCGGAGCGCCTCGCCGGCCGTGCCCAGTGTGCCGGTGGCATCGGCCCGGACCAGTTCCGCCATCGCAGCCGACTGCCGGCTGTCGATCCGTTCGAGGGTGCGTGCCAGGTATATCCCGCCGAAGGTTCCCGACGTGGACCGTCCGCGCCGATACTCGTGCCGCGCGGAGAGCACGATCGTGGCGAACGCGATAGCCATCAGCACGTGCCATTCCCACCACGACGCCTGCCACGCGCGTCCGAACGCCATGGCGATCAACGCCTCGGCGAGCAGCACGAACGCCACCGTCACCGCGAGGGGGAGTGGACGTCGCCGCGCGCGGTAGATCGCCAGGTACCGCCAGGCAGCGAAGATGTAGGCGGCGACGCCGAAGGGTAAGAGCACGAGGAGCCACGGCGCTCGTTCCGACTCGATCACCCGGTCCAATGGTGGAACGCCGGCGATCGAGGCAACCGCCCATACGAGCAGCACCACGACGAGGCCGATCCGCATCGGTGCCTGCCAGCGACGGAGCGAGGTCTCCGTGCGATCGTCCATCTCGATCGAGGAGAGCGCCGCGAACCCCGACGCGAGCAGGAGCCCGATCGGAGTGGCCAGCCCGAAGCCGCCGTTGGGCCCGCTCAGCACGACACCGGGGGTGGGCGAGGGCGTGTAGGGCAAGGAATCCGGCGCTGCTCAGGAGCACCATCGAGACCAAGAAGAGCCGCCCATCGCCGCTGCGACGCGCCACCTCGCTCACGATCAGACCGAGCGCGACGTTGAGGAACGCAACGCCGAACACCAGCCAGAAGTGGGAGGGATGGTGCTCCCAATGCACGTCGAGTGAAGGCACGCCGAGCAGCAACGCGAGCCCGGCCATCGGGATGGAGAGCGCCGCCGCGAGGAACCACGGTGGGGGACCCACGGTGGGAGTGTGGGTTTCCATGTCACCATCTTGCCGCGGCGGTGCAGGTCCCCTCAATGGTCCATCGGGCCGACGGTGGCAGTGGCGGGGCGTTGCCTGCGTCCCGGCAGGCGGACTACGCTCGTCCCGCGCATGGTCAACGATCGAGTGCTGGCGCTCGCGCGCGACTTCCGGCATCACGACGAGGGTCTCGATGTCGCCTTCGAGGTGTATCGCGAGCTGCGTGAGGGGTGCCCGGTCGGGTTCAGCGAGCACTACGGGGGCTTCTGGTTCGTCACCCGCTTCGACGACATCCATCGCATCGAGCAAGATTCCGAGACGTTCGCCGTCTCACCCGGCATGCTGCTGCCGCCGTTGGGCAACGAGCGGCCGGGCATCCCGATCGACGTCGACCCTCCGATGCACGGCACGTACCGCAGGGCGATGCTTCCGGCGTTCAGCCCGCAGCAGATCGACCGGCTCGAGCCGATGGTTCGGCGTGCCGCGGTCGAGCTGCTCGATGCCTTCGACGGCGAGCGCGCGGTCGACGTCGCTGCGCGCTACGCCGTGCCGTTCCCGATGGTGGTGTTCTGTGAGCTGGCCGGGCTGCCCACCGACGAGTCGGAGAAACTCGAGGACTGGATCAACCGCATCTTCTACGTGCGCACGCACGACTACGACTCCACCCTGCGCGCCGCCGCCGAGCTCACCACCTACATCACGTCGATCCTCGAGGCTAGGAAGGGGGAGGAGGCACGAGACGACCTGTTCGGGAGGCTGCTCACCGCCGAGATCGAGGGCCGGCCGCTCACCGATGAGGAGCTCGCCGACTACGGCTTCATCCTGGTCGTGGCGGGTCTCGACACCACGGCGTGGGTCCTGCGAAGCAGCCTCTGGTACCTGGCGCAGCATCCCGAGGATCGAGCGAAGCTGCACGAGCGGCCTGGGCTCGTGGTGACGGCGGTGGAGGAGTTCCTCCGTTGCCTTTCGTCGGTGCAGGGAATGGCGCGCACGGTGACCCGCGACGTCGAGCTCGGCGGCCACAGGCTGCGTGCGGGCGACCGGGTGCTGCTGGTGTTCGGCGCCGGCAATCGCGACGAGGCGAAGTTCCCCGACGCGGACCGCATCGTGATCGATCGCCAGCCGAACCCGCACGTCGCGTTCGGCGCCGGCATCCATCGATGCATGGGGTCGAACCTCGCTCGGCGAGAGCTGCGGGTCGCACTCGAAGAGTTCCTGATCCGCTACCCCGACTTCTCGCTCACGCCCGGGTCGGATCCCGCCTGGTACGGCATCGATCCCCTTCCGTTGGTCCTCGAAGGAAGGGGTCGCATGTGACGTCTGTGTTGGTCGCGGTCGACGGGCAACGATGTCAGGGCCACAACCGGTGCATGGTCGCGTGCCCCGAGGTCTTCGAGGCCGACGAGTACGGGTACGCCCTCGTGAAGGTGCACGAAGTCGGTCCCGAGCTCGAGGGCAAGGTGCGGTTGGCCGAGGCGGACTGTCCGGAGAACGCGATCACGGTGGAAGAGCGCATGTGACGCGGCTCGGGGCGCGAGCCGTGAGACCATTCCCGACGTGTCGAGCACACCCAGGCACCCGCGCATACAGTCGGTCTCCGAAGAGGCGAAGGTCACGCCGATCGAGCTGTTCTTCGACCTCGTCTTCGTCTTCTCGCTGACCCAGGTCACGGCGTTGATGGCCGACGACCTCACCGTGCGAGGCATGGTGCGCGGTCTGCTCGTGCTCGCCCTGCTGTGGTGGTGCTGGGTCGGCTACGC
>Ga0136612_10000752_pt1 | contig 12600 bp, 10 predicted proteins | sample AntDryUQ224A2306_2_FD_106644 | JGI IMG/M metagenome (GOLD analysis project Ga0136612, IMG submission 106644) | Polar desert sand microbial communities from Dry Valleys, Antarctica - metaG UQ224A (23.06) | ecosystem: Environmental > Terrestrial > Soil > Desert | place: Antarctica: Dry Valley...
GATATAGACAGCCTCGCCCCCCTCCAGGACGGCGAGGTGGACGGCCTCGCCGGTGGCATCGCGCAACTCGACCATGAAGGGGCGGGCCACGCTCAGCAGATCGAGCGTGCCGGCGGCGACGTGGCTGAAGAGGCGCAAGCGGGGACCGATGGCGTAGTGGGCGGTGGCCGGGTTACGGGTCACGTAGCCGCGGCGGACGAAGGTGGAGAGAATGCGGGAGACGGCGGCCTTGCTGGCGCCGACTTCGCGGGCCAGATCGGAGACGCCGCGTTCCGGCGCGCCGGTGTCGAGCGCTTCGAGCACCTGCAACGAGACATCGAGCGATTTGAGGGCTGGCGCGTCCAAACGATCCCGCATCGTTGCCGGTCGTTCCTCTCTGCGAAACATCTTTCCGCTGTGCGCGCAGACTACGGCACCGGGAACACCCCTGTCAAGCGCTTCGTTCAGTAGCAAAGGAGGCGCCTCATGCAACAACGGCTCATCATCTCTCCACGACTCCATCCCACGCGGCCCAGCTCGGGGTGCTCTGCGCGGTGCTGGTCATTGTTGGCTCGATCGCCTGCAAGACGTACTGGTTTTACAGCCGCCACAGCTCGGCCTCGTGGTGCGGTGTGCTCGCCCTGGGGGCGCCCGTCGGTGGGGTGGCCACGCTGTTCATGTGGGTCGCCGCGGTCAAGCTCGATCTCCCGCTGTACGATGCCTACCGCCACCATCGGCTGCTGGGGCGGATTTGTGCCGGGCTGGGGATGATCGTGCTGGCGGTCGCTTCAGGCTTCGCGGCCTATGACTGGCGGCATTTCAGCGAGGAGATGCGCCAGCAGCGTGACTACGAGATGACCATCTCCCTTGGCCTGCCGATCGTCACGGTGGCCGGCGCGTTTGGCGCGCTGCTGGCGTTGATTGCGCTGCTCCTGGCGATAGAGTCGGATCGTGAGATGCGAGCCAAGTCGGCTTCTTAGCCGCGCCCAGTCACCTGAGAAACCGTCCACGGGCTCAGTCCGCGGCCGAGACGTTCAGGGCGTCCCCTTGCGTGGCCACCGTTGGCGGGCCGCTCTCGATCCAGGCCGAGGTTCCCCCCTGAACGTTCATGACGTCGACGAAACCGACCTGGGTCAGGACCCGCGCGGCGCTCAGGAAACGGCGCCTGGCCTGGCGGCCGCAGCGGGGTCTGTATCTTTTTTCCGGCTTTCTCGTATACCACTGTGAACGCGTTCAGGCTGAAGCGATCTCATGGGCGTGATCGAGGCCATGTCTGGCAGATCCGGTCCGGGACGCCTGGCCTGTTGCCGGGCTTATCTCTCCGCGGCGCTGATACCTTGCCCGGCGCGGGCCGGGTGCGCCGACGACGACCACGCGATAGGAGCATGCATTATGGTTCCGATCCATTCTCACCCCTATGCATCATCCCTTTTGCTCTCCCGCCGCGCCCTTGTCGGCTCCAGTCTGGCTGCCGCGGCGGTCTGGGGCGTCGGCGCTGTACCCGTGCACGGCCTCCGGCAGGATGGGGCCTCGGATCCCACAACCTGGAGCACCTGGCTGCTTGACGCCGTCGATGAGCTGCGCCCGTCCGCCCCAGCCGATCCAGCTCCGACCGAGATAGAGGATCTGCTCGACTACCAGAGCCGGCGGACGGACGAGACCGCGGCGACCGTGGCGCGCTGGGGGAGCGGTCCGGCCGTCGTACCCTGGGTGATGCTGGGCCTGGATCTGGGCGATGAGTACGGGCTCTCCGGGCCGCGTGATGCGCGCGCCCAGGCCTTGTTGCGGACCGCGCTGTACGACACGGTGCTCGCCACCCTCGATGCTCAGGCGGCTTATCCGCGTGAGGCGCCATCCGTCGCCGACAGCCGCCTCACACCGATGGAAGGCGTCACGGCTGACGGCTCCTCCTTCCCGTCGCTCCACGCCGCCGTGGCGGGGGCGGCGAGCACCGTTCTCACCTCCCTCTTCCCGGAGGCGGAGCCTGGTCGCTTCGATGCGCTGGCGACGGAGGCGGCGGAGTCCCGCCTGTGGGCTGGCGCGACTTATCCCAGTGATGTCGAGGTCGGCCTCGCCCTGGGGCAGGCCATTGGGGAGCGGGCCGTCGCCCGAGGCAAGGCTGATGGCTCCGATGCGAAATGGGATGGCAGTGGCCGGTTGACGGGTGAGGGGTCATGGGCGCCGACCCCGCCCAAGTTCGTCGAGATTCCGGTCGAGCCGCTGGGCGGGACCTGGGAGACCTGGGTCCTGCCGAGCGGGGATGCCGTCCGGCCAGCCCCGCCCCCGGAATATGGAACCCCCTTGTGGCAGGCGGAGCTGGAGGCGGTGCAGGAGGCGACGGCTGGCCGCACGCTGGAGCAGGTGCGCATCGTCGAGTACTGGGCGAGCAAGGGTCCGTTCCAGTCGTTCACGGAATACGCCCTTGATTTGATCGAACGCGACGGTCTCGATGATGCGCACACGGCACGCGTTCTCGCCCTGATGAGTGTGGCCCAGGCCGACGCGGTCATTGCCGTCTGGGATGCCAAGTACACCTGGTGGACCGTGCGGCCGATCAGCGTCGACCCCGACCTCGATATGTTGCTGCCCACCCCGCCGTACCCCTCCTATCCCTCCGGCTTCTCCGCGGTCTGCGGGTCCGCCGCCGTGGTGCTGGCGCACCTCTTCCCTCGTGCCGAGATCGACCTGTTGGCCAGTGCGGCCGAGGCCGCGGCTCAACGCTGCTGGTCCGGCATTCACTTCCCGCTCGACGACGACATCGGGCTGGAGATGGGTTATCAGGTCGGGCGCCTGGTCAACAGCGTCGCCCGCGGCGATGGCGGCGAGTGACCGAGGTGGAGACGCCCCGCACCCGCGGCCCGGGGAAAACGGTCTACGGGACAGCAACGTCGTGGACCGCCCTGCCATGATGTCGCGCCGATCATCGCGGGAGATGCAATCCCGCGGGACCTGTATCGTTTTCGCGTCTACTCCGTATACCACTACGAACCTGTCCGTGGCGCAGCCGGTGGGAAAGGGTGCGATGCGAACCATACTGAGTTCGCCGCCGTCTCAGGACTCCCGAGGGAGTGCCAGTGTTCTGGACGATGACGCCCGCGTGGTCGCTCTGGCGAAACGCGACCCGCGGGCGTTTGCCCCTCTCTATGCCCGCTATTTCGACCCGATTTACCGCTACTGCTACCGGCGGCTGGGCCACCCCGAGGCGGCGGCTGACGCCGCGGCGCAGGTCTTCGCCAAGGCCCTGGCGGCGCTGCCCGGGTACCGAGAGGATGCGCCATCGTTCCGATCCTGGTTGTTCGCCATTGCCCATAACGTGATTGCCGACGACTTGCGCGCTCGTCGCCCGGTCGCCCCGCTGGCGGCGGCGGAGTATGTTGAGGCCGCCGGCCCATCCCCCGAGGAGGTGATCCTTACGGATGAAGCAGGCCACATGGTGCAGGCGCTTCTGGCCCTGCTGCCCTCCGATCAGCGTCAGATTCTGGAACTGCGCCTGGCTGGGCTCACCGGGCCGGAGATCGCGGCGGCGCTCGGCCGCAGCGTGGGCGCCGTCAAGATTGCCCAGGTGCGGGCCTTCGCCCGGCTGCGGGCCATGCTCGATCCAGCGAGTCCAGCCGCGGGGAAGGTGAACGCTCGTTATGAACCGTGACCGTGGCGCCACCCACAGCCTCAGCGATTACCTTGATGCCGTGGTGACGGGACAGGCCACGCGATCGCACGACCTCGATCCATCACTGGCCGCAACGGTCGAGCGCTTCTTTGCCGCTGACGACGCACCGGGACCACCTCCCGGGCTTGCCGATCACCTCTGGGAAGAGCTCATGGATGGCGCCGCGGCCACGGATCTCGTTCCACCCATTCCGGCGTTGCGGCCGGACCATGGCGGCCCTGCCCTGCCGCGCTCCCGGAAGACCATGCAATCGCCCAACCGCCCGTCGGCGATCGCCTATCTCGCGACCGCGGCCCTGCTCGTGCTAGCCCTCATTGCCGGTTTCGTGACCCTCCTCGGGCCGCCGCGTCTGCTGGATCCAGAGCAGCGAGCCGTCATTCCGGCGATCACCGGCACGCCCGAACAGGCGCTGCCCTCGGGTGTCATCGCCGACGACGTCGTCTTGCGGGCGACGATTGAGCAGTTGCCATCCTCTGGACGAACGCACCAGCTCGCCCTGTACCGCGTGGAACTTGCTCCGGGAGCGGTGGAGCGAGCCGGTAGTCAGGCGGATACCGGAGTGGGCGCCGATCAATTCACGGTCGAGGCGGGCCAGGTCTCCGTCGAGGCCGACGCGCCGGTCCTGGTCACTCGTGGGGTGGCGAACCCATCGTCCGCGCCCAGCCTCGTCCAGCCGGGGACCGTCGTCGTGCTCGACGTGGGTGATCAGCTCTATGCCCCAAACGGAGTGAGCTTCCGTCGCCGCAACGATGGTCTCATCCCTGCCACCCTGCTCGGTTTCTCGATCGGCACCGTTGGGGACACCGTCCATACCTGGTCGCTCCCGGCGGGCGTGACCTATGTCCACGGCCTCCCCTACACGCTTCCGTACACGTTCCCCGCGGCGCCGGTCGAAGCGACCGTCCATCGGCTGACGCTGGCCCCCGGGGCCGAGTTCGCCATACGCGACCTGCCCGGGTTGGAACTGGTCTTTGTCGAAGCCGGCGCCCTCGATCTGGTCTATGCCAAGCCGCGGACCCCGGCGACCCCGGAACGGTCCTTCACCATCCACGCGGGAAGCGGGACGGGGACGTTCGGCCGCACCCCGGAGCAGGCGGTGCTGGCAAACCGCGGCGCCGAGCCACTGGTGATCCTCACCGCCGATGTCGTCCCGGCCGGCGCTGGTGTGGCCTCGCCCTAGCCGACGCAAACCGTCGCCCGCGATTCGGACCGCCCGTTTGGGCCGTGTCCACGGCGTGGCCATCTGAACGATCACAGACGCCGCTGCCCGTCGCCGGCGACCGCCGGCGATCCCCCGTATTGCGTCCAATCCGAGAACGAGGGCCTGCATGAACATGGCCACACCCTTGCCAGCGGCATGCCGCACAGCCAGCCGAAAGTGCCCGCGCGAACCGAACGCGACTGCAACCACGGCCGATCGCCGGTGCAGCGGCCGCGGCGCGGCCGACCTTCTGCTCGTCGTGAGCACCGTGGCGATTGCGCTGGGGCTGAGTGCCGTGGTGGCAAGTCTGGCACCCCCTCCAGGTGATCGCGGTGACATCACACGGCAGCAATCACCGATAGCCTTTGCCCGTGGTGTTGCACTATGGCCTGACGCATTTCACGACGATCCAGCGGGGTCACCGGCCCCGCCCGGACAACTGGCCAGCACGCCTGCCTCCGATGCACACCCGCGCGTCAGTGCAACCGGTCCCTGGAAATCGCCGCTCTATCCCCAGAATGGCGTCACGCTCTGGGATCGCATCCGGGTCAGCTCGAAACGCGACCGCCGCGCATTCCTGCTGGGCACCACCATCCAGATCCACGCCCCGGAAACGGCGGCAACCCCGGGCCCGCGAACCGCGCCCCCACGGTGCTGCCCGCGGTCGTGAGGGACACCCGACCTGGAGCGCCTTCATCCTGGCACCGATTCCTGAAACGCCCGCGTCGAGCAGCCATCTGACACCAGATGCGCAGGCCGGGTTAAGATGCCGCAAGTCAAGAATGTCCGAGGGACGTCGCTGTTGGACCTCACGGTTGGCGAGGGATATGCTCCGGGCTCGACAGGACGAAGCGCTAAAGGGCGTTCGCCCAGGGCCAGGCAAACCAGGTAGGAGATTTGGGGCATGAAGAGAATGCTGGTCACTGCCCTCGTCGTCGTCGGACTCATGTTGAGCGGCTGGAGCACTCCTGCAACCGGAGCGCGAGACGATGCCGCCGCAAATCCGCTGGTGGGATCGTGGCTGGTCGAGGTGGAGTTCGCCGGCGAGCCGCCGCTGCGGCTGCCGAACCTGACCTCGTTTACCTCGGACGGGATCGTGACCGTGGCCGCGCCGGCCCTGCTGCCCGAGACGCCAGAATCCGGCGGCAGCCGCGACGTGTTCAGCGCCGGTCATGGGGCCTGGAGCGCGAACGGCGAGAACGGCGCGGATGTGCGGTTCATCTTCCTTGTCGTCGATGATCGGGGAAACCCGGTCAGCATCAACATCGTCGACGGTCAGCTCGCTGTCGACGAGGGGGGTGAAAGCTACACGGGCGAGTTCTCCCTGACGATCGCCAGCGCCACGGGCGAGAATCCACCCGCCAGCGGAGGCACCTGGCGGGCGACGCGCATCACGCCGGGCGGCACCGCGATCGCCATGCCGGAGGAAACGGAGGCGATGGCGACGCCCGCCGCCTGATCCACGAATCGATTGCGCAGATGCGGACGGCGACGCGAGTCGAAGGGGCGCCGGGCCGCGCCTACAGAAACATGCCGCCCGAGGCTTCGATGCGCTGCCCGGCCACCCAACGGTTCTCCGGGGAGAGGAGCAGGGCGATCATGGGGCCGATATCGTCGGGCACGCCCGCCCGCCCCATGGCCGTTGATGCCGCGATGAACTGATTGGTGTCGGCATTGTCGCGCACCGCGCCGCCACCGAAATCCGTGGCGATGGTGCCGGGGGCCACGGCATTGACCGCGATGCCACGGGTCCCGAGCTCCCTGGCCAGGTAGCGGGTCATGACCTCGATCGCGCCCTTCATCGAGGCGTAGGCGGAGTGACCGGGAAGACTGAAGCGAGTCAGGCCGGTTGAGATGTTCACGATGCGGCCGCCGTCCACGATCAGCGGCAGCAGTTTCTGGGTGAGGAAGAAGACGCCCTTGAAATGGATGTTGCAGAGCCGATCGAAATCCTCCTCCGTCGTTTGCGCGAAGGGGACGGTCAGCGCGACGCCGGCGTTGTTGACGAGAAAGTCGAACCGATCGCGGCCCCACGTCTCGTGCAGAACCTGCTTCACCTCCGCGGCGAAACCGTCGAAGGAGGCGACGTCGCCACTATCGAGCTGGAGGGCGACCGCTGAGCGGCCGAGCCCCTGAATCTGCTCCACGACGACATCGGCTTCTGCCCGATTCGTGTGATAGGTGATGATGAGATCGACGCCCCGCTGGGCGAGATTGAGCGCGGTGTTGCGTCCAAGGCCCCGGCTGCCGCCGGTGATGATCGCGATTTTCGGCGGCGAATTCTGCTCACTGGTGCTGGTCATTTCACGTCTCCTGAGTGCGCTATCGTCTCCGTCCATCCTGGGCCCTGACCGCGCGGCTGGAAATACCGGAACCCCTGAATTTCTTGCCTAATCCTCCACACTTCGCTTCGCAGCAGCCTGGCAACTCTGCTACGATGCGAAGCAGCCTGCCGGAATGGCATGGGAGCTCTGGCGTCTCGGAGGCCATCGATGTCGGTTCCATTGAAGACGGCGCTTACCGAGTATTTCGCGGCGCGTGGCCAGGGTGACGGCCTGTTCACCACGGAAATCGACGCGCTCACCCTCATGCGTTCGAGCTGCGAAACGCTGCCACGGCATCTGATCTACACGCCCGCGCTCTGCATCGTCGTCCAGGGCGCCAAGCAGGTGATGCTGGGGGACGCGACGTTCCACTATGGCGAGATGCAATCGCTGATCGTCAGCGTGGAGCTCCCGATGCTGGGGCGCGTGACGAGGGCGAGCATAAACGAGCCCTTTCTGGGGATCACCCTCGGCTTCGATGTCAGTCTGCTGCGCGAGGTGATGGCTCAGCTTGGCCCCCTGCCCAAGTCAACCGGAAACGGGGGATTAGCTGTTTTCGTCGACGATCTCGATGGACCGGTCGCCGATGGCGTGACGCGGCTGATTCACTTGCTGGGGACGCCGCGGGCCATTCCGATCCTCTCTCCGTCGATCATGCGCGAATTGTCCTTCTGGCTGCTTACCGGCCGTCACGGGAGCGAATTTGCCAAGCTGGCCCTGCCTGACAGCAACACGCGGCGGATGGCCGACGCGATCCACCTCTTGCGCGAGGAATTCGCGCAACCGCTGCCGGTGCCGCAACTCGCCGCCGCCGCGCGGATGAGCGTCTCGTCGTTTCACCAGCACTTCAAGACATTGACGGCGATGACCCCGCTTCAGTATCAGAAGCAACTGCGGCTGCTCGAAGCGCGGCGGGTGATGCTCGCGGAGGCCGTCAGCGTCACGAACGCGGCCTATCACGTCGGGTACGAAAGCCCCTCGCAATTCAGCCGGGAGTACGCGCGGATGTTCGGGGCGCCGCCGAAGCGTGATGTGCATGGGTTACGCATGACGCCCAGCTTGAACGCCGGCGACTGAATACGCGCCATCAGATGGCCCGAGGAAAACGCCCATCTTCGCGGTAGAGTAGGGCTTTGGCACAACGGGCAGCGCGGAAGGGCAAGCGGTTGGCGAGCAGGCAGACATCCATCGCGCTCGCCTCGTTGGGCATCAGCATCGTGCTGCTGGCGCAAGACTTTTCGGCGCTCAATGTCGCGCTGCCCAGCATCGAACGGGAGCTCGACACCGACCTGACCACCGTGCAGTGGGTGATCAACGCCTATGCCCTCGTCTTCGCCGTGCTGATCGTCACCGGGGGGCGGCTGGCCGACGAGTTCGGCCGCCAGCGCATCTTCCTCATCGGGGCCGGGATCTTCGCCGTGACCTCTTTGCTGGCGGGCCTGGCCCCCACGCCCATTTTGCTCATCAGCACGCGCGCCCTGATGGGCATCGGCGCCGCGCTGATGTGGCCGGCGGTGCTGGGCATGGCCTACGCCGTGCTGCCGGCCGATCGCGCCAGCCTGGCGGGAGGGCTAGTGATCGGCGCGGCGGGGGTGGGTCAGGCGATCGGGCCGATTACCGGCGGCGCCCTGACCGAATTCCTTAGCTGGCGGTGGGTGCAGTTCGTGAATGTCCCCCTTGCGCTGCTGGCCATGTTCGGCATCTGGCGTTCGATCCCGGCCGTGGCGATTCCCAAAGCGGGCGGCCGGATCGACTATCCAGGGATCGTGACGCTTTCGGCCGGGCTCTTCGCGCTCCTCTTTGCGCTCGACCAGGCGACCGAGTGGGGGTGGGGCGATTGGCGGATCATCCTCAGCCTCGTGCTGGCGGCGGCGTTCATGGCGCTCTTCGTCGTCATCGAGCGCCGCACCGGGCCGAGCGCGCTGGTGCCATTCGACGTGATGAGTAGTCGTCCGTTTGCCGTGGCCTGCGTGCTGATCGCGTTGATCGCCCCCGCGTTCATCGCCATCCTCCTCTATCTGCCCCAATTGATGGAAAAGCTGCTCAATTTCTCGCCCCTGATGGCTGGCATCGGCATGCTGCCACTGCTGGCCTGCTTTGCCCTGGTCTCATTCGTGGCGGCTCCGCTGGCGGACCGCCTGGGAGCCCGCATCGTCATCATCGCTGGCACGGCCATGATGGCCGGCGGCCCGTTCCTGTTGAGCGGATTCGCGGTCGGGTCAAGCTACACGTCGCTGATCGCCGGCATGGTGGTCACCGGCATCGGCCTGGGACTGGTCTTCCCGACGGTAACGACCGCGGGGGTGACGGCGGTCGACGCATCGCGGACCAGCCTGGCCGGCGGCATCATCTACATGTTCCAGCTCGCCGGCGGCGCCATCGGGTTGGGGCTGACCACCACGATCGTGGCCGCGGCGGCGCAGTCCGCGCTCCGGGCCGGGGGATCGCCAGCGACCGACCTGTCAGCAGACGAATTGACTGCCCTTCGGGGCGTCCTGGCCGGGACCGAATCGTCGCAAGAGGTGCTGCAGCAGTTCCCGGCGGATGTCGCGCGGCGGCTGCTCGACAGCGCCAGTGAGGCGTTCGCCAGCGGCGTGCAGGCCGGATTGCGGCTCGATGCCGGCCTAGCTGCCCTGGCCCTGGTGGTGGCGGTGCTGCTGGTGAGGGATCAGCAGCGGCGGCCTGGGGAGCGTGAGGGGGACGCGGCAACCTAACGCAATAAGCGAGTGGATGCCGTGGCGTGCGGCGGTACACCCTCCCCCAACCCCTTCACTTCTCTGCGGCGCCTGACAGAGGGAGGCATGGCGCTGGATCTGCAACGATGCGCGGCCCCGCTGGCTCGCGCTCTTCGCTCCGGTCCACGTGCGCGGCGAAGATGCCCCTCGCTTCTCAGTCTCGTCGCCTTCGCCATCTTTGCCAACTTTGCCAACTTTCCGGGACATCACCGGTGCGGAAAGTCCTGGAATCCGGGTAACCACTTGTGCGGCGGCGGTGCGCCCTCACCCCTTGTCTCCTTCTCCCACAGCGGTGCGGAGAGGGGGGAACGGACCCGTCACACCGCGGTTGCAGCAAGCCTTCAATCAGATTCCGTATCAGCAACCGGAATCCCTCAAAGGCGTTACTGTCCGCTGCCCACGGTGGCGCGCAGGCGTTCGGCCATCAGCTCGCCGATCATGACGCAGGTGAGGTGGGTGTTGGCGCGGGGGTTCTCCGGCATGATCGAGGCGTCGATCACGCGTAGCCCTTCGACGCCAAGGACCCGGCAGGCCGGGTCGACGACCGACTGGGGATCGTCCGGTGATCCCATGCGACACGTGCCGATCGGGTGTTGGCAGTCCTGACAATTCGCCAGGAGCCAGGCGTCAAGCTCGTCGTCCGAGGCATCCGGGGCCAGGCTCTCTCCGGTGACCCAGGACGCCGTGCTTTCCGTAATGCGTTGCGTGGCGGGATGGGCAACGACCTGCTGCAGGCGGCGCATGCCGTCCCGCAGGCGGACGAGGTCGCGCTCGTCCGAGAGCATCGCCAGATCGACCTCGGGATCGACGAGCGGATCGATCGAGGTGACGGTGACCCGGCCGCGGGAAAAGGTCTGGAAGGTGCAGACGTTGATGAGCCCCCGCCGCAGCCCCTCCTCGCCGAAGCCGCCGACATTCATCGAATTCATGATCATGTCGTTGCGGCCACTGCCTGCCAGGCCGGAGGAATAGCGCACGCAGCAGTTCGTGTGCCGCTGATCGAGCGAGGTCGCCCGCGCCGCCGGCTTCAGATTGAGGCCGATCCAGACGGCCGAGTGCTCGACCAAATTTTCGCCGACCGGGAGATCGGCGACGACCGGAATCCCGAGCGCCGAGAGTTCCGCCGCGCGGCCGATCCCCGAGCGGATGAGGATGGCCGGGGAGTGAATGGAGCCGGCCGCCAGGATCACGTTGGCGCCCCGAAATTCGCGCTGGCCATCGACGGTGATGGCCCGCACGCCGGTCGCACGACGCCCATCGAACAGGACGCGATCGACCACCACACCCCCTCTGATCGTGAGATTGGGGCGGGAGCGGGCCGGCTCCAGATAGCCATCATTGACCGATACCCGCACGCCGTCGCGGCTGTTGATGGCATAGGGCGAGACCCCGTTCCCCTCCGGGGCGTTGTGGTCAGGATCCCACCCGTAGCCCAGATCGAGCGCCGCCTCGCGCAGGGCCAGATCGACCTTTCCCCACGTCTCGACCGGCGCGCGGTAGATCGGAATCGGACCGTCCTGACCGTGATACGGCTTGTCGCCAAAATCGAGGTCATCTTCGAGGTGGTTGAAGGCGGGCAGCACATCCTGCCACGACCATCCAACGCACCCTTCGTCCGCCCACGCGTTGAAGTCCTCGGGAATGCCGCGAATGGCGATCTGCCCATTGATGCTGGAGCTGCCGCCGACGCCCCGCCCCCGCCAATAGGGGCGCGGCTCCTGGGCGGAGGAGCGGCGCGCCAGCAACGCATCGAAGCGGAAGCGGGACGCTTCCGGATCGAGGATGATGCCGAAGGGGTTGGGAGAGCGCATCTCCGGCGGCGCATCGGCGGAGCGGTAGTTTGGCCCCGCGTCCAGGAGCAGTACCGTGGTCTCCGCATCCTCGCTCAGCCGGCTGGCCAGCGTCGCGCCGCTCGACCCCGCGCCGACGATGACGTAGTCGTAGTTCATCGTGTACCTCGTGTACCTCTTGTTCGGCGAGTCGTAAGTCGTAAGTTGTAAGTCGTGGGTCGTCTTGCCGTCTTGCCGTCTTCCGTCCTCTTCATCACCCTATCACCCGTCACCCTCGTCCTGCTACACTCCCCAAGGAAACGAACGCATGTTCTCTTCGGAGTTGTTCCATGCCGCTGAAAATCGAAATGTCCCCCGAGAGTGTGCGGCCGCTGGTGATCTGCGACCAGTGCGGCGATCCGATCGCCGACGCCCGTGATGACAACTACCAGTGGCAGGCGCCGCTCGACCCCGGCCTGAGCCGAAAGTTTGTTTTCTTCACGTATAGCGAGACGCAATATCGCTATTTGTCATTGGCGAAGGGCGCATCGTGACATGCCAGCGATAGTGGTCCGGATCGTCGACCTGAAAGATTTCAACCGCGACGCCGAGCGCGTCAAGCGCCAGCCGTCGCTCTTCGTAGGTCAACGTGTCGAGGTTGCCGCTGACACGCTGTGCCCATTGACTGAACTCGACGAGTCGCTCCCGCCCCTCCTCTTCCGTCGCCGCGCGTCGCTCAAGGGCAGCGCGCTCGGCCTCAAGGGCTTTGCGCTGCTCGCTGAGGGCGCGCAGCAGAAAGTGGGCCACCCAGCCCTGGTCCTCGGACCCGCACTGGTGGGGCCCGTAGATGCAGCTCATGCGGAACACCACCGTCGGCATCCCGTAGCTGGCGGCGTAGTCGGACACGTACTGGTCGGCCCCGCCC
>Ga0136612_10000753_pt1 | contig 12599 bp, 14 predicted proteins | sample AntDryUQ224A2306_2_FD_106644 | JGI IMG/M metagenome (GOLD analysis project Ga0136612, IMG submission 106644) | Polar desert sand microbial communities from Dry Valleys, Antarctica - metaG UQ224A (23.06) | ecosystem: Environmental > Terrestrial > Soil > Desert | place: Antarctica: Dry Valley...
CCTGATGATCTGCTCCGGCGTATGCCGGCGTCTCGCATCTCCCATCGCTCCGATCGTCTCCTTGCCCGACAGTGGACGGTAAGACTCTCGAACCGACCGGACCGACCTCAGGGGGTCACGCCAGAGGCACCGTGCTGAGTGGCCCAAGCCGTCAGCGCCGGCGTGACCCGTTAGCTCCGTGAGCTCCGAGCACGCCGACTCGACCCTGCTCCGCGTTCAACGGGCGGTAGAAAGTTTCGGTAGAAAGAACGGCCCAGCCGCGTAGCTGAGCCGTTCCCGTTAGAAGAGCTGGTTTTCGCCGCCGAAGATCGCCGACACGGATTCGTCCGAGAAGACGTTCGTGATCGTCTCGGCCAGGATGCCGGAGACCGTGAGCACTGTGACGTTCTCCGGGCGTTGGAGCGGGTCGATGGGCACGGTGTCCGTGACAACGAGTCCGGAGATGTCCGCGCCGGCGACGCTCCGTAGCGCGTCTGGGCCGAGGAGCGAGTGCGTGACGAACATCCACACTTGAGTTGCCCCGTGCTCGCGCAGCGTCGTCGCTCCGGCGATCTGCGTCCTGCCAGTGGTTGTGACGTCATCGCCGACGATCGCGATCTTGTCCCGGACGCGCCCAGTCAACGCGGTGATCTGCACCTGGTCGTGCCCGGTGCGGGTCTTGTGCATGATCGCGAAGTCTGCTCCGATCATCTCTGCGAACCGGATTGCGTGCTTCGCGCGACCCGCGTCGGGCGCGACCGAGACGATCCCCTCGCCGGTCAAGCCGAGATCCCGGAAATGCTGGGCGAAGAGCGGGAGCGCTGTCATGTGGTCGACGGGAATCGTGAAGAACCCTTGGATCTGACCGGCGTGCAGATCCATCGTGAGCACGCGATCGGCTCCGGCGAGCTGGAGCATGTCGGCGACCAGACGCCCGGAGATCGGCTCACGCGGCTTCGCCTTCCGATCCTGGCGCGAATACGGGAACCACGGAATCACGGCCGTGATCCGCTTGGCGGAGGCTAGCTTCGCCGCCTGGATCATGAACAGGAGCTCCATCAGGTTCTCGTCGACCGGCCCACATCCCGTCTGGACGAGAAAGACGTCGGCACCGCGAATCGACTCGCCGTAGCGGCAGTACGTCTCACCGTTCGGAAAGGTCTTGAGCTCGATCTCACCCAGCTCGACATCGAGCCGCTCCGCAATCCGCCGAGCAAGCTCCGGATGGGAGCGGCCCGCGAAGACCATTAGCCGCTTCTGGGGTGTCAGCGGCCGCGCGTGCCCCACACTCAGCTCGGACCGTGGCGTCGCGGTCTCGAGGCCGGGCAGTGTCTGCTCAACCGTCCCGCTTTCCACCGCGCCCTTCCTTGTTGACCTGATGCGCGCGCGCGAGTGCGAGCGCGTTCGGGGGCACATCGTCGGTGATCACCGATCCCGCTGCGATCCACGCATCGTCTCCGATCGTCACAGGGGCCACGAATGCATTGTCGACACCGGTCCTGACGTTGCTGCCGATCGTCGTGCGCCCCTTTGACCGCCCTGGCTCGTGCGCGAAGTTCACCGTCACGTTGCTCGCAGCGATGTTCGTGTCCTCGCCGATGTCCGCATCCCCGATGTACGACAGGTGCGGCACCTTGGTTCGCGCACCGATATGGGAGTTCTTAATCTCAACGAACGTCCCCGCCTTCGCCCGAGCCTCGAGGACGGTGCCGGGTCGAAGGTAACAGAAGGGGCCGATTATCGCTCCGGCTCCGATCGCAGCGTCGACCGCAACCGTGTGAGATCCGATCTCCGCGCGCGCAGCGACGCGAGTCTTGCCACGAAGCACGGTGAAGGGATGGACGATGCAGTCGGGTTCGAGCTCCACCTCGGCCTCGATCCACGTCGTCGTCGGATCGACGATCGTCGCGCCCGCGAGCATGTGGGCCAGGTTGATCCGCTCGCGGAGCGTCGCCGCCGCTGCCGCGAGCTCGGCGCGCGTGTTCACGCCCTCGGCTTCCGCCGGGTCGGGCGCGACCTGGGCGGCGACGGCGTAGCCGTGATGCACGAGATCGCGCACCGCGTCCGTCAGGTACAGCTCGCCCTGGGGATTCGCCGGCTGGAGGCGCTCGAGCGTCGGCCACAGATGCTCGGCTCGGAAGACGTAGCTGGACGAGTTGCACTCCCGCAGCGCGAGCTGTTGCGGGGTCGCATCCACCGCCTCGACGATGGCCTCTACTCGGCCGTCTGGGCCGCGCACGACTCGACCGTACTGGCGCGGGGCGTCCGGCTCGAAGCTGAGGAGGGTCGCAGCGGCGCCCTCGCGGCGATGCGTCTCCAGCAACGCAACCAGTAGGTCGGCCGTCAGGAGCGGCGTATCACCCGAGAGCACGAGGAGGTCGCCCTCACCGTCGCCGAGTGCCGCTCGCGCTGCGCGGACGGCGTCGCCGGTCCCCAATGGCCGTTCCTGAACCGCGACGACGATGTCGCCGAACTCGTCTTTGATCTCGGGCGAGGCGACCAAGACGAGAGGTGACGGCGCAAGTGGTGCCGTCGACCGAAGCACCCAGTCGACCATTCTGCGGCCGAGGATCGGATGCAGATGCTTCGGGGTGGCCGAACGCATGCGAGTGCCGAGCCCCCCGGCCATCACGATTGCGGCGAGCTTCGTCTCGGTCACGGGCGGCGATGGAATGGCTGGGGTGCCAGGATTCGAACCTGGGATCGCGGGACCAAAACCCGCTGCCTTACCACTTGGCTACACCCCACGGATTCGAGCCGAGTATAAGGCGCCGCACATCAGCGGCGGTCGAGCAGAAGCAGAACGAGCGCACCCACCGCGACAAGGACCAGGGCGATCACGGCGAGCCCGGTCAGGAGGACGGCCAGGACCGGGACCAGGACGACCACGAGTTGAGAGACCGCAGCGATCCACGTGATCTCCCGCACGACTGCGTAAGCATGGCCGCGCCCGGCGACGACGTAGGCCGCGAAGGCGAGCGTCGCGAACACGAGCACCGTCCACCACGGAACGACGTCGAAGAGCACGAGGATGCCCTCGATGAGGATGATCCAGAGGACGAGGTGCAGGCGGCGTCTCCGCAGGAGCTCACCGACACGTCCGTCTCGGTGCTCGACCGTCTCGAAGCTGGTCACACCGCCACCGTAGCGTGGGATCAGCCGTACCACACCGGGACGGTCAGCCATGTGCGACCTCTGGAGGCGAGGGCGCGAAGGGCGCCCAAGGCCGCCCGGCGATGGTGGAACAGCCCATACACCGTCGGGCCGGCACCGGAGACGTCGGCCCGAAACGCTCCAAGGGCGCGGAGCTCGCCAGCCAGCGGCGACGACGCGAGGTCGTTCGGTGGCAGGGTTGTAAGGTCGCGTGGCCGCCGGATCCCGCCCAAGGCGCGATCGAGCTCGGCGAAGCGATCTGGCGCGCCCGCGCTGCCGCCTCGCTCGTCGAAGGCGCGGTAGACGGACTCGGTCGAGATCTTCCGGCTCCCGTTGGGCACCACAAGCACGATCCAGTAGTCCTGCGGAAGCTCGAGCGGCGTGAGCTTCGAGCCGTCGCCTCGCCCCAACTGAGGTCCGTCTGTGAGGAAGAATGGAATGTCCGCGCCAAGCGAGGTCGCAACGCAGAGGAGCTCGGGAGGCGAAAGCGGCTGCTCGAGCGTGCCGTTCGCAAGCCGGAGGGCGGTCGCTGCGTCAGAGCTGCCACCGCCCAGACCGGCGGCCACGGGGATCCGCTTCACGATCGTGGCGCGCCATCGCGGCTCCACCCCGGCGGCACCGGCGAGCTTCGCGAGAGCCGCGCGAACGATCGTGTCGCCGGCGAAGCCGGTCACCGCGAGCGCCGACGCGTGCGCGATCGCGACACGATCTCCGAGGTCGACCCGCTGCAGCACTGTCGCGACCTCATGCTTTCCGTCGTCGCGGGGCGCGCCGACGACGAGCGCGAGATTGATCTTCGCCGGCGCGGGAGCCCTCCTCACAGCGCTTCAGTCAGAGAGACGAACTCCTCGGGCGCGAGCTCCTCTGCCCGTGCCATCGCCTGCCGCCCCACGGCTGCGAGCGCGTCGGCGCCTTGCTCGCGCGTAGCGAGGCCGGCGAGCTCGAGCGAGTTCGGCAGCGTCTTGCGGCGGTGCGAGAAGGCGGCATCGACCACGCTCTTGATCCGGGCGAAGTTCGGCGGCAGCTCGACGCGGCGGAATGCGACGAGCGCCGAGTCGACGTTCGGCGGCGGCCGGAAGACAGTGCGCGAGACGGCATGAAAACCCGTCCGCCGAGCCGCGAGCTGGACGAGGACGGAGACGGCGCCGTAGGCCTTGGTCGAGGGTCGGGCGAAGAAGCGATCGGCCACCTCGCGCTGCACCATCACGCACCAGCACTCAAGCGACGGCAGGCCGGCGAGGCTCTCGGCCACGATCGGCGTCGCAACGTTGTAGGGGAAATTCGCGACGAGCTTGGTCGGGGCGGGGTCGAGCGCGGTCAGATCCAGCACGAGCGCGTCGCCCCAATGCTGCTCCACGTTCGGCGGCAATGCGGCGAGGTGCGGCTCGAGCGACCGGTCGAGCTCGACGGTGTGGACGACACCGACGCGGGCGGCGAGATACCGCGTGAGCACACCGAGGCCCGGGCCGATCTCCAAAACGACGTCGTCCGGATCGAGCTCGGCAAGCCGGCCGATCACGCCGAGGATGTTCTCGTCCGCGAGAAAGTGCTGTCCGAGCTCCTTTTTCGGCGTGACCATCAGAGGCCGAACGCGGCCGTGGCATTCGCGTCGATGCGGGCCTCGAGCTCCTCTAGGTCCTCGCCCCGTGCCGCCGCGAGCACCTCGACCGTGTGCTTGAGGAAGGCCGGCTCGTTACGACGACCGCGGACGGGCTGCGGCGCGAGGTAGGGGCTGTCAGTCTCGGCCAGGATGCGATCCGCGGGAACCTGGGCGGCCGCAGCGCGAAGCGCCTCCGCCTTCGGGTAGGTCACGTTTCCCGCGAATGAGACGTACCAGCCCCGCTCGAGACCCGCCGGGAGCAGGGCGGGCTCGGAGAAGCAGTGCATGACGACGGTTCCATCGTGCCGGCGCAGAGCGGTCTCGGTGTCCTCGTTCGCCGCGCGCGTATGGATCACGACGGGTGAGCCGAGCTCCCGCGCGAGCCCGAGCTGTGCGTCGAACAGGTGTCTCTGCTCTACCCGGTTGCCTCCGTGATGGTAGTCAAGACCCGTCTCGCCGACTGCGATCGCCTTCCGGTGGGACAGAAGCTCGCGGAGCTCGTCGACCCGTGACGCCTCGACGCTTCCCGCCTGGTGGGGGTCGATTCCGACCGCTGCGAACACGCCCTCGTGTGCGTCGGCGAGAGCAAGCACCACGCGAGAGGAGTCGATCCCCGTCCCCACCGTGACGATGCGCGTCACACCAACCCTGCGAGCCCGCTCGACGGCGACGTCCGGCTGCTCGAGCGCGTCGAGGTGCGCGTGTGTGTCGATCACGCCGCGTTGCTCGTCGTTGCCTCGGCCTCGTGAGGGAAGCCCTCTTTCGCCCACGCATCTGCTTGTCGTCGCCGGCGGTGCGCATCCGCGCGTCCCCCCGGGGGAATCGGGTGGCGTTCCCGATCCTGGCGGCGTGACTGTCTCACGCCGCTGCGTCGATCCGCGGGAAGAGCGGCTCCGCCGGCTCGATGCCGCCGGTCGCTTCGGTCGCGCCGTAGGCGAGGCGCTCCCAGGCGGGATCGGCGGGCTGGCCAAGCGCCTCCAGGATCCTCTCTGCAGTCTGGGGCACGTAGGCCCAGAGGGCGATCGCAGCGTTCCGCAGCCCGTCTGCCAGCCCGTACAACGCCTCGTCGAGGTCATCCGTTCTCGCCTCATCTTTGGCGAGCTCCCATGGCCTCGTCTGCTCGACATAGCGGTTGAGATTTCTCACGTACTCCCAGATCGTCTCGAGGGCGCCGCTGATGTCGAATCGATCAAGAGCCGCGGAGACATCCGAGCTCAGAGCCGCCGCGAGCTTGGCCAGCTCACCTGCTCCTTGCGCATCCCGCAGCTTGCCGTCGCGGTAGCGGGCAATCATTGCCGTCGTTCGTGAGAGGAGGTTCCCGAGATCGTTCCCGAGCTCCCGCTCGTAGCGCTCACGGAAGCTGTCGAGCGAGACGTTGCCATCCTGACCGAACGACACAGACCGCGCCGACCAGAAGCGGAGCGCATCGACTCCGTACTCGTCGATTAGGTCGAGTGGATCGATCACATTGCCGAGTGACTTCGAGATCTTGCGATCGTCGAGATTCAGGTACCCGTGCACGAACAGCTGCCTCGGGACCTCGTAGCCGGCTGCGAGCAGCAGGGCCGGCCAGAAGACGCAGTGGAAACGCAGGATGTCCTTGCCCAGGAGATGGCGCGCGGGCCAGAGCCGCAGGTCGCCTGTCGGCGCATACGTCAGCGCGCTGAGGTAGTTGACGAGCGCGTCGACCCAGACGTAGGCGACCTGATCGTGATCCCACGGGATCGGGATCCCCCACGTTTGCGAGGAGCGGCTGATCGAGAAGTCCTGCAGGCCGCCGGCGATGAAGCTCCGCGCCTCGTTGGCCCGGAAAACCGGGAGCACGAAGTCCGAGCGCGAGTCATAGAGCTCAAGCAACCGATCCTGGTAGGCGGAGAGCCGGAAGAAGTAGTTCTTCTCCTCGATCCACTCCGGCTCCCGGTCGTGATCCGGACACTTGCCATCGACGAGCTCGTTCTCGGTCTTGAACGCCTCACATCCGACGCAGTAGAGGCCGGCATACACGTCCTGATAGATGTCACCGTTGTCGTAGACGCGTTGAAGAAAGCTTTGGACGAACGTCTTGTGACCCTCATCGCTCGTGCGAATGAAAAAGTCGATCGAGGCGTTCAGACGGCGAGGCAGGTCGCGCCACACGGGGGCGATGCGATCCGCGTACTCCTGCGGCTCCAAGCCCTGCTCGGCGGCGACCCTCGCCACATTCGCCGCGTGCTCGTCGACTCCGGTGAGGAAGTACGTCTCCTCGCCTCGTTGGCGATGATGGCGCACGAGGATGTCCGCCGCGATCGTGGTGTACGCGTGGCCGATGTGAGGCGTCGAGTTGACGTAGTAGATCGGGGTCGTCAGGTAGAAGCTCATCGTTGGAGATGATAGGCGCAGGCCTGCGCGCGACCCGAGCGGCAAGCCCGGCCGTTGCCGCGAGCCCGCCGAGCGCGAGCCCGCCGAGAAGGGCAAGAAGCGCCGCCAGCGGGGGAAGCGACCTGGTCTCTGAAAGCGACTTGGTCTCGACTCGAGCGTCCGGTTGGCGAAGCGGACGGAAGCTGTCCCGGGGCAGGCTGCGCGGTGGCGCCAGCGGGTTCGTATCTCGCGCGAACGAGGGCGTGGCCCGTCCGAGGCGGTGGTGTCGTGCCTCTGAAGCCGGGCGACGGAGGTCAGCCGGCCGCTCAGCCGGCAACGGCCGCACCCGTCCCGCGACCTGCGTCGGCCTCGCGCGCGTCGCTGTCGGCACAGGCAGGTCTCGACTCGCCGGCACCGGGTCGGACAGGCGAGGAGCGGTCGCATCGGTGCGACCCTCCGCGCGCAGCTTCGGGAACGTTGGATCCTGTGCAGCGATCGCCTCGGGCGCAGTCGCAGACGCGACACGGATCCGGGGCTTGTGCTTTCCCGTCGGCTCGACGGCGACTGTGGATGTGGCGCTCGGGAGCTTGGGCGTGGGCGCGGTCGAGACGGTGCCCGAGGTAGGAACCGGCGTGGAGACCAACGGAGCGGGGGCGGTCGAGGCGGGGACCGGCGGGGTGGGGACGTCGGCAGGTGCGGGAGCCGCCGCCGAAGGCTGCGGCGAAAGCGGCGGCGAAGGCGGCAGCGATGTGGCCTGAGCAGAAGCCTGAGCCGGTGTGGGCTGCGGCGTCGCAACCGGAGCGGGCTGCGTGATCGGCGTCGCCACAGGGCTCGCAGGTCCCGGCCGCGGCCCGGGCGCAGCGGGCGACCGCGGCGGCAGGAAACTGAGCGGATCGACGTACCCCTCGGGCTCGGACGCGACGCGAACGCCGAGGTGCACGTGCGACTCGGACGTCACCGGATCGGCACTCGGACCGACTGCGCCCACCACCGCGCCCTCCTCGACCGCCGCGCCGCGCACGACCGCCGTCGCGCCGAGCTGGAGCACCGTCACCGCGTACCCGTCCGCGGTCTGGATCGTGACGACGCGGCCGCCGTTCGGGACGGAACCGACGAAGGAAACCGTGCCGGACGCCGCTGCGCGGACGCGCGCGCCCTCGGCGGCGGCGATGTCGATGCCGCGATGCTGACCCCCCGCGTACGGGTCCGAAGAAAAGGAGAACGGTCGAAGCACCGGACCGTCGGCCGGCCAGGCCCATCCGTGCGCGGCGGGGGCCGCGACGAGCGTCGCGAGAACAGCCGCGGCAGAGAACAGTCGTCGCATGGGCGGCACCTCCGTTGCGTTGTCCGTGGATAACAGCTCTCGATCCACGCTAGCGGCGCAGCTCAGCCGCTTTGCAACGATTCCTCGTACAAAGTGTTCCGAGTTGCAGGCGTCAGGCGAGCGACCAGCTCGGCCGCCTGGCGGCGTGGAACGCCGGCTCGGACGAGCTCTCGCACCGCATCGCGAGCGGCGCCCATGTCCGCCCGCTTCCCCACCGCCTCCCCCGCCCCGACGACGAGCGTGATCTCACCCTTCGGAGCCTCTGCGAAGTGCGCTGCGACCTCCAGAGCCGAGCCGCGCGTCACCTCCTCGAAGCGCTTCGTCAACTCGCGGCAGACCGCAAGCCGCCGCTCAGGGAGTGTTGCCGCCAGGCTGCGGAGCGTCGCCGGAAGCCGCCGAGGAGATTCGAACGCAACGGCGGGATGCGGCCAGGTCTCGAGCTCCGCCCACACCGCAGCGAGCGCCTTCTGTCCCCGTGGCAGATAGCCGAGAAACTGGTAGCGCTCGCCGAGAAGCCCGCTTGCTACGAGCGCCGTCTCGACTGCCGAGGGGCCGGGCAGGACCGAGACGGGGAGTCCCGCCTCAACCACCGCACTGATCAACCGCGCGCCGGGGTCGTTCACGCCCGGCAGACCGGCATCGCTCACGAGCGCAACTCGCTCATCCGCCTGCAGCCGCGGCAGCAGCTCCGCGGTCCGGGAAGCCTCGTTGTGCCGGTGGTAGCTGAGCAAGCGCGCCGGGATCGCGTGCCGCTCGAGCAGGACTCGCGTGTGGCGTGTGTCCTCGCACAGCACGACGTCCGCCTCCGCGAGCTCCCGTAGGACGCGGAGGGTCACGTCCTCGAGGTTGCCGATCGGCGTGGCGCACACCGCGAGGGGCACTAGCGAGACTCGCCGAGCGCCTCGAAAGCCAAGAGACCGGCGCCGATCAGACCGGCGTCCGCGCCGAGCTCCGCTTCCACGATTCGAAGTCCTTTCGCGGGAACGAGTGCCTCCCGCCGAGCGACGTCGAGGGCAGGCTCCAGCAGAAAGCCCGCGGCAGCGAGTCCGAAGCCGCCGCCGACGATCACGAGGTGCGCGCCGAAGGCGTTGACGAGCGACCCGATACCCGCGCCGAGCAGCCTGCCCATCGTCCTCAGTGCCGCGATGGCGGCCTCGTCTCCGTCCTCAGCACGATCCACGAGCTGCTCGGCCGTCGCCCCTTCACCCCACAGCTGCGCGGCCGCGCGATCGGCTGCATTGCCAGAGGCCACCGACTCCAGGTGCCCGCGGCCGGTGCAGTTGCCCTGACAGGGCGGCCCGTCGGCGACGACGACGATGTGGCCAAGCTCCGCCCAGCCGCGGAAGAGCCGGCGCCCCAACACGACGCCGCCCCCCACTCCGGTTCCAAGCGTCAACAGAAGCAGATCGTCCGCTCCGCGGCCCGCGCCTCGCTTCCATTCGGCCAGCGCAGCCACGTTGGCGTCGTTCTCAACCGCGGCGGGAAGACCAAAACGCTCGGTCGCCACCCGGCCGACGGCGACGTCGGCGAGCGGGATGTTGATCGAGCCGAGCGCGATGCCAGACCGGGTGTCGACCACGGAGGGGACGCCGAAGCCGATCGCTGCGACCTCGTCCGAGAGCACGGTCTCCACCGCCGCTAGGAGGACTCGAAGGAGGACCTCCTGCGAGTCGGTCGGCGTCGGTTCCTCGTGCCGCGCGATCACGTTCCCTTCGGCATCGAACCGCCCGGCTCGGATCTTCGTGCCGCCGAGATCGACGCCGATGACGGACTGGGAGCTCAAGGGCCGCGGCTACCATACCCGGCTGCATGGCAGAGGGAGAGAAGCCCTACCGCCTCTATCGGGGTGGGCGGTCGAAGGGCAAGGTGCCGCTCGCGGGGCGGTCGGCGCAGCAGCATGGTACGGCGAAGGGAGAGCGCTCCAAGGGGGGTCGCAGCACCTCTCCACGGACGAGACGGCCGCGCTGGGGGCTGCGGATCGGACTGGCGGTGGTGCTGCTGGTGACTCTGACGATCGTCTGGCTCGTCGCGAGCTACCTCACCTTCCGCAGCGGCGTCGAGGACGCGAACGGGCGTCTGCCGCAGAACGTCCGCGCCGCGCTCGTTCCGCAGGACGGGCTGCTCACATCCAAGCCGACGCTGATCCTCCTCCTCGGCACCGACGGCGACCGCACAGAGGCCCGCTCCGATGCCCGCCGCTCCGACTCGATCCTCCTCGTCCGTACAGACCCCAAGCGCCACCGGATGGCCTTCCTGTCGATCCCGCGGGACCTGCGTGTCGACATTCCGGGCTACGGGTCCTACAAGATCAACGCCGCGTTTCAGCTGGGCGGTCCCTCGCTCGCCTTGCGCACGGTGCGGGCGTTGACGGGACTACGCGCGAACCACATTGCCATGGTCGACTTCGACGACTTCCGCACCGTCATCGACGCCATCGGCGGGATCGAGATCACCGTGCCGAAGCCGATCCTCTCCAACCGCTTCGACTGCCCGTTCGCGACGCAGCAACGCTGCGAGCGCTGGCAGGGGTGGCGGTTCGAGCCGGGCGAGCAGCACATGGATGGCCGCCGAGCGCTGATCTACTCGCGCATCCGCGAGAACCGCCTCAATCCGGCCGAGAACGACCTGACGAGAGGGGAGCGGCAGCAGGAGGTGGTGCAGGCGATGACGGGGGAGCTCGTGAGCCCGGGCACGTTCGTGCGACTGCCGTTCGTGGGTGACGATCTCCTCAGGCCGCTGACGACCGATCTCAGCGCGAGCGAGCTGTTCCAGCTCGGCTGGGTGAGATTCAGGGCGAACTCGAGCCGCGCGCTCCACTGCCGACTCGGCGGGGAGCCGCAGCTGGTGGGGGGCCAGTCGGTCCTGATCGCCACGGAGGAGAACGGCGCCGTTCTCAGCATGTTCACCGGCAGGTCGGCACCGCAGCCGCCTCCGCCGGGGTCGGGCTCCTTCGGCGCGGGCTGTGTCGTCGGGTCGCCGGGCACTAGGCTCGTGCAACGGTGAGCATCCTCGGCTGGATCCTGTTCGGACTGCTTGCGGGTGCCGTCGCCCGTGCGGTCACCCCAGGCAGGCACAGCGTCGGCTGCATCGGCACGCTCGCGGTGGGGATGATCGGAGCGTTACTCGGCGGTCTGCTCGGCGAGGCAGTCTTCGAGAACGAGATCCGCTTCGGATGGGACTTGAAGCCGTTCCTACTCGCCGTGGCCGGGGCGGTCGTGCTGCTCCTCGCCCTGAACGCGCTCGAGCGCCGCTAGCCACATCCTAGGAGTCGGCCGCGGCGGCTTTCTTCTCCGCGGAGTCGGCCGTCTTCTCGCTGCCGGTGCTCTCGGTCGCAGGGCCCGCGCCGTCGCTGTCGCCGTCCTTTCCGTCGCGCATGCGCGATCCCCGGCCGTAGTCCGTCGAGTAGAAACCCGAGCCCTTGAAGTGGACAGCGACGGGGTACAGGAGCTTCTCCACCGGCCCCTTGCCGCAGGTCTCGCACACCTCGACCGGAAGGTCGGACATACGCTGGAAGATCTCGAAGGTGTGTCCGTCGGGACAGCGGTACTCATAGATCGGCATGGCCGAGGAAGGCTAGCGACAATTCCGGCAAACTCATGAGCGAAAGCGCACAGGCAACGAGAATCGGCGCGCGGGAGATCGCGCTTCCGGCAGCGCTCGCGTGGCGGTGGCTGCCGCTCGGCGTGGCCGTCGCGATGGCCGTCGCCGCGGGGTTCCTGCTGCACCAGCTCCACGCCTGGCCGCCGCACGAGGACGAGACGTTGGCGCTCTTCATCGGCAGGCACCCGCTCGAGGAGCTCTTCCAGCTGGTGCTGGAGGACCGCGGGGGAGCTCCCCTTCACTTCCTGTTCGCCTGGGCGGTCGCGCATCTCGGGTTGGGGCTCGGCGGGCTGCGGGCCGTCTCCGTCGTCTTCGCCGTCGGGAGCCTGCCGCTCGTGGCGCTGCTCGGAATGCGTCTCGCCGGCCGCAAGGAGGCGCTGGTGGCGACCGTGCTCGCCTCCGCGAGCTGGATGCTGCTCTTTCACGGCGTCTACGGCCGCATGTACAGCCTCTTCCTCTTCACGAGCGCGCTCTCCTACCTTGCTTTTCTCCGCTGCCTCGATCGAGGCAGCAGGCGCGACTGGATTCTGTGGGTGGCCGCCATCTTGGCGACGGTCGCGACGCATCCCTACGGCGCGCTCGTGCTCGCGACCCAGGGTGTCTACC
>Ga0136612_10000755_pt1 | contig 12570 bp, 13 predicted proteins | sample AntDryUQ224A2306_2_FD_106644 | JGI IMG/M metagenome (GOLD analysis project Ga0136612, IMG submission 106644) | Polar desert sand microbial communities from Dry Valleys, Antarctica - metaG UQ224A (23.06) | ecosystem: Environmental > Terrestrial > Soil > Desert | place: Antarctica: Dry Valley...
ACGCTCGTCTCGCGGTCGGCCTCGAAGGTGAGGTCGACCACGGAGCCGGTCGGTACCGGTGCGCGGATCGCGAAGCCGTGGAGCTTGCCCTTGAGCTCGGGGATGACGAGCCCGATGGCCTTGGCCGCGCCGGTCGAGGCGGGAATGAGGTTGATGGCCGCGGCGCGGGCGCGGCGCAGGTCGGAGTGGGGCATGTCCTGCAGGCGCTGGTCGGCCGTGTAGGCGTGGATCGTCGTCATCAGGCCGTGCTTGATCCCGACGGTGTCGTGGACGACCTTCGCCACGGGGGCGAGGCAGTTCGTGGTGCACGAGGCGTTGGAGATCACCTCGTGGGCCTCGGGGTCATAGGCGTCGAAGTTGACGCCCAGGGCCAGCGTGACGTCCGGATCGGTCGCGGGTGCCGAGATGACGACTTTCTTGGCGCCACCCTCGAGGTGCTTGGCCGCGCTCGGGCGGTCGGTGAACAGGCCGGTGGACTCGATCACGACGTCCGCGCCCAGATCGCCCCAGGGCAGCGCGGCCGGGTCGCGCTCGGCCAGGACGCGCAGCTGATCGCCGTCGACCGTGAGGTCCGATCCCGAGACCTCCACGGTCCCGGGATAGGGCCCGAGCGTGGAGTCGTACTTCAGGAGGTGACCGAGCGTCTTGGCGTCAGTGAGGTCGTTGACGGCGACCCAGTCGATGTCGGCGCCCGCCTCCTGGGCGGCTCGGAAGACGTTGCGGCCGATGCGGCCGAAGCCGTTGATTCCGACGCGTACTGACATGGGTCTGGCGGTCTCCTGCGGTCGCGGGCGAAGGGCTCGCAGGCTATCAGCGGATTTCAGCGCGTCCCGGTCACGAGCTCCACCCGCAGGCCGTCGGGATCGCGCAGGTAGCCCGCGTAGCAGCGCGGCCCGTAGTGCGGGCGCGGCCCCGGGGCGCCGGCGTCGGTGCCGCCCGCCCGCAGGCCCGCCTCGTGACCGCCGTCCACGGCCGCCTTGCCCGCCGCGCGCAGCGCGACGTGGCCGTAGCCGGCCGCCGGGGGCTCCCGGGCCGTCAGCCAGAACACCGCGTCGTCGACGCCGTAGGCGACGGCGCCGTCGCTCTCGAACATCCGCCGGACGCCGAGGGCGTAGAAGACGGCGTCGTAGAAGCGCGCCGAGCGAGCGAGGTCGCTCACCTCGAACCCGATGTGGTCGATCACCCGCGCGGCGGCTTGTCGATGTCGCGGTGGGTCACGCCGACGATGTAGTCGCCGGCCTCGCGGTAGTGAGCGGCGAGATGCTCGGCGATGGCCACGGATCGGTGGCGTCCGCCGGTGCAGCCGAGGGATACCACGAGGTGGGACTTGCCCTCACGGACGTAGTTGGGAAGCAGGTAGTCCAGCAGCGGGACGAGGTGGCCGTAGAAGTCCTCGAGCGCACCGTCGCGGCCGACGTAGGTGACCACCCGCTCGTCGAGCCCGGTGAGCGGGCGCAGCCTGGGCTCGTAATGGGGGTTGGGCAGGAAGCGCACGTCGAAGGCGAGGTCGGCGTCGCGCAGCGCCCCGTGCTTGTGGCCGAAGGAGGTGAAGGTGACGGCCAGCTTCGCGGGCTGGCCGGCGGGCAGCAGCTCGTCGGCGAGCTTGCGGCGCAGCATCGCCGCGGTCAGGCCGGTGGTGTCGACCACGAGCTCGGCGCGCTCGCGGATCGGGGCCAGCAGCGCGCGCTCGGCCACGATGCCCTCGGCCACGCTGCCCGACGGGGCCATGGGGTGGCGGCGCCGGGTCTCCTTGTAGCGGGTCATGAGCGTCTGGTCGTCGGCGTCGAGGAAGATCACCCGGTAGCGCAGGCCCGACTTCTCCAGCTCGTCGAGCACCGCGCGCAGGCCCTCGAAGTAGGCGCCGCCGCGGACGTCCGAGACGATCGCCGCCGAGCGCACGTTGGAGCCCTGGTGCATGAAGAGCTCCGTCATCGAGGCCAGCATCTCCGGCGGGAGGTTGTCGATGCAGAAGTAGCCCGCGTCCTCGAACACCGAGATCGCCGTCGACTTCCCCGCGCCCGAGAAGCCGGTGATCACCACGAGGTCGTCGAGGTTCGATCCGGCGGGCCCGAGCACGGCCCGCCTGCTGCCGCGGCGCAGGCGGTCGCCGAGGCGGACCGGCTTCGAGCTGCTCATGGGATCAAGTGTGTCGTCAGGCTCGGACATGCGTGTGAACCACATGTTGACGGGTTCGGTATTCGCGCCGAGATAGCGAAGTCCCTATCCCGTCCGGTTGAGCTGGGCGTAGAGCTCGCGCGCCACCTTGCCGGGCAGCCCGGGTGCGGCCTCGAGCTCCTCGCGCGAGGCGGCGAGCACCGCCTCCGGAGAGCCGAAGTGGTTGAGCAGCGCGCGCTTGCGCGCCGGCCCGATGCCCTGGATCTCGTCCAGGACCGAGGTCTTCATCGCCTTGTCGCGGCGCGAGCGGTGATGCGTGATGGCGAAGCGGTGGGCCTCGTCGCGGATGCGCTGGAGCAGCTGGAGCTCCGGCGTGTCATGGGCCAGGCGCAGCGGCGCGGCCATGCCGGGGAGGAAGACCTCCTCGATGCGCTTGGCCAGCGAGACGACGGCGACGCCGCGGTCGCGGAACCCCTGGAGCGCGCGCACACCCGCGGCGAGCTGGCCCTTGCCGCCGTCGACGACGATGAGGTTGGGCAGCGCGGCGAACGACGCATCGCGCTCGGGGTCGTGGGGGGAGCGGTCGTGCTGGGCCTCGAAGGACGCCAGCCGGCGCCCGAGGACCTCCTCCATCGCGGCGAAGTCGTCGGAGCCCTCGACCGTCCTGACGATGAAGCGCCGGTAGTCGGACTTCTTCGGCGCGCCACCTTCGAAGGTCACCATGGAGGCCGTCGTATGGGTGCCGCCGAGGTTCGAGATGTCAAAGCACTCGATCCGCACCGGCGGGGCGTCGAGCCCGATGGCCGCCTGCAGCCCGTCGAGCGCCTCGGCCCGGCGCTGGCGGCGGTGCTCGTCCTTGAGGCGCTCCGTGTCGATCGCCAGCCGCGCGTTGCGCTCGGCGAGGTCGAGGATCCGCCGCTTGTCGCCGCGCTCGGCCTGGCGGATCTCCACCGGCCCGTCGCGGCGCTCGGTCAGCGCCTCGGCCAGCGCAGGGCGCTCGCCTACCCCCTGCTGCACCACGATCTGCGGCGGGATCATCATCGCCGTGCCGTAGTACTGGAGCAGGAACTCCTCCACCACCTCGTCGAGGTCGCGCTCGGCCTCGTTGGCGAGGTAGAAGGACTGGCGGTCCGAGAGCACGCCGTCGCGGACCTGGAAGACCTGGGCGTTGGCGTCGGTGCCGTCGAGCGCGACGGCGACCGCGTCGAGGGTGCCCACCGCCTCGTTGGCGACGCGCTGGCGCTCGAGCAGCGAGCGGACGGCCTTGAGCCGGTTTCGCTCCAGGGCGGCCTGCTCGAACTCCTGCGCCGCGGCGGCGCCGGCCATGCGCTGCTCGAGGTCGCGCTCGATCTCCCGGTAGCGCCCGGAGAGAAAGGCGATGACGCCGTCGATCGAGTAGCGGCGGTAGTGCGCGGCGTCCACGTGGGACACGCAGGGCGCCTCGCAGCGCTTGATGTAGTAGTCCAGGCACGGCGAGCCGCTGCGCCGTCCCGGCTCGGGCCCGTCGCACGAGCGGAAGAGAAAGACCTTCTGGAGAAGATCGAGCGTGCCGCGCACGCGCTTGGCGTTCGAGTACGGGCCGAAGTACGCGCGGTTGCGGCGGTGTCGCTCGCGCGTGAAGTAGACCCGGGGGAACTCCTCGTCGAGCGCGATCGCGATGTAGGGATAGGACTTGTCGTCGCGCAGGCGGATGTTGAAGCGCGGCTTGTACTGCTTGATGAAGTTCTGCTCGGCCAGCAGGGCCTCGGCCTCCGTGGAGACCACGAGCGCCTCGATCCGGTCGATCTGGGTCGCCAGCTCGGTCGAGCCGTAGGTGGTGCGGCCCGAGAAGTGGCTGGCCACGCGCTTGCGGATCGACTTGGCCTTGCCGACGTAGATGACCCGCCCCTTGGGGTCGCGGAACAGGTAGACGCCGGGCTGGTCGGGCAACGCGCGGCGCTGCTCGGTGAGCTTCTGATCGGTGCGGGCAGGCATCCCATCGAGGATACGGTGAGCCCCCGTGGAACCCGGGCGTGGACCGGGCGGTGGAGGCCTTGAGGGCAGCGCTAGCATGACCTCGGGATGTCCGAGCAGACCGCCTTTCGCACGTGCCCGCTGTGTGAGGCGACGTGCGGCCTGGAGATCACGGTGGACGACGGTGAGGTCGTCAAGGTCCGCGGCGACGCCGACGACGTCTTCTCCCACGGCTTCCTGTGCCCCAAGGGCGTCTCCCTCAAGGCGTTGCACGAGGATCCGGACCGGCTGCGCACCCCGCTGGTCCGCAACGCCGCCGGCGAGCTCGAGCCGGCGAGCTGGGACGAGGCCTTCGCGGCGATCGAGGCCGGGCTGCTGCCGGTGCTCGAGCGCGGGGGGCGCAACGCAGTGGCGACCTACATCGGCAACCCCTCGGCCCACAACCTCGACGCGCTCCTCTACGGCCGCGTCCTGCTCAAGGCGATCGGGTCGCAGAACGTCTTCTCGGCCTCCACCGTGGACCAGATGCCAAAGCAGGTCGCCGCCGCCGAGATGTTCGGGACGATCCTCTCCGTGCCGATCCCCGACATCGACCGCACCGACCACCTCCTGATCCTCGGCGCCAATCCGCTGGCCTCCAACGGCTCGCTGCTCACCGCGCCCGACATGCGCGGCCGCCTGCGCGCGCTGCGCGCCCGTGGCGGCAAGCTCGTCGTGTTCGACCCGCGCCGCTCGCGCACCGCCGAGGAGGCCGACGAGCATCACTTCATCCGGCCCGGCACCGATGCCCACCTGCTGTTCGGGATCGTCGCCACGCTGGTCGAGGAGGACCTGGTCGCGCCGGGCCCGCTGGCCGAGCACTGCGCCGGCCTCGACGAGGCCACTGCGCTGTCCGCCGGCTTCACGCCCGAGGCAGTCGCCCCGGTCTGCGGGATCGAGGCCGGGGAGATCCGCCGGATCGCCCGCGAGCTCGCCGGGGCGCCGCGCGCCGCGGTGTACGGGCGTATCGGCACCTGCACCCAGGAGTTCGGGACGCTCGCCTCCTGGCTGGTGGACGTCGTGAACGTCCTCACGGGGAATCTCGATCGCGAGGGCGGCGCCATGTTCCCGATGGCTGCCGCGGGACAGCCCAACACACGCGGCGAACCCGGTCGCGGCCGTGGCGTCCAGTTCGGGCGCTGGGCCAGCCGGGTGCGCGGGCTCGGCGAGACCTTCGGCGAGCTGCCGGTCTCCTGCCTGTCGGAGGAGATCGAGACCCCGGGCGAGGGTCAGGTCCGCGCGCTGATCACCATCGCCGGCAACCCCGCGCTGAGCACCCCCAACTCCGCGCGGCTGGGCGCCGCGCTGCAGTCCCTGGACTTCATGGTCTCGATCGACATCTACGTCAACGAGACCACGCGCCACGCCGACGTCGTCCTCCCCGGGCCCTCGACGCTCGCGCGCGGCCACTACGACCTCGCGTTCTACCAGCTGTCGATCCGCAACGTGGCCAACTGGTCGCCGCCGCTCTTCGAGCCCGAGGTGGAGCCCGAGTGGCGCACGCTGCTGCGCCTCGCCGCCCTGGTCGCCGGGCAGGGCTCAGACGCCGACGTCGACGCCTTCGACGAGCTCATCGCCGCCGAGGCGGTGCGGCGCGAGACCGCCGGTTCGCACGGGCCGCTCGCCGGCCGCGACGTCGCCGCGGTGCTGGGCGAGCTCGAGCCGCGTGTCGGCCCCGAGCGCCTCCTGGACCTCCAGCTGCGCGCCGGGCCGTACGACCTCACGCTGGCCGATCTCGAGGCCGCCCCCCACGGCATCGACCTCGGCCCGCTGCAGCCCCGGGTCCCCGAGATGCTGCGGACGCCGAGCGGGCGGATCGAGCTCGCCCCCGCCGCGATCGTCGCCGACGTCGAGCGCCTGCGCGCCTCGCTGTCGCGTCACGTCAACGGGCAGATGGTCCTCGTCGGGCGCCGCCATCTGCGCTCGAACAACTCGTGGATGCACAACCTCGAGCCGCTCGTGCGCGGCCCCGCCGCGTGCACGATGCACGTCCACCCCGAGGACGCCGAGCGCTTCGGGCTCATCGACGGCGAGCCCGCGCGCGTGACCTCGGCGGCGGGCGCCGTCGACGTTCCGGTCGAGGTCACCGACGCCGTGATGGCGGGCGTGGTGTCCATCCCTCACGGGTGGGGCCACGACGCCGAGGGGTCGCGAATGGGCGTCGCCGCCGCGCACCCCGGATCCAACTCGAACCTCCTGGCCGACGAGTCCCAGGTCGATCCGCTGTCGGGGAACGCCGTGCTCAACGGCATCCCCGTCGAGGTGGCACCGGTGCGCGAGCCGGCCACCGCCTGATACAACCCTTCTCGTGCTTTTGAGAGGGGACAGGATGAGGCGCATGAGTCGTGCCGGCGTGATCGCGCTGGCGCTCGTTGCATTCGGGGTCAGCGCCGTGCCGGCGCAGGCGCACCTGCTCAGCCGCACGACCGCGCAGGTCAAGGCCGGTCAGGCTGCGGCGGCGCTCGCGCGCGCCCGCAGCGGGGAGAGCCAGACCCGCTTCACCCGGCCGGCGTGCGGGCGGCGCAACGTGCATCGCTTCGTCTGCCGCACGGTCATCAGCGGCAGGACGAGCTGCGGCACCGGTGAGACCGCGTGCGACGGCCCGGCCGACTACGCGATCCCGTACGAGATCGGCGTCTTCTTCCGCGACGGACGGACGTTCGTCGTGCGCACCGGCCCTCGCGTCCTCCAGTAGACGCGGGGATGGCATGAGGCCCTCGCCGCGGTGGACGGGCTGGCTGCTGGCCGGCTCCCTCGCGCTGCTCGCGGCGTTCGGCGCGGTGGGCTGCGGAGATGACGACGGCGGCGCCGCTCCCGCCGCCGCCACGGGCTCGGCGAGCACCGAGAGCAGCGACGTGGGCGAGCTCGCCACCGCGCGCCAGCGCATCGTGGACTCCTGCCACAAGGGAAACGAGGGCGACGCCAAGGATCTCGCCCAGTGCAAGTGCATCGTCGATCACTTCGAGACCAAGCAGGGCTACGACACGGCCGCCAAGCTGGACAAGCTCCGCGAGGAGATCGAAGGCGGATCGGCCGACGACGCGGTCACCCAGGCCTCCGGCCGCGCCTGCCCGCGCCCGGCGTAGGCCGGGCACCCGCCACGCCCGTCGCCCGGCCCGCGGGCGACAGCCAATTCATTTCACCAGCCGCACCTCGAGCCCGTCGAGCGCCGCAAGGTCACCCGCCCCCCTGAGCAGGCCGAGAATGCGGGCGACGTAGCCGCGCGTCTCGGGGTAGGGCGGTATGCACCCGCAGCGCGAGACCGCGCCCGGGCCGGCGTTGTAGGCCGCCAGCGCCAGCGGCACCGCGCCGAACTGGCCGAGCAGGTCACGCATGAGATGGGCCTGCGCGTTGATCGCCGCCGAAGCGTCGAACGGGTTGCTCAGGCCGTAGGAGCGCGCGGTCCCCGGCATGAACTGCGCGATGCCCTGGGCGCCGGCGGAGGAGACGGCGAAGGGATTGAAGCTCGACTCCGCATAGATCTGGGCGGCCAGCAGCGCCGCCGAGACGTTCCAGCGCTGCGAGGCGCGCATGATCGCCGGGCGGAAGCGCCCGGGAACGAAGGACGGCAGCGCGCTGCGGCCGTCCCCGCGGCCACGACCGAAGCCGACCGACGTCGTGCCCGCGTTACGCGTGTAGCCGTAGTGCCAGGCCTCCCACGAGTAGCGCTGGACGAACCCGAACCGGGTCGCGTTGCGCGCCAGCCAGCCGTAGGCGCCGGGCGGGCCGAGGTCGAGCTCGGTGCCAAGCCGGTGCAGCGACCGGCCCGGCGGGGCGACCCAGCGGGGATCGGGATGGGCGGCGAACAGCGCCGCCTGCTCGGCGTCCGAGCGAAAGCCGCTGTTGACGACGAGCGTGTGGCCGGCGCCACGGGCCGCCGCGGCCATGCGATCGAAGGCCAGTGCGACGTCCGGCCGCATCGACTTGCCCGTGCGGTAGGCCAGGGGCCCGCTGTAGCCCCCGCCCGTGGCCCAGCCCTCGATGTCGCCGCCGCCGGGTGGCGAGAGCTCGGCCTCCGCGTGCGCTCGGACCGGAGCCTCGCGGCGGACGCCGCCCGCGCCGATGACCGCCGGATCGCTCACGGTCACGCGGATCCGCACGGGGGCCATCTCCCGCGCGTCGGGGAAGGAGACCGCGATCTCCTCCACCCCATTGGCGCGCGCGGTCTGCCGTGCCGCCCGCCGCGCGAGCTCGAGGTACTCGGCGCGCTCGAGGTGGCGCGCGTTGCGTGCGCCCGCGACCCAGGCGGGCTCGAAGAGCCGGCCGTAGGCTTCGCCCATCGTCCGTGCGCCGCCGAGCGCCGCGAGATCGGCGGCGCGCTGGTCGGCGCCCTGCACGCCTACCCCGCGAGCCACGGCACCGAGCACGAAGGCGCCGACGAGCACCGCGCACAGGACGCCCACCAGCAGCACGACCGCCTGGCCGGCGTCCCGCCTCACGGCCGCCTCCGCGAACGGAGACGCAGCGTCCCGCCACACGGCCGCCGCCAGGAGCGCCGGGGACTCACGAAACGGCCTCCAGGACGGGCGCCACCGACTCACGAGCGGCCGCGGGCATCGCGAGGCCCGCGCAGGCCAGCGCGCGGCTCAAGCGGTTGATGCGCAGGCGACACGTCAACGCCGGGACGGGCAGGCCGGCGAGCCCCGAACAGGCCAGACGCGCCAGAGTCTCGCCCTCACCGCGCGGCGGAGCGATGACCGCGATCGCGTCCTGTTCGGCCAGCAGCCGGTCCAGCGCGCCGGTGCGCGCCCCGCACAGCGCAATGACGACGGGCAGCGGGCTCGCAGCGGCCGCACGCACCGCAGCCGCTGCTGCCGCCGCCGGATCGGCGGGAAGGGTGACGAGGGCGAGCGGGCCCGTGGCGCGCGCCGCGAGACCCTCCGCTGCGAGGCGGTCCGCAAGCCGGCGCACGGCGGCGCGCGCCGGTAGGCGGGGCCCGCTCGCCGAGTCCGGTGCTCCCCAGGTGCAGACCAGTGCCCCGGCGTCCCCCCGTTGGCGCGCCAGCGCCAGTGCGAGCACGGGAGCGGCGGCGCTCACGTCGGCCGGGCGCCCGAGCACGGCGACGCTCGGGGGGACCCGCGGCGCCACGGCGGGCCCGGCCGGGGCGGTGCCGGCCGGAGCGACGAAGAGGTCGCGCAGTCGCGCGGCGAGCTCGCTCACGGAGCTCCCGCCCCCGCGTCGGCCTGTGCCGTGGCGGTGAGGAGCTCCGCCACTCGCCGCATGACGGCCGGCGGGCGCAGCCGTACCCGCACCCGGCTTCCGCGCACCCGCACCTGGACCCGGTCGCGCCCCCAGCCCGGGATGGACTCGCGCGCCGCGGTCACCGGATCGCGGTCCTGGGCGATCGCAACGGCGCCGGCCTCCGCCGCGTGGCCGGCGAGCTCCTGGGCGATGCCCGCGGCCAGCAGTTGCAGGATCGCTACCCCGGCCACGGCCAGCACCGGCAGGAAGGCCACGATCTCGACCGTCGCCTGGCCTTCGCGGGAACCGATGCTGACCCAGCCTCGTCGCCGTCCTCGCGCCGGTCTCGCGCTGACTCTGCCGAGTCGCCGTCGCCGCCCCGGTCGCAGCGCTCTCATCCGCCCTGGTCCTCCTCCTGGGGCTCGAAGCGCGCGCGGGCCCCGATGGTGGTCAGGCGCCGGCCGCCGACTACGGTCGGGACGCGCAGGGCGATCGACACGGTGCCGTTCGGGCGGGTGCGCACGCGCAGACCGCGCTCGAGGCCGCTGGGCAGCACGCTCCGCGCGCCGGCTCCGGCGTCGCGCCCGACCGCGTGGGCCCGGGCCGCCGCGCGCGCGGCGCTCCCCGCCAGCCAGGCCGCCTGGCCCGCCACGGCGAGCTGCCAGAGCAGCATGGCGAGGAGGGCCACGATCGGGAGCACGGCGACGAGCTCGACTGCCGCCTGGCCCTCCTCTCGCCGCCACGAAAGCATGCGCCCGACCCTGCCGGGCGGCGCGTCACGGGACTACGCGCGGATGCGACGAAAGGCGCGCGAAGGCAGACTCAGATCGGCGCGCCTGGCCTGCGCGCCGCGGAAACGGCGCGCGCTCGCCGCGCTCCTCAGTACTCGCGCGACTGCTGCCAGACCGAGAAGACGCCGAACGAGGCGCCTCCGACCAGCATGAACCACACGAGCACGCCCACGCCGGTGTCCCACAGCCGATCGGTGGCGGTCACGGCCAGCAGCGCCACGGCGACCGACCCGTAGAGGATCCCGCGCGCGCGGTCGCCGAGCCCGAACAGCTGGCCCTGGTACTCACGGTAGAGGCGCGACACGAACCAGGCCAGCGCGCCGAGGAAGACGACGCCGATGACCCAGCCGAGCGTGTTCGCGGCCAGCCCGGCGGCGGGGAGCGCATAGACGAGCCCGCTGATCGCGAGGATGATCGCGACGTTGCGGGCGGTCTTCACGGAGCCGTGGCCCGGGCCCGTCGCTCCGGCGACGGCGCAGGCGCAGGCGCAGGCGAGGGCGGCGGTCCGGAGGCGGTGCGGATCGCCGGATCCTCCGGCAGCCCGGCTGGCATCCCGGCCTCGGGCGAGGCGTCCCCGCCCACGGGCTCCGGCGCGAACCGGTAGCCGATGCCGAAGTGGGTGTGGATGTAGCGCCAGCCCGGCGAGAAGCGCTCGAGCTTCTGGCGCAGCTTGCGCACGAAGACGTCCACGGAGCGGTCACCGTGGGCCATCGCATAGCCCCATACGCGCTGGTAGATCTCCTCGCGCTCGAGCACCGTGCCCTCCGCCTCCGCCAGGAGCCGGATGAGCTCGAACTCGCGCCGGGTCAGGTCAATGGAGCGCCCGGACACGAACGCCTGGAACTGGTCGGGGCGGATCTCCACCTCGCCGGCGACGGTGGGTGCGGCGTCCGTGCGCGCCTCCGCGCGGCGGCGGCGGCGCACGACGGCCTCGACGCGGGCGATGAGCTCCTCCGGATGGCAGGGCTTGGTCATCCAGTCATCGGCACCCAGCCGCAGGCCGCGCACGCGCTGGGCCACGGTGGACTGGCCGGTGCAGACGACGACGCCCAGGCCCGGCAGCGAGGAGCACAACCGCTGGAGGTAGTTCCAGCCGTCCGGGCCCAGGATGGCGAGGTCGACGACCACGGCGTTGAGCCGCATCGAGACGACCGTGTCGAGGGGCACCGCGCTGGCGAGCACGCGGTACTGCCAGCCCATGCCGTCGAGCCGGCGGGAGAGGACCTGCAGGAAGCCGCTGTCGGAATCGATCACCGCAAGGCGAATCGCCGAGGCGGTGTGAGCCGCGAGCTGGTCCTGCCCGTCGGGGCCGGCTCCGGCGTGCGTGACACCGTTCATCGTGGTCGGAATAGTAGTGGGCCGCGCCGACGGCGCACAGCGCGCTAACAACCCCGTTTACAGGTCGTTTACAGGCACGGCCGCATAAAGCGGGTTTTCGGGCCTCACCGACCCCTGCCAGCCCGCCCTGGGACAATGGCCCGATGCTGGAGCGGATCGCCTTCCTCGCCTTTCCCGGGATGACCCTGCTGGACCTGGTGGGCGCCTACGACGCGGTGCGGCGCCTGGCCCCGATGGGCATCGCGCCCCGCCTGTCGCACCGCATCGTCGGGACGAAGGCGACCATCGAGGACGACTCGGGGTTCACGGTCGTCCCCGACGCGGTCTACGAGAGCCTGGGCGACGTCGACCTGCTCGTGGTGCCCGGCGGGGCGGGCACGCGCCGGCTCATGCACGACGCCCAGCTCCTCGACTACCTGCGCGGCTACAAGGGCAACCGGCCGCTGTTCTCGGTCTGCACCGGCGCGCTGCTGATCGGGGCGGCCGGGCACCTGAAGGGAAAGCGGGCGACCACGCACTACCTGGCCACGGCCGAGCTCGAGCCCCACTGCCGGGAGGTGGTGACCGGCGAGCGCATCGTCGAGGACGGCCACGTGACGACCGCCGGCGGCGTCGCGTCCTCGATCGACCTCGGGCTTCACATCGTCGAGCGCTGGTGGGGCGAGGAGGCACGCGCCCGCGTGGCCGCCGTCATGGAGTACCCCCCGCCGTTCAGCGTCTTCGAGAAGACCGCCAGCGCCGAGAGGCCGGCCGGCAGCGACAGCCCCCGGTAGATCAGCGCGGCCTCCAGGCGCAGCGGCAGCTCCAGCACCCGGTTGAGCCCGGCGGGCGTCGACTCCAGGGCGGGCGTCCCGCCACCGGTCGGCGCTGCGCCCCCCCGGCGCAGGCGCTGGGCGAGGCGCACAGCCGCCGCGGGCGGAAGCAGGATCGAGTTGAAGTACGTGGACGCCACCGGAGTCCAGCCCGCCGCCTCGCCGGCCCGCAGCAGCCCGTGCCGCCGGTAGCGGCGATGGTGCTGGTTGGCGACGTCGTGGTCTGACCACAGCGAGGGATAGGCGGGCACCGTCACCAGCAGGCGGGCCCCCGGCCGCGCCACCCGCCACAGCTCACGCAGCGAGCGCCGGTCGTCGGGGGTGTGCTCGATGACGTCCAG
>Ga0136612_10000756_pt1 | contig 12554 bp, 12 predicted proteins | sample AntDryUQ224A2306_2_FD_106644 | JGI IMG/M metagenome (GOLD analysis project Ga0136612, IMG submission 106644) | Polar desert sand microbial communities from Dry Valleys, Antarctica - metaG UQ224A (23.06) | ecosystem: Environmental > Terrestrial > Soil > Desert | place: Antarctica: Dry Valley...
CGGCTATGCCCGTCTCACCAATCCCACTTGGGAGGCGTTCGAGCGAGCGCTCGGCGAGCTCGAGCACGGCAGCGCGGTCGCTTTCGGATCGGGCATGGCAGCGGCGACGGCCATCCTCGACGGGCTGGCGGTCGGCGCACGAGTCGTGGTTGCCCGCACGTCCTACGTCGAGCTCCGCAACCTGCTGGCCGAGCGTGCCGCCCGCGGGATGCTCGAGATGGTCGAGGTCGACTCGGTTGACACCGACGCAGTCATCGCCGCGCTCGAGACCGCGGACCTGCTCTGGCTCGACGCGCTCGCCAACCCGGCGCTCGACGTCGCCGAGCTCGACCGAATCCTGCCGGCCGCGCGACGCGCCTGCACAAAGAGCGTGGTCGACTCCACGCTCGCCACCCCGGTGCTCCTGTGCCCGCTGCAGCTCGGCGCCGACTTCGTCCTGCACAGCGCGACCAAGTACATCGGCGGCCATTCCGATCTCGTCCTCGGCGCCGCCGTCGCTCGCGACCCGCGCGCCGCCGACGAGCTGCGCCGGCGCCGCACCGCAACTGGCGCCGTACCGGGGACGATGGAAACCTGGCTCGCCCTGCGCGGGATGCGGACGATGGCGTTGCGCCTCGAGCGTGGCGCGCAGACGGCGGCCGTGATCGCTGAGCGCCTTGCGGTTGATGACAGCGTCGACAGGGTTCGCTACCCCGGCCTCGCCGCCGACCCCACGCACGCAACAGCCACCCGCCTGCTTCGCGACTACGGCGCCGTGATCTCTTTCGAGGTCGCCGACGCCGCGCGCGCCGACGCGATCTGCGCCGCGGTCGAGGTCATCACCCACGCCACCAGCCTCGGCGGGGTGGAGACGCTGATTGAACGCCAGAGCCGCTGGCACGCCGAGCCGGCGGTGCCCGAAGGCCTACTTCGGATCAGCGTTGGCTGCGAGCATCCTGAGGATCTGTGGCGCGATCTCGATCGCGCGCTCGGCGCGAATTGATCGCATAGACGATCCCGGAGCCGACAAACAGAACCGCACACATCAGCAGCCAGCGGCCGAGGTAGTCGGGCGGCGTCGTCGCCGTCGAAGCCTCGTAGTTGCCGGGGTCGAGTTCGAGGATCAGCGGGAACCAGACGATGAAGGCAAAAGCGCAAAGCAGGGCCGGGACCCGCACGTAGTTGATCAGCGAGCCCGAGAGCTTGACCGTGGCGCCGGCGCGGCCGGCGATCCGCTCGAGCAGCGAGTAGATTGGAAAGGCGATCAGGTCGTGGGCGATGATCGCGCCGGCGAAGTAGATGATGAAGTTCAGCGGCGAGGACTGCTGGAATATCTGCAGGAAGGCATATCCGGCGATCGCGAAACTGGCGACGACCGCGATCAGATGCAACGGGCCGTCGCCGTAGCGCTCTCGCAGCTCGCCCATCAGGCAACCTCGGTGAAGGTGATCGAGCGGACCCACTTCGTGCAATGCACGCCGGGCGCGGCCGGGACGATGATCCGGGCCGGGAAGCCGTGGTCGAGGGCGAGATCGGCGTCGTTTACCCGCAGCGCCAGCAGCGAGCGCTCGTCGCCGACCTGGCCATCGGCGAGCGTCGCCTCACCGAAGGCGCCGCCGACCTGAAGCGACTTCACGGTCGCTTCGGCGCCGCCGCTGACCCCTGCGAGCGCGGCGAGGTCGCGCAGCGGCACCCCGCTCCACGTCTGCGTCGTCGACCAGCCCTCGACGCAGGCGATCGGTAGCGACTCCGTGCGCTGCTCCATAGCCAGCAGGTCTTGACGCGAGAGCTCGACACTGCGGGCGCCCTCGAGCTTCAGGCGCCAGACGCTGCCGGTCATGGCCTCCTCGATCCCCGAGGCGGTGAAGCTCTTGTTGACCTGAAAGCCCTGGGGGCCGCCACTGTTGTTGCGCGGGGCGAGGAAGGCGATGCGGCGCAGCGGACCGCCGATGACCTGGCCGATCCCGATCAAGAACAGCCCGAGCGAGCCGGCGCCGACGGTGGCGAGCAGGCCGCGGCGCGAGATCGTCGGTGCCTGCGGCGAATATGGTGCTGTCGTTTCCTCGCCGGGTGGCTCCGGTTCGGTGTTAGCGAGATCGTCGCGAAGCGGAGCGATAACCCCGCGCTCGCGAAACGCCTTCAAGGCGACAGGAACCTTGGTCACCAGATGCAGGCCGAGGGCGGCGAGGAAGACGAAGGAGCCGTAGTAGTGAGCGGGGACGAAGGAAAAGTTCCAGGGATAGAAGAGCTGGATGTTGAGGATCCCCGTGAAGAAGACGAAGAGGCCGCCACCCACCAACAGCGCGAGCGAGGCGCGCTCGAGCGCGTGGGCGATCGAGCGCACGGGTGGCCACTCGAACAGCTTCGGCATCGCCGACCAGAGTTTCGCCAGCAGGATCGGGATCGCAGCGACGCCGCTGGCGATGTGCAGGCCCTGGGTGAATGCATACAGCCACGAGGGCGAGGTCGGCCAGTCGAAGGGGAGCAAGAAGAACTCGAGATCGCCGGGTTCGCCGATGCCGTTGCCGCCGAGATCGGGGTAATAAGCCACGTGGGAGAGAAAGCCCGTCAGCGCGCAGATCACGATCAGCGGCAGCAGGGCGGCGCCGAGAAACGAAGTCAACCAGGGCCCGCGCAGGGGGCTGCGCCAGAACTCGCGGCGAAACGGACCCGGCGGCGGATCGCCGAACTCGGGCGGAAACTTCACCGCCCGGCCCCGATCAGCTCTTTCGGATCGGCGGGCGCCTGCAACTCCGCGAACCTGCAGGCGAAGCGCGATTGCGGGCTCAACGCCGCTACAGCCGCGACGTCTTCGATTGTGTCGACGTCGCGCATCGCCGCCAGCTCCAGCCAGTGCAGGCCGAGGGTGCGAAACCGCGCGCGCTGGGCGTGCCCCGTTTGCGCGGAGCTCATCGGCACGCCACTGAACACCCTGCGGTCGGCTTCGCGAAGCCCGATCGCCCAGTAGCCACCGTCCTCGGCGCCACCGACGACCGCGTCGACGCCGTGGCCTGCGAGCGCCGCCATCGCCTGTATGAGGTCGGCGGGGAGAAGCTGTGGTGTGTCCATGCCGACGACGAGTGCCGGCTCGGCGACGGTTTCGAAGGCGGTGGCGAGCCTGGCGTCGAGGGCGCCCTCTCCCTGGTCGACGACCTCGAAGCCTGGCGGTAGCCAGTCTCCAGGCGTGCCCTCGAGGGCAACGACTCGTCTGCTCGCTGGGGTAGCAGCGACAGCCTCGAGCGTGTCTGCCAGAGCTGCCGCGGCCAACGCGGCCGCCTGAGCGTGGTCGAGCGGTGGGCACAGGCGCGTCTTGCAGCGGCCCGCGACGGGTTCTTTGGCGATCACGACGAGGGCGATCTCGGCCGGTTCGATCGCCTCGACCTCGCCCAAAGGGTGGCTGCGCTGGGCGGCACGGCGCGGTCTCGTGCTTGCAGCCCTGGTGCGACGCTGATTCACGTGAGCACCTGGGCCATGTCCGTGATCGCACGCGCGGTGCCACGCACGGTTCCCGTGACCTTCGAACGCCCGACGCGCGGGTGATAGGAGACATCTGCTTCGCCGATCCGCCAGCCGGCGTTTGCGGCGCGCAAGACCATCTCGAGCGGCCAGCCGAAGCGCCGGTCGCGGATGCCGAGGCCGATCAGCGTTTCGCGGCCGGCGGCGCGCATCGGTCCGAGATCGCTCAGCTTCGTAGCGCACCGACGGCGAAGCTCGAACGTCAGCGCCCGATTGGCGAGGCGGGCGTGAAGCGGCCACGCCCCTGGCTCTGCAATACGGGCGCCGAGCATGAGCTCGGACTCGTCGGCGGCGACGGGGGCAACCACGCGCTCGAGTTCGCGCGGGTCGAGCGAGCCGTCGCAATCCATGAAGGCGACGACGTCGTGGCTCGCCGCAGCGAGTCCGGTTGCACACGCCGCGCCGAAGCCGCGCTGCACCTCGCGCACCACCTCGGCTCCAAGGCCGCAGGCGACGTCGGCCGAGTCGTCCTCGGAGCCGTTGTCGACAACGATCACATGAAAGCCGGCGGGGACGCGCGCAAGTACCTGCGGGATCGCAGCGGCCTCATCGAGAACGGGCAGGATCAGATCGACCACGCTTTGCAGGCTTTCACCGCCGCCTTACAAGGTGGTTACGTTTCGGGCCAAGCCGTCTGTTTCGCAGTTCGTAATCAGGCGACGCCAGGCTTTGTCGATGGAAGCAGCCACCGGGGCCCGACCAATCCTGCGCGCACGAGCGCATGCACTCTCGGGCTCTGGACTTGGCGCCGTCGCTGTCGCCGCATGGGCCCTGCTGATCGTCGTTGCATGGGCCTGGGGGAATGAGCTTCGTGGCGACGGCGCTCGCATCCTGCTCGACGCGCCGCCGTTGTTCGGACAGTTCGATGTTCAGATCGTCTCCGGCGGGCTGTGGTCGCTGCTGCCCGTCGCGACAGCTGCGGCGATTGTGCTCGTCGCACCCCTGCTGGTTCGCCGTTTGAGCTGGCGCTACCTGTTGTCGGCAGCGGTCGCTGCGGCCGCGGCGTGGGCGTTTGCGCTCGCGCTCACCGAAGGCACGGATGGGATCACGGCACCGCTGGAAACGCCGAGCGGCTATCTCACCGCCGTCGGCTCGGTCGGCTCCCCGGGCGAGTTTCTCTCCACTTTCACCGAGCGCATCGATGGTTATGCGACTCACGTCCGCAGCCACCCGCCGGGTATGGCGCTGGTCCTCGAGGGGCTCGACCGGGTCGGGATCGGCGGCTCTGCGCCCGCCGCTCTGTTGATCGTCACCGTCGCAGCAACGACCGCGGCTGCAGCTCTGATTGCGCTTCGCAGCGTCGCCGACGAGCAGTCGGCTCGCCGCGCCGCGCCGTTTCTCATCCTGGTTCCGGGAGCGGTATGGATCGCCACTACGGCCGACGCTTTGTTCATGGCGGTCGGGGCATGGTCGATCTGCCTCTTGGCTCTTGCGATCGCGGCCGAGGGACACCGCAGCGACTTGCTCGCCCTAGGCGGCGGGCTTCTCTTCGGCGTTGCGATCTTCCTCTCCTTCGGGCTCGTGTTGCTGGCGATCGTGCCGGTTGCAGTCGCGGTCGCGGCGCGCAGGGTGCGCCCGCTCGCGATCGCGGTCGCGGCAACGGCTGCGGTCGCGCTCGTCTTCCTTGCCGCCGGCTATTGGTGGCTCGACGGGTTCCACGCCGCGCGCGAGCAGTACTTCTCCGGCGTTGCCAAGACGCGCCCTTACGACTTCTTCTTGGTCTCCAACCTGGCCGCGTTCGCGTTCGCCACCGGTCCGGCGACGGCGATCGCGCTGGCGCGGCTTCGCGACCCGCGCGTGTGGCTGCTCGTTGGCGGCGGCGCTGGCGCGCTGGCGCTCGCTTGGCTCAGCGGCATGTCGAAGGCCGAGGTCGAGCGCATCTGGCTCCCGTTCTTACCGTGGATCATGCTTGCGGCAGCATCGCTGCCAACCCGGGTGAGCTCGCAACGGATGCTGCTGGGCGTCCAGGCGACGTCTGCGATCGCGATTCAGCTCGGGGTGGCGACAATCTGGTGATGGCGCCTCAGCACATCCTCGTCACCGGCGGTGCCGGCTTCATCGGCTCGCACGTGGTCGACGAACTGGTCGCGTCGGGTCACCAGGTGCGGGTGCTGGACTGTTTGCACGAGCTCGCGCACGGTCGCGAGCCCGACTACCTCAACCCCGCTGCCGAGTATCGCTGGGCCGACGTCCGCGATCAGGCTGCCACCGCCGACGCGCTCGACGGCATCGACGCTGTCTCCCACCAGGCCGCGATGGTTGGGCTCGGCGTCGACCTCGCCGATATGCCTGCCTATGTAAGCCACAACTGCCTCGGCACGGCGGTGCTGCTCAAGTCGATGGCCGAGCGCGGTTTTCGCGGCCGCATCGTGCTCGCCGGCTCGATGGTCGTCTACGGCGAGGGGCGCTACTTCTGCCCCGAGCATGGCCTGGTCACGCCGTTGCCGCGAACCGGTGAGCGCCTCGGGCGCGGCGAGTTCGAGCCGCCGTGCCCGCTATGTCAGCGCTCGCTCGTGGCGGAGGAGGTACCGGAATCGGCGCCGCCAGATCCGCGCAATGTCTACGCGGCGTCCAAGTTGCACCAAGAGCACCTGTGCCAGATCTACGCGCGGGAGACCGGCGCCGGCGCGATCGCGCTGCGCTACCACAACGTCTACGGCCCGCGGATGCCGCGCGACACCCCCTACGCCGGCGTCGCCAGCATCTTTCGCAGCGCGCTCGAGGCTGGGCGCGGGCCGCGCGTGTTCGAAGACGGTCGCCAGATGCGCGATTTCGTTGCGGTCGCCGACGTCGCCACGGCGAACAGGCTTGCCCTCGAGGCCTCGCCTGCGATCGACGGTGCGTTCAACATCGCCTCGGGAACGCCGCGCTCGGTCGGCGACCTCGCCGCCGAACTGGCGCGGGCAACGGGCGGTCAGGCGCCTGAGGTCACGGGTGAGTTTCGCCTCGGCGACGTTCGCCACGTCTTTGCCTCGACGAAACGTGCTCGCCAGTTGCTCGGTTTCGCTGCCGCGGCCAACTTCAGCGAGGCAGTAGCTGAGTTCGCGATCGCGGCGCTTCGCGACCCGGCGACGAGCACCTGAGTCGACGGGCGCCCGAAGCTCGATCGGCGGCTCAGCCGCCGATCGCGCTCATCGACCGCGCCGGCGCTCGGAATCCCGGCTCGTTGATGCGGTGCTTGAGCTCCTTGCGCCACACCGCATCACGAATGATCTGCTCGATCTCGTCATCGGTGGCGCCGTCGCGCATCGGACCGCGTAGGTCCGTCTCGTGCATCGAGAAGAGGCAGGTGCGCAGTTCGCCGTCGGCAGTCAGGCGGATGCGGTTGCAGTCGGCGCAGAAAGGTTCGGAGACAGGATTGATGAAGCCGATCTCGCCCTGGCCGTCGGCGAAGCGGTAGACGCGCGCAGTCGCGTGCGCCTCGCGCTCGAGCGGCTCGAGTGGAAAGCGCTCATGAACAAGGGCCCGGATCTCCTCGCCGGTGAGCACCATCTCGGGCTCCCAGCCGCGGTCGCCGTCGAGTGGCATGAACTCGATGAAACGAACCTGGTAGTCGGTCGATCGCGCCAGCTCGGCGAAGCGGTAGACCTCGAGCTCGGTGAAGTCGCGCATCGCGACGGCGTTGATCTTGATCGGCCGCACCCGCTCGTAAGCCGCGATCGCCTCGATCCCGCGAAGCACCTGAGGCAGCGCGTCGCGGCGAGTGATCTCGTGAAAGCGGTCGCGCGCCAGCGAGTCGACCGAGACGTTGATGCGATCGATCCCCGCGTCGACGAGGGCGGCGGCATCGCGCTCGAGCAGGTAGCCGTTCGTGGTCACCGAGAGGTCGCGGATGCCCTCGATCGAGCGCAGCATCGAGACCAGCCGGGGGAACTCGCGGCGCGCAAGAGGCTCGCCGCCGGTGAGACGAACGTCGGTGATGCCGAGCCCGGCGAGCACGCACACGAGGCGCTCGATCTCCTCGAAGCTGAGCACCTCGGAGCGATCGAGCCAGGGCATGCCCTCGGCGGGCATGCAGTACTTACAGCGAAAATTGCAGCGGTCGGTGACCGAGACCCGCAGGTCGGTGATCTGCCGGCCGTGGGCATCGCGTAGCGGGCCGTCGTGATGCGAGTTCGAGCTCACTAGCCTGATTGTCGCGGATAGGCGCCGTCGCTATCGGGCGCCGGTCAACCTGCGCAGGCGGCTTAGTACCCCGACGCGCATCGGGTCGTCGTCTGAGAGCTGCGAAATAAGGCTGCGACAGGCAACCACGTCGTCGCGGCCTGAGGGCGTCTCGAGCCAGAGTGCGATCGGCCCTCGATCTTCCGAGCGCAGGGTCGCGTCGCGAAGGCCATGGTCGAGCCGCTCGCGTGCCTCGACTAGCAGCGGAACCCGCGATCCGGGCAGCAGGGCTCCGCGGTAACGCTCGAGCGCTTGGCGCAGCTGACCCGTTCGCAGCAGTCGCTCGACAGCGAGAAAGTCGGCATCGATCGGGCCCGCCAGCTGCAGCTCGCCGCGCGGCAGCCGCTCGCCGAGGATGCGGCGTAGTCGGGAAACCTCGGCGCGCGCCGTCACCGGATTGCCGTGCTCACCGTAGATCTCACGAGCGAGGTGCTCGGCGTCGGTCGGACCGTCGTGAAGGGCAAGCACGACGAGGATCTCACTGTGGCGCCGGCTCAGCTCGAGCGCTCCATCGCCGGTTTCGATTCGCGCGCGATCGCGGCCCAGCGCTTCAATTCGCATCGCAGGCGTACTTCGGGGCTGCCGCGAGTCGCTTGCGCGCCAAAGAAGGAAAGCCTCTCCCTTTGGCAGTCGCTCTGCGACCGCCGTGACGCCGTCATCGAGGTCGACCTGCCCGCCGTCGGCCGGAACCCTCAGCCGCCGGCCCATCCACTCGCCGTGTTTCGCCATCAACACCGTCCCCGCCGCCGAGACCAGCGCGGTCGCTGCCTTGCGGCGTCCACCGAGGCGATCGCCCCATCGGTCCCTGAGGCGTTGATGTGAGTCGACCATGCGTCGGCGCAGCTCGGCTTCGGTCATCCGCGCCGCGGCTTCGATCAGCGCGAGGCTGTGGGGGTGGGCGGTGGAGATCTCGCCGGAGAGGTCGATTACGCCGAGCCGGTCGCCGGTCTCCGGATCTGAGACGGGTGCGGCGCTGCAGGTCCAGCCATGCACGGACTGCGAGAAGTGCTCGGCAGAGAAGATCTGGATCGGGTGGTCGATCTCGAGCGCAGTGCCCATAGCGTTCGTCCCTGCCGCCTCCTCGCTCCACACGGCCCCCGGCTCGAGGTGCACCTCCCGTGCCGCATCGAGCACCGCCGGCTCGCCATCGATCCATAGCAGCGTGCCGTGGGCATCACAGACGAGGACCACCTGGTCGTCGTCGGAGCGCACGTCGGCGAACAGGTCGCGAAGAACGGGCTCGGCGACCGAGAGCGGGTGGTCGAGCCAGCGATCGGCGACTTCCTCCTCGCTGAGGCCGATCGGGGCGCCGGCGCTGGCAGGGTCGACCCCGGCGCTTGCGCAGCGCTTCCACGATTTAACGATCGAGGCCCGGAGCGCGCGCGGTGGCTTGCCGCCGCCGATCACGTCGTGGTGGACGCGGGCCAGCGTTCGCGCCAATCTGCGGCGATCGGTCGATGCGTCGATTGCGACCCAGGAGCCCTGGTTCATCGCTCTCCTTCCTTCTCCAACCGTACCCCCGGGCGCTAAAGCGCAACCCAACTGCAACGCCGCCAGTTCTACGGTCAAGCCAATCCCGCCCAGTGCGGGAACGACTTCGAGGAGGCACTCAGATGGCGACCGAGTTGCAGGTTGACGAGCATGCACGCGAGTTCGTAGGACGAGACCGACCGATGCTGATCGGCGGCGATTGGGTGAACTCCGCGTCCGGGAAAACCTTCGAGGTGTTCAACCCGGCGACGGGCGCGATGCTGGCAAACGTGGCCGAGGGTGACTCCGAGGACATCGACCGCGCCGTGAAGACCGCGCGGGCAGCATTCGAGCAAGGGCCGTGGTCGCGGATGAGCCCATCCGATCGTGGGCGAGCGATCCACCGGATCGGTGACCTGATCCTCGAGCACGGCGACGAGCTCGCAGCGCTGGAGACGCTCGATAACGGCAAGCCGATGGCGATCGCCAAGGGTGCAGACATCCCGCTCGCCGCCGACAACTTCCATTACTACTCGGGTTGGACGACCAAGCTCGGCGGCGAAACGATTCAGCCGTCGGTCCCGTACATGCCCGATGCCCAATGGCACGCATACTCGCTGCGCGAGCCGGTCGGCGTCGTTGGTCAGATCATCCCCTGGAACTTCCCGCTGCTGATGGCCGCGTGGAAGCTCGGCCCTGCGCTCGCCTGTGGGTGCACGATCATCCTCAAGCCCGCCGAACAGACGCCGCTTTCGGCGCTTCGCCTCGGTGAGTTGATTCTGGAGGCCGGGATACCGGAGGGCGTGGTCAACATCGTCCCCGGCTACGGAGAGACCGCCGGTGCGGCCCTCGCGGCCCACGCGGGTGTCGACAAAGTCGCGTTCACCGGTTCGACCGAGGTCGGCAAGATGATCGTCCACGCGGCCTCGGGCAACCTGAAGAAGGTCACGCTGGAGCTCGGCGGCAAGTCGCCGAACGTCGTCTACGCCGACGCCAACATGGAGACCGCGATCCCGGGGGCCGCGAACGCGATCTTCTTCAACCACGGCCAATGCTGCGCCGCCGGTTCGAGGCTCTTCGTCGAGCGCGATTCGTATGACCAGGTGCTCGAGGGCGTCGCCGACCATGCGAAGCAGATCAAGGTCGGCTCGGGCCTCGACCCGCAGACCGACATGGGTCCACTGGTGTCGCGTGAGCAGCACGATCGCGTTTGCGGCTTCCTCGATTCAGGAAACGAAGAGGGCGCGCGTGCGGTCGCCGGCGGCAAGGCGATCGACGGCCCCGGCTATTTCGTCGAACCGACTGTGCTCGCCGAGACGACTCCGGAGATGAAAGTGCAGGCCGAGGAGATCTTCGGCCCGGTCGTCACGGTGACGCCGTTCGACGACGTCGCCGAGGTCCCAGCCGCGGGTAACGAGACGAAGTTCGGTCTCGCCGCCGGGATCTGGACGGACGACCTCTCGAAGGCCCATCGCACGGCGAAGGCGCTGCGCGCCGGAACGGTGTGGGTCAACTGTTACAACGTCTTCGACGCCGCGCTGCCGTTCGGCGGCTACAAGGAGTCGGGTTGGGGCCGGGAGATGGGTGCCGAGGCGCTCGAGAATTACACGGAGACGAAGGCCGTCTGCATCCAGATCTGAGCTGGGCGCAGCGGGGCGGCGGGTTGTTTACGCCGCCCCGCCCGTTCGCACAATCTCGGTGGCCTCCGGCCGTCCCCGTAGATACCGACCGCTTCGGAGGCGGTCACGGCTACAGCAGAGCCCATCGCAGGGACCCGTAGCGGTCAGCGGGGATTAGAGTTGGGCCTCGAGCTTGACCTCGACCTCGTCTTTGACCTTGAGCGCGCCGAATAGCGCCGAGTACGGCTTCATGCCCCAAGCGGTTTGCTTGACGACGGCGGTGGCGGCGAGCGTTGCGTCGTCGCCGATCGCCAGGTCGAAGGTGATCGGGTTGGTCTTGCCGGCGAGCGTCAGCTCGCCCTCGACGTTGAGCCTGGTCGCGTCGGGCTCGCCGCGGACTCGGCTCGAGCAGAAGCTGATGTCCTGGCGCTTGAGGACCTCGTCGTCGATCGTCTCGTGGATCTTCGTCTTGTCCGCATCGCCGAGCGCCTGCATCCCGCCTGTGCCTTTTTGCACGCGAAGGGAGGTGGCGTCGGCGGCGAGCTCGATGCTGGAGTTCGCGAGGTCCTCGGCGAGCTCGAGCGTCGCCTGCCAGGCGGTGACCTCGATCACGAGGTCGTGCCCGGCCTTGGCTGCCGCACCGCCGCGCCCCGTGTGCACCGAAAGAGTGGCGTTATCGGGCCCCAGCTTGTGCACGCCTGAATGAATCGCCACCCGCTGAGGGTATATCCATATGACCCCATCGAGGAGAAAAACCACACAGTTGAGGTCACCGGATGACTACGTCTGCGTCCAGTGTGCGAACGTTCTCGCTGAGGCGATGCACTCACTGCAGATGACGAAGAAGGTCCGCGTGCGCTGCGGGCGCTGCTCGACGGTCAACGTCGCGGTCACCGACGAGTCTGAGAACGCCGCCGGCCGACCGGTCTAGATGGAGCGCCAAACAACCACCCGATCGCGTCCTCTGCTCGACGAGCGGACGCTGCGGATCGCCGTCGGCGCACTCGCCTTCTTCCACATGGCCGAAGGCCTGTGGATGTTGTTGTCGCCGGGCTCCTTCTTCGACGCCATCGGGCGCTACGGGCTCGAGAACACGCATTACGTAGGCGATGTCGGCGCCTTCGTCCTCGCCTACGGAGTCGCCCTGATGATCGCCGTCGGGCGTCCGGGTTGGCGAGCGCCGCTGCTCGGCGTCGGCGCGCTCTGGTACGCCTTTCACGGCCTCAACCACCTGTTCGACATCAACGAGGCGCGCAGCGACGAGCGCGGGATCGCAGACACCGTCCTGCTGCTGGTCGGCGCGGGTGCGCTCGCTTGGCTCGCCGCCGCGGCCGAGCGCCTAGGCGTCAGCCGCGAACCGCGACGCTCCCGGACGCCAGGCGCACGAGGTGGCCCGTAGATGCGCGTCTTCGTCGCCGGGGCGTCCGGCGTCATCGGCGAGCCGCTCGTCCGCCGCCTGCTCGCTGCGGGCCACGAGGTGACCGGGATGACGCGGCGCCCCCAGCGCGCCGCGGCGATTCGCGAGGCAGGCGCTGATGCGGTCGTCTGCGACGTCTTCGACGCCGCCGCCCTGACGACAGCGGTTTCGACAGCCGCGCCCGCGGTCGTGGTCCACCAGCTGACCGCGCTGCCGCAGGAGCTCGACATCCGCAAGAAGGGCGTCTACGACGCCAACAACGAGATCCGTGAGCGAGGTACGGCCAACCTCGTCGCGGCCGCGCGCGCCGGCGGAGCGCGGCGCATGGTCGCGCAGAGCGTCGCCTTCATCTACGAGCCGGTTGGCGGCTGGGTCAAGACCGAGCACGA
>Ga0136612_10000757_pt1 | contig 12553 bp, 14 predicted proteins | sample AntDryUQ224A2306_2_FD_106644 | JGI IMG/M metagenome (GOLD analysis project Ga0136612, IMG submission 106644) | Polar desert sand microbial communities from Dry Valleys, Antarctica - metaG UQ224A (23.06) | ecosystem: Environmental > Terrestrial > Soil > Desert | place: Antarctica: Dry Valley...
GCAGCTGGCCGCCGAGCTCGCTGAGCTGACCGGAGAGACGAAGACTGAAGCGATCCGTCGGGCACTCGAGGAAAGGCGAAAGAAACTGGCGTTCCGGGTTTCGCCGAAGAGTCGAGAGGACGTCATGGAAAATCTGGACCGGGAGATCTGGTCGAAAGTCCCTGCCTCGCTGAGAGGCAGGAAGATGTCAAAAAAGAAATGGGAGGATCTGCTCGGTTATGGGAAGAAGGGCGCTTGATCGTCGATGCATCAGCGGTGGTGGCGATCCTGTTTCAGGAGCCGGGATACGAACGTCTGATCGATGTTCTACGGCAAAGAGGTCCGGGTGGGCTCGCTGCGCCGACATTCGTGGAAGCGGGAATCATCATCTCGGCACGACTGCAGGACGATGGATCGGCTCTGTTGCACCGGCTGAACGCGGAACTGGACATCCATCTCGTTCCCTTCGGAGAGGATCACGCGCGAGCGGCTGTATCTGCGTGGTTGCGATTTGGAAAGGGCCGCCATCCGGCGGCCCTGAACTTCGGCGACTGCATCGCATACTCGGTCGCAAAACTATCCAAGACTCCTTTGCTCTGTATCGGAACCGACTTCACGAAGACCGATCTGGAGATTGCGTGATGACCGAGCAGAGCTGGCAGGCGTACACGCTGGCGATGCTGATGTTCAGGCTCTCTCCCGGCATCGTCCACCTTCTAATGGAGCGACCGGATTGCTGCGATCTTCTGATCTCGGGATCGAGCGATGAGGAAGATGGATGATTGGTGCCGGCGAATCCAGGGATATGTAGGACAGACACTCTTGTCTGTCGGTCGTCGCCTGACAGACAGGAGTGTCTGTCCTACATATCAGAATTCGATCTGCGCGCCCAACTCCACCACCCGATTCGGCGGCAGTCGGAAGTATCGTGCGGCACTTTCCGCGTTGCGCATCATGGAGGCGAAGATTTTCTCTCGCCACATGGCCATGCCGCTGTCTCGGTCAGTGATGACGAGCGTCTCGCGACCGAGGAAGTAGGTCGTGTCCATGGGTGGGACTTTGGGGCCACGATCGCCGAGCTTCTCGAGCAGGGCCGGAATGTCAGGCTCCTCCATATATCCATAGCGGCCTGTCACTTTGTAGATTCCTTCACCGATATCACTGCACTGCATCCGTTCCTCTTCGACCATGTGGGAGACCTCCTCCGTGACGATCGTGAGGAGAATCACCTGCTCGTGCAACGTCTTGAAATGTTTGAGCGTGTGCAGCAGGGCGGTGGGAGTGGCGTCCGCCGTACGATGCATGAAAACCGCGGTTCCAGAGACTCGCACCGGAGGATGTTTCCCCAGTGATTGTACGAAAAGATCGGTAGAGAGTGCGCCCTCCGCGAGCCGTGTGGTGAGGATGCTGCGCCCTTTGCGCCAGGTCGTCATCAGCAGGAATACCAGCGCTGCGATGACCAGGGGAAACCAGCCCCCATTGGCAATTTTGAAGAAATTGGAGGCGAGAAATGAGGCATCGGCGATGAAGAAGGGGGCTGTGATCAAGCCTGAAGTCCAGCTGCTCCACCCGAGTACGTCGCGGGCCACAAAATAGGCGAGGACGGTCGTAATGAGCATCGTGAAGCTCACGGCAAGGCCATACGCGCCTGCGAGATTCGTAGAGCTGCGGAAGCCGATGACCAGAGCGATGGTTGAGACCATGAGAGCCCAGTTCACCGAAGGAATGTAGATCTGTCCGATTTCCGCGCGTGAGGTGTGAATGATCTCCATTCGCGGCAGATATCCGAGTTGAATGGCCTGACGGGTCAGCGAGAAGACGCCTGAAATGATGGCCTGCGAGCCTATGATTGCCGCGATCATGGCCAGAGCGACCAGTGGATAGAGCGCCCATGATGGCGCCAGGAGATAAAACGGATTCGGCGCGGCCGCAGGGTTTCGGAGCAGGAGCGCCCCTTGTCCCATGTACTGAAGCAGCAGCGCTGGGGCAACGACGGCGAACCAGGCGATCCTGATCGGTTTCACTCCGAAGTGTCCCAGGTCGGCATACAAGGCCTCACCTCCCGTCGTGACCAGAAAGACCGCTCCCAGCACAAGAAAGCCCGGCATTCCGTTGCTGGCGAAAAAGCGGATGGCATGGAGCGGATTGAGGGACAACAGCACTCCCGGATCCCACAGAATGCCTCGAATTCCCAGAACCGCCAGCGTGAGAAACCAGACCAGCATGATCGGTCCGAAGATCAAACCGATGGTTGCTGTGCCGCGAGCCTGCAACACGAAGAGGAACACCAGGATGGCGATGGTGATGGGTACGACGTAGGGAGTGAAGAATGGCGTTGCTACCTGTAGACCCTCGACGGCGCTAATGACGGCCATGGCCGGTGTAATCATGCCGTCTCCGTAAAGGAGCGCCGCCCCGAAGACCCCGATGACAATGGTCATGGTGCGGAGGCCGGCACGACGTCGGCTGTTGAGGCCGGCCAGTCCCATCAATGCCAGGATCCCACCCTCGCCGCGGTTGTCGAACCGCATGACGTAAACCAGGTACTTCACCGTGACCACGATCATCAGTGACCAGAAGATCAGCGAGAGAATGCCGAAAATATTCTCGCGAGTCAGAGGAACAGCGTGAGAGCCGCTGAAGCACTCGCGAATGGAGTAGAGAGGACTGGTCCCGATATCGCCATAGACGATGCCGAGCGCGAGTAGTGAAAGAGATCCAAGTCGTTTGCCGGTGGGGCGCTCGCCGTGGTGGTGCTTTATCTCATCAGTTTCAACCAACGTTGCTGGCCCCCGCCGCGCCAACTGGCGCAGTTGTGCAGTCTATCAACAGGTCCGACAGAGGTGAGAGTTTAGTTTCCTTGCTTAACTGGCGGGACTCGCACAGAGCCTGCGGGACCTTGCGTCTGCCCGATTGTCACTGTACCCAATCCTGAGTCGCTGGAGCTCGTCAGCATCGAATGACAAAGCCGCAACCCGCCTAGTGACTCGGCCCGCGTTCACAGGTAGCGTGCCCGACCGTTCTGCCACAGTTTCAGACGTTGACGCCGAACTTCAGGAAGAAACTCCTTCTCGAAGATCGAGGCGAGTTCTGCGGTGGGTTCCGCGTAGCCCTCGCGAGTGTCACCACCCCACAGGAGGATCGACTTCAGATCCGAGACGGCCGAAAGAGTCTTCGCCATGAATGCGGACAGTTCAGCCTCCGGAATGCATTTTGATTTCTCGAACGCCTTGAGGGCATCGAGCGGCTCGAAGATGGCGACCAGGTTGGTGAATGCGGCGGCCATCACGAAGCGACCGTTCTTCGAGCCATCTTTTCTGGTGAGCTGGTTCACTACGACGGTGAGGTTCCAGTGATAGTCCAGCATTGCCTTTCCCGGTTCCAGCACCCTCAGCTCCATTCCTGGCAACTCGGCGAACTGTTTGAGGAGCAGGTTGGTCAGGTCGAGCTTGATTGAATCGTCCGCGTCGACGATCAGAATGACGGGCTCTCGTCCGATCGGCTGGGCCTCGGCGGGAACGACGGCCGACAGCAGCAGACTTGCGACCATGAACAGATATCGCGCCATCGCGGGTTTCCGTTTGCTCGGTGAAGCGTTGATATTTGACATCGCTACCTCCATTCAAATGGGTATGACAACTCCAGGGATCGCAAATCGCTTCCAAAGGGTGGCGTTTCCCTCTCCCTCGGGAGAGGGACCAGCGCTTCACGCTGTCCTTCCGCTTGGAATGACATGTGATCTGCCGGCCCGCAAATCGATGGCTTGTGACATGCACGCCTCTCTCCCAATCGCACGTAATCTCTGCTCGATAGGAGACCTCAATGACGCTGCCGCCGTGCTACGAACCTCTGGACGAAGACGAAGTTCCGGACGCATCAGAAGACGCAGACCGCGTCACTGCTGCGGAAGGCCCTGCAGGTTCGAGTCGCCGATCGTTTCTCGTCGGATCTGCGGTCGCAACCGCGAGCGCCTTCGTTGTTCCGCTGCTGGCCGGTGCCGACTCGAAACCCGCGGCGCCAGAGAGCGCGAATGCAACACGCGTGACTCTCGATATCAACGGCAAGCTCCACGAGCTCCAGCTCGACCCGCGAACCACGCTGCTCGATGTGCTGCGGGAGAACCTCGATCTTACGGGCGCCAAGAAAGGTTGCGATCAGGGAGCCTGTGGCGCGTGCACGGTGCTGGTCGATGGACGTCGTGTCAATTCCTGCCTCACGCTGGCCGTGATGCACAGCGGGAAGAAGATCGTCACGATCGAAGGACTTTCCATCGACGGCAGACTGCATCCCCTTCAGGCGGCCTTCATTCGCAACGACGGTTTCCAGTGCGGCTACTGCACGCCTGGGCAGATCTGCTCCGCGGTCGCTCTTCTCTCAGAGGGCCACACGAAGTCCGACGATGAGATTCGTGAGTGGATGAGTGGCAACCTCTGTCGCTGCGGCGCCTACTTGAATATCGTTGCAGCGGTTCGGGAGGCAGCGAATGAGACCGTTTAATTTCGCGCTGGGCGCAGAGGAAAGCGCAGTTCTCAAATCGGGAGCGATCGCCAATACGAAGTTCATCGCCGGCGGAACGAACCTGGTCGACCTTATGAAGTGCGAGGTCGAACACCCGGCGCATGTACTCGACATCAATGCCCTTCCAATGAGCAACGTCGAACGTGAAGGACAGGGGGTCCGAATCGGTGCTCTCGTCCGAATGAGTGATGCGGCAGACCATCCGCTCGTTCTCCGGGGATTCCCCGCCATCTCGCAGGCACTTCTTCTGAGCGCGTCGCCGCAATTGCGGAACGCGGCTTCTCTCGGAGGGAACCTGATGCAGCGCGTCCGCTGCCCCTATTTTCGCGAGCTCACCTGGACTCCCTGCAACAAGCGCGAACCAGGAAGCGGATGCTCGGCAATCAACGGTGACAATCGAATGCACGCAATCCTGGGGACCTCGGAGGCCTGCATCGCAACGCATCCTTCCGACTTTGCAGTTGCCCTGGCCGCACTCGACGGGGTTCTGACGATCAGGAGCGCGAAGGGTGAGCGGGAGGTTGCAGCCACCGACTTTCATCTGCTCCCCGGAACCACTCCACACCTCGAGCACAATCTCAAAGCAGGCGAACTGATCACCTCGATTTATCTGCCAGATGCTCGTCACGCCCAGCGCTCGGCGTATCTGAAGATCCGCGATCGCGCATCGTACGAGTTCGCACTCACATCAGCGGCAATCGGACTGGAAGTGTCCGGTGGGGTGATTCGCTCTGCGCGCGTGGCACTGGGCGGAGTGGCCACGAAGCCATGGCGGTCGAGGGACGCAGAAGCAGCGCTGGTCGGGAAGGCGGCGGACGTGCCCGCGTTCCGCAACGCGGCGGATGTTGCTCTTCGCAGCGCGAAGGGTTACGAGCACAACGGCTTCAAGATCGAGCTGGCAAAGCGCACGCTGGTCCGTGCGTTGACGGACCTGGCAGGGGGTGCAGCATGATCGGCGAAGCACGCGACCGGGTCGATGGACGTCCCAAGGTCACAGGGGAAGCGCGTTTCGCCGCGGAGAACAATCTGCCGGGTCTTGTGCATGCGGTCGTGGTCATGGCCACGATTCCTGCCGGCACGATCAAGTCGCTCGACACGGCGGCCGCAAAAAAAGCGCCGGGCGTCATCACAATCATTTCGCACCTCAACCCGCCGAAGACGCACCTGCCGGGCAGCGTCGGCGGCGGAAGCAGCGAGACCGGCGGAAAGACGCCGGCGCGTTCCGGTGGGGGAGCAGCGCCCGGCGGAAATCCATCAGGCAATTACGCCGAGCCGAGGGCGGTCGCTTTCGCGAGCTCAACCATTCACTACCTCGGACAACAGATCGCGGTCGTCGTGGCCGACACACTCGAGCACGCCACGCATGGCGCTTCGCTTGTGAAGGTCACCTACGACCGGAAAGCGGCGCGAACCGACTTGCAGGCCTTGCGCGGCGAGGCCATGACGAAACCAGCCGGTCCCCAGAACGAACCGTTCACCAAAGGTGACCCGCGCGCCGCGTTCGAGTCCGCGGCCGTGAAGATCGATCACGTTTATCGCACTCCTCACCAGCATCACAACCCCCTCGAGGCTCACGCCGTCGTCGCCGTTTGGGAGGGAGACAAACTCACGCTTCACGATTCGGCCCAGAACATTTTCGCAACGCGCCAGATGCTGGCGCGAGCCTTCGCCATACCGACGGAGAACGTGCGGGTGCTTTCTCCTTATGTTGGGGGAGCGTTCGGCAGCAAGGGCTCTGCCTGGCCTCATCTTCTGATTGGAGTCATGGCAGCTCGGGTTGTGAAGAAGCCGGTGAAACTCTGGCTGCCTCGCCGGCAGCTTTTCTTCACCAACGGCCACCGTCCCGAAACCGAGCAGCGAGTCGCTCTCGGGGCAACGCAGGATGGAAAGCTGGTCTCGATCATTCACGATGCGATCTGCCAGGGAAACGCCATCAACGACTTCAACGAGCGTTCCACGCGGCCGACTCGTATGCTCTACGCGAGCCCCAATATTTACGCAGCACACAAGGTCGTGGAGCTGAACGTCGCCAGTGGAACTTTCATGAGAGCTCCGGGGGAGAACCCGGGATGCTTCGCTCTCGAGTCCGCGCTCGATGAGCTGGCTTATTCGCTGAAGGTCGACCCGGTCGAGCTCAGACTGATCAATCACGCGGATGTCCATCCAACGGATGGAAAGCCGTGGTCGAGCAAATCCCTCAAGGAGTGTTACAGCCGTGCTGCCGAGCGTTTCGGGTGGTCGCGCCGCAATCGCGAACCGCGATCGATGCGCGAAGGACGTTTGCTCATCGGTTACGGGATGGCGTCGGCGACTTATCCGGCTCACCGCTCCCCCGCCTCGGCGCGAGCAGTCATGCACGATGACGGGACTGTGGTTGTTTCCAGTGGGTCACATGAGATGGGGACGGGCACGGCGACGGTCATGGCGCAGGTCGCGGCCGAAGTCCTCGGAGTGACCGTGGAACGGGTTCGTTTCCTCTATGGAGACACGACGCTTCCAACGGCGCCGATCTCGGCGGGATCGATGACGGCTTCGAGTGTTGGGTCAGCGGTTTTCGAAGCAGCAACTGCTTTGAAGAAGAAACTCATGGAGCTTGCGGGCAGCGAGCGCATTGACGATTACGCGACGCTGTTGCATCGCAATTATCTGCCCAGCGTCACCGTGCGCGTTGATTCGAAGCCAGAGGAAGCCGCGCAAAAGTACTCATCGCACGCGTTCGGAGCGCATTTCGCCGAAGTGGCGGTGGACGTGGATCTGGGAATCGTGACTGTTCGGCGGATGGTGAGCGCGTTCGCGGCAGGCCGCGTGCTGAATGCGAAAACCGCACGCGCCCAGTACATCGGCGGAATCGTACAGGGAATCAGTACGGCCCTGATGGAACAGACGCACTTCGACAAGGGGGCCGGATCATTTACGAACGTGAACATGGGCGAATACCTGATCCCGGTGAACGCCGACATCCGGAATCTCGATGTGATCTTCGTCGAAGAATCGGATCCGCACGTGAACCCGATTGGTGCAAAGGGGATCGGGGAAGTCGGGATCGTGGGCGTCACGCCGGCGATCGCGAATGCGGTATTTCATGCGACGGGAAAGAGGATTCGGGAACTGCCGATCACGATCGAGAAGTTGCTGTAGGACAGACACTCTTGTCTGTCACTCTGTCGAGAGGAGGAGCGAAGTAGAGATCGCCGCGGCGGAATGAAACGGCGCGGTATCGCCGGGGACCCTCACCCCAACCCCTCTCCCGCGGGGAGGGGGGCTTTGTTACTCGTGACCTGTTCTTTCTCGTGAAGAGGTGAGATCCGGTCGCGGAGGAAGCCGGCTCTGCGTTCTCGCGCTGCCGCGGTCATCTCCCCGACGATGGCAAGAGCGATCTCTGCCGGAGTTTCCGCTCCGATGTCGAGTCCTATCGGAGAATGAAGCCTTGCCGCGTCGACAGTCTCGCCGAGGGCTGCCAGAAGCCGATCGGTCCGGCCGCGCGCACCAAGCAGTCCGATATAGGTCGCGCTCGAGCGGAACGCGTGTCTCAAGGCGTGAAGATCCTTTTCGAAGTGATGAGTCATCACCACGACCTGGCCAGCCTGCGGAATCTCACCCCACTCTTCGACCGGGGCAGAGATCGTTTTCACGGATTCGGGAAGAGCGTTGACGTTCCGGGTGTCGACCAGTGTCACGTTCCAACCGAGCGAGTCTGCGAATCCTGCGACCGAGCACGCATCATCGCCGGATCCAAAGATCGTGACCGATTCCGCAGGTGTGATGAGATCGAAGAACCACTCGTCGTGCGAGGTCATCTCGATTCGCGGCGTTGCTTTGCCATCGGGCTCCAGCAAGGCGTGATGATAGCCATTCGCAGAAGAGGCCAGAACGACTCGACTTCTCTCGATCTTCAAAGCGAGCAGCAGCAGATGTGCTGGCATTTCTCCCGCCCGCCAGCGCTCGGCAACGATCGAGATCACTCCATTGCAACCGCTCCCCGTCCCCCATACCAGATCGTCGTCCGAACGGGTGTCGTAAGCAATTCTCTTGACGGATCCCGGCTCCATCGAGCGGACGTGCTCGACGACGTCCGCTTCCAGGCATCCTCCGCTGATGGTCCCGACGTGTCGGTCGTCAGGAGCAATCAGCATCCGCGCTCCCGCGTGACGGAACGCCGAGCCTTCGACAGACGTCACCGTGGCCATGCCGATGAATCTCGACGGTTCGGCGCGAACTGTTTCGAGCATCCTTCCCAGACTCATCGAGAACTCCGTGCGCCGCCGGATTCCAGGTCCCGCAGATCGTCCTCGGTGTCGATGTCAACGGCCGCCCCATCGAACGGGATCTCGGTCACTTGATCATGATGCGCACGGACAATCTCTCTGGCACCGTGATCGCCGGTGAGGGTGAGCAGCAGAGGAAGGAATCGCTCGTCGAAGAAGGCCGGTGGACCGGTAGTTCCGTTGAAGCGCGTCACGGCGATCGGGGCCTGAGTGGCGATAAGGGCACGAAGGTGTTCAGAGGTGACATGCGGCTGGTCGGCCAGTGTCAGGAGCAGCGGTCCATCGGCGGCGGCGTGTGCTGCAAGCCTCATCGAGGAGCTCATTCCGGCTCGCGGGTTGCTGTTCTCCATGATCTCAACGGCCAACGAGCTGAGCTCTCGGCGGATTTCCGGGCTGTCAGCGGGAACGATGACGATGGTACGGGAGCAACCGGCGGCCAGAGCGATCCGTACGGCGCGATGGATCAGCGTCTCTCCTTCAAACAGAGCGAGCTGCTTGGGCCTGCCGAAGCGCAGCGAAAGGCCAGCGGCGAGGATTACGCAAACCGGATCGCTCAACTGTCAGCCTGCATAGTCTACCCGGGGGAGGGTATCGCCTTGGCTTGCTCTTCCTGGAGAGGGTCACACAGAAACATTGCGCGGCACTGTCGGTTGACATTCGTCAGGGCGTCTTCTTCCCGGTTTCGGGGCGGGCGCTCGTTGGACGGCTAGACGGGCCGGCTGCCCGCTTCGATTTGCGCTTTGATTTGCGTCGTGTGAAGAGCGCGCGGATTCCCCGAGGAGCGAAGGCGAGAACGAATCCGATGGCCACGGCGCCAGCGGCGACGTATGGCACTTTGGAGGTTGCCTTCGCTTTCATCTCTGTGATTCGCGAATCGAGCTCGTCGAGCTCGCGGCCAATCCCTTCGCGCGCGGCCTTGATGTTCCTTTCGATGGCGTCCCGTTCAGCGTTGTCCGACATTCTCATTCCCCTCTCGGCCGAACCTTCCCGGCTGGTGTGTTGTGAGCAAGAGTTTCGCCAGCATCACAGGAAGCTCCTCCCGTTACAATGTCGCCTCTCAGGAGGTATTGCATGCGCAAAATGATTCTTGCCGTCATTCCCACGATCTTTCTCGTCGCCTTTCCCGCCCCGGCCCAGGTCGCCACCCCGCGTCCAAGTCAGAGGGCGTCGGTCGTCCAGACAATCGGTACCACGAACATCACCGTTGATTACCATCGGCCCGGAGTGAAGGGTCGCACGATCTGGGGCGCTCTTGTTCCGTACGATAAACCGTGGCGGATGGGAGCCAATGAAGCGACGACGATCACCTTCAGCGACGCAGTCAAGGTCGAAGGAAAGGACGTGCCCGCGGGCACGTATTCGTTCTTCGCCATTCCCGGAAACGAGACGTGGACGCTCATTCTGAACAAGGATCCAAAGCAGTGGGGAGCGTACGGTTACGACGAGAAGAAGGATCAGTTACGGGCCACTGTGACCCCGATGGCGACAGCCCACACCGAGTGGATGCGAGTGAGCATCGATCCGACGTCACCGACATCTGCAGTGGTGATGTTGAACTGGGAGAAGGTGGCTGTACCGATGAAAGTCGACGTCGATGTTCCGAAGATCGTCTGGAAGAGTCTCGACGCCGCACTGGCATCGGCCAAACCCGGCGATGCCATGTTATACGGCAGCGCTGCCTCCTACGCACTGGACAGCAATCAGCGGTTGGACGAAGGGCTGGTCTGGGTCGATAAGTCGATCGCAGTGAAGGAAGACGTCTTCAACCTCTGGACGAAAGCACAGCTTCTCCACAAGAAGGGCCGGATGAAAGAGGCTCATGCCACGATGGAAAAAGGTCTGTCCATGGCCCGCGGAAAGATGCCTGCCGACTTTATGGCTGTTCTCGAAGGAACAATGAAGTCGATTCAGCGCGACATGCGGTAGCTCATGTAGGACAGACACTCTTGTCTGTCAGCATTGACGCGCCACCCTCCTCAGGGAGGGTGGCGTCAGCCTCTCCAGTCCTTCGCTTCGACTCATCGGAAGAGCTCGACCCTAACCAGCTTTCGCGCGGACGACGCCAGTCTCGCATCGGTGGTGATCAGCGTAGCGTCGAGAAGCTCCGCCAGGCAGACGTAGGATGCGTCATACGCCGTAAAGTTCTCCCGCAATTGCCAGATTCTACTGAGCAGGATGCTGTGCGCGTAGCGCTCCAGCCGAAGATCAGCGAGGTCGCGGAGTGCTTCTTCGGCCCGAGTCAGGGCGATGTCGCGAGTCTGAAGATAGCGACGAATCACCTGCATGACTTCCAGATCGAGGAGCTCCGGAGCGTGGAGACTTTCGTCGCTGGCCAGAATGCGATCGCGAAGGGGCGGTGCTGCTTTTGTGTTGAGAAGGATCTCGAGGATTGCCGAGGCGTCTGGAACGATCATCGCCTATCGCGCTGGGCCCGGACTGCCAATGCGGGAGGCAGGGGAGTCTTGACCGTGTCTCTACGTTCCAACCGGCGGAGCAACTCCTCCGAGGTCGGCCGCTCGACGGAGCGTCGGATCTCCCGCAGCAGGTAGTCGGACAGGGACATTCCAGCGAGGGCTGCTCGGGCTTTGAGAGACCTGTGGAGCTCATCGGGCACATTCCGGAGTTGAACCATCTTTGACATGTGTTGAACCTTAGTGATTGTGAATCCGCATGTCAACATGTTCTGCACATGCAGTCAGGATTTTATCTACTTCGCCTTTCTGATTCGGGGTGGCTGCGAGACGTTCGTTCGAGCTGGTTTCTTCGCTGACAACTGATCGAGACTGGGTAGAAGGCACGAGGTCGCGCGTGGCGAGAGGGAACTCGCATCTGGCGCTCGGCGCGCCACCTTCTCCCGTGGGGAGAAGGGAGAGGGGTTCGACACCGTTGTGCCGAACCCTTGAAATACCTTTCTACTGCCGCACGCTGCGCGTGACGGTGATCGTATCGGCTCGATATTGATTGCTGTTGCGGTTGTAAAGCCGCACCTGGACCTGGTCGCCCCGCTCGAGGTCGGTGACGCGGAACGATCGACCCTGATAAAGCACCCGCGTCTGATTGTCGACCTCAATCCTCACGGTCCTTTGATTTGTCCGGCGACCGTCGATGTACGCGTTGGTGAGCTCGATCCGTCCGCTTCTGTCGTCGACGTAGTCGATCGTGCCTTCGATGTCTGAGCTCTGGTTGTTCGGGTAGTTGTTTGGATAATTGGAGCCGCCGCTCTGGGAGACGCTGCGCGTTACCGTGATCGTGTCGGCGACGGCCTGATTATTTCCGCTGTTGTAGAGCCGGATGTCAACCTCATCGCCGCGCTCGAGATCGCTCGGCGAGTAGTTGCCGTTCTGATAGACCACGCGAGTGCGGGAGTCGTAGTAGATCGTGGCCCGGCTGTTCCGTCCGTTCACGTAGCTCAGCTCGATGCGCTGGCCCCGCGTGTCGACAGAATCCACCGTTGCGCGGATGCTCTGAGACTGGCCGCTGGGGTAGTTGCCACCCTGGGTCCCGCCACCGCCGAGGACGCCGCCGAGAATGTCGCCGATCCCTGAGCTCCCACAACCAGCGAGCAGTGTGAGGGCGAGGATGGGGAGGACTGCTGTGAAACTTGCGCGAGGATTTCTCATCGATGGTGCCTCCGGGCCTCGATGGAGCAAAGTTCACGCCTCCACCCCCCCGCGAGGCGCCGATATAGGCCCTGATCCGGCGCTCTCCCGCGGCTTCTCCCGCGGGGAACGTGGACGGGTCTGTGGACTCGTCTCTACCGACAAGCGCAGCTTGTCATCCCGAGCTTGGGC
>Ga0136612_10000758_pt1 | contig 12541 bp, 8 predicted proteins | sample AntDryUQ224A2306_2_FD_106644 | JGI IMG/M metagenome (GOLD analysis project Ga0136612, IMG submission 106644) | Polar desert sand microbial communities from Dry Valleys, Antarctica - metaG UQ224A (23.06) | ecosystem: Environmental > Terrestrial > Soil > Desert | place: Antarctica: Dry Valley...
AACTTCCGCGAGCTCGCGGAAGTTCAGGGTGAAGAGGCGCCGCCGAGGTCGCCCGAAGTAGCTGGCGTGCAGGGTGCGGAAGTCCCACATGAGGAGGTCGCCCGGGTTCGACTCGAGGGTGACCGAAGGCACGTCCGGACCCTCTACGCCGTAGATCGACGGGATCTGACCGAACTCCTTGAAGCTCGTCCGCAGGTTGCGGGCGAAGCCGCTCTGCCAGTGGTTCGTGCCCGGGATGAGGCGCGGCGCGCCCGAGTCGGCCCGCAGGGCGTCGAGGTAGAAGGAGAGCTTGACGTGGCGGACGGTCATCGGTGACCCGTAGATGTCGCAGTGCCACTCGCTGTCGCAGAAGTAGAGGTTCCCGTCGCTCTCGGCGTACTCGAAGCTCGGCCCGAGGAGGGAGCGGACGACGCCGAGGATCCGTGGATCGTCGCGGAGTCCGACCAGTGCCGGGTGCTTGTCGATGAAATGCGGGACCATCGTCCGCGGCTCGTTGCGGTGCAGGTCCACCTCGATCTCCATCCGAGGGTGGTGCTCGTCGGCGAATACCGCCTCGAAGCCCTTGTCGATCTCCTCGATCTCGTCCCGGAAGAGCCCGGGGAGCCTGAGGAAGCCGAAGGTCTCGTAGAACGACACCTGTTGGGGGGTGAGCCCGGTCCCGTCCATCTCGGCACAGTACCCCGGGACCATCGCTGCCTTCCAAGGCTCGCTTGCACGAGTGGGCGTGTGGGACGATGGTGGACCGACCTGAGGCCCCTGGGGGGACCATGCCCTTCTCGATCGACATCGAGGTGACGAACCGGTGCAACGCGAAGTGCCACTTCTGCCCACGCGATCGCACGCCCCATCAGGGACTCATGGAACCACGGGTATTCGCCAAGGCGCTCGAGCGTGCGGTCGAGTACGAAGGGGTGTGCGCCGAGCTCCTGAACGGTGACGTCGCCGTCAGCCTCTGCGGCCTGGGCGAGCCGCTCCTCAACCGTCACCTGGCCGACTACGTCCGCCAGGTCCGGGCCGTCGGTCTCGATGTGACCGTGTCGAGCAACGGCTCCCTGCTCGACGAGCGCAAGGGCCGCGAGCTCCTCGATGCCGGCCTCCAGCAGATCTACATCAACGTCGGGGAGGAGGGCGACGACTACGAGGAGATCTACAAGCTGCCGTTCCAGCGCACGCTCGACAACGTGGTGCTCTTCAACGAGATGGCCCAGGGCCGGTGCGAGGTCTCGATGGTCCTGGTCGACCATCGTGAGAGCCCGGAGCACATCGCCTACATGCGGAAGTTCTGGACCGACCACGGCATCAAGCACACCCTCAGCTACGAGATCATGAACCGCGGTGGGTCGCTGTTCGTCGACCACATGCAGTACGAGCAGTACGACGAGCTGGCCCGGGCCAAGGCGCAGCTCGAGGCTCGGGTCGGCACGCCGCTCTGCGGCGCCCCGGTAGCTTTCCTGTTCATCGGCTACGACGGGCAGTACTACCTGTGCTGCTCCGACTGGGAGAAGCAGGCGCCGATGGGGAGCGTCTTCGACACGTCGTTCCTGGGAGTGACCGAGGCGAAGCTGGCCCACCTCGCGTCGCGCGAGCCCGTGTGCTCCACGTGCAACCTCGATCCGGTCAACAAGCTGACCGAGGAGCTGCGGGCGGAGGCGCAGGGCCTCACGCCTGCGGGCTCGGCCGACGCCATGCTCGAGTCGCTGTGCGAGGGCACCGCTGTGGTGAAGCGGATCATCGGGTCGCTGGGCTACGAGGTGCCATCGGCGCCGGCGCCGACGCGGCGACTCATACCGGTTCAGGCCGGCTAGCGCCCGCCCGCACCGCAACTCGAAGAGGAACCTCCGGTGGCGCAGTCACGAGCCGTGCTGACGATCGTGCACGACGAGGCGGTGTTCTTCCCGCTCTGGCTGCGCTACTACCAGCAGTTCTTCGCGCCGGAGGACATCTATGTCCTCGATCACCAGTCGACCGACGGTTCGACCGATGGCGGCGGGTTCGTGCGTGAGCCGGTCGAGCACGACCGGGTCGACATGCGGTGGCTGCGCGACACCATCCAGGCGAAGCAGCACGAGCTGATCGAGCGCTACGACGTCGTGCTCATCACCGACGTCGATGAGATCGTGGCGCCCGACCCGAGTCGCGGCACGCTCGGCGACTACATCGAGCAGTTCGACAAGGAGTTCGTGAACTGCGTCGGGTACGAGTTGCTCCATCAGCCCGATTCCGAGCCGCCGTTCCAGCCCGAGCTGCCGATCCTGCAACAGCGCCACCACTGGTTCCCGAACTTCGCGTACTCGAAGCCGGTGCTCGCTCGCGTCCCGATGGAGTGGCACCTCGGCTTTCACGCCCGCATGGACGGTCGGGCCGACTTCGACACGTCGTTGCACCTGATCCACCTGCACCGGATGGACTACGACGTCTGCCTCGCCCGGCACCGCCTCCGCCGAGGCCTCGCTTGGAGCGAGCGCGACCTGGCGAAGGGGCGTGCGTACCAGAACCGGATCACCGAGGTCGACGAGTTCGACCGCTGGTTCGCCGGGGACAGCTGCAACACCATGGTGCCCATCCGGCTGGAGGAGATTCCGGCCTCGTGGCGATCCGTGGTGTGACGCTGACCCCGTACGGCGGCCGGCGGCCGTGACCCTGGTCCGATTCCTGGTCGGCATCCCATTGAGCCTCGTGGCGGTGCTCCCGGTCGGGCTCGGGGTGCAGGCCGTTCGGAGGCACCTGCTCCCGGGTTGGGAGGGACTCGTCGCCCGGCTGGTCGAAGTGGTGCTGGGGCTCACCGTGATCCTCGTCGTCGCCGAGGCACTGGGCACCGTCGGCTGGCTCGCCCCCGGCCCGGTGGTCATCAGCCTGGCCCTGGCGGGCACCTCGCTGTGGCTGGTGATCAGCCGGCGCTCGGCGGCGCCCGATCCCCCCGTCGCCGCGAGGGTCGCGGACACTGCTGACCGCTCCTCCGCCGGTTGGCGTCGCACCGTCGCCCTCGGCACGACGCTACTCGTGGTGGGTGCGTGGTCGGCCCGTGCCATCAGGTCGATCCAACACGGGATGATGACGGTGGACACCTTCTGGTACCACCTGCCGGTCGCCGCACGCTTCGCGCAGACGGGGCGGACGACGAGCATCCAGTACGTCGACAGCGAACCGGTGACGGCCTTCTTTCCTGCCTCTTCGTCGCTCCTGCACGCCATCGGCTTCCTCCTGTTCCGGACCGATCTGGTCTCGACCGTGGTGAACCTCGGCTGGCTGGCGCTCGCCCTCGCCGCCGCCTGGTGCGCCGGCCGGCCCTTCGGAGCGGCGCCGGCCACGCTCCTCGGCGCCGCTCTGGTGCTCGGCACCCCCGGCATGGTGGCCACCCAACCCGGGGGGGCGTACAACGACGTCGCCGGCCTGGCGCTCCTGCTCGTCGGGGTGGCGGTCGTCCTCCAGGACCGGCCCGGACCCCGCCTGGTCGGCCAGGACGTCGTCGCCGGCCTGGCCGCCGGGATGGCGGTCGGGATGAAGTTCACCTTTGTCGGGCCGGCCGCCGCCCTGTGCCTCGGGGTGGTCCTCACCGCACCGAAGGGGGTGCGGATCCGCCGCACGATGGTGGTGCTGGTCGCCGCCTCGATCACCGGTGGGTACTGGTACGTGCGCAACGCGGTCGCCACCGGGAACCCGTTGCCGTCACTGTCGATCAAGCTCGGCCCGCTCTCGGTCCCCAGCGTGCAAGGCACCAGCCCGACGTCCTCGGTCTCGGCGTTCCTCTTCGACGGCCGAGCTTGGACGGACAACTTCCTTCCCGGGCTTCGGTCCTCCCTGGGACCGGTGTGGATCGCCGTCGTGGCCTTCGCGCTCGCCGGCATGTTGGCGGCGGCTGCCCACCGCACCGATGCGCGGCTCCGCATGCTCGGCCTCGTCGGCATCGTCAGCGCCGCGGCGTACATCTTCACCCCGCAGTACCTGGTGGGCGGGTTCGGCCGTCCCTTCTTCTTCGGCGCCAACGTGCGGTACGTCAGCCCGGCGCTGGTCGTCGGGCTCGTCCTGCTCCCGATCCTGCTCGCCCGGTGGCGCAGCTGGGTGCTCGGCGCGTACGTGCTCGCCTTGGTCCTCACCGAGCTCGATCCCGCCTCGTGGCCCACAGGCTTCAAGTGGGCGACGTTCTACGATCGGGTGAGCGGCGAGGAGGCCGCCCTCGCCCTCGTTCTCCTGGCGTTCGGCGCCGTGGTCGCCTGGGCCATGAGCCTGATCTGGCAACGCACCCCGCACCTGAGGTCGAGGAACCTCTTGATCGGGTCGGTCGCTCCCCTCGTGATCCTCGTCGGCCTGGCCGGCGTCCACGGTCACTACCTCGACAATCGCTACGCCACGTCCGAACCCTTCCCCGCGCTGTTCGCATGGCCGCGCAACCTCCACGACCAGCGTCTGGCCGTGGTCGGTTTCCTGCTGCAGGGCCAGTACCCGTTCGTGGGACTGGATCTCTCGAACCACGTGCAGTTCGAGGGTGTTCGCACCGACGGTGGCGGCTTCCGACCGGCTCGATCCTGCATCGAGTGGGTCAAGCGGCTCGAGGCGGGGCGGTACGACTACGCCGTGATCGGGCCGGCGCCGAACCTGGCTGAATGGACCGCGGCCCAGCCGGATGCACGGACCGCCTTCACCCAACCGATCGGTACAGACGGCAAGACCGCCGTGCTGGTGTACCGGCTCGATCGGACGCGGTCGCCACGGACCTGTTGAGCCACACGGATCGTCCTCGCCTGGGACCTTGCGCACGGTTGCACTACCGTCGCAGGCGATCGACGTCGAGCCGCCGGTGCGTGCGAGAGCCATGGCCACCATGACAACCAGACCCACGCGCCAGCTCCGCCGACGCCGGCGCGCCCTGGTAGCCGCTCGGGACGCTCCTTCCAGCCGCACACTGTGGGCGGCCGTACGGGCCGGTCATCCTCGGTTCACGACCGCCGTGGTCGCCGATGCCCGCATCACGGCTGCCAACCGGGGCGACCGTCACGAGTTCCGATCATCGACCGATGCGTTGGTCCAAGCGATTCGTCTGGCTGTCGTCACCGATGCATTCCTCGCGCTGTGCTGCTATCGGGCCAAGGCGCACTGCCAGGCGCGGCGCATCCCGGTCGCTCCCTGGATCCTGCATCGTCTGGCCATGATCACCGGCCAGGTCTGCATCGGTGATCCGGTGGTGCTGCAACCTGGCGTGTACATCCCTCATGGCCAGATCGTGGTCGACGGGTGCACGAGCGTCGGCTCGGGCGTGGTGCTGAGCCCGTTCGTCACGCTCGGCTTGAGGGCCGGCGACGTGATCGGGCCGACCATCGGCGCACGGACGGTGATCGGGACGGGCGCCAAGGTCATCGGACCGGTCAACATCGGCCGACGAGCCAAGATCGGGGCCAACGCCGTCGTGCTGATCGACGTGCCCGACGGCGCCACCGCGGTCGGGGTACCAGCCCGGATCGTGCCCTGAGCGGGCCGATGGTGGCGGAGCGGCACGGCGCGGTCGGACCGCACCGCTCGGTGACGACCTTCCACCTTCGACTGGCGGCGATCGCCCTCGGCGCGCTGGTCCTTCGCATCGTCTACGTGATCGTCGTCCGCGACGACGCCCTGGGCGGTGACGGCTTTGCTTACCACTACGCGGCCATAGCCCTCTCGGACGGCAAGGGCTTCGTCGATACGATCGACCCGGCGATGCGGCCCACCGCCCACCATCCCCCGGCGTGGACGCTGCTCCTCGCGGTGGCCGCTCCTCGGGCTGACGTCGCTGCTCACCCACCAGGTGCTCGCCACGCTCCTCGGGGCCGCCACGGTGGTGCTGGTCGGGCTGGCGGCACGGCGCCTCAGCGCAGATCGCGGGGGCCTCATCGCTGCCGCCCTCGCCGCCCTGTACCCGGGATTCTGGCTGTACGAGCGTGCACTGCTCTCCGAGACCCTGCTGCTCCTGGCCGTCGCCGCGCTCGTCATCGCGGCGTACTGGTTCCGAGATGCGCCATCGCCCCGGCGGGCGCTCGCACTCGGCGGGCTCTGCGGCATCCTGGCCCTCATCCGCTCCGAGCAGCTCTTCCTCGTCGTGGCGCTGCTCATCCCCCTCACCCTGGCCTGGCGCGACATGAGCCGCCGCCGGGTCGAGCTCCTGCTGCTGGCCGGGCTGTCGACGGCGCTCGTCATCGCGCCATGGCCGCTGTACAACCTCGACCGTCTGGATGAACCGGTGCTGCTCTCGACCGGTCTCGGCGCGGCGATGGCCCAGGGCAACTGCGACTCGGCGTACTCGGGCACGTTGATGGGTTACTTCGACTTCAACTGCCTCGGCACGAACGTCCAGAAGGCGGCGCGAGGCGGATCGAAGGACCCGTACCGTGACGCCACCCTGCGGCGCGAGGCGCTCGACTACATGCAGGACCACGTGGGGCGCCTCCCGGCTGTCTCGCTGGCCCGCCAAGGTCGTGCCTGGAGCTTCTTCCGACCCCTCCAGACGGCCGACCTGGAGGCGGAGTTCTCCAAGACCGCCTCCTCGGTGCACCGCCTGGCCACGCTGTTCTACTGGGCGCTGCTCCCCGGAGCGGTGGTGGGGGTGATCGCCCTCCGGAGACGGCGGATCCCGCTGCTCCCCCTCGTTGCGCCGTTCCTGGTCACGGTCGTCGCCGTGGCCACCACCTACGGACAGCCGCGTCTGCGGGTCGGCGCGGAGGTGCCCCTGGTCCTGCTGGCGGCCGTCGGCATCGACTTCGCATTGCGCAGCCGAGCCGGCGAGGTCGACGATCAGGTGCCGGGGTGAAGCTCCTCATCGCCGTACCAGCACTGAACGAGGAGGCGAGCATCGCATCGATCATCGAACGCTGCCTTGCCGCGGTGCCGGCCATCATGGCCGAGACCGGGCTCTCCGACGTCGACGTCACCGTCGTCAGCGACGGTTCGACCGACAGCACGGTCGAGATCGCCAGCAGCTACGGCGACCGGATCAACCTCATCGTGTTCGAACGGAACCGGGGTTACGGCGCCGCCATCAAGGAGGCGTGGCGACGCTCCGACGCCGACCTGCTGGCCTTTCTCGATGCCGACGGCACATGCGATCCCAACTTCTTCGTCCCGCTGTGTCGCGCCGTGCTGCACGACGGCGTCGACGTGTCCCTCGGCTGCCGCCGGAACGCCGAGAGCGAGATGCCCCGCCTCCGCCGGATGGGCAACACGCTCTTCGCCGTGCTGCTCAGCGCCCTGTCGTCGAACACCGTCCGAGATACCGCCAGCGGCATGCGGGTCGTGCGCCGCGACGCCGTTTCACGGCTCTACCCCCTGCCTGATGGGCTCCACTTCACCCCTGCGATGAGCGCAAGGGTCATGCTGTCCAGTGACCTCCGCCTGGTCGAGATCGACATGCCGTACCACGAACGTGAGGGGGAGTCGAAGCTACGCGTCGGCAAGGACGGCATCCGCTTCCTGAAGGTGATCCTGAAGACGGCGGTGCTGTTCCGTCCGTCCCGGCTCCTCGGGTTGACGGCCATCCCGTTCCTGGTGGCCGCCATCGCCCTCCTCCTGCTCCCGACGCTGGACCTGGTGCGGCTCGGCGTGCGGCCCGTCGGCGTGCGCAGCGCCCAGGCGGCAGCCGGCGGGGTGCTGCTCGCCGCCGCTGCCCTCCTCGTCTGCGCCGGCTACCTCGCGACCCGCATCGTTGCGGTGGTGCTCCAGGTGCGTCCGGGCGGGTCGAGCCACCGGGTGTTGCAGCGCGTCATCGGTGCCCGTTGGTTCTGGGTCATCCCGATCGGTCTGTTCGTCACCGGGGTCGCCGCCGGCGTGCTCGGTCAGGTGAACGGGGGCGACGGGCGGGGCCTGTTCACCATGGTCGTGCTGGGGGCAGCCGCGGTCCTCGCCGGCGTCACCCGACTGCTCGACCGGTTCATCGACGTCGTGGCGGAGCGCCTCCGCTACGAGCGCGACGATGCGCCACTCCTCGTCCGGCGGTGAGCAGCAAGGACCTGTTCGAGCTCGGTGGGGCTTACGACGAGCTGCTGCGACGGGGCATAGCGCTCGCCGGGGAGTCCCCGGGCTACTTCATCGACGGGCGCATCGCTCACCTCCGCTCCCGGTTGGGCGAGGACACCACGATCAAGTCGATCCTCGATCTCGGCTGTGGGGTGGGCGACGCCTGCGCCCGGCTGGCCGATGCGTTCGGGGCGTCCGTGACCGGAGTCGACGTGGCCCGAGGAGCGGTCGAGGAGGCACGGAGACGGATCGGTGACGAGCGTGTGCAGTTCGCGTTGCTCGGCGACCTGGCCGACACCCGCTTCGACCTGTGTTACGTCAACGGCGCGTTCCACCACATGGCCGCGTCGCAGTGGCCCGGCGTGACCCGGCGGATCGCACAGCTGGTCAGGCCGGGCGGGGTGTTCGCCCTCTTCGAGAACAATCCCTGGAGCGTCCCCGCCCGGTTGGTGATGCGGCGCATCCCCTTCGATCGCGACGTCACCCTGTTGCGGCCGGCGGTGGCGCAACGGCTGCTGGAGGAGGCGGGGTTCGCGACCGCAGCGACCGACTATCTCTTCTTCTTCCCGAGGAGGCTCAAGTCCTTGCGGCGCGGCGAGTCCCTGCTCCAACGGGTGCCACTCGGTGCGCAATACCTGGTGACGGGCCGTCGCTCGTGAACCGATGAGCCGATCGATCGCTCCAGGCGGGGAACGGTCGGGTCAGTGGGTGGTGACCGGCGTGCCGCTGTTGCGCCGTGTCGGTGCTGAGACCGTCGCCACCCCGGCCGCCCGCCTGAGGTCGTCTCGCTGCGGCAGCATCTGATCGGTCACCCAGTCGAGGAGCTGGGTGGCGACGATCCGGGCACGCGAAAGGGGCGAGTCCAGCTCCCAGTTCACGCCCACGACGGTCAATTCGCGGTTCAGCCCGATCGACGTGTTCACGATGTGATCGGGATCGTCGACGATGAGCTCGCCGGGACCGTGCTCGGAGAGGGGAGGGACGACATCGGGCCAGTCGGTCCGATGGCCGTGCCCCTTCGCCGCCAACATCGCACGGTTCCAGGCGACGACATCGTGATCCAGGGCGACCACCTCCGGGAACTGGCGGCCGTGGGCCGGGAGCAGGGCACGCTGAGCTCGCAGGACCGCCTCCAGCGCCGACCCGTCCGTCACACCGATCTCCGAGATCAGGAACCGGCGCAGGTCGTCCATCACGACGGCCCAGCTGTACGGCGCGGTCATCATCGACGTCCCGAGCACGGCGAGCGCATGAAGGGCCGGCCACGTTCCAGGCCGTGTCTCCGTCGTCGATCGGATGGTCTGGTACAGGTCGATCTCCCTCGTGCCCGTCTCCTGGCGGACGAAGCGGGACACGTGGCGGAGCACGCCCCAGTTCTCGTAGAGCAGGAAGCTCAACCGCAGCCGCTCCATGTCGGCGTACTCCTGGCGGGTGAACGACGACGTCGAGATCACGTTGGCGTTGAGGCCCGGTCCCACCGGCTCCGACGTCTCGATGCGGTGCTCGGCGAGGTAGTCGGGGTCGTTCATCGGGCTGTTGACCAGCAGCGTCGTGTGGTTGATGCGGGCCGGGATCTCACGGTCGATGCACTGCTGGAGATCACCGGCGAACGAGGTGACCGATTGTCCGGGCAGCCCCATCATGAGCTCCACCATGAGCGGGAGCTGGGCCCGCCGCATCTCGTCAGCCAGCGCGTCGTAGCGCTCGGTCTTGATGTTCGAACGGTGGATGACCTCGAGCGTCTCGATGTCCATCGACTGGAGGGAGAGCACGCCCTGGGTCATGATGCCGGCGTCGGCGAGCACCTTGATGATGGGGAGCAGGTGCTTCACGGTGTTCTTGGCGAAGCTGACACCGAACGCGTTCGGATAGTCCGTCGCCAGCTTCAGGTCGGCGACGTGTTGCGCGATGTCGACGTCGCGCTTGAACATCCCGAAGTTGGCATCGGCCACCGACACCGAGATCACTCTGTTGCGGGAGCACCAGTCGATCTCGGCGAACACGCGCTCGATGTCGTACTGGCGCACCCGACTCGTGGTCGCCGAACCCCAGTCGCAGAACGTGCAGCCGTAGGGGCAGCCCCGGTTGGTCTCGAGGGTGACGAACAGGTCGGGAACGCCCGAGAACACGTCGAACAGCCCGGTCAGGAACGGGCTCGGCAGCAGGTTGAGATCGGCGATGCGGTCCCGGTCCGGGTTGCGGACCATCCGATCATCGTGGCGGTACGAGATGCCGGCCACGTCGGCGAGCACCGACAGATCCTGCTGCGGCTCTCCGATCATCGGCGCCAGAGCCTCCAGCACCTCCGTCGTGGTCGCCTCGCCCTCGCCCCGGATGGTCACGTCGACGTGCGGGTGGGCGGCGAAGTACGCCTGCGTGTCCCGCTCGTACTTCGGGGTGTCCGGCCCGCCGTGGATCGTGATGCTCGAGGGGCTCCGCTCCTTGATCGCAGCCGAGATGGCGATGCACCGTTCGTGGGACCACAGGTAGTTCGAGAAGAGGTAGATCGCAGGCCTGGTGGTGAGCTCGTCCAGACGGTCGTCGTTCCAGACCCAGTCGGTTCGGAACTCGTAGCACTCCTCGAGTCGTCCGCCGTCAAAGGCCTTCGCACAGGCGACGATCATGCCGAGGCCGGCGGGCGTGCCCATGTCGAAGGCGACCGGGACGACCTTGGTCCGGGTCACACCGGTCCGGGACCGACGTTCGTCCTCGGCCGCGTCCTGAGCGGCCGCGTGTCGCTCGAATGTCGCACGGATGACCACGTCGCGATCGACGTTCGAGGCAGGGATGTCGGCTGGGCCTGCCGGCTCGCTCGTCAGCAGGACGCCGGCCCCTCGGAGGACGCCCAGGAGCTGGGCGAACTGCGCTTGGTCGAGACGAGCCTCGGCGGGGCCCGCTGCGACCTGATCGAACGCAGATCGTGCTGCGACCGGCTGGATCAGGGCACCGAGCGCGTGCACCTCGACCGGGGACAGCAGGGCGGTGCGGAGCCCGTCGTGATCGATCAGCTCGAACTCGCCCCGTCGGAGGCGCAGCACCTGCGGCACCCGGATCGACACGAACTCCTGCCCGTCGAGGTCGAAGGCCGGCCGGGTTCGCAGCGTGGGGTGGTCAGGAACGGCCTCGTGCATGGTCGAGGGTTCCGGCGAGAGCTTCCGGGAGTAGCGCAGCTTCCAGACGAACCGGGCCAGTTCGGACGGGGCGGCTCCGCCCCGCATCGCCACCGCTTCGACCAAAGGTCGGACGTCGGCGATGGGCTCGGCGTCGATGGCTGCCAGCAGCATGAGCTCGGCCAGGCCCACGGCGAACGGCGGTGCCTCCAGCGGCTGCTGCAGCTGCACGCCGTCCGCACGCACCGTGATGATGCATCGGGACGTGAGGACGAGCGGTGCCTCGTCCGAGTCGCGATGAGCGCCCTGCGTGCCCTGCCCCATTGACGCTCCCCGATTGCCTGAGTACCGCCGCCGCGTCGGATGTGGCGAGCGATCGGATGAGAGCGCACGGTAACGACCGCCGCCCCCGAGTGTCAACGTCAGGGGCTGGTCTTGCGTCCTCTCCTAGCTCACAGAGCGTGGCGGTGGACCGGGGAACGAACGCACGGCGCCCCTCGCCGCACGCCTAGGGGCACCGTCGCGGGTCCAGCCGTCCGAGGACCTTGTACGTTGCTCCCTTCCCTGCGGATCGCGCCACCGCCTGCAGCCCTCGACCCAGTTCCGTGTCAGCCCAAGGCAGTTCGCGGGCATCCGCCAGGGGCGGGATCGGGTAGTGGTCGGAACCGACGAGGACGTAGTCGTACCGGCCGCGGTTGATCGCCTTTTTCCAGTCCGGGCACCGTTCCAGCGGCGCCAAGGCGCCGTTGGCGTCCGGTCGACCCAGGTATTGGACGTGGTTCGAAAGATCAGGGCCGTAGAGCGGGTACTGGAGGTAGAAGCCCTGCGTTGCGATGCGCGAGCTCCGCTCTTCCCGGAGGGCGCTCACCAGAGGGTCACTGCCGAACCCCGATGTGTAGCGGTTCTCGGGCTGATCCTGCTGTACACACCAGATCCCCGTTGCGGTAGCGGTGAGGCAGACGAGGCCGAACACCGTCGCGACGTGCCGGGACAGGCGGGGAAAAAGTGTTGCGCAAGCTGCAACGACACCAACGGCGAGCCATGCGACGACGGCCTCATCGGCGCCTGCCTCCCAGAGCTTGCGCACCTCCAACTGGGTGCCTACCAGCATGGCGATCAACCCGACCCCGAGGAGACGCCGACCCATGGTTCGCTGCAGGACGGGAAGACCGCAAGCCATGACCAATCCGAGCCCCAGAGGCACGATCGCAAACCGAACGGTGCTCGTGAACAGGAACGGCGGGTCGCCGATGAAGCTCGGGGTGAAGAGGTAGGCCAGCAGCGTGACCACGACCACGCCTCCCAGCATGCGGTGCATCGGCTCGGACGCCCACCACACGGTGAGGATCCCACTGGCGCAAACGGCGATGAGCACGGCCCACCACGCCGGGCCGAGCGTCTGCTCCAACCCGGGCACGTAGTAGCCATCGACGATGTTGCGGTTGTCCAGGAAC
>Ga0136612_10000760_pt1 | contig 12525 bp, 12 predicted proteins | sample AntDryUQ224A2306_2_FD_106644 | JGI IMG/M metagenome (GOLD analysis project Ga0136612, IMG submission 106644) | Polar desert sand microbial communities from Dry Valleys, Antarctica - metaG UQ224A (23.06) | ecosystem: Environmental > Terrestrial > Soil > Desert | place: Antarctica: Dry Valley...
CCGGCTGCGCGTCGATCGACCGCGCCGACCTCGACGGTGTCAAACTCGACCTCGACGGCTTGGTCCGCGCCGCCGACGCCCAGCTGTACGCCCGACGCGCGGGCCGGTCAGTGACGCGCCGCGCGAACGACCGTGGAGCGTTGATCGCTGGGGTGCATCCGTCGTTGCTGCCGGGCGGCCGCTCGATGCTCGATGTCGACGATGTCGAGCGGACCTGGGGCCCGCTGATGAACCGCCAGCCAGGGCGCGACACGATGGGCATCTTGCGGGCGTGTGCGGACCGTGAGATCGACGTGCTGTTCCTGATCGGCGTCGATCCGCTCCGCGATGTGCCCGATGCTGCTCTCGTGCGGCGCGCGCTCGACGAGGTGCCTGTGAAGGTGGTGCAGTCGCTCGAGCTCGGCCCGCTCGAGCGCTACGCCGACGCGTTCCTGCCGGCGACCGCGTTCCTCGAGAAGGACGGGCATGTCTCGACATGGGAAGGCCGCGCGCAACGCCTGCGCGCGATCCGCGGACGCGACGGCATCAGCCTCGCCGACTGGGAGATCTTCGCGAGCATGGCGCTCGCGTGCGGGGGCGACCTCGGTTTCGAGACGCTCGATGAGCTGCACGAGGAGATGGGCCGGCTTCTCGGGGCTCGCGAGGAGAGCGCGAGCGACGAGGGCGCGGCGGCGGAGGTGGGACGTTCCCGCGACGACCTCGGCGAAACGCCCGATGACGGCGACAATGACGGCGACGGCGACGCGCTGGTGCTGTTCACGTATCCGCTGCTCGTCGACGAGGGGCGCCTGTCAGAAGGGGCCGACGAGCTGAAGGCGGCGCTCGAGGACGAGGCGTTCGTCGAGCTGCACCCCGCAGATGCGCAACGGCTCGGTCTCGTCGATGCGGGCCGGGCGATGGTCCGTACCGACGCGGGTGAGGCGGAGCTCTCCGTTCGCGTGACGGAGCACATCGCGGCAGGCGCTGCGTTCGTGCCCTTCAACCAGCCCGGCTTCGCCGCGAACACCTTGCTCTCTGGGCGGATGCTCGCCCGCGCCACCCTCGCCGTGGCCGGCGACGCAGAGCGGGCGACCGCGTCTGTCGGAGGTGAGGTCTGATGGACTGGATCGATTGGGCGATCCTCGTCGTGCGGGTCGTGATCGTCTTCTTCGCGTTGCTGATCGCGGTGATGCTCTACATCTGGATGGAGCGCAAGGTGATCGCCGATATGCAGACCCGCGTGGGCCCCGTGCGCGCCGGACCCCGAGGCATGCTGATCACGCTCGCCGACGGCATCAAGCTCTTCTTCAAGGAAGGCATCACGCCGACCGCGGCCGATCGTCCCGTGTACGCGATCGCGCCGATCCTCGCGATGTTCCCGGGCTTCCTCGCGTTCTCGGTGATTCCGTTCGGCACCCAGGTCACGTTGTTCGGGCGGGAGATCCCGTTCCAGCTTGCCGACCTGAACATCGGCATCCTGTGGATCCTCGCGATGACGTCGCTATCGGTGTACGGCGTGGTGCTCGCCGGATGGTCGAGCGGCTCGAACTACCCGCTTCTCGGCGCCGTGCGCTCGAGCGCGCAGATGATCTCCTACGAGGTCGGCATGGGGCTCGCCCTCGTCGCCGTGCTGATGTACAGCGGCACGCTCCAGATGAGCGAGCTCGTCGCCGCGCAGGACACCGTGTGGAACGTGATCCCGCAGTTCCCCGCGTTCATGGTGTTCTTGATCGGGGCGATCGCCGAGACGAACCGGCCGCCGTTCGACCTCGCCGAAGCGGAAACGGAGCTCGTCGCCGGGTTCCATACGGAGTACTCGGGCATCAAGTTCGCGATGTTCTACCTCGGCGAGTACGTGAGCACGGTCACCGTGGCGGCGGTCGCGGTGACGCTCTTCCTCGGCGGGTGGCGCGGCTACTGGCCGTTCGAAGGCGCGGTCGCGTGGATCGGTCCGTTGCTCTGGTTCATCGTGAAGGTCACCGCGGTGATCTATATCTTGATCTTGGTGCGGGCCACGCTGCCGCGCATGCGCTACGACCGGCTCATGAGCTTCGGCTGGAAGGTGCTGATCCCGTTCGGGCTGGTCTGGGTGATGATCACCGGCGTCGTCGTGGTGCTGCCGCAGGAATACGGCAGCCGCGGGCGATACATCGCCGCCGCCGTGATCGTGGGCGCCGCGGCGCTCGCGACGCTCATCGCACCGTTGTTCTCACGCCGGCCCTCACCCGAGCATGAGGAGGTGCGAGCGTGACCGACGAGCAGGCACCCGAGAATGACGAACCCACTGACGCCGAGGCTCAGGTCGAGCCACTGGGGCCGCCGGCCGACCAAGGCGCGTGGGAAGCCGCGCTCGCCATCGGCAAGGGCATGGCCACGGTGTTCAAGCAGACGTTCCGCGCCGACAACACCGAGCAGTACCCGAAGGAGATCGCGCCGATCCCGGAGCGCTCGCACATCGGGCGCCACCTCCTCAACAAGTACGACGACGGCCTCGAGAAGTGCATCGGGTGTGAGCTGTGCGCGTTCGCCTGCCCGGCCGACGCGATCTGGGTGGAAGGCGCCGACAACGACCCCGAGCACCCGGTGAGCCCCGGCGAGCGGTACGCGAAGGACTACCAGATCAACTACCTGCGCTGCATCATGTGCGGCCTCTGCGTCGAGGCCTGCCCGACCCGCGCCCTCACGCTCACGAGTCATTTCGAGATGTCGTTCACGAGCCGCGAAGAGGCGATCTGGACCAAGGAGCAGCTGCTCGAGCCGCCCTTGCCGCTCGGCACCGATCCGGTGGACCGGGAGGGATAGGGCGCCGTGCCGCTCGACAACGTCGTGTTCTGGGTCTTCGCGCCGCTCTCGGTCGCGACCGGCATCGGCATGATCGCGGTGCGGAGCGCGGTGCACGCGGCGCTCTTCCTCGTCGTGAACCTCTTCACGATCGCCGTGATGTACCTGCTGCTCGACGCGCCGTTCCTGTTCGCGGTGCAGATCATCGTCTACGCCGGCGCGATCATGGTGTTGTTCCTGTTCGTGATCATGCTGCTCGGCGTCGACCAGGGTTCGATGCCCGGTGAGCGACTTCTCGGCCAGCGCGCGACCGCCGTGATCTTCGCTGTCGCGATCGTGGTCGAGCTCGCGACCGCGATCCGCGCGGGAGTCGGTTTCGCGACCAGGGCGCCCGATGGCTTCGAGGCCGCGAACGCGGGCGGGAATCCGTCGGCTCTCGCCGACGTGCTGTTCCGCGACTACTTCTTTCCGTTCGAGGTGACCTCGATCCTGCTGATCGTGGCCGCCGTGGCGGCGATGGTGCTGGCGCTGCGCCGCTCGAAGGTGCTCACCCAACGCGAGATCGAGGCGGCGCGGTGAGGACGCCGATCGCCTACTTCCTGGTGCTCTCGGCGGTCCTGTTCGCGCTCGGATCGGCGGGCGTGCTCATGCGTCCGAACGCGCTGCGCATCTTCATGGGGGTCGAGCTGCAGCTCAACGCCGTGAACCTTACCCTCGTGGCGTTCTCGCGCATGCACCTGGAGCTCGACGGGCAGATCCTGGCCTTCTTCTCCATGGTGGTTGCCGCGGCTGAGGTGGTCGTCGGGCTCGCGATCATCGTGGCGGTGTTCCGACGCACATCGACCGTCGATGTCGACCGAGCGAGCGTGCTGCGCGGATGATCGACCTGATCGGCCTTGTCATCGCGATCCCACTCGTCGCGGCGGGCGTGAACATGCTCGCCGGCAAGCGCTGGAGCCGAGGAGCCGGCCAAGGAGCGGGCTGGTTCGCCACCGGGGCGATGGCTGCGTCGTTCGTGGTCGCGCTCGGCGCCCTGCTGCAGCTCCTGTCGCTCCCGGCCACCGAACGCACCCAGGTCGTCACCGTGGCCGAGTGGATCCGCGCCGGTGCGACCAGCGTCTCGCTCGACCTGCGCGTCGACCCGCTCTCGATCACGATGGCCTTGGTCGTCACGGGCGTCGGTTCGCTCATCCACCTGTACGCGATCGGCTATATGGAGCACGACGCTCGGCCCTGGCGCTTCTTCGGTTACATGAACCTGTTCTGCGCCTTCATGCTCGCGCTCGTGCTCGCGAACGACTTCCTGCTCCTGTACCTCGGTTGGGAAGGTGTCGGGCTCTGCTCCTACCTCTTGATCGGGTTCTGGTCTGACCGACCCAAGGCTGCCCGCGCCGCGAAGAAGGCGTTCATCACGACCCGCGTCGGCGACGTGTTGTTGATGCTCGGGCTGTTCGTCATGTTCATGCATTTCGGCTCATTCGAGTTCGACACGGTGCTCGGGCGCGAAGGCTCGCTGCCTGAGATCGCCACCGGCACCGCGACCGCGATCTCGCTGCTGCTGCTGGGCGGCGCCGTCGGGAAGTCGGCCCAGCTTCCCCTGCACGTCTGGCTGCCCGACGCCATGGCGGGCCCCACCCCCGTGTCGGCCCTGATCCACGCGGCCACGATGGTGACCGCGGGCGTGTACCTCGTGGTGCGCTCGCACACCCTGTTCGAGATCTCCGAGGTCGCGCTCACCGCGGTGGCGATCGTGGGGCTCTCGGGCGCCCTCTACGGAGGCCTCGCATCGATCGGTCAGTACGACATGAAGCGGGCGTTGGCGTACTCGACGATGTCGCAGCTCGGCTTCATGTTCCTCGCGGCAGGGCTGGGCTTCTACCCGATCGCGATCTCGCTGCTGGTGGCCCACGCCTTCTACAAGGCCCTGCTGTTCCTGGCGTCAGGCAACGTGATGCACGGGCTGCACGACGAGATCGACGTGCGCCGCCTCGGCGGACTGCGCGCCGACATGCCCTGGACCGCTGCGCTCTTCGCGGCCGGGGCGCTGTCGCTCTCGGGCCTTCCGCCTTTCAGCGGTTTCTTCACGAAGGACGCGATCCTCGAGGTGGCAAGCCACGACGGGGTCGTGTGGGCCTACGTGCTTGGATCGCTCGGCGCCTTGATCTCGGCCTGGTACATCGCCCGGCTGTTCTTCCAGGCGTTCATGGGCCGTCGCCGGTACGAGGGACACGCGCACGAGGCCTCCTCGACGATGCGCGCGCCCCTCGTCGTGCTGGCCGCCGGCGGGCTGTTCGCCGGCATCGTGCTGGCGTTCACACCTGAGGGGCGGCTCGCGACCTTCCTCGAGCCTGTGCTCGGACCCATCGAGGAAGGTCACGCAGGGCCCTCGACCGCGGTCCTGATCGCCATCTCGGTCGCGGTGATCTTCGCCGGCATCGCCATCGCGTGGCGTCTGTACCGTCCGGCCAACGAAGATCGCTGGATCTCGTTCCCGGAGCGTGAGCCCGGCATGTCCGGCGCGCTCGGCCGAGCGTTCTACGTCGACGATCTGTACGGCTGGGTCGTCGGCACCGTGGGGCTGCGGGGCGCGGCCGCGCTCACCCGGTTCGACCGCACCGTCATCGACGGCGCCGTCAACGGCGTGGGACGTCTCGCGACGTGGGCTTCGGGCCTTGCCCCCGTGTGGCAGTCGGGCAAGGCTCGCCGCTACGCGCTGTCGTTCCTGGGCGGGGGCGCAGCACTGCTGCTGTATGCGGTGGTGAGGATCTAGCCGTGGACGCGATGCCCTGGCTCACCCTGGTGATCGTGGTCCCGCTCGTGGGGCTCCCGGTGCTGGCGCTCTGGCGTCCGATCACCGACGATGCCGCTCGTTGGGTCGGCATGGCGGCCACGCTAACGACGTTCGTCGTCTCGATCGGCATGCTGGCGGCCTTCGAGACCGGGCAGGCGGGCCTGCAGATGGTCTCCAAGCACGCATGGGTGGAGTCGGTCGGGCTCTCATGGTTCGTGGGGGTCGACGGCTTCTCGATCTGGCTCGTCGTGGTCACGACGTTCATGTTCCCGATCGCGATCGCCGCGTCGTGGAAGGTCGAGCACCAGGTCCGCCGCTTCATGGCGATGTCGCTGTTCCTGGAGTCGGTCATCATCGGGGCGTTCCTCTCGCTGGACCTGCTGCTGTTCTTCCTGTTCTTCGAGGCCCTGCTCTTCCCGACGTACTACATCATCGGTGTATGGGGCTCGAAGCGCCGCATCTACGCCGCGACGAAGTTCCTGCTGTACACGATGTTCGGCTCTGCGTTCCTGCTCGTGGGCATCATCTATCTCTCCGTGCAGGCCGGGAACCAGCTCGGCAGCATCACGTTCGACCTCACCGTGCTCGAGCGGCTGCAGCTCTCGGCCGGCCAGGGCCGGTGGCTGTTCCTCGCCTTCTTCATCGGGTTCGCGGTCAAGGTGCCGGTGTGGCCGCTGCACACCTGGCTGCCCGACGCCCACACCGAAGCTCCGACGATGGGCTCGGTCGTGCTTGCCGCGATCCTGCTGAAGACCGGCCCGTACGGCATGCTCCGTTTCAACCTCGATCTGTTCCCCGAGGCCTCGCGGTACTTCGGCGACTCGATCATGGTGCTCGCGGTCATCGGCATCATCTACGGCGCGATCGTCGCGATGATGCAGACCGACATCAAGCGGCTGATCGCGTACTCGTCGGTGAGCCATATGGGGCTGATCGTGCTCGGCATCTTCGCGTTCTCGGCCGAGTCGATGGACGGCGCGGTGATCCAGATGGTGAACCACGGGCTGAGCACCGGCATGCTGTTCCTGGTCTTCGGCATGCTGTACGAGCGCACGCACACCCGTGAGATCGCGGAGCTCGGCGGCATCGTGCAGGTCACGCCGTGGCTCGCGGGCGCATACGTGGTCGCGATGCTCTCCTCGATCGGCCTGCCGGGACTCAACAACTTCGTGGGCGAGTTCCTCGTGCTGCTCGGCACGTTCTCGATCGACCGAGCATTGGCGTCGATCGCGATCGTGGGCGTGATCTTGAGCGCGGTCTACATGCTCTGGTCGTATCAGCGGGCGTTCCAGGGTCCGCTCGAGCCACGGTGGAGCTCTCTGCGTGACCTGTCCTGGCGCGAAGGCGCGCTCGTCGCGCCGATCGTCGTGGCGATGCTCTGGATCGGGCTGCACCCGGCGCCGGTGCTTGAGCGGCTCCGCCCGACCGCGGAGCAGGTCGTGGTGCGTCTCGATCGGTTCGGCCCCGCGGGTATCGGGGTCGAGGCGAGCGACACGACGGGGGAGGCGCCGTGATCGACCCGCCTCGCGTCGAGCTCTGGGCGATCCTTCCGGTCCTCATCCTGTTCGGTGGGGCACTCGTATCGCTGCTCGGCGCCGCGTTCGCCCGCCGTTCCGAACAGGCGCCGTTCGCGCTGTTCACGCTTGCCGCGATCGCCGCCGCCGCCGCGTCGGCGCTCTGGCTCTGGGACCGCGAGCCCACGACCGTGCTCCAGGGCATGGCGAGCGTGGACCGGCTGGCCGTGGTCGGCACGCTCGTGCTCTGCGGCATCGGCGCGTACGGCACGTACCTCGGGTTCCACTACTTCGAGCGCGACGAGCATCGGCGCAACGAGCTCTATGCACTGCTGTTGTTCGCGCTCGGCGGCATGGCGCTGCTGGTCGCCGCCGCCGACCTGATCGTGGTGTTCCTCGCCGTGGAGGTGCTCTCGCTGGCGTTGTACGTGCTCACGGCGCTCACGTTCCGCCGTGGTCCGACCGAGGCCGCGATGAAGTACTTCCTGCTGGGCGCGTTCGCCTCTGCGTTCCTGCTCTACGGGGTCGCCATGAGCTACGGGGCCGCGGGCACGACGAGCATCCAGGGCCTGGCCCGCGCGCTCGTGGGCACCACCGGCAACCAGGCGCTCGCCCTCGTGGGGGCGCTGCTGCTCGTGGTGGGCCTCGGGTTCAAGCTCAGCCTGGTGCCGTTCCACATGTGGACGCCTGACGTGTACCAGGGCGCCCCCAGCCCGGTCACGGCGTTCATGTCGGCGGCGACGAAGGTCGCGGTGTTCGTCGCGATGATGCGGGTGCTCTTCGTCGCCTTCGGGCCGCTGCAATGGGATCTCGCGCCCGCGGTGGCCGTGCTGTCGGCCGTCTCGATGGTCATCGGCAGCGTGCTCGCGATCGCGCAGCGCGATGTGAAGCGCATGCTCGCCTACTCGAGCGTCTCGCAGGCCGGGTTCACTCTGGCGGCGTTTGTCTCGCCCAACCGAGCTGGCATCGCCGCGGCGCTGTTCTATCTGATCGCCTACAGCGCGGCCGTCATCGGTGCGTTCGGAGTCGTGATGCTGATCTCCGGCGGCATCCAAGAGCAGACGGGGTTCGATCGGTTCCGGGGACTGGCGCGCCGCCGGCCGGTGCTGGCTGGCCTGCTCACCATCTTCCTGCTTTCGCTCGCGGGCATCCCTCCGACCGCCGGGTTCGCTGCGAAGGTGCTCGTGTTCGGCGCGGCCGTGAACGCCGGGTACTGGCCCCTCGTGCTGATCGGCGCCCTCGCCACCGTGGTGGGCGCCTTCTTCTACCTGCGTGTCGTCGCGATGATGACCATGCAGGAACCGCAGGGGGATGACATCAGCGACGCCTCGCCGTTGCCGCAGCTCGTGCTCGCTGTCCCCGCGGTCTCGGTCGTGGTGCTGGGTATCGTGCCCGGTGTGATCGTGCCGTTGCTGCAGGAAGCCGGAGTGCTCACATGGTGAGGGGGGTCCGGGGGGCTCAAGGAGCGAGGCGCAGCCGAGCGTTAGCCCCCCGGAGAAGGAGCTCCTCATGAGCCGCAGGGTCATCCCGGGGCTCGAGCCGCCCGACGCCGTGCTGGAGTCCGAGGTCCGTACGCGCCTCGACCAGGTCGAGGAGGCGCTCGAGAAGTCGGTGCAGGTCGAGGCTTCGAGCATGCTCACCGAGACGTCGTCGTACCTGATCGCGGCCGGCGGCAAGCGGTTCCGCGCGATGCTCGTGCTGCTTGCCGGCTACTTCGGTGATCCTGACGATCCACGGCTGGTGCCGGGCTCGGTCTCGATCGAGCTCGTGCACCTCGCGACCCTTTACCACGACGACGTGATCGATGAGGCAGATGCCCGTCGTGGCGCGCCGAGCGCGAACGCGCGATGGGACAATACGGTCGCGATCCTCACCGGCGACTACCTGTTCGCCCGCGCCTCGGAGATCTCCACCGACCTCGGCACCGACGTCTGCCGCCTGCTCGCCCGCACGATCGCGGTGCTCTGCGACGGGCAGATCCGTGAGGTCGAGAGCTCAGCCAAGGTCGATCAGCAGATCTCGAGCTACCTCGAGATCATCCGTCGAAAGACCGCCTCGCTGATCGCGACGTCGTGCCGGCTCGGCGGCATGCTCTCCGATGCCGATCCGGTTCACGTCGACGTGCTGGAAGAGTTCGGCTCGGCCCTCGGCATGGCTTACCAGCTCTCCGACGACATCATGGATATCACCGCGTCTCAGATCGAGCTCGGCAAGGAACCCGGCCAGGACCTGCGCGAAGGCGTCTACACGCTTCCCGTGTTGCATGCGCTCGCGCACGACGAGCACCGAGAGGAGCTCGCTCGCACCCTGTCGCACGGCTCCCCCGACGGCGAGATGCTCGACCGGGCGCTCGAGATCGTGCGGTCGGGTGGCTCGGTCGCCGTTGCCCGCGCGGCGGTGACCGACGAGGTGCGCCGGGCCACCGAGCTGGCGGAGCGTCTGCCCGAGGGACCGTCGCGCCACGCCCTCACGCAGCTCGCGAAGTTCCTTGGCGTTCGCTGCGGGGCCGAGGTCTCATGAGGACGCCGGCCACCGTTCGGGGCGAGCCGACCGCGCTGCTACGATACGGGCGCTCGGGAGGTCTCTCACTGTCATGAGCGATTACTACGCGTCCTACGGGGTGGTGCTGGCGGTCTTGGTCGCCGGTGCGCTGCTGGTTGCCGTCGCGTTCACCACGGCCTACCTGGTGGCCCCCAGCAAGCCCAACCGCGAGAAGCTCACCACCTACGAATGCGGCATCGACCCGGTGGGACATGGGTGGTCGCAGAGCCACGTGCGCTACTACGTCTACGGGTTCTTGTTCGTGATCTTCGACGTCGAAAGCGTGTTCCTGTTCCCGTGGGCTCGCGTGTTCGAGAGCCTCGGGTACGCCGCAGTCGTGGAGATGGCGATCTTCATCGCCATCTTGGCCGTGGGCCTGCTCTACGCGTGGCGCAAGGGAGTCTTGCGGTGGGCCTGATCACCGAGAAGACCCCACTGCCCAAGCTCCAGCCCGTGAAGTTCATCCTCAACTGGGGCCGCCGCTATTCGCTGTGGGTCATGAACTTCGGGCTCGCATGCTGCGCGATCGAGTTCATCGCCGCATCGACGTCCAAGAACGACTTCATCCGTCTCGGCGTGATCCCGACCGCGCACGGGCCACGCCAGGCAGACCTGCTCGTCGTTGCGGGCACCCTCACCGACAAGATGGCCCCCGCGCTCAAGCGTGTGTACGAGCAGATGCCCGACCCGAAGTACGTGATCTCGTTCGGATCGTGCTCGAACTGCGGAGGCCCGTATTGGGATAGCTACTCGGTCACGAAGGGTGTCGACCAGATCGTGCCGATCGACGTGTACGTGCCGGGCTGCCCTCCCCGCCCCGAAGCGTTGCTGCACGGCATCATCGAGCTGCAGAACAAGATCAAGGACGAGGACATCGAGGAGAAGTTCGGTGGGAAGGTCCAGCCCGCTGTCTCCTGACGAGGCCGGCTCTCGGCTCCGGGCGCGGTTCGGCTCCGACGTGGTCGATGTCGCCGAACAGCACGGCCACACCATCGCCACGGTCACCCGCGAGCGCTACCACGACGTCTGCCGGTTCATGCGCGACGAACCGGAGCTCGCGTGCGATTACGCGGACTTCACCTCTGCCGTCGACTGGGGTGAGGAGCGTGGGTTCGAGCTGCTGACCCACCTGTTCTCCACCGTGCACCATCACAACGTTCGGCTGAAGGTCGCCGTGCCCTACGACGATCCGGTCGTGCCGACGGTGAGCGACCTGTGGCCAACGTGTGACTGGCACGAGCGCGAGACCGCCGAGATGTTCGGCATCCGCTTCCAGGGGCACCCGACGCCGGTCAAGCTGCTGCTGGCCGAGCCTTTCGAGGGCCACCCGTTGCGCAAGTCCTTCCCGCTGATGACCCGAGAGGCCAAGCCGTGGCCGGGCGCGGTCGAGGGCGAGGAGGTCGAGGAAGAGTGATCGACGTGCTCGCGCAGGCAGGCGTCTCGTTCATCGAGCAGCTCACGACGAGCTTCTGGCTCGCGCTGATGCTGAAGACGGTGCTCGTGCTCGGCTTCTTCCTGGTGGTGCCGCTCGGTGTCGGCTACATGGAGCACAAGGTGCTCGCGCACATGCAGTCGCGCATGGGCCCGATGGAAGCGGGCGGTTTTCATGGATGGGCCCAGCTCATCGCCGACGGCGTGAAGTTCATCCAGAAGGAGAACGTGGTGCCGGCCGCGGCCGACCGCGTGGTCTTCACGCTGGCTCCAGGGGTGGCCATGGTTCCCTACATCGCGATCCTCGTGGTGCTGCCGTTCAGCGACACCCTGTTCGCCCTGAACCTCGATGTCGGCATCTTCTTCGTCATGGCCATGTCGAGCGTCTCGGTGATCGGGGTGCTTATGGCCGGGTGGTCGAGCGCGAACAAGTTCTCCCTGATCGGCGCGCTGCGGGCTGCCGCGCAGCTCATCGCGTATGAGCTCCCGCTGGTGCTGTCGGCCGCGGGCGTCGTGATGCTGGCCGGCGCCACCTCGATGGTGGGCATCGCCGAGGCGCAGGAGTCACTGTGGTACGTGGTCCCGCTGTTCCCGCTGTTCGTGATCTTCATGGTCTCCTCACTCGCCGAGCTCAGCCGCACGCCCTTCGATATGCCGGTCGCGGACTCCGAGATCATCTTCGGGGCTTACACCGAGTACGGCGGTCTGAAGTTCGCGTTCTTCCTGCTCGCTGAGTACGGAGGTATCGTGGCCCTGTCAGGAGTGGCCGCCGTGCTGTTCCTCGGCGGATACCAGGGCCTGCCCGGCATCCCGTTGCCTGACCCGCTGTGGATGGCGGGCAAGATCGGCATCTTGTCGTTCATGACCATCTGGCTGCGGGCGACCTTCCCGCGGCTACGCGAGGATCAGCTCCAGCGCTTCGCATGGCTCACGCTGATCCCGATCTCGCTGGTGTGGATCCTGGGCGCGGCGTTCTTCAAGGTCGCGTTCTAACAGGGGAAGGGAAACGAACCGAGTGGCGATCGATACGACTGAACAGAAGGACCAGCCGGAATCCGGCGTGGGCCTCGGGCTCCTCAAAGGCCTCACAGTCACGATGAAGACGATGCTTCGCCCCGCCATCACGGTGCAGTACCCGCACGTGAAACCCGACCTGCCGGCCCGCACGAGAGGCGTGATCGCGCTCAAGCAGGGCAACTGCACCGTCTGCTACAAGTGCTCGCGTGAGTGCCCCGACTGGTGCATCTACATCGACGCCCACAAGGAAACGCACGACCCGGCGGGCGGGGGGCGCGCCCGTTCCATGAAGGTGCTCGACCGCTTCGCGATCGACTACGCGCTCTGCATGTACTGCGGCATCTGCGTCGAGGTGTGTCCCTTCGACGCGTTGTTCTGGAGTCCTGAGTTCGAGTACGCCGAGTACGAGGTGGACCTGCTGATCCACGAGAAGGAACGCCTCGAAGAGTGGACCTACACCGTGCTCCCCCC
>Ga0136612_10000761_pt1 | contig 12524 bp, 13 predicted proteins | sample AntDryUQ224A2306_2_FD_106644 | JGI IMG/M metagenome (GOLD analysis project Ga0136612, IMG submission 106644) | Polar desert sand microbial communities from Dry Valleys, Antarctica - metaG UQ224A (23.06) | ecosystem: Environmental > Terrestrial > Soil > Desert | place: Antarctica: Dry Valley...
CTCGCTCACCTCGCCGCCGCGCGCCGCCGGCGCCTGGGGTCGTTGCGCCGTCAGTTCTCCTTCACGATCGCCATTGCCGCCGGCCAGATCGTCGTCGCGGTCATCGTGTTCGCAGAGCTCATGTTCACCGCCAACCACGACGCCGTGATCATCATCGCGCTGGCCGCCTTCGCGGCGGTCATCACGGCGCGCGCGGTCGCGCTCTTCGCCGCCGGCGTGATGCGTGATGTCGAGCAGGTCCGCGACGGGCTCGCCGCCGTGGGATCCGGCGACCGTTCGCCTGTGCTCCTGACCGAGGGCCAGGACGAGCTGGCCGAGCTGGCGGCCTCCGCGAACGCGATGACCGCCCAGCTCGCGGCCGAAGAGGAAGCGCGCGACGCCGCCGATGGCGCTCGGCGCTCGCTGGTCGCCGCCGTGTCCCATGACCTGCGTACCCCGTTGACCTCCCTGCGGCTGCTGGCCGAGGCGCTCCAGGATGACATCGTCGATGACGCCACCCGCCGCACCTACCTCGCCGACATGGCCACGCACATCAACGCCCTTTCGGCGCTGATCGACGACCTCTTCGAGCTCTCGCGCCTCGAGGCGGGGGAGATCCAATGGTCGATGGAGCGCGTGGCGCTCGGCGAGCTTGTGGACGAGACCGTTGCGGCCATGCGCCTGCAGGCGGCGGCCAAGGGCGTCGACGTGCGCGCCGAGGTCGATGGCCGCCTCGCGGCGGCCCAGGCCAATCCGGAGAAGGTCCAGCGCGTCCTCTTCAACCTCATCCAGAACGCGATCCGCCACACGCCGGCCGACGGCGCGGTGGTCGTCCGCGCCGAGCCGGGCCCCGGCCGCGTGGAGATCGAGGTGGCCGACACGGGGCACGGAATCCCCGCGGCCGAGCGCCCGCGGGTCTTCGACGCGTTCTACCGCGGCGGGGATGGCCAGGCCCGCACCGAGCCCGGCGGCGGCCTGGGGCTGGCGATCTCCCGCGCGATCGTCGAGGCCCACGGGGGCCGCATCTGGCTCGCCGACTCTTCGCTGGGCACCCGCGTGCGCTTCTCGCTGCCGCGCGCGGGCTGACCTCGGCGCCACTCCCGACGCGATAGCGTGAGCGGGCGATGGAAGCGATCGTCAGCGTCGACGGCAGCATCGGCCCCGCCGCCCAGGCCACGATCCCGGCCACCGACGAGGGGTTCCTGCGTGGCGACGGCGTCTTCGAGGTGCTGCGGCTCTACGCCGGCCGCATCTTCGCGCTCGACGATCACCTCGCCCGCTTCGAGCTGTCGGCCAGGAACCTGCGCCTGCCGATCGAGATCGACGAGCTGCGGGCCGACATCGAGGCGATCGCCGCCCACGCCGGCGCGGTGGACGCGCTCGTGCGGGCGGTCTGGACGCGGGGCGGCCACCGGCTGGTCTTCATCGAGCCGATCCCCGATCACTCGGCGCCCGTCCGGCTCGCGGCGGTCACCTATGCGCCTACCCGCGTGATGGACAACATCAAGTCACTGTCATACGGGCCCAACATGCTCATGACGCGGCTGGCCAAGGAGCGCGGCTTCGACGAAGCGCTTCTGGTCAGCCCCCACGGGCGCGTGCTCGAGGGCCCGACCTCCACCTTCTTCTGGGTCCGCGACGGCCGGCTGCTGACGCCGCCGCTCACCGAGCACATCCTCCCTTCGATCACCCGCGCCCGCATCCTGGCGGCGACCGACGCTGCGGAGGAGAGCGTGACCCTCGACGAGCTGGCCGGGGCCCAGGAGGCCTTCCTGGCCTCGACGCTGCGCGAGGTCCAGCCGGTCAACGCCGTCGAGGGGATGGAGTTCTCGCTCAACGGGCCCCGCACCGCCGAGGCGGGCACCGCACTGCGCGAGGCGATCGAGACCGAGCTCCCCGCCGCCACGTAGTGCGCGTCCTCACGGTCATCGGGAACCGCCCCCAGTTCATCAAGGCGGCGGCCGTGTCGCGGCGCCTGCGCGAGGCCCACGACGAGGTGCTCGTGCACACCGGCCAGCACCACGACGACGAGCTCTCACGCGTGTTTGTCGAGGAGCTCGAGATCCCGCCGCCCGAGCGCGAGCTCGAGATCCACTCGGGCACCAACACCTCCCAGACCCAGCGCATGCTGGCCGCGCTGGAGCCGCTCCTGGACGAGGAGCAGCCCGACGTCGTGCTCGTCTACGGCGACACGAACTCGACGCTCGCGGGTGGGCTCGTGGCCGCCCAGGCCGGGGTGCCGGTCGCCCACGTGGAGGCGGGAATGCGCTCCTTTGACCGCTCGATGCCCGAGGAGCTCAACCGCGTGCTGACCGATCACCTCTCCGACGTGCTCCTGTGCTCCTCGCAGACCGCGGTGGACAACCTCGCCGCCGAGCGCATCGCCGGCCGGGTCGAGCTCGTCGGCGACGTCATGGTGGACGTGGCCAGGCTGGCGGCGCCGCGCGCGCGCGAGCGGACCGAGACGCTCGAGCGCTTCGGGGTCACCCCGGGTTCCTACGCGCTCGTCACCGCCCACCGCGCCGGCAACGTCGACGACCCCGAGCGTCTGCGCGCGCTGGTCGATGTGCTGCTCGCCCTGCCCCTGCCCAGCGTGCTGCCGCTGCACCCGCGCACCCGCGCGCGCCTGGAGACGGCCGGCCTGCTCGGAGCGCTCGAGGCGCAGCCGGACCTGCAGCTCGCCCCCCCGCTGGGCTACCTGGACTTCACCGCGCTGCTGCTCAACGCGCGCGCCGTGCTGACCGACTCGGGCGGCGTGCAGAAGGAGGCCTACGTGGCGGGGGTGCCGTGCGTGACGCTGCGCCCTTCGACCGAGTGGGTCGAGACCGTCGAGGCGGGCTGGAACACGCTCGTCGACCTCGACCCGGCGGCGGCGCTCGCCGCCCTCGGGCGCAAGCCGCCCGGCGAGCACCCGGAGCTCTACGGCGACGGCCGAGCCGGCGAGCGGGTCGTCGCCGCGCTGAACCAGCGGCTCGAGTAGGGGCCCGGCCGGTCGTCCAGGCCGCCCGGGCGCAGAGGCCGGCGCAGTCGCTCGGCCAGGAAGCGCACCCGGTCCATCGCCCGCCCGCGGAAGTGTGCGAGCGCCTCGAGGCGAAACAGGCGCTGCGCGTCGCGGAAGTCTCCGTGGAAGGCCTCGGTGACCTCAAAGCGCGGCCAGGCGACGGCGAGGAGATCGTGCAGCTCGGCGGCGCTGGGCAACCCGTTGATGACGTGCTCGTCCAGGAACGGCGAGCGCTCGCCGCTGAGCCGCGCGTACCACTCCGCCAGCTCTCGCTCGGCCGTATTGAGCTCGGGGGCTCCGAGCGGGCAGCAGAGGACCGCGCGCTCGCCCGCGACCCGTAGCACCTCGGCCACGTGGCCGGCGCGCTCGGGCCGCGCGAGGTGCTCGAGCACGTCGAGGCTCGTCACCAGATCAAAGGCGCCGTCCGGGTAGGGGAGGGTGACGCCGTCGAAGACGACGTCAGCGGGCGCCCGCACGTTGATCGCAACGACCTCGGCGCCGGGCAGATGCTCGGCCAGGCGCCCGGGGTGCCCGCCGACGTCGAGCACGCGGCCCCGGCCGGTGCGGCCGGCCAGCCGCGCGGCCACCGCATGGCGCTGCCACGTGTCGTGGTGGATGCGCAGTCGGCGGGGGCGCACGGCCGGCGGGTTCAGCGTGAGCGCCCGATGCGGCGGACCGTCACGCCCGCGGCCTCCAGCGCGGTGGCATCGAACGTCCCGCGCCCGTCCACCAGGGCCGTGGCGCCCGGCACGTCATCCGGGCCAAGCGCCCGGTAGGCCTCGTGGTCGGCCTGGATGATCACCCCGTCCACCGCCGCGCCGTCCCAGGGCTCAAAGCCCTCGGCGCGCAGCTCGGCCGCAGCGAAGAGGGGGTCGGCGGCCAGCGGGAGCCCGCCGCGCGCCGCGACCGCGTCGCGCACGCCGAAGGCACCCGAGAACGCCGTCTCCTTGACCCCGGCCCGGTAGGCCACGCCGAGGATGAGCACGCGCCGGCCCTCGAGCGAGCTCCCGAGGGCCTCCTCGAGGCGGTCCACCGCGTAGGCGGGCATCGCCTCGTTGATCGCGAGGCCGACCCGGGGCAGCTCGGCCTCGGGGTTGCCCTGCAGGTATAGATGGGGGTAGACGGGGATGCAGTGCCCACCGACGGCGACCCCCGGCCGGTGGATGTGCGAGAAGGGCTGAGAGTTGGCGGCCTCGATCACCGCCGCGCCGTCGATGCCGGCCCGGTCGGCGTAGCGCGCGAGCTCGTTCGCGAAGGCGATGTTGAGCGAGCGGTACGTGGTCTCGGCGAGCTTGGTCAGCTCGGCGGCCTCGGCCGAGCCCAGCGCCCACACCTCTGCGGTGATGAAGGCGCGATACAGCTCGACGGCGCGCTCCTCGCTGTCTGCGTCGACTCCGCCCACCAGCTTCGGATAGGTGTCGAGGTCTCTGAACACGCGCCCGGAGGACACGCGCTCGGGGGAGAAGGCGACCCAGAAGTCGTCGCCCGCCCGCAGCCCGCTCTCGCGCTCGAGCCGCGGCGTGATGCGCTCGCGCGTGGTGCCGACCGGCAGGGTGGTCTCGAAGACGACCGTGGTGCCCGCCTGCAGACCCCGGCCGATCGCGCCGGTCACGGCGTCCACCGCCCCGAAGTCCGCCGCCCCGGCGGCGTCCACCAGCAGTGGCGGCACGGCCAGCACGAGCTCGGGCCGCGCCGTGACCGCCTCGGTGGTGTCGGCCTGGGCGCGCAGCCGCCCGGCCGGAACGAGCTCCGCCAGACCCTCTGCCAGTCCGGGCTCGCCCGGGAACGGCTCGCGCCCGGCGTTGACGGCCTCGCACACCGCGGCGTCGATGTCACAGCCGACCACGGAGTGCCCCGCCCGGCCGATGTGGACCGCCAGCGGCAGCCCGATCTTCCCCAGGGCGACGACGACGGCGTTCATTTGCGCGCTTGCGCGAGCACGACCGTCTCGTGGCGGGATGCGCTCTCGAGCGCCGCTTCGGCGAAGGCGAGGACCTCGAGTCCGTGTCGGAGGGAGACGACGGGGGCGTCCTCGTCGCCCTCCACGCGGTCGCAGAAGGCCTCGAGCTCGGCCAGGAGCGGCTCACGGCGGGCCAGTGCGTAGCGCGTCGAGTCGCCCTCGGAGACCCCGCGCAGCGCGCGCGCCGCAGCCCACTCGGAGGCAACGGTGCCATTGGCGACCCAGGTCAGGTCGGCGGTGAGCATGTTCGCGAGCAGCATGCCGCGCTCCCCGACCACCCGGGTGCGCCGCACCTTCGTCGGGGTCAGCCAGTCGACCTGGACGTTGAAGACGATCCCGTTCGCCAGCCGGCCGGTCATCGCCACGAGGTCCTCATGGGGGCGGCCGAGCTTGTGTGAGGTCTCGGCGGCCAGCGAGGCGATCGGGGCGTCGGCGATCCAGCGCACGAGGTCGAGGTCGTGCGTCGCGAGGTCCTTGATCACGCCGACGTCGCGCACGCGATCGGGAAACGGCCCCAGCCGCTCGGTCGCCACCGTGAAGACCTCGCCCAGCTGACCCAAGGCCATGCGCCGGCGCAGCTCGACCAGTGCCGGGTTGAAGCGCTCGACGTGGCCCACCGCGCCGAGCACCCCCGCCTCCTCGCAGGCGGCGACGATCGCGCGGCCCTCCTCCACGGAGGCCGCTAGTGGCTTCTCGATGAGCAGGTGCACGCCGGCCTGCGCGAGGGCGATCGCCGCGCTGGAGTGGTCCTCGGTGGGCAACGCGACCACGACCAGGTCGGGGGCGCCCGCGGCCAGCAGTGCGTCGAGCGAGGGGTGAAGCAGCGCCGGGTCGTGGAGCGCCCCGTGGGCGTCGCCGGCGGGATCGACCGCACCGGCGAAGACGAAGCGCGGCGAGCTCTGGAGGATGCGGGTGTGGTGGCGACCCATCATCCCCAGTCCGAGCACGGCGGCGCGCGGGGGGCTGTTGCGCGGAGCCGGCATACGGGCCGCAGCCTAGCGGGGCGCCGGGGCGCCCGGTGGGTCGTTGCGTCTCCATGACCGGCCGAGGCTGAGACGGGGCGCGGGATTAGGATGCAGGCATGGACGGCCCCGGCTCCTCGGACCTCGCACCCGGCCTCGTGCTCGGCTCCGATGTCGAGATCGGCGGGGACGTGGCCTTTGGTGCCGACGTGGTGGTGCACTCCGGCACCGTGATCGGCGAGGGCGTGTCCATCGGCGATCGCGCCGTGCTCGGCAAGCCGGCCCGGCTGGCCCCAGGCTCGGCGGCCGCGGGCGACGGCGGCGAGCCCCTGCGCGTCGGGGTCCGCGCGCGCGTGGGCGCCGGCACCGTGCTCCTAGCCGGCGCCGCGCTGGGCCCCGGGGTCGAGGTGGGAGAACGGGCCTTCGTGCGCGAGCGCGCCCGGCTCGGGCGAGACGCGGTCGTGGGCCCGGGCGCGTGCATCGACAACGACGTCGTGGTCGGCGGCGGCGTGACGATCGGCCGCGACGCCTACGTGACGGCCTTCTCCTCCGTCGCCGACGACGCCGAGGTCGGTGCCGGGGTCTGCACGACCAACGACGACACGATGGCGCGACACGAGCGCGGCTCCCGGCTGCGGGGTGCCGTGCTGGGCCGCGGCTGCCGAGTCGGCGACCGGGCGGTGCTCACGCCGGGCGTGGAGATCGGAGCCGACGCGGTGATCGCGCCCGACGCGATCGTCACCCGCGACGTGCCCGAGGGCGCCCGCGCGGCGGGAGCGCCCGCACGGGCCGAGGAGGACGGGTGAGGCGTCTCGTGTTCACGGGCGCGCGCCGGCGCCGGCTGGACCGTGCGACCTTCGCCCTGGGTGCGACCGCGCTCGTCGCCACGGGCGCGGCGATCGCGGGGGAGGTCGGCCGCGTGTGGCGCCGCGGGTCGGCTCCCCTGCCCACCGAGACCGATCGTGTCGTCGCCGCCGGGGCCGAGGCGACGCTCGAGACCGTCGAGGTGGCCGTCCAGGGCTACAAGGCGGCGCCCGATCGCGAGAACGCGCTGCTCAACATGCTGCTCGCCTTCGTGGTGACCTTCGGGGTCGTGCGCACGAGTACCACCATCATCCGCTCGCGCGGCACCTTCGGTCCGTTCCGGGACCTGCACATCGGGACCCGTCACATCCACCACTTCGTTCCCGGGATCGCGCTGGCGTTCCTGGCCGGCGGCGCCGGGCTGGTCACGCGCGATGCGACCGTGGAGAAGTGGCTGGCGGTGCCCTTTGGCTCGGGCGTTGCCCTCACCTTCGACGAGGCCGCCCTGCTGCTGCGCCTCGAGGACGTCTACTGGACCGAGGAGGGCGTCCTCTCCGTCCAGATCACCCTCGCGGCGATCGCCCTGCTCGGCGCCGGCGCCACCGCGTGGCGCCTGATCCGCCGCGGCGAGGCCGAGGTGCTCGAGGCGCCGGCGATCGAGGTGCCCGCGTGAGCGCACAGCCCCCTGAGCGGCAGGCGCCGGGCTACACGGGGCCCGTGCCCCCCGGCGCCCAGCCGGCCGGGATGCCGGCCCAGCCCGGCCCCCCGATGCCTCCCGCGCTGGGCGGCCATGTCCTGTCGGGCTACGGCCGTCGCGTGGTCGCGACCCTCATCGACCTGGCGATCATCGCGGTCGGCGCGGTGGGGATCATGGCGCTCTTCGGCGCCGTGTTCTCGGTCGGCTTCTTCGCCGGCGAGACGGCCGGCATCGTCTCCGTCATCGTCGGCCTGCTCATCGGCGTCTTCGCCTTTGCGCTCATCGCGCTGCTCTACGCGCCCCTCATCATGTGGAAGACGAACGGGAAGACGCTGGGCAAGATGGCGGCGGGCATCCGCGTGATCCGTGCCGACGGGCGCCCCATGGACTTCGGGTGGTCGGCCTATCGCGAGGTCGTGATCAAGATCTTCGCGGTCGGCATCCTCAACGCGATCACCGCGGGACTGCCCTGGGCGACGCTCGCCGACTGCGGCTGGCCCCTCTGGGACGACCAGAACCGCGCGCTGCACGACATCGTCTGCGACACACGGGTCGTGGCGGACTAGATCTAGGCGGCTTCGGCGGCGGCTTCGGGCGCGATGCCCTCGGCCGACTCGGTCCAGATGACCTGCTCGCGCCCCGGGCCGACGCCGATCAGGGCGATGGGCACGCCGATGCCCTCGGCGATGTAGTCGAGGTAGGCACGCGCGGTGTCCGGGAGGTCGGCGAGCGAGCGGGCGTCGCCGATGTCCTCCTTCCAGCCGGGGAGGTCGACGTACTCCGGCGTTGCGTGGTGGAGCACCGACTGGTGGTAGGGGAAGGAGTCGAAGACGGCGCCCTCCTCGCCGCGGTAGCTCGTGCAGACTCGCAGGGTCTCCTGTCCGGAGAGCACGTCGAGCTTGGTCACGACCAGCGCCGTGAGCGAGTTGATGCGCGCGGCGTAGCGCAGCGCGACGAGGTCGAGCCAGCCGGTGCGGCGGGGCCGCCCGGTCGTCGTGCCGAACTCCGCGCCGGCCGCCCGCAGCTCATCGGCCGCCTGGCCCTCGAGCTCGGTGGGGAAGGGCCCCGAGCCCACGCGGGTGGAATAGGCCTTGGTCACGCCCCAGATCTCGTCGATGTCCTTCGGGCCGACGCCGCTGCCGATGCACGCCGCTCCCGCGATCGGGTTCGAGGAGGTGACGAAGGGATAGGTCCCGTGGTCGATGTCGAGCAGCGCCCCCTGGGCGCCCTCGAAGATCACGTTCTTGCCGGCGTCGAGCAGGTCCCAGGCGAGCTTGGCGGTGTCGGCGATGTACTGCTCGAGGCGGTGGCCGTAGGTGAGGTACTCCTCGACCATCGTGTGGAGGTCCAGCGACGGATCCTTGGCGTGCGGGCGCAGGGTCAAGCGCTTGGGCTCCATCGCCGCGGTGATCTTCTTCTTGAGGATCTTCTCGTCGAGGAGGTCCTGCATGCGGATGCCCAGGCGCGCGGCCTTGTCCCCGTAGCAGGGACCGATCCCGCGCCGGGTCGTGCCGATCTTGAGCTTGCCCAGACGCTGCTCGCCGGCGTCGTCGAGCAGGCGGTGGTAGGGCATGATCACGTGCGCGTTGGCCGAGATCCGCAGGCCGCCGACGTCGACGCGCCTTCGGCGCAGGCCGTCGAGCTCCCCGGTGAGGACGCGTGGGTCGATGACGACGCCGTTGCCGATCATGCACAGTGTGCTCGGGTGCAGGATGCCCGACGGAATGAGGTGCAGCTTCCACTCGACGCCGTCGCGCACGATGGTGTGCCCGGCGTTGTTCCCACCCTGGAAGCGGATCACCGCATCGGCCCGCTCCGCGAGCAGGTCGGTGACCTTTCCCTTGCCCTCGTCACCCCACTGGGCGCCGACGATGACGGTCGATGGCATACGGATACGAGTCTACGGGGGAGGGCTACGAGGCCGGGCGCAGGTCGCGCGCCACGGGCGCGGGGAGGCGTGCGTCGTCCTCGTGCGGCCGCCGCTTGTCCTCGCCGAAGAGCGGGAGCGGATCGCCGCAGATCTCCAGCAGGCGCGAGACGGCACGCTCGGTGATCTGCTCGGTCAGCTCGGCGGGCTCGAGGTTCGTCGTGATGACGATCGCGCGCTCCTCCTCGTAGCGGGCGTTGATGATCGAGTAGAGCTGCTCCAGGACCCACTCGCTCGTCCGCTCGGCGCCGACGTCGTCGATGTGGAGCAGGTCGACCGCCGAGAGGCGCTCTAGGAGGTCCACGTAGGAGTGCTGGGCACCGTCCTCATACGTGCCCCGGATCTCCGCCAGCAGCCGCGGCAGCGAGTAGATCGCCACGGAGCGCCCGGCGTCCAGTGCGGCCCGGGAGACGAGCATCGCCAGCGTCGTCTTGCCGGTCCCGACATCGCCCATGAACCAGAGCCCGCGCCCGGCGTCGAGCTGGGCTGAGATGTCGTCGGTGTAGCGGCGGACCTCCCGCACGATATGCGGCGGCATGTCCACCACCGGCATGCGCTCGAAGGAGACCCCGCGATAGCGCTTGGGGATGACGGCCGACAGCGCGCGCGCGCGCGCCCGGCTGACGAGCTGCGGGCGACACTTGCACGGGGAGGCCGTCTGCGTGGCCTCGTCGTAGACGAACCCCGATCCGTCGCAGACGCCGACGGCGCAGGCGGCCATCAGTCGTGGTCGGACTTCGTCATGAAGCGCGGGATCTCCTCACGGAACACGAGCTCGACGCGGCCCACGCCGCCGTTGCGGTGCTTGGCGATCCCGACCTCGGCGATCCCGGGGTTCTCCGTGTCCTCGTTGTAGTACTCATCGCGGTAGATGAACATGACGAGGTCGGCGTCCTGCTCGATCGAACCACTTTCGCGTAGATCGGACAGCAGGGGCCGCTTGTCGGTCCGGGACTCGACCCCGCGGTTGAGCTGGGAGAGGGCGATCACGGGCACCTCGAGCTCGCGCGCGAGGATCTTCAGCCCGCGGGAGACCTGGCCGATCTGCTCGGCGCGGTTCTCGACCCGGCTGTCGGTGCGCATGAGCTGGAGGTAGTCGACGATGATCAGGCCCAGCTTCTTCTGGGCGTGCAGGCGCCGCGCCTTGGCTCGCAGCTCGAGCAGCCCGACGTCGCTGGAGTCGTCGATGTAGAGCGGGGCCTTGGAGAGGTTGTTGGTGGCGCGCAGGATCTTCGGCCACGCGTTCTCCTTGACCTGACCCTTGCGCAGCAGGTCGCCCTTCGTGCCCGACTGGGAGGCGACGAAGCGCTGGGCGAGCTCGGTCTCGGACATCTCGAGCGAGAACAGCGCGACGGGATGCCCGTGGTCGACCGCGGCGTTCTCGGCGAAGTTGGCGACCATGGCCGACTTGCCCATGGCCGGCCGCGCCGCCAGGATGATCAGGTTCCCCGGCTGGAAGCCGCCGGTGATGTCGTCCAGGGCCGAGAACCCCGACGGGATGCCGGTGACCGCCGTGCCCTCCACCGAGAGCTGGTGGAGCTTGTCGATCTCCTCCGCGAGGACCTCGTTGATCGAGCGGAAGTCCTTCTGGCGGTCGTCGTGGGCGACCTCGAGGATCTGCTTCTCGGCGTGCTCGACCAGGTCGCGTGGGGCCGCGTCGTGCTCCCAGACGCTGGCCTGGATCTCATACGTGGCCGTGAGCAGGCGCCGGACGAGCGCGTTCTCGCGGACGATCTGGGCGTAATGGCGGGCGTTGCCCGCGGCGGGCACCGAGGCGGCGAGCACGTGGATCGCCGCCTCGCCGCCGACGTCCTCCAGGGTTCCGGCCTGGCGCAGGCGCTCGGTCAGCGTGACCACGTCGATGCTGACGCTCTCGTCGTAGAGCGCGCGCATCGCGCCGAAGACCGTCGCGTGCTGGGGCCGGTAGAAGTCCTCCGGGGTGAGGCCCTCCTCGATGACCAGCGCGTACATCATGCGGTCCGAGAGTAGGATCGCGCCCAGCACCGACTGCTCGGCCTCCAGGTTGTGCGGGGGCGGTGGCGGGCTTCCGGGGGGGCGTTCGACGGTGGCCATGAGGCCGGTCCGACGATAGCTCGCGGCCCGGCGCGCCCAGCCGGATGAAGCCGCTTCTACGGCTTTTTTCCCGAAAGGAGTTGCTACTTCGCGACGACCATGGTCTTCACCGTCGCGGTCACGCCATCCGTGACCTCGACGACGACCATGTGGGTGCCGACGTTGCGGATCGGCTCGTCCAGGTGCACCTTGCGCTTGTCGACCCGGATGCCCCGCGCCTCCTTGACGGCGTCGACGATGTCCTGGGCGGTCACCGACCCGAAGAGCCGCCCGTCGTCACCGGCCTGCTGCTGGATCGTCAAAACCGTCTTGGTGAGCAGGGCCGCGTTCTCCTCGGCGCGCTCGGAGGCCTCAGAGGCGGCGCGCTCGTCGGCCTCCATCTTCGCCTGGGCCGCCTCGAGCGCCGCGTTCGTCGCGGGCTGGGCGAGCTTGCGCGGCACGAGGTAGTTGCGCAGATAGCCGGCCGAGACGTCGATGACGGTCCCCCGGTCCCCGAGCGACTCGACGTCCTGGAGGAGGATCGCCTGGGGCATCAGTCGCGGTCGCGGTCGCGGCCCCGCCGGCCGCCGCCACCCGGGCCGTCCTCACGGCCGTCGGCGACGTAATGCAGCAGCGAGAGCTCACGGGCGCGCTTGACCGCCACGGCGATCTGGCTCTGATGGCGCCGGCAGGCGCCGGTGATCCGCCGGGAGCGGATCTTCCCCTTGTCGGAGATGAACTTGCGCAGCGAGGCGATGTCCTTGTAGTCGAGCTGGTCGACCTTGTCGCGGCAGTGCTGGCAGGGCTTGCGGCGCCCGGAACCGGGACCGCCCTTGCGGTCGCGACGGCGCGTCGGGGTGCGGCGGTTGCGTTGCTTGGCCACGGAAGGCAGTCCTGTCTATCTCGTCACGAGCGCCGGGGGGGGAGCCCCGGTGCGGGGGCGGAAAGTCTAGCGAGACACCAGTCCGGGCGACTGTCTCCCAGCCCGGACGCACGGCGGGCCCCCGCTGCGCGGAGGCCCGTCTTGCGTCCGGGATGGGAGACAGTCGCTCGGACTGGTGTGTCGCTAGACTTTCCGCCTCCGCACCGGGTCTCCCCCCGGCGACCGTGACGAGATAGACAGGACTGCCTTCCGTGGCCAC
>Ga0136612_10000762_pt1 | contig 12518 bp, 6 predicted proteins | sample AntDryUQ224A2306_2_FD_106644 | JGI IMG/M metagenome (GOLD analysis project Ga0136612, IMG submission 106644) | Polar desert sand microbial communities from Dry Valleys, Antarctica - metaG UQ224A (23.06) | ecosystem: Environmental > Terrestrial > Soil > Desert | place: Antarctica: Dry Valley...
CCCGACGACGCCAACGGGGTCCTCCAGGACGTCCATTGGGGCGCCGGCCTCTTCGGCTACTTCCCGACCTACACCCTCGGCAACCTGATCGCCGCGCAGCTATGGACGCGCCTTGAGGGCGACCTGCCGGAGATCGACGAGCAGATCGGGCGCGGTGAGTTCGCCCCTTTGCGCGAGTGGCTGTGCGAGAACATCCACCGCCACGGGCGGAAGTTTCCCCCGCGCGAGCTGCTGCATCGCGTCACCGGCGAGCCCCTGCGCCCCGAGCCGTTTCTCGAGTACCTGCGCGTCAAGCTCGCCGACGTCGCCGTTCCGGCCGCGTAAGCCCCCTGTAAGCCCCGCGTCAGCGGACCGTAATCCGGTCTTCTTAGCTTCGCCTCCAGCAGGTCAATCGACCCGGGAGGTCAACCGAAATGCACGTCCTGTCCCATCGCCGCACCATCCTGCGGCGGATCGCGCTCATCGCCGGGCTCTCCGCGGGAGCGCTCGCCTCTGGAGGAATCGCGCAGGCGGCGCCCGGCGCCGTCTTCTCCATGACCAACAACGCCGCCCCGAACTCCAACTCCATCACCGCCTTCGATCGCGACGCCGACGGGACGCTCGAGAAGTCGGGAGAGTTCCCCACAGGCGGCACGGGCACCGGCACGCCCGAGGACTCGGCCAACGGGTTGATCCTCGCGAACGTCGGCGGCGAGTCCTCGCCGACGAACTTCCGTGGCTCGGCCAAGTTCCTGCTCGCCGCCAACGGCGGCAGCAACTCGATCTCGGTGTTCCGGAACGAGCCGGGCGGCCTCGAGCTCGTCGACGTCGAGGGCTCGGGCGGCAACCGGCCCATCTCCATCACGGTCAACCGCGGCGTCGCCTACGTGCTTAACGCCGGCACCCCGATGTGCACGGGCGCCGGTCCGCAGCCGAACATCACCGGCTTCACGTTCGACGCCTCCGGGCAGCTCACGCCGATCCCCGGCTCCACGCGCCCGCTCAGCGGGATCCCGAACTCGGGCTGCACGCAGGTCGCGTTCGACAAGACGGGCAGCGTCGTCTTCGTCGAGGAGCAGCAGGCCGACGTCATCACCAGCTACACGCGCAACGACGACGGGACCCTGAGCGGCCCGACGCCGCAGCAGAGCACCGGCAACGGGCCCTTCGGGCTCAACTTCACCCAGCGCAACCAGCTCCTGACCACGGAGAACTTCGGTGCCGCGCCCGGCCAGGGCGGCCTGGCGTCGTATTCGATCGACGAGCGCACCGGCACCCTCACGCCGTTGAGCCCGACGGTCCGCAACGGGCAGTCCGACACCTGCTGGGTGACGATCACCGACGACAACAAGCTCGCGTTCACGTCGAGCTTCGGCGACGACGGGGGCATCTCGAGCTACCGAGTCGGCTCTGACGGCAGCCTCACGCTGCTCCAGTCCCAGGCGGCGACGGTCGGCAGCGGATCCTCCGACGTCACGCTCTCTGACAACAGCCAGTACCTCTACGTGAAGAACTCGCTGCTGGGCACGGTGACGACGTTCGAGGTCGAGAAGGACGGCGGGCTCGTCCAGATCGACCAGGATGAGGACGATTCGATCGTCGGCTCATCGATCGGCCTCGCGGGCAACTAGGGAGGCCTACAACAGCTGGGCGGCGCGGCCGGCGGCGATCGCCGCGCCGCGTGCGCCCATGAACACTGCGTCCGAGCGCTCGAACGGCCCGACGTGCGCCTCCTTGACCGCCTGCGCCGCCACGCCCTCTGACCAGCCGCCTGCCATCACCAGACGGCCGTGAGGGCCGGCCACGCTGGCCATCCGGTCGAGGATGTCGCTCGCGGCGCGCCCCGCCGATTCGAGCGACGCACGCCACACGAGGGCGGGGGTGGGATCGGCACCGATGTTGGCCAGCTCGATCCGGTAGTCGTCGAGCCCGCGCAGCTCGATGCCGCCTGCCGTGGGGTCACACTCGAGGGCGGCTCGCTCGAGCTCGTCGCGCCCTTCGCGCGTGACGCCGAGGAGGGCCAGCACGCGCCCGAGCGCCGCGCCCGAACGCGTCGCGCCGAGCAGGTTCTGGCGGTCGGGAACCGCGTGCCACCCGACCGTGATGTGGGCCGCGACCGCTTGGTTCACCTGCTCCGGGCTGAGTGGCGCGACGGCGCGCACGAACGCCTCGGCCGTGCCCCAAGAATCGAGCACGTCGCCCTCTCCGACCGCTCCGGCGCCCACCGCCGCGCTGAGGTGGTCGTGGCCGCCGACGGCGAGCACCGCGCCGCGGGCCTCCCCCAGAATGGCGCCGTCGACCCGGCCCAGCGGCGTGCCGGCCACGGCGGGCTCCGGAAGCAGGCTGTCCGGAGCGCCGCTCCATTCGAGCGTCTCGTCCCACCACGCACGCGCGTGCAGATCCAGCCAGCCCGTCCGCGACGCGAGCGACAACTCCGCTCCCTGGTCGCCGCCAAGGCGGTGCACGAGCCAGTCCCCGACGCTGAGCCAGCGCACGCCTCGCTCCGCTCCGGGCACGTTGTCGCGCAGCCAGCGGTACTTGGCGACGGTGCGCAGCGCCCGCGGCGATAGCCCCGTGGCAGCGGCGAAGCGCTCACGCCCCACTTGCTCGGCGAGCCGGTCCGACTCGGCCTCGCCGCGCGAGTCGTACCAGGCGATCGCGGGCGTGACCGGCTCGCCGTGGCCGTCGAGCAGAACGCCCGTTTCGGCCATGCTCGACACGCCCAGGGCGGCGACGCGGACGTCACCCCCGGGCGCGGCGGCCAGCGCCTCCCGAGCGGCCGCCAGCGCGCAGGCGAGAAATCCGGTGGGGGCGATCTCGGCGCCGGTCGGGACGCCGGTCCACTGCAGCGGCGCCTGCCCGTGCGCGACCTCCTCGCCCTCCAGGGTGACGACAGCGGCCTTGCACGAGGTCGTCCCGACGTCGAGCCCCAGGAGAAGGTCAGTGGTCACCGGCGGGACGCTACCGCGGGGCGCCGTAGCGCCCCGCGGCCGTCATTCAACTCAGCAGGACGCTTTGTAGAGCGCGTCCTGGTTCTCGGAGAGGGTGTCCTTGGTGATGGTCGTGGACTCCGTTCCGATCTTCTTCGTGGTCGGCTTGCCCTCGAGCGCGTTGAAGGCCTGCTCGACTCCCTGGGACCCGATGTCGGCCGGCTTCTGAGCGATCAGCGCCTGGACCGTGCCGTCCTCGAGGTCCTTGACCTGCTTGGGGCCCGCGTCGAAGCCGACGATCTTGACGTCGGCACCCGCCTCGCGCACGCCGCTGGCCGCGCCCTCGGCCGAGAACAGGTTCGTCCCGAAGATCCCCTTCAGGTCGGAGTCCTTCTGCAGCGCGGCCTTGACCTTCGCGGCCGCGGTCTCGGGCTTGTCGTTGGAGTACTCGCGACCGACGTACTCAAGGCCGGCCTCCTTGGCGCCGGTCACGAAGCCCTTCTCGCGCGCGTCAGTTGTCGAGATGCCCGGCTTGACGTTGATGACGAAGACCTTGCCGCTGCCGCCGATCAGCTCGGCCAGCGCCCTTGCCGCCTCGGCCCCGCCGGCCTCGTTGTCGGAGGCGATCTCGGACACGGCCATGTCGGGCTGCTCGAGCGTCGTGTCGACGAGCACGATCTTCGTCCCGCCCTCAGCGAGCTGCTTGATCGGGGCGTAAAGCGCCTTCGTGTCCGTCGGCGCGATCAGCACCGCGTCGGGCTTCTTGGCGGCGACCGCATTGACGATCGGTGTCTGCTGCGCGGCGTCGAACTCCTGCGGACCCTGGAAGTCGAGCTCGACGCCGAGCTCCTCCGCCTTTGCCTTGGCCCCGCAGTTCATGGTGATGTAGAACTCGTCGCCCTTGACTCCGGCGATCAGCGTCATCTTGTAGCTCTTCTTGGCGCTCGAGGAGCCGCTGCCGCTCGAGCTCTCCTCGTCGTCGCCGCAGGAGGCGACGATCAGCGCGAGAGCGAAGCAGAGCACCGCGAGTGCGAACAGAGAGCGGCGCCTTGGGCGTGGACTTTGGGACATCAGGTTCCTCCTCCTGGGTGTGTGGGCTACTGCCGCCGGCGCGCGCGCCGCAGCTGGTCGAGGTAGACGGCGAAGATCAGCACGGCGCCGACGGCGACCTGCTGCCAGAACGCCTGAACTCCGACGATCACGAAGCCGTTTTGGAGCACCGCCGGGATGAAGACGCCGAAGAGCGTGCCGAGGATCGAGCCGATCCCGCCGAAGAGGCTCGTGCCGCCGATCACGACTGCGGCGATCGCGTTCAGGTTGTCGGTCGCGTGCCCGCCGATCGTCGTCGTGCCGAAGCGGGCGAGATTCATGAAGCCCGCGAGCCCCGACAGGGTGCCGGCCAGCGCGTAGACCAAGATCAGGTGGCGGTCGACCCCGACGCCCGCTCGCCGTACCGCCTCCTCGTTGGACCCGATCGCGTACGTGTAGCGCCCGAAGCGCGTCTGGGCGAGCAGGATCCCGAAGACGATCGCGACGGCGAGCGCGATCAGCACGAGGTAGGGGATGCCGAGCAGGCGTCCGATGCCGACGTTCGAGACGAGCTTGAACGGGACCTCGCGCTCGTCGACGCCGCCCGTGATCAGGTAGGCGGCGCCGAGCGACATGCCGAGCGACCCGAGCGTGACGATGAAGGCCGGGAGCTTCGCCTTTGCGACCAGTACGCCGTTGAAGAGGCCCCACCCGAGGCCGCCCGCCAGACAGGCGGCGAGTCCGAGCAAGATCACACCCCAGCCGTCACCGCCGGCGCCGTTCATCGCCTTGGCCCCGACGACACCGGAGAACACGAGCACGGAGCCGACCGAGAGGTCGATGCCAGCAGTGACGATCACGAACGTCGCGCCGACCGCGAGGACGAGCAGGACCGCGGCGTCCGTGGCGATGTTGCGCCCGTTGGCCACCGAGAAGAACTCCTCGAAGGAGAGCACGGAGAAGGCGACGATCAGCGCGACGAGGATCAGCCCGATCTGCGTGCTCGAGCCGGCGGCGAGCCGCCGCAGCAGCGGGGGTGGACGTTCGTCCGGCGTGCCGGCGACGGGCTCCTCGGTGGGCGTGGCGGGGACGCTCATGCGGACTCCTCGCCGAAGGAGAGCGCACCCGTCATGGCCGCCACGATGTCCTCCATGGACACGTCGGACGGTCGCAGCCGCGCCACGCGCTCGCCGAGCCGGAGGACCTCGATGCGGTCGGCGACCTCGAAGATCTCGGGCAGGTTGTGGCTGATCAGCACCACCGACAGGCCGTGCTCGCGCACTCGCTTGATCTGCTCCAGCACATTGCGCGTCTGCACGACACCGAGCGCCGCCGTCGGCTCATCCATGAAGACGACCTTGCTCGCCCAGGTGACCGCTCGTGCGATCGCGATGCCCTGGCGCTGGCCGCCGGACATGTTGGCGACGGGCGCCGTCGTGTCCTGGATGCGCACGCCGAGGTTGCTGAAGGCCTCTTCGCTGCGCTTGCGCATCGCCGCCTTGTCGAGGAAGCCGAGCCTGCCGAGCGCTCCGGCGCGCATGATCTCGCGCCCCAGGAACATGTTCGCCGCCGGGTCGATCTCGGACGCGAGCGCGAGGTCCTGGTAGACCGTCTCGATCCCGAGCGCTCTTGCCTGCTGGGGCGTGTGGATGTCGACCGGGCTGCCGTCGAAGAAGATCTCGCCGCTGTCGGGCGGGTGCACCCCGACGAGGGCCTTGACCAGCGTGCTCTTGCCTGCGCCGTTGTCGCCCACCAGCGCGACGACCTCGTTCGGGTAGACGGTGAAGTTCGCGCCCGTCAGCGCCTGGACGCGCCCGAAGGACTTGACGATGTTCCGCGCCTCCAGCAGCGGCTGAGTGGTCACCACGCCCCCTCCCCGACGGTCGGCACGGGCGGCAGGCACCTGATCGCGTCGACGTCCCCGGACAGGGTGGTCGCGCCGGCGCCGAACGGCACGAGCGCGGTCGTGCCGCGCCCCAGTTCGACCTCCTCGCCGGTACTGGACCGCAGCGTGCCGTGCCCGTCGAGCCCGAGCAGGATGGCGAAGGATGGTGCGAGCTCGTCACCGCCGTGAACCCGCTCGGCGCGGAAGTAAGGGTCGGCGCCGGCCGGCAGCAGGCTACCGTCGGCCCCCGCGGTCAGCACGCCGAGGTCGACGGGCTCGGGATCTAACGCCCCGAGCGCCGTGTCCCACCCGAGCTCGAGGTGCTCGGCGCCCGTGTCGACCCCGAACGGTCGCCACTCCACGAGCACGGAGAGGTCCGTCGGCTCCTGCAGTTCGAGCAGCAGGATCCCGCCGCCGATGGCGTGCAGCGTGCCGGCCGGCACGCTGCACGCCATCGGCGGCGGGATCCTGCTGCTCGAACTGCAGGAGCCGACGGACCTCTCCGTGCTCGTGGAGTGGCGACCGTTCGGGGTCGACACGGGCGCCGAGCACCTCGAGCTCGGGTGGGACACGGCGCTCGGGGCGTTAGATCCCGAGCCCGTCGACCTCGGCGTGCTGACCGCGGGGGCCGACGGTAGCCTGCTGCCGGCCGGCGCCGACCCTTACTTCCGCGCCGAGCGGGTTCACGGCGGTGACGAGCTCGCACCATCCTTCGCCATCCTGCTCGGGCTCGACGGGCACGGCACGCTGCGGTCCAGTACCGGCGAGGAGGTCGAACTGGGGCGCGGCACGACCGCGCTCGTGCCGTTCGGCGCCGGCGCGACCACCCTGTCCGGGGACGTCGACGCGATCAGGTGCCTGCCGCCCGTGCCGACCGTCGGGGAGGGGGCGTGGTGACCACTCAGCCGCTGCTGGAGGCGCGGAACATCGTCAAGTCCTTCGGGCGCGTCCAGGCGCTGACGGGCGCGAACTTCACCGTCTACCCGAACGAGGTCGTCGCGCTGGTGGGCGACAACGGCGCAGGCAAGAGCACGCTGGTCAAGGCCCTCGTCGGGGTGCACCCGCCCGACAGCGGCGAGATCTTCTTCGACGGCAGCCCGGTCGACATCCACACGCCCCAGCAGGCAAGAGCGCTCGGGATCGAGACGGTCTACCAGGACCTCGCGCTCGCGTCCGAGATCGACCCGGCGGCGAACATGTTCCTGGGGCGCGAGATCATGCGCGCCGGAGCGCTCGGCAGGCTCGGCTTCCTCGACAAGGCGGCGATGCGCAAGCGCAGCGAAGAGGCCTTCAGCAACCTCGGCGTGCGCATCCAGGACACGACGGCGCCCGTCGCCAACATGTCCGGCGGCCAGCGCCAGGGCATCGCGATCGCACGAGCGGTCACCTGGGCGAGCAAGGTCGTCTTCATGGATGAGCCGACGGCGGCGCTCGGTGTCGTGCAGACGCGCAATGTGCTGGAGCAGATCAAGCGAGTGCGCGAGCACGGCCTGTCGGTGGTGCTGATCAGCCACAACCTGCCCGAGATCTTCGAGGTCGCCGACCGCATCGAGGTCCTCCGGCTCGGCGAGCGCGTGGCGCGGCTGCGACCGTCCGACGTGTCCATGGAGGACATCGTGGCGGCCATGACGGGTGCGCTCTCCTTCGGCGAGGAGTCCGCATGAGCGTCCCCGCCACGCCCACCGAGGAGCCCGTCGCCGGCACGCCGGACGAACGTCCACCCCCGCTGCTGCGGCGGCTCGCCGCCGGCTCGAGCACGCAGATCGGGCTGATCCTCGTCGCGCTGATCGTCGCCTTCTCCGTGCTCTCCTTCGAGGAGTTCTTCTCGGTGGCCAACGGGCGCAACATCGCCACGGACGCCGCGGTCCTGCTCGTCCTCGCGGTCGGCGCGACGTTCGTGATCGTCACTGCTGGCATCGACCTCTCGGTCGGCTCCGTGCTCGTGTTCTCCGGTGTCGTCGGGGCCAAGGCGATGAACGGCGCCGGCGGTGACGGCTGGGGTGTGATCTTGCTCGGACTCGCCGCCTGTCTGGCGGGCGGCCTCGGGTGGGGCCTCTTCAACGGCGTACTGGTCGCAAAGGCGAAGCTCCCGGCCTTCATCGTCACGCTCGGGTCGCTCGGCATGTCGCTCGGCGCCGCCTACCTGATCACGGGCGGCGTCGACGAGCGCGAGGTCCCGTTCAAGCTCGTCTCGAACGTCGGCATCGGACGCCTGCTCGGCATCCCCTACCTCGTGCTGATCGCGCTCGCCGTCGCGATCGTCTTCGGGATCCTGCTCGCCCAGACGCGCTTCGGGCGCTACACGTACGCGATCGGGTCCAACGAGGAGGCGGTACGGCGAGCGGGCGTCGGGGTCGACCGCCACCTGATCTTGGTCTACGCGCTGGCCGGCACCCTGTCGGGGCTCGCGGGCTTCATGAATCTCGCCCGCTTCGGCACGACGACGATCGGCGGGCACGCGACCGACAACCTGAACGCGATCGCCGCAGTCGTGATCGGCGGCACGAGCCTCTTCGGCGGGATCGGCTCGATCCTCGGCACGCTCTTCGGCGTCTTCATCCCGGCGGTGCTCCAAAACGGCTTCGTGATCGTCGGAGTTCAGGCGTTCTGGCAGCAGGTCGCCGTCGGCGCCGTGCTGATCTTCGCCGTCTACCTCGACCAGCTGCGGCGCGCGCGCCGGCGGCAGTAGCCCACACACCCAGGAGGAGGAACCTGATGTCCCAAAGTCCACGCCCAAGGCGCCGCTCTCTGTTCGCACTCGCGGTGCTCTGCTTCGCTCTCGCGCTGATCGTCGCCTCCTGCGGCGACGACGAGGAGAGCTCGAGCGGCAGCGGCTCCTCGAGCGCCAAGAAGAGCTACAAGATGACGCTGATCGCCGGAGTCAAGGGCGACGAGTTCTACATCACCATGAACTGCGGGGCCAAGGCAAAGGCGGAGGAGCTCGGCGTCGAGCTCGACTTCCAGGGTCCGCAGGAGTTCGACGCCGCGCAGCAGACACCGATCGTCAATGCGGTCGCCGCCAAGAAGCCCGACGCGGTGCTGATCGCGCCGACGGACACGAAGGCGCTTTACGCCCCGATCAAGCAGCTCGCTGAGGGCGGGACGAAGATCGTGCTCGTCGACACGACGCTCGAGCAGCCCGACATGGCCGTGTCCGAGATCGCCTCCGACAACGAGGCCGGCGGGGCCGAGGCGGCAAGGGCGCTGGCCGAGCTGATCGGCGGCAGCGGCAAGGTCTTCGTCATCAACGTCAAGCCGGGCATCTCGACAACTGACGCGCGCGAGAAGGGCTTCGTGACCGGCGCCAAGGAGGCCGGCCTTGAGTACGTCGGTCGCGAGTACTCCAACGACAAGCCCGAGACCGCGGCCGCGAAGGTCAAGGCCGCGCTGCAGAAGGACTCCGACCTGAAGGGGATCTTCGGGACGAACCTGTTCTCGGCCGAGGGCGCGGCCAGCGGCGTGCGCGAGGCGGGTGCCGACGTCAAGATCGTCGGCTTCGACGCGGGCCCCAAGCAGGTCAAGGACCTCGAGGACGGCACGGTCCAGGCGCTGATCGCTCAGAAGCCGGCCGACATCGGGTCCCAGGGAGTCGAGCAGGCCTTCAACGCGCTCGAGGGCAAGCCGACCACGAAGAAGATCGGAACGGAGTCCACGACCATCACCAAGGACACCCTCTCCGAGAACCAGGACGCGCTCTACAAAGCGTCCTGCTGAGTTGAATGACGGCCGCGGGGCGCTACGGCGCCCCGCGGTAGCGTCCCGCCGGTGACCACTGACCTTCTCCTGGGGCTCGACGTCGGGACGACCTCGTGCAAGGCCGCTGTCGTCACCCTGGAGGGCGAGGAGGTCGCGCACGGGCAGGCGCCGCTGCAGTGGACCGGCGTCCCGACCGGCGCCGAGATCGCCCCCACCGGATTTCTCGCCTGCGCGCTGGCGGCCGCTCGGGAGGCGCTGGCCGCCGCGCCCGGGGGTGACGTCCGCGTCGCCGCCCTGGGCGTGTCGAGCATGGCCGAAACGGGCGTTCTGCTCGACGGCCACGGCGAGCCGGTCACGCCCGCGATCGCCTGGTACGACTCGCGCGGCGAGGCCGAGTCGGACCGGCTCGCCGAGCAAGTGGGGCGTGAGCGCTTCGCCGCTGCCACGGGGCTATCGCCGCGGGCGCTGCGCACCGTCGCCAAGTACCGCTGGCTGCGCGACAACGTGCCCGGAGCGGAGCGAGGCGTGCGCTGGCTCAGCGTCGGGGACTGGCTCGTGCACCGCCTTGGCGGCGACCAGGGAGCGGAGTTGTCGCTCGCGTCGCGGACGGGCTGGCTGGATCTGCACGCGCGTGCGTGGTGGGACGAGACGCTCGAATGGAGCGGCGCTCCGGACAGCCTGCTTCCGGAGCCCGCCGTGGCCGGCACGCCGCTGGGCCGGGTCGACGGCGCCATTCTGGGGGAGGCCCGCGGCGCGGTGCTCGCCGTCGGCGGCCACGACCACCTCAGCGCGGCGGTGGGCGCCGGAGCGGTCGGAGAGGGCGACGTGCTCGATTCTTGGGGCACGGCCGAGGCGTTCGTGCGCGCCGTCGCGCCACTCAGCCCGGAGCAGGTGAACCAAGCGGTCGCGGCCCACATCACGGTCGGGTGGCACGCGGTTCCCGACCGCCAGAACCTGCTCGGCGCGACGCGTTCGGGCGCGGCGCTCGGGCGCGTGCTGGCCCTCCTCGGCGTCACGCGCGAAGGGCGCGACGAGCTCGAGCGAGCCGCCCTCGAGTGTGACCCCACGGCAGGCGGCATCGAGCTGCGCGGGCTCGACGACTACCGGATCGAGCTGGCCAACATCGGTGCCGATCCCACCCCCGCCCTCGTGTGGCGTGCGTCGCTCGAATCGGCGGGGCGCGCCGCGAGCGACATCCTCGACCGGATGGCCAGCGTGGCCGGCCCTCACGGCCGTCTGGTGATGGCAGGCGGCTGGTCAGAGGGCGTGGCGGCGCAGGCGGTCAAGGAGGCGCACGTCGGGCCGTTCGAGCGCTCGGACGCAGTGTTCATGGGCGCACGCGGCGCGGCGATCGCCGCCGGCCGCGCCGCCCAGCTGTTGTAGGCCTCCCTAGTTGCCCGCGAGGCCGATCGATGAGCCGACGATCGAATCGTCCTCATCCTGGTCGATCTGGACGAGCCCGCCGTCCTTCTCGACCTCGAACGTCGTCACCGTGCCCAGCAGCGAGTTCTTCACGTAGAGGTACTGGCTGTTGTCAGAGAGCGTGACGTCGGAGGATCCGCTGCCGACCGTCGCCGCCTGGGACTGGAGCAGCGTGAGGCTGCCGTCAGAGCCGACTCGGTAGCTCGAGATGCCCCCGTCGTCGCCGAAGCTCGACGTGAACGCGAGCTTGTTGTCGTCGGTGATCGTCACCCAGCAGGTGTCGGACTGCCCGTTGCGGACCGTCGGGCTCAACGGCGTGAGGGTGCCGGTGCGCTCGTCGATCGAATACGACGCCAGGCCGCCCTGGCCGGGCGCGGCACCGAAGTTCTCCGTGGTCAGGAGCTGGTTGCGCTGGGTGAAGTTGAGCCCGAAGGGCCCGTTGCCGGTGCTCTGCTGCGGCGTCGGGCCGCTCAGGGTCCCGTCGTCGTTGCGCGTGTAGCTGGTGATGACGTCGGCCTGCTGCTCCTCGACGAAGACGACGCTGCCCGTCTTGTCGAACGCGACCTGCGTGCAGCCCGAGTTCGGGATCCCGCTGAGCGGGCGCGTGGAGCCGGGGATCGGCGTGAGCTGCCCGGAGGCGTCGAACGTGAAGCCGGTGATGTTCGGCTGCGGACCGGCGCCCGTGCACATCGGGGTGCCGGCGTTAAGCACGTAGGCGACGCCGCGGTTGACCGTGATGGAGATGGGCCGGTTGCCGCCCGAGCCCTCGACGTCGACGAGCTCGAGGCCGCCCGGCTCGTTCCGGAACACCGAGATCGAGTTGCTGCCGCCGTTGGCGGCGAGCAGGAACTTGGCCGAGCCACGGAAGTTCGTCGGCGAGGACTCGCCGCCGACGTTCGCGAGGATCAACCCGTTGGCCGAGTCCTCGGGCGTGCCGGTGCCCGTGCCGCCTGTGGGGAACTCTCCCGACTTCTCGAGCGTCCCGTCGGCGTCGCGATCGAAGGCGGTGATGGAGTTGGAGTTCGGGGCGGCGTTGTTGGTCATGGAGAAGACGGCGCCGGGCGCCGCCTGCGCGATTCCTCCAGAGGCGAGCGCTCCCGCGGAGAGCCCGGCGATGAGCGCGATCCGCCGCAGGATGGTGCGGCGATGGGACAGGACGTGCATTTCGGTTGACCTCCCGGGTCGATTGACCTGCTGGAGGCGAAGCTAAGAAGACCGGATTACGGTCCGCTGACGCGGGGCTTACAGGGGGCTTACGCGGCCGGAACGGCGACGTCGGCGAGCTTGACGCGCAGGTACTCGAGAAACGGCTCGGGGCGCAGGGGCTCGCCGGTGACGCGATGCAGCAGCTCGCGCGGGGGAAACTTCCGCCCGTGGCGGTGGATGTTCTCGCACAGCCACTCGCGCAAAGGGGCGAACTCACCGCGCCCGATCTGCTCGTCGATCTCCGGCAGGTCGCCCTCAAGGCGCGTCCATAGCTGCGCGGCGATCAGGTTGCCGAGGGTGTAGGTCGGGAAGTAGCCGAAGAGGCCGGCGCCCCAATGGACGTCCTGGAGGACCCCGTTGGCGTCGTCGGG
>Ga0136612_10000763_pt1 | contig 12511 bp, 7 predicted proteins | sample AntDryUQ224A2306_2_FD_106644 | JGI IMG/M metagenome (GOLD analysis project Ga0136612, IMG submission 106644) | Polar desert sand microbial communities from Dry Valleys, Antarctica - metaG UQ224A (23.06) | ecosystem: Environmental > Terrestrial > Soil > Desert | place: Antarctica: Dry Valley...
ATCGTGAACGGCGTGCCGGTGGAGACGCGAATGGCCGTCGAAAGCTGCCAGCCGCCGAGCAGAGACCCGACCAGATCCTGACGGTCGCGGAAGAAAGGAAGCAGGAGGCTGCCGACGAACGTGAAGCGATGTCGGGTATCGAATCGGGACAAACCCCGCGTGTATTCTTTGTCGGAGCCGAGAACGTTGCTGTCTCCGGCACCTACGAGTGTCGCTTCCGACCCGGTATCGAGCGTCTTACCGTAAGTGTAGGTGGCGCGACCCTGGAACCCTCGCATCACTCCTGATTCCCACTCGAGCTGACCGGCGTGGTACCAGGTCTGGGCTCCGTTGCTAACGACGGTGGTGGTGAGATAGCGGGCATCCGGACGGCGCTCGTTGACGCGCGGGACGCGGATGCTGATCTCGTCGGCCGCGATGGGGACGGCGGTGGGACAGGTAACGGTGACGGGAACGCCCGTAGTGCCGGTGCCGGCACAGAGCCAGTCGGAAGCCACGCGGTATTGACTCTTCGGGTCATCCGGGCGCATTGGAAGGTTGCCCTGGCGGTACTGCAGCAGACCCCTCCCCATCGTCCCGATGTAGCTGGCCCTCAGTCGCTGCTGTGTGAAGATCTGCCGCTCAAACGTCAGGTTCCACTGCCGGGTCTCCGGCATCTGGAGATTCTCGTCGATCGTTGTGATCGTGTACCGAACGGTGGGGAAAGTCCCCGGAGTGAACTGGAACCCGGCCAGCGGATCCGAGATGTTGAAGTTGCTGAACGGCGCGGCGAAAACGCCGCTGTTATTCAAGATCAACGCGTTCGGCGGGTTGAACCGGACATTGGCTCCGCCCTGCGAGAAGACCGATTGAAAGACCCGTCCATGGAAATGCCCGTATCCGCCGCGGACCGAGAACTTACCCTGTCCGCCGGTCACAGCGCGAAAGAAGCGGTTCCGGTCCCAGTTCGGCGTGTATGCAAAACCAAAGCGAGGGTCCACGTACTCGGTGTCGCCGAACAGGTAATCGATACGTCCGTTGTCCTCTTCAGGCGCTCCGGCGCGCTCGTATCGGACGCCGAGGTTCAGGACGAGGCTTTCGAACGGGCGCCAGTCATCCTGTGCGTAGAAATTCTGTTCGTCGATGCTGTTCTCGAGGTAGAAGGACGCGAAACCTTTCGTGTAGGACGATACGCAGCCGGCCATGAAGGCAGCGATGCCGGTGCCGTAGTTCGTCCCTGCGCAGCTCGCGCCGAAGGTCCAGAAACCACGCGAGAAGTTGTCTGCGGTGTCGTTGAGCTGCACCTGGCGGATGTCGGTACCAGCCTTCAGCGTGTGGGTAGCCCATCTCGCGCTGGAGATGTTGTAGACGAACTGCTGGTCACGCTGATTCCGGTTGATTGGAAAGGCGCCGGCGTTGCCGAGAATGGTGAAGACAGGCACTCCCGTGTTGGCGATCCGGACGATGGGGGTGTCATTCCCCGCGCCAATGTTGACGTTCGTGCTGCGGAGGCCGAGCCCATAGCGAGCCTCCTGCACCGTATCCGAGGAAAGAATCCCGGTCCAGGTCAGCCCGATGTTCGACTGCCGGTTTTCCTGCTTCGCGTTCTCTCCGATAATCAACTCATCGGTCTCGCGCAACTGGTTGCTCCGCTGGTACCGCCCCGTGATGTTGTTGTTGCTGTTCAAGTTCCAGTCGAGACGCGCCGAGTAATCGCGGTCAGGGAAGTTCTGATCCTGGGCATAGGTGTAGGCCCTCGTGGCGATGTTGGGCGCATTCGGCGTCACCCTCGGAAAGCGAGCCAGGATCATGTCCTGCCAGGCCCGATTCGCTGGAGTGTCGTTCCCCTGCGTCAGTCGCGGCAATGCCAGGTCGGCCTCGGTGAAAACGCCGCGAGTCGCAAAGGCGCCGCCTTTGTTCTCGACGATGTCTCCATTGACGAAAGCAAACAAGGTGTCGCGCAGGATCGGGAATCCAGCAGTCGCGCCGTATTGCCGGCGGTAGCGGGTCGGTTTCTCGCGCCCCTTGTTGAGAATGTTCAGCTCGGCGTACTTCGCATCCTGGAAGTAGCCGTAGACCTCGCCGGCCAGACCGTTCGTTCCCGATTTCGTCTGGACCAGAACGACGGCCCCATACCCTCGACCAAATTCGGAGCTGAAGCTGTTACTCAGGATCTGAAAGGACTGGATTGTGGCAAGCGCCACGCCCTGCCGATTCTGATTCTCGGAGGAGTCATCGTTAGCTACGCCGTTGATCTGGAACGTGGCTCCGCGGGTACCGGTCCCGTTGAAGTTGATCGAAGAGCCGGAAGACGACGTGGGGTTGTTCTGGCCGCTGGTCGGGTTCTCCTGGTAACCGCTGAACACCGAGGCCAGACTGAGAAAGCTGGCCTGATCCGGCGAGGGCAGATTCATGATCTCGGCAGAACGCATGGTCTGCTTGATTTCACCGTCGGACACGTTGATTCGCGGGGCCTCGGCACTGACGGTGATCGTCTCCGACACCGATGGGTCGATTACAAAGTCCTGCACCGTTGTCTGGTTCAGGTTGATGGGCACGTTCTCCCGCCGCATGGTCCCCATTCCTGCCAGTTCCGCTGCTACCCGGTAGCGACCCAGCGGCAGGAACGGCGCGCTGAAAGTACCTTCGCCATTCGTTACCACAACGCGCTCGAGACCGGTGTCCACGTTGCGAATCGTGACGGTGACTCCCGGCAGCACTGCGCCCGATTGATCGGTAATTCGACCTTGCATATTGCCAGAGACGGTCTGAGCCTGAAGTGAAGCGGATGCGAGAAATAGAGAGGCAACGATTGCAAGGAGACGAGACACCGGACGACGACTGGCCATGGACACCCTCCGCTGATGGTTCGCTGGAAAACTGAAATTTAGATGCAACCGTAGTCTGGTTCGGAAGATCAGTCAAGACACCCTAAACCCTTTTCGAAGCGCCACTCATTGACACCAACGAGTAAAGCTAACGGGTCAAACCTGAACCTCGCGAATAAAACCCCGGAATCGTCACTGGCAGCCGCCCTGTAATCGGCGCCTCGCCGAAAATTGCGGCGGCTGCGGCGACCTGCAGCACCGGCTGCGGCCCGTAGGCGGCGATGTAGGTCGGCAGCGTCGGCACGCTTTGCAGGATGTATGGCGAGCCGAAGGCGATGGCGATTCTCTTCACGTTCGGCGGAAACGCGGCGATGGCTCTCTTCGCCACATCGGGCAGGAGCATGTGTCCCGCGCCCGATCGCGCACGGATCCCCAGCGCCAGGATCACGATGTCGGTGTTCTGCGCCGCCTCGAGAACCGGCGCCGCGTCTTCTTCGGGCGATCGCGAATCGAGCAGAAACACCGAAGGCTTCATCGTCAGTCGCGATGCCGTCTCGCGGGCAAAGTCAGGCAGCGGATTCGCGACCTCGTCAAAATCGCTGACGCTCAGGATCATCACCCGTGCATCCTTCCGCAGCGGAAGAACACCGGGCTCCTCACGCAGGAGAGTCAGCGCGCGGCGTGCGATGTCAGTTGCCACCGCCCGGTGCTCTTTCCTGTCGATGGTCCGGAAGATTTCGTCCATCGAGCCGACTGCAAAGCCAACCTTCCCCTTCGCATCGAGAATGCGTCGCACCGATTGATCGATGCGCGCTTCGCTGATCCGTCCGCTGCGGACCGCCTCTTTCACCGCGAGCACGGCAGCGTCGGTATTCGGCGACTTGAGAATCTGATCCTGGCCCGCCAGGATGCCCTGGATGGCCGCCTCTCCCGCGGTGTAATGCGCGACCAGACCGCCCATGTCCATGGCGTCGCTGACGATGAGTCCGCGGAATCCGAGCTCGTTGCGCAGCAGACCTTCGATGATGACCCGCGACAGCGTGGCCGGCACGCTACCGTCCAGCGTGACCTCAGCAGACGGAGTGGCGTACGGATTTTCATGGGTCGACTCGGCGTGATCCCGGATCGGCACCGGCGTCTTGTCGAGTGCGGGGACAGCAAGGTGCCCGATCATCACCGAGGCCACGCCGGCCGCTACGGCGGCCCGGAACGGAACCAGCTCCACCTGATCGAGCCGGGTGCGATCGACCGAGAGAACCGGAAGAGAACGGTGCGAGTCCGTGTGAGTATCGCCATGACCGGGGAAATGTTTGGCGGTGGCCAGCACTCCTTCGCTCTGCACTCCCCGGATGAAAGCAGCCACAAAGCGACCCACGGCCTCCGGGTCTTCGCCGTAACTCCGCGCATTGATCACCGGATTGGCCGGATCGACATTCACGTCGGCGACCGGAGCGTAAATGTGATTGATGCCGAGGACTTTCGCTTCGCGCGCGGTGATCCTCCCCTGCTCTTCGGCCAGCTTCGGATCGCCGGTGGCGCCGACGGCCATCGCCGTAGGCCAGTACGTCGTATCGAGGAAGCGCATCCCGATGCCAGCCTCGAGGTCGGCGCTGATCAGCATGGGGATCTTCGAGGCCGCCTGCGCCTTCTGCGTCAGCCAGGCCGTCTCGAACACGTTCGACTGGAACCAGATGAATCCGCCGATCCGGTTGGTCTCGACCTGACGGAGGATGTCGCGATAGCGCCAGCCGGAATCGCCCGAAAAGTAGCCATGGCCGGCGTGGACGAACATCTGCCCGACTTTTTCGTCGAGGCTCAGATCCTCGACGCGGGGGAGTTTCGTTGTTGTCTGTTTTGGTACGGATGCGCACATCGTGAAAAGAAAGACAAGCAGAAGCAGATATCTAGATGGCATGGTCCGACGAGCCCTCGAACTTTGAGACGATGGATCCGACCGCCAGCGTCGTCATCGACCCGATCAATGTGTACCACGGCCAGGCGATCGGCGTTCCCAGCCAGACGTAGAGAACTGTGGCCAGGCCGCAGGCCATGCCTGCCAGGGCGGCTGTCCGCTTCGCGCGGGTGAACCATCCCAGGAGAAACACGCCGAGAATCGGGCCGTTGATGAGCGACGCGACGGAAAGAACGGTGCCGAGGGCCGAACGAGCCGAATGCTGCATGGCCACGCCGACTGCAATCTGAACGATGCCTGCAATCACGATCACCGCCCGCGACACATTCAGGTAATGACGGTCCGGCCGGCCGGGTTTGAGCGGTGCGTAAAGATCAGAGGTGACGGTGGCGGCGATGGCGCTGAGCGAGGACGACATCGCCGCCGCGAAGATCGCCGCGACCACCAGACCGGCCAGCCCGACCGGCATGTGATTGGTGATGAAGTCGGGGAAGACCTGATCCGGGGCGGTGAAGGGAGCCGCCGATCCGGCCGTCGCGTACGCAGGCAGCTTGAATGGCGCGTAGAACGCGAACAGCAGCACGCCGACGAACAGGAAGCCGATGAACTGCAGCAGGACAATCAGGCCCGACATCAGCAGCGCGGACGCAGCCTTGCGGGGACGATCGGTGCAGAGATAGCGCTGCACCATGTACTGATCGGTGCCGTGGGTGCTCATGGTCAGGAACGCGCCGCCGATGACACCGGACCAGAAGGTGTAGGTTTTGGTGAGGTCGAAGGAAAAGTCCAGGATGCGGAACTTCTCGTACTGGCGGCCGAGGGCCACCGCGGCATCGAACCCTCCCGGGATGTCCTGAATCAGGATCACCGCCGCGGCGATTGCGCCCCCGATGTAGATCAGCAGCTGAACGACTTCGATCCAGACGATGGCTTCGATGCCCCCGATGAGGGTGAAGACGATCATCACCAGCCCGATGCCGATGATGGACGCGCTCACCGCCGAATCGGCGAGGTTGAGGCTCTTGAACACGGCAGCCAGCACGAACGCGGTCAGGAGCAGGCGCACGCCGTCGGCGATGGTGCGCATGACCACGAACATCGAAGCGGCCAGCCCTTTGACGGCGCCGCCGAAACGGTCGGAGAGGAGCTCGTAGACCGTCACCAGCTCGCGCCGGAAGTACGCCGGCATGAAGATGGTGGAGATCACCACCCGCGCCACCAGGTAACCGAAGACGATTTGCAGGAATCGAAAGTCTCCGCGGGCGGCGTAGGCAATGCCGGGAACCGAAATGAAGGTGACCGTGGAGGTCTCGGTGGCAACGATCGACGCTGAAACCGCCCACCACGGAACGTTGTGCCCGCCGACAAAGTACTGTTTCGTCGACTGCTGCCGCCGCGCGAAAAACGCCCCCGCCCCGATTACGGCAGCGAGGTACAAAACGATGATGCCCAGATCGATCGGATGCAAAGCGGTCTGTAGTGTAGTGCGGGTAGCTGGTAGCTGGTAGCTGGTGTTTCACGCAGTGTGTGCGCGTTAACCATGAATCCGCTTCGGTGGAGGAACAACCAGCTACCAACCCCGACCAACCCCATTTACAATCCCCACCCCATGACCACCATCCCGATCACGGACCAGGGCGGCGGCACCGCCATCATCTGGATCCACGGCTTCCCGCTTTCATCGCGCATTTTCCACGAGCAGCTGGACATCATGGGAGCGCGGCATCTGATGCCGGACCTCAGCGGTTTCGGCCGCGCGCCGGAGCCCGCGGGAAAAACGACCATGGACAGCTACGCGCGAGAGGTGCTGGCTGTGCTCGACGAGCGCGGGATCCAGCGCGCTGTCTTCGCCGGGTTCTCGATGGGCGGCTACGTGCTTCTCGCAGCCGCGCGCCTGGCACCTCAGCGGTTTGCCGGAGCGATTCTCATCGACACCCGCGAGGCCGCCGACACCCCCGAGATAAAAAAGGGCCGTTACGAGATGATGAAGAAGGTGAAGGAGCAGGGGGTGAAAGTGGTCGTAGACGCGATGCTCCCGAAGCTTCTGACCCCGAAGGCGGCTCCTCACCTCGTGGAAGAGGTGAAAACCATGATGCTGTCGAGCAGTGCCGCGGGCGTCATGGCAGCACTCAAGGCGATGGCGGAGCGTCCCGATTCCTCGGACCTCCTCCCGCGACTGGCCGTGCCCGCTCTCGTGGTCGTGGGTGCCGGCGACACGATCACTCCACCCTCGGACTCTGAGCGGATGGCGAAACTTCTCCCGCGGGCCACCCTCGTCACGATCCCGAACGCGGCACATCTGTCGAACCTGGAGCAACCCGCTCAGTTCAACGAAGCCATCCAGGAGTTTCTGCGGCGAAACCAGTTGTAACCGGCGACATGATCAACATCAGCCGTCGTGAAGTGCTGCAGTTGCTCGGCATGGCTGCCGCAGGTGCGACCATGGGCGCGGCGCCCGTCAAGAAGATGGAGATCCCTCGTATTGGTCTCGGCACCTGGCAGACGTTCGACGTCGGAGACTCACGCGCGGCGCGCTCATCGCTCGAAGCGCTCCTGCGCACGTTCGTTGAGCTCGGCGGAACTTTGGTCGACTCCTCACCCATGTACGGAACGGCTGAGGAGGTACTGGGCGATGTGGCGACGAGCGCGGGCGTTCACTCGAAGCTGTTCCTCGCCACCAAAGTGTGGACTTCAGGCAAACGGGCAGGCGTGGAGCAGATGAAAGATTCGATGCGCAAGCTCCGGACGACGAAGCTGGACCTCATGCAGGTGCACAACCTGGTCGACGTCGACGCCCATCTCGATACCCTCGCAGCCTGGAAGCGGGAGGGGCGCGTTCGTCATGCCGGCATCACCCACTGGACTGCCGGCGCTCACGACGAGATTGCCCGCGTGATCACTGGCCGCCCTGTCGATTTTGTCCAGATCAACTACTCGGTGGCCGAGCGGAAAGCGGAGCGGCGCCTCCTGCCATTGTGCAAAGAACGCGGCGTGGCCGTGATCGCGAACCGGCCCTTCGCAAGCGGCGATCTCTTCCGCCGCCTGCGCGACAAGCCGCTGCCGGCATGGGCCTCCGAGATCGACTGCACGAGCTGGGCTCAGCTCCTGCTGAAGTTCGTCATCTCGCATCCCTCTATCACTGTCGCCATTCCGGCCACGTCGAAGATCGCGCACCTCAAGGACAACATGGCCGCGGGCCGAGGACGGATGCCGGATGAGAAGATGCGCGCCAGGATCGCCGCCGCGATCTGAATGTTCCCGCGCGATCAGCGGATCACGGCGTTGATCTCGAGATTCGTGGCGATGGATTTGTCGGCCTTCGAGCTCACAGTGACCGATTCGGAGAGGTTCCCGGCCTTTCCCTTCGCTCCGTCGACCGTGACAGTGATCGTTTCCTTCCCTTTCGGAGGGACCAGGCTCGCGTAGTCGTAGAAAAGACAACGGCATTCCGACCGTTCGACCTGGATGGTGATGGGGGTGTCGGTGCTGTTCGCGATTTCGAATTGCCGGGCCGCGCGCGTTCCTCTGCGGATGATGCCGTAGTCGTGAACCGCCGGCTCTGCCGAAAGCGCCTCGGCAATCAGCGGTGTGACCGGTGTAGCGTCAGCCTCGGTGGCCGTCGTTTCGGCGGCAGCGATCCGAGTCGCGACTTCCGGCGCACCGGATCGGCCGTCCGAGCTCGCCCGCCAGAGGAGCCAGCCGATGAGACCGAGCACCAGAACGCCGCCCAGGACGATCCCGATGAGCCGGGTCTGGGTCGACGCCGCCATCTCGTCCGAAGAATCCAGCACCGGCGGGGCGACCAGAGGACGGTTGCCCGGCTCGGTCCGCTTCGGCGAGTCCAACATCGGTTGCGTGTCTGGAAGGGCGCCGCGCTTTTCGAGCTCATCGAGCTTTGAGAACGAGCTGTCGATTTCGCCGACGAGACGGCGGTATTCAGCGGCCAGGCGCTCTGTCGGAGCATCGCTGGCCATGAGAGAGAGCGCGTCACGGTGCTTCCGGTATTGCTGCCGGATCATCTCGATTTCACGGGCTCGATCGCTCCGCTTCAGGTTCACCGTTCCAAACTCGTCGGCCATGGCGTTGCATCCTTGCAAAAAACAGGACCGCTCACAACCGGCGGCGCGAAAGCACCGTGCTACGCTCGCGGGCGATGAAACTCTTCATCGGGCAGATCAATCCGATCGTCGGAGCCATCTCCGCGAATGCAGAGATGATCGACCGCGTCTACCGGGAGGGGATGGCCGCCGGCGCCGACGTGGTGATGGTGCCGGAACTGGCCGTGACCGGCTACCCGCCCCGCGACCTTCTCGATCGTGACGCTTTCGTTTCGGCGGCGCTGCAGACGCGGGACGCGCTGGCCCGCAACACCCGGCAGACGGCCCTGATTTTCGGCTGCATCACCCGGAATGAGAGCTGGTGCGGCAAGCCGCTCCACAACTCGGCGGTCATTGCGCAACGCGGCAGAATCCTGCTCGAGCAGCACAAGATTCTCATCCCGACGTACGACGTGTTCGACGAGCTCCGCTACTTCCAGCCGGGCGTAGGGGGCAAGGTCATCGAGCTGGCGGGAGTGCAGGTCGGCGTGAGCATCTGCGAGGATTTCTGGTTCGACGACGAGGTTCTCGGCACGAAGCTGTACTGCCACAATCCGATCGATCAGCTGGCGCGACAGCACGCGCAGATGATCCTCAACATCTCCGCCTCGCCGTTCGACGCGGGAAAGCGCAAAGCCCGCTACGACCTCTTCTCGCAGATCGCACGGAGGTACGACATTCCGCTGGTCTACGTGAACCTGGTGGGAGGGAACGACGAGCTGCTGTTCGACGGCTCGTCGATCGTCATCAATGCCGCGGGTGAGACCGTCTTCTGTGCCAGCGCGTTCGAGGAACAGGTTTCCATGGTCCGCACCGACGGCCCTCGCTGCGACTCAGTGCTGGATATCCCCAAAGATGAGGAGATCGGACGAGCCCTGATCCTCGGGCTTCGCGACTACATCCGGAAGTGCGGATTCCGCGACGTGGTCATCGGACTGTCAGGCGGGATCGATTCCGCTGTGACCGCAGCGCTGGCGGTCGAGGCGCTCGGCGCTGAGAACGTGACCGGGATCGCCATGCCGTCGCAATTCTCTTCCCAGCACTCGATCGATGACGCCCGCGTGCTCGCGGAGAACCTCGGCATCGCCTTCCACATCGTCCGCATCGACGGCATCTACAAGCCCTACGAAGTAGCCATCGATCAGCTCACCGGCGACCACAAGTTCGATACGACCAACGAGAACGTGCAGGCCCGCATCCGCGGAAACATTCTCATGGCCTGGTCGAACCGCACCGGCGCCATGGTCGTGTCGACCGGAAACAAATCGGAGATGGCTGTCGGCTACTGCACGCTTTACGGAGACATGGCCGGCGGACTTTCGCTCCTCGGCGATGTCTACAAGACCATGGTCTATCGCGTGGCGCGGTGGCTCAACCGCGAGCGCGCCCTGATTCCCGAATCGACGATGACCAAGGCTCCTTCCGCGGAGCTCCGCCCCAATCAGACCGACCAGGACTCCCTTCCGCCCTACGAGGTCCTCGACGAAATCCTCAAGCTCTACATCCAGCAGTGGAAGGAAGTCGACGAGATCGTGGCCGCCGGATTCGAGCGACCGCTCGTCGAACGGATCCTCCGCCTCGTCGACACGAACGAATTCAAACGGCGGCAGGCGGCGCCGACCGTCCGCGTCTCCGCCAAGGCGTTCGGAAGCGGAAGGCAGATGCCGATCGCGCAGAGGTGGCGGCGGTGATTTGGTTGTTCGCGCGGGAACAAACCAGCTACCAGCTACCAGCTACGCCTCACCACTCTCCCCCGCCGCCGCCTGCGCGGCCTTCAGCCTTTCGATCTGAATCCCGATGAACTCGTTGAGGGCCTGTTCCTGTTCGGGGGGAATCGAGTTGAAGGCGATGGCGGAACGGAAGACGTACTCGGGGCCCTGGTCGTTGCGACGGACCTGGACGACAGATCGGAGCACCTGGCAGGGGATGTAGATTCCGCCGTAACTGGGGAAGATCAGGGTGGCGGCACTGCCGCCTTTGACCGGTGAGCGATGGATCACGGCCGCTCCATGCAGACTGAGGTCGATGAGCTCCCCGTTGACATCGGAGAGCTGCACGGGAATCGAGGCCGTCGGATAACGCTCGGAGCGGCGACGATCCTTGCCGGAAGCCATCAGCCGCTGATTATGTCATTCAGCGGAGACGTGCGGCGATGCCGGAGAGGAAATCGTGAGCGATCTTCGCTCCCGCGAACTCGGCCGGGCCGGATTTTTCAGCGATGATCGCAAACGCGATCCGCGGCGACTCGGCCGGCGCAAAGGCCATGATCACCGCGTGATAGCCGTCCGCCTCTTTCCCGGCGGTGCCGGTCTTCATGGCCAGGGAGACGCCTTCGATCGGCGCCCGCCGTCCCGTCCCACGCTCATGATTGACGACCGCCACCATCGCTTTGACCATCCGCTCTGCGACTTCCGCCGACACCACCCTCTTTGCCACGGCTTTCGGCGTCTCTACCGGCTCGCCAAGGATGGAGCGACGGGCGCGAATGAGCCGGGGATGCGTCAACTCACCCCGATTGGCGATCATGGAGGCGAGCATGGCCACATGCAGCGTGCTGGACGTCTCATGCTCGATGCCGATGGCGTAGAAGCCGGTTTCGAATTTGTTGTACACCTTTCCAACCGTCTTCCCGAGGGGAACCACGGCCACCCCGAGATCGGCCCGACCATCGAAACCAGCTTTGGTCATCACGTCCTGAAGCCGGTCGGCGCCCAGCCGCACTCCGAGGTCAGCAAACACGACATTGCAGGAGCGGGCCAGCGCCACGTCGAAATCGGGAATCGTGCCATGGCCGCCCTCGAGCCAGTCACCGAACTTCCGGCCGTCGATGGGCAGGAAGCCGTCACATTTGTAGGGGAACTTCAGCTCCACGTCGTTCTCGAACGCGGTCAGGCCGGTGATGACCTTGATCACCGATCCCGGCTCGTACTGTTTTTCGAGCGCGAGATTCAGGAGCGGACCGTCGCCTCGTGAACTGGCAACGGCCACGATCTCGTGAGTCCGGGTGTCGATGGCCACGAGCGCCCCTCGGAACCCGCTGAGCGCTTTCATGGCCGCCTTCTGCACGACCGGATCGAGCGTGGTCTCGATGACGTCGCTCACGCCCATCCGTCCCGCCTGCGACTCGATGGTCAGCTTGCCGGCTTCCTTTTCCACTAGTGCTTCAAAGTCCGCGCTGACAGCAGTGATGTCTCCATCGGAAACCTTGAACAGTGCCAGCGGCTGACCTTCACGATCGAGAACGTAAGGGAAACTCCCCTTCTGCCTCTCCGCGATCGCCCGCTCGAGCGCAACGACCTTAGGCCCGGAATCTCCAGAGTTGCGATCGATCTGCTTGAGTACGGCCTGCGCCTCCGGCACACGGTTGAGGGCTGTCAGCGCGGCGGCCCGGTAAAGCGGCGTATCGCCGGAACCGAACCGTGCCGATACCGTAGCGTCATAGTTCAAAAAGTCCTGATGCGCCCCTTCCGCGAAAAGCCGCGCCGCAACCTCGGACTTTGGCACCGCCGAAATCAACAGCTTCTTCCCACGAAGTCCATCGAGATGACGTTGTGCTGCGCTGCGGTTTCCGGCAGTCAGGTGGCTGACGGCGAGCATCTGACGATACTGATTGGGCCACAGGCGAACGCCCTTCCACTTCTCGGCCTGAACAATCGATTCAGCATTGCGACCAGCACGCCACTCTGCCCGGGCAG
>Ga0136612_10000764_pt1 | contig 12507 bp, 9 predicted proteins | sample AntDryUQ224A2306_2_FD_106644 | JGI IMG/M metagenome (GOLD analysis project Ga0136612, IMG submission 106644) | Polar desert sand microbial communities from Dry Valleys, Antarctica - metaG UQ224A (23.06) | ecosystem: Environmental > Terrestrial > Soil > Desert | place: Antarctica: Dry Valley...
CCGCCTGGTGGATCGCCTCGAAGGCGACGCCGCCGGTCATCGCGCCATCGCCGATCACCGCGACGACCTTGCCGTCCTCGCCGTCCCCGAGGCGCATCGCCTCCTTCAGGCCGACGCCGTAGCCGATCGAGGTCGACGCGTGGCCGGCGCCCATGATGTCGTGCTCGGACTCGTGGATGGCGCAGAACGGGGCCAGGCCGTCGTACTTGCGGATCGTGGCCAACGCGTCGACCTCGATCGGCTACGGCGTCGGCCTGAAGGAGGCGATGCGCCTCGGGGACGGCGAGGACGGGAAGGTCGTCGCGGTGATCGGCGATGGCGCGATGACCGGCGGCGTCGCCTTCGAGGCGATCCACCAGGCGGGCGGTCTCGGCACCCCGATGGTCGTCGTCCTCAACGACAACGGGATGTCGATCTCCCCGAACGTCGGGGCGCTGTCGGGCTACCTGAACCGGCTGCGGCTCGAACCGAAGATGTGGAAGGGGCGCGAGCGGGTCGAGGACAAGCTCACCCGGCTCCCCGGCGTCGGGCAGACCCTCGAGCGGCTGGGCCCGCAGCTCAAGGAGTCGCTCAAGGCGTTCATGGCCCCCGGGCTGCTCTGGGAGGAGCTCGACTGGGCCTACACCGGCGTGGTCGACGGCCACGACGTCCACGCGTTGCGCAAGGCGCTGCGCGAGGCGTTCGCCGCCGAGCGGCCCGTCGTGGTGCACATCGCGACGGTCAAGGGCAAGGGCTTCGCGCCGGCCGAGGACGGCGGCCTGGAGGGCATGGAGAAGTGGCACGCCGCCAAGCCCAACTCGATCGCCAACGGCAAGCCGGCGGTCGCCGTCCCCAAGCCGGCCGGCGGAGACGCGAACCCCGCTCCCGCCCAGTGGACCCAGGTGTTCGGCGCGGCGCTCGTCCGCGAGGCGAAGCGCGACCGCCGGGTGGTCGGGATCACCGCCGCGATGAACACCGGCACGGGGCTCGACCTCCTGCAGAAGGCGCTGCCCGAGCGCTACTTCGACGTCGGCATCGCCGAGCAGCAGGCGATCCTCTTCGCCTCTGGACTCGCCCTACAGGGCGCCCGCCCGGTGGCCGCGATCTACTCGACCTTCCTGCAGCGTGCCTACGACCAGATCGTCCACGACGTCTGCCTGCAGTCGCTGCCCGTGGTGTTCTGCATGGACCGCGCGGGTCTGGTCGGCGACGACGGCCCGACGCACCACGGCGTCTTCGACATCGCCTACCTGCGCTGCCTGCCGAACCTCGTCCTCATGGCCCCGCGCGACGAGGCCGTCCTGGTGGACATGCTGCACACCGCCCTCCGGCACGACGCCGGGCCGGTCGCTATCCGCTACCCGCGCGGCGCCGCCGTCGGGGTGGAGATCCCGAGGGAGCCGTCGCGGCTGCCGATCGGCGTCGGCGAGATCCTTCGCGAGGGCGGGCGGGTGGCGATCGTCGGCTACGGCACCGGGGTGCAGAAGGGCCTCGAGGCCGCCGACCTGCTCGCTCAGAACGGCCTCGACGTGACGGTGGCCGACGCGCGCTACGCCAAGCCGCTCGACGCCGCCTTGATGGCCCAGCTCGCCGCCGAGCACGACCTGCTGGTCACCGTGGAGGAGGGCGTGCTGTCCGGCGGCTTCGGCACCGCGGTGTGGGAGACGCTGTCCGAGGGCGGGGGCCCCGTGCCGAAGATCCTGCGCCTCGGGCTGCCCGACCGCTTCGTGACCCACGGGGCGCCGGGGCTCCTGCACGAGGAAGTCGGCTTCACCGGGCGCCACATCGCCGCGCGCATCGAGGCCGCCGTGCTCGATCCGCGCTCCTCCGTACCCGTGTAGGGCGCCTCGCCCGCTCAAGTCGGGCCGGTCCGGCGCCGATGACCACTTCATGGTGGCCCCGGCCGAGCTCGCCAGGGCACACCTCCTCCAGTCGCTGCCCGAGCCCTTGCTCTCCGAGCTCGCTCGGCGCGCGACGATCTCCTCCTTCCGCGCCGGCGACATGCTCTTCCGCGAGGGCGACCCCGCCCAGCGGATCCACCTGCTCCGCTCGGGCGAGGTCGAGCTCGTCCGACCGGGGAGCGCTCAGGGGCCGACGGTACTCGCCCGCTGCCGGCCCGGCGACAGCGTCGGCGCGCTCACCGTGCTCACCGGCGGGCCACGTGCAGCCACCGCCATCGGGCGCACGGACGGGGACGCGATCTGCCTCGAGGCCGCCGACGTCGAATCCGTCCTGCTCTCCGACGCGGCCGGGATGCGTTCGCTGCTGGCCGGCCTGGCCGGCTCGCTCATCGGCGCCGGCGAGGAGCTCTCCGCGCACAACCGGGTGCTCGAGCAACGGGTGCGCGAGCGGACTGCCGAGGTCCGCGAGACGCACCTCGAGGTGCTGCGCCGGCTTGGCGAGGCGGTCGAGTCGCGCGACGACGGGACGGGACAGCACGTGGTGCGCATGAGCCGCATGGCGGCGGACCTCGCCGGGCGCGCCAACTGGAGCTCCGCCGATGCGGAGATGGTCCTCCGCGCCGCTCCCCTGCACGACATCGGCAAGATCGGCGTCCCCGACGAGATCCTGCGCAAGCCCGGGCGGCTGACCCGGGACGAGCGCGCCACGATGGAGACCCACACGACGATCGGCGCCCACCTGCTCTGCGACAGCCGGTCCCCGGTGGTGCGCATGGCAGAGACCATCGCGCTCTGCCACCACGAGCGCTGGGACGGGCTGGGCTATCCCCGACGGCTGGCCGGGGAGGCGATCCCGGCGGCGGCGCGGGTCTGTGCGATCGTCGACGTGTTCGACGCGCTGGTCACCGAGCGCCCCTACAAGCGGGCCTGGAGCCCGGGTGCCGCCCTGGCGGAGATCCTCGAGGGCTCGGGGACGGCCTTCGACCCCGGTCTCGTCGCGATCTTCGCGCGGCACTTCGACTCGATCGTGGCTGCGGCGGTCCCGCCGACCGAAGCGCCCGGCGAGGCGAGCCCGCCGGCTGGCTCGCGGCGGTCGATCGGTCTGCGCGCGGTCGCCTGAGCTCGAGCCCCTTAACGCGACCGGCCCGCTCAGGAGCGGGCCGGTCGGGGGAGGAGAGGCGACTCGCGGGGTATGTGGCGAGCCGTCCGATCACTGGGGGAAGTTCCTGGGTGTGGCTCCGGCCTCGGCGGCCGCCCCGGTCGATCTGAGAGCACTTTGGCAGCGAGGCCGCGGTGGCTCTGTGACGTGGGTCACTCGCATGACCGCGGCCGGACGTCGGTACGGTGGCGCGCGTGGCCCGGATCCGGCTCGACTCCCTCCTCACGGAGCGGGGCCTGTACACGTCACGGTCCCGGGCGGCGGCCGCCGTGTTGGCCGGAGACGTCCACCTGGGCACGGGCCGGCGCCGCGCCGAGAAGCCGGGCCAGCTGGTGGCCGGGGACGTCGAGCTCGAGATCGCCGCTCCCCCGCCGTTCGTCTCGCGCGGCGGCATCAAGCTCGCCAACGCGCTCGACGCCTTCGGCCTCGACGTCGCCGGCCGTCGCGCGGTGGACGTCGGCGCCTCGACCGGCGGGTTCACCGATTGCCTGCTGCAGCGCGGCGCCGCTCACGTCGTCGCCCTCGACGTGGCGTACGGGGAGCTCGACTTCGGGCTGCGCGAGGACGACCGGGTCACCGTGGTCGAGCGGACCAACGCCCGGTCCTTGGCTCCGGACGGGCTGCCCTACCGGCCGGACCTCGCGGTTGTCGACGTCTCCTTCATCTCGCTGACCAAGGTGCTCCCGGCGGTCCTCGGGACGATGGCGGCCGGGCGCATCGACGTGCTGGCCATGGTCAAGCCGCAGTTCGAGGTCGGTCGGGAGCGGATCGGCAAGGGCGGCGTGGTCCATGACCCTGACCTGCGGCGCGAGGCGCTGCTCGGCGTGGCGCGCGCCGCTCGGGCGGCGGAGGTCTCGGTGCTCGGCTTCGCCTCCTCCGGTCTGCCCGGCCCCAAGGGCAACCGGGAGAGCTTCGTCTGGATCGCCGAGGCCGCCCGGCCGGGCGCGGCGATCGATCTGGAGGCGGCGGTGCGCGAGGTGGAGCCCGCGTGAGCGCCTGCCGGACCGCGACGGTCCTCACCCACCGCCGCGCCGTCGACACGGCCGACGCGCTCGGCGACCTGATGGCCAGCGCACGCGAGCGCGACGTCGTCCTGCGCTTCGACGAGGCGGAGACCGCCAAGCACGGCCTCCGACCGGGGCATGGCCTCGTGCTCGACGCGCCCGTCTCGCGCGACGTCGACCTCTGCCTCGTCCTCGGCGGCGACGGCTCGATCCTCACCGGCCTGCGCCACTACGCCGGCACCGACGTGCCGGTGTTCGCGGTCAACTACGGCGAGGTCGGCTTCCTGGCCACGATCGATCCCGACGGCCTGCGCCCCGCGTTTGACCGCGCCTTCGTGGGGGAGTTCGAGCGACTCGCGCTTCCGGCGGTCACCGTGGTTCGCCCGGGCGGCGAGGACCTCCTGGCCATCAACGACGTCTCCGTGCACCGGCGCGCCGGGCTGCGGGTGGCCGACCTGGCCTACAAGCTCGGTGGGGAGGAGATCGGCCGGGTGCGCTGCGACGGCCTGGTGGTCGCCACCCCGGCGGGCTCGACGGGCTACAACCTGGCCAACGGCGGGCCGGTGCTGGCCTGGGGGGTGGCGGGCTTCGTGGTCTCCTTCATCGCTCCCCACTCGCTGACCGCGCGAGCGCTCGTCGTGGCCCCCGACGACACCCTGACCGTCCAGAACGTGTCCCGCGAGGAGCCCGTCGACGTCCACGTGGACGGCCGTCCGGCGTGTGGGCTCGAGGCAGGGGAGGAGATCGCCGTCGCGTTCGTCCGCGCCTGCACCGTCCTCGCCCAGCTGCCGGGTGCGACGTTCTACGGTCGGCTGCGCGAGCGGTTCGGGCGGCTGGCTTCGTAGCCGCGTCGGGTTGGAGCCGCACGTCAACTGCGGCTGGGTCTCCACCCGACCCGTCGATGAGCCGTTGACGTCCGCCCGCCTCAGGCGGCCACCCAGCGGCGAACGCCGCCGCAACTGTGACGTCTCTGCGCACTTCGCGGCGGTCCGTCGGGCCCCGCTGGTAGACCACGGGGCCGTGCTGCTCGAGCTGCGTGTCGAGAACCTCCTGCTCATCGAGCGGGCGGAGCTGCGCCTGACCTCGGGGCTCAACGTGCTGACGGGGGAGACCGGCGCGGGCAAGACCGTGCTGGCCCACGCGCTGGACCTCCTGCTGGGCGGCAAGGCCCGTCCGCAGATCGTCCGCCCGGGGGCGAGCGAGGCCTACGTGGAGGGTGTCTTCGCGCTCTCCGACGAGCTGCGCTCAGAGCTCGGCGACCGCCTGCCCGAGGACGCCGACGAGCTCGTGCTCGCCCGGCGGGTGAGCGCCGAGGGTCGCACCCGCGCCTACCTGGGCGGCCGGTCGGCCACCGCCGCGGAGCTGCGGGACGTCGGCGGCCGGCTCGTCTCCTTCTACGGCCAGCACGAGCACCGCAGGCTGACCCTCGCCGCCGCGCAGCTTGAGATCCTGGACGGCTTCTGCGGCCCCGAGCAGGCAGCTCGGCGGTCGGCGTTCGCCGCCCAGTACGCCGGCGAGCGGGCGCTGCGGGCCGAGCTGGCCGAGCTGGCCGAACGGGCGGGCGCCCGCGAACGGGAGCTCGACCTGCTCGAGTGGGAGATCGCCGAGATCGAGGCGGCCGACCCGTCCGCGGAGGAGGAGACCGCGCTGATGGCCGATCGCGAGCGGCTGCGCCACCTCGAGGGCCTGAGGGGTGCCGCCGGCTCCGGGCTCGCGGCGCTCGTCCCGGAGGACGGCGGAGGCGCGGTCGAGGCGCTGGCGGGGGCCGCACGGGCGCTCGAGGGCATGTCGGGCGTGGACCCGGAGCTCGACCGGCTCGCGGCCCGGGTCGACTCGCTGGCGCTCGAGGCCGACGACGCCGCCGCCGAGCTGCGGGCCTATGGCGAGGGCCTCGCCGAGGGTTTCACGGGCCGAGGTCTCGACGAGGTCATGGAGCGCCTCGCGCTGCTCGAGCGCCTCAAGCGCAAGCACGGCGGCACGGTCGCGGCAGTGCTCGCCCACGCGCTCGGCTGCCGGGCGCGGCGCGACGAGCTCGCCGGTGCCGAGGCGTCGCTCGAGGACGTCGGCCGCCGGCTCGAGGCCGTCGCGGTCGAGCTCAGGGCGGCGGCCGACGCGCTTCACGCCGCGCGGGCGTCCGCCGCGGACGGGCTGGCCGAAGCGGTCCGGGCCCGCTTGGCCGAGCTCGCCATGGAGGGCGCCACCTTCGCCGCGGCCCTCACGCCGCGAACCGACGGCTACGGCCCGGCGGGCGGGGACGAGGTCGAGTTTCTCATCGCGCCGAACCCGGGGGTGCCGGCCGGCCCGCTGCGCGAGACGGCGTCGGGCGGCGAGCTCTCCCGGATCATGCTCGCCCTGATGGGCGCCGCCGCGGTGGCCGAGCGCAGTCCCGGCACGCTCGTCTTCGACGAGGTGGACGCCGGGATCGGCGGCAAGACGGCTCGCGCGGTCGGCGAGCAGCTGCGGGGCCTCGCCGGGGCCCGCCAGGTGGTCTGCATCACCCACCTGCCGCAGATCGCCTCGCTGGCCGACCGTCACTTCACGATCGTCAAGGACACGGGCGGGGCCACTGCCCGGACCACGGTGGCCGAGCTCACGCGCGGCGAGGTGGTGGGCGAGATCGTCCGCATGCTCGGCGCCGAGGGCGACGACGTGGCCGCGCGCCGCCACGCGAAGGAGCTGCTCCGCGCGGCGTAGCGCCGCTGCCGTCTCACCACGCGGCCGGCCCGGTCCCACCCCGGGCCGGCCGTGCCACGTCAAGTCATCGCTGAGGGCCTAGCTGGCGGGCACCCGCTTGTAGGCCTGGGCGGTCTCGGAGTTCAGCGGCTCCCCGACGGCCGTGAGGCCGCCCTTTGCCTTATCGTCCACGTCGAGCGCGAACACCGTCTTGCTCGAGGACTGGCCGACCTGGGAGAAGTCCAGGGTGCCGGCCACCAGGCCTTCGGTGTCCACTTCCGAGAGCTGACGGAACGCCTTGACGATCCCCGCCCGGGTGAGGTCCTTGTTCTCGCAGGCCTTCTTGAGCACCTCGTCCATCACCTTGGCTTCGGCGTAGCCAACGGTGACCGACTGCTGCGGAACGCCCTTCGGGTACGCCTTCTCGTAGGCGGCGCCGGCCTTCTTGACCGCCGGCGCCTCCGACGCGAACGGTGCGCCGCCCGCGAACACCGTCACGTTCTCAGCGAGCGTGGGACCGGCCGGGGTCTTGAGGAGCTGGGGGGCGAAGACCGGGCCGTTGGTCCCGATCGGAACGTTCAGCCCCGACGACTTCGACACCCCGGCGAGCGACGCGAGCTGCCCGGGCGCCGTCGTCGCCCAGATCGCCTTGACGCCCGCGCGCTTGAACGCGGCCGCCGCGCCCGACATGTCCTCGTCGGTCGCCTTGATCTTCTGCTCCTCCACCTTCAGCCCGAACTTCTCGGCGGCGTACTTGACGCCCACCAGGCCGCCCTCGCCGAAGTCGCCCTCGAAGTAGAGGTCCCCGATCGTGTCGCCCTTCTTGAGGCCCTTGTTCTTCATGAGCCACTCGATGCCGTTGATGGCCTCGATGTCGTAGGTGGCGCCGATGATCCCGACGTTCTCCGCGTCGAGGAGGGAGGGCGGCCAGGCGGCGGCCAGCGTGAGCATGTCGTCGCGCTTGAGGGTCGGCAGCAGCGCCGCGATGATCGGCGAGCCGACGACCTGCGAGAACGCGGCGACGTCGGGCTCGGTGTCCCGGTAGAGCGAGACCGCCTTCTGCACGTCGTAGCCCGCGTCCTTGATCACGAGCTTGACCTGGCGCCCGCAGACACCGCCCGCGGCGTTGCGCTCCTTCCAGTAGAGCGTCTGCGCCTGGGTGAATGCGCTGGCCAGCGGCGCGAAGACGCCGCTCAGGTCGGTGAGCTCGCCGACGGTGATCGTCTTGGCGGTCACGCCGGGGCCGGCCTTGACCTCCCCCGAGCCGGAGGACGCTCCACCTCCGCCGCCTCCGCCTTCCTCGCTCTTGCCGCACGCGGTGACGCCGAGGGCGAGGACGAGGGTCGAGCCGATCGCCGAGATGCGGGCGATTCGCTGGGTCATGCGGACTTCTCCTTGGCTGGGGACGGGGCGGGACGGGCCGGCGAGCTGGGAGCCGGCGAGATCGTGTCGTCGGGGGCGGGGTCGTCGGCGCCGGCCGAGCGCAGCCGGCCACGCCCGAGCGAGCCGATCCCGCCGGGGGCGAAGAGGAGGATCGCGACGATCGCGGCGCCGAAGGCGAACCGGGCGGCCTGCCCGGGCTCGACGCCGCCGCCCGCTCCCGGCTGGGCGAGGAACGGCAGCGCGTCGGAGTACTTGTCCATCAGCTTCGGCAGCATCGAGACGAAGATGCCGCCGAGGACCGCGCCGCGGATCGAGCCGAGGCCGCCGATGACGATCATCGCGAGGAACTCGACCGACAGCGCGAGGCCGAAGGACTCGGGGACGATGCGGTTGAAGACGAGCGCGAGGAGCACTCCGGAGAGCCCCGCGTACATGGAGGAGATCGTGAAGGCGGCCGCCTTGTAGCGGGTGACGTCGACCCCCATCACCGCGGCGGCCACCTCGGAGTCGCGGACCGTCTCGAGCGCGCGTCCGGGGCGGCTCTGGGTCAGCCGGCGCCCGTAGTAGTAGGCGACGCCCAGCAGCACCAGGCCGAGGTACCACAGGCGCTCGAGCTCCTCGAACGGGACGCCGGCGATGACCAGCTCGGGCTCGGGTTCGCCGAAGGAGAAGCCGAGGAGGCTGAACGGCTGGGCGTCGCGTCCGTTGAAGCCGCCGGTCACCCCGGTGGCGTTGAAGAGGATGTGCTGGCCGATGAACACGAGCCCGAGCGAGGCGATGCCGAGGTAGATGCCGCGCAGCCGCCCCGAGACGGGGCTGAAGAGCGCGCCGCAGACTCCGGCGAGCGCGACGGCCAGCACCAGCGCGAGGGCGGGCGGCAGCCCGAGGCCCGAAACGGTGGCGACGCCCACGCCGTCGCCCGACGCGGCGAAGTAGCAGTACCCGTAGGCGCCGACCGCGACGTAGAAGGCGTGGGCGAGCGAGAGCTGCCCGGCCGTGCCGGTCAGGATCGTCAGCCCGATCGCCCCGATCGCCGCGGACATGGCGAAGAGGCCGGTCTGCAGCCAGAACGACTCGAGGAAGAGCGGCGCGATGAGCGCCAGCACCGCGAGGACGAGCCAGCCCAGGGCGCCCGGGCCGCGCAGGGAGCGGAGCCGCTCAGACACGCGTGAGCTCCTTCGTCCCGAACAGCCCGGCGGGCCGGATCAGCAGCACGACGACCATCACCACGTAGGGCGCCACCTGGCCCAGGCCGCGGCCGAGGAACGTGATCTGGTCCTGGTAGCCCGACGACATCGACACGACGATCCCGATGAGCAGCGCACCGACCACGGCGCCCACCACCGAGTCGAGGCCGCCGAGGATCGCGGCGGGGAACGCGCTGATCGCCGCGAGCCCCGAGGTGCGGTCCACGCCCGGGGTGGGGAAGGTGGTCAGGAAGATCGCGCCGACGGCCGCGAGCGCACCCGCGATGACCCAGGCGCCGGCCGCGACCCGCGAGAGCCGGATCCCCATCAGCGCGGCCGCCTCACCGTCCTCCGCCGCCGCCCGCATCGCGACGCCCCAGCGCGAGAGCTTGAACACGACCATGAAGCCCCCGAGGAGCACGAGGGCGATGATCGCCGCGGCCACGCGGGCCTCCGGCACGCCAAAGGAGCCGAAGCGTACGATCGAGTCGCCCCACGGGTCGCCGATGTTGAGCACCTGCTGGCCGATCCGCCGGGCCAGCTCGGTGGCCAGGAGGATGTCGAGGCCGATCGTCGCGATGGTCACCGTGTCCGCGGCCCGCCCCTTGACGTGACGCAGGATGACCAGGTAGAGCAGCGCGGCCAGCACCGCGGAGCCCACGACCCCGAGGACGACCGCCAGGAGGAAGCCGAGGTCGTCGGCCGTGGTCGCGATCAGGTAAGCCCCGAGCAGCACCACCGACCCGTGCGCGAAGTTGATCACCCGCGTCGACTTGAAGATGATCACGAAGCCGAGGGCCAGCAGCGCGTAGACGAAGCCGAGCGAGATGCCGTTGATGAGCAGCTCGATGAACTGGGTCACCTTGGGTCAGCCTCCTGCCTGGGGTTCGGGTCGTGCGCAGCGGCCACGCCGAGGTAGGCCTCGATCACCGCCGGGTCACTCTGGACCTCCGACGGGGGGCCGTCGGCGATGCAGCGGCCGAAGTCGAGGACCGTCACGCGATCGGCGAGGCCCATGACGAAGCCCATGTCGTGCTCGACGAGGACGATCGAGATCCCCAGGGTGCGCCGGACCTCGGAGATCGTCTCCGCCATCCGCTGGGTCTCGGACGAATTCATGCCCGCCACGGGCTCGTCGAGGAGGAGGAGGGCCGGCTCCGTGCACAGGGCCCGGGCCAGCTCGACGCGCTTGCGGTTGCCGTAGGACAGCTCGGCGACCCGGCGCTCGAGGTGCTCCTCGAGCTCGAGGAGCACCGCCACCTCCCGGACCTTCGCGGCCTGTGCCACGCCCTCGTGACGTGCGCCGGGCAGGCCGAGGCCGGCGGACGCGAACCCCGCCTTGCTGAGGCGGTGGCGCCCGAGGAGGAGGTTGTCGCCCACCGTGGAGGTGGGCGACAGCGCGAGGTTCTGGAAGGTCCGGCTGATCCCGAGCGTGGCGATCCGGTGCGGACGCAGGCCGGTCAGGTCCCGACCGCCGTAGGTGACGCTCCCGCTGGTCGCGGCGTAGACGCCGGTGAGCACGTTCAGCGCGGTGGACTTGCCCGCGCCGTTGGGGCCGATCACGGCGTGGACCGAGCCCGCCTCCACGGTGAAGGAGACGTCCGACAGGGCGAGGATGCCACCGAAGCGCACGGTGAGGTCCTCGACCACGAGCTCCTGCGCACCGCGGTCGGAGTCGGGGGGCGCGGCCGCTGGGCGGCCGTTGGACTTGACCGTCGTGGCCGTGGCGGCCGAGCCGCCCAGGTAGCGCTCCTGGACCTCGCTGCTCCGGGCCAGCTCGGCGGAGTCCCCCTGCAGGGTGACCGCGCCGACCTCGAGGACGTACGCCTGCGTGGAGACGTCGAGCGCCATCGCGGCGTTCTGCTCGACCAGGACGACGGAGGTGCCCTGGCGGTTGATCTCGCGGACCACCTCGGCGATCTGCTCGACGATCTTCGGGGCGAGCCCGAGCGACGGCTCGTCGAGGAGCAGCAGCTTGGGCTCGCTCATCAGCGCCCGCCCGATGGCGACCATCTGCTGCTCGCCGCCCGAGAGCAGCACCGCCCGCTGGCGCCGCCGCTCGGCGAGGATCGGGAACAGCTCGAGGACGCGCTCGTGGGCGCGACGGCGGGCATCGCCGCTGGAGACCGTCATCGCCCCGGCGCGGAGGTTCTCCTCCACCGTCAGCTCCCCGAAGATCCGCCGCCCCTCGGGCACCTGCACGATGCCGGCCCGGACGACGTCGGCCGGTCCGACGCCCCTGAGGTCCGAGCCGTCGAAGGTGATGGCGCCTCCGTCGATCGCGCCGCCCTGAAGCGGCAGGGTGGCCGAGATGGCCCGCAGCAGCGTGCTCTTGCCGGCGCCGTTGGCCCCGAGCACGGCGACCACCGATCCCGCCGGGACCGACATGGAGACGCCGCGGAGCGCGCGCAGCGCTCCGGCGTAGCTCACGCTGAGGTCTGCGACCTCGAGCAGCGCGTCGTCCTCAGCTCCCGTCCGGGGCGTCAGGTGACGCCACCCGTAACCCGGGAGGACCCGTGAACCAGCAAACCGGCACGTCCTCTCTCCTTGACCCCGTGGGGCCCCTTACCGCCCAACCTTAGGTGGCCGCCGAGAGCAGGTCAAGGGAGAACCGGACCGTCGCGGCTTCGATGCCGCCGGGCCGGGGCCTAAGATGCTCCCCGTGTCCGATCCCCGCTCGAAGACGCGCTTCATCTTCGTCACCGGCGGTGTCGTCTCCTCGCTCGGCAAGGGGATCGCGGCGGCCTCGATCGGCCGGCTGCTCGTCGCCCGGGGCTTGAGCGTCGCGCTCCAGAAGTTCGACCCCTACATCAACATCGACCCGGGCACGATGTCTCCGTTCCAGCACGGCGAGGTGTTCGTCACCGAGGACGGAGCGGAGACCGACCTCGACCTCGGGCACTACGAGCGCTTCACCGACGCGAACACCTCGCGCGCCTCGAACCTCACCGCGGGGGCGATCTACAACTCGGTCATCCGCAAGGAGCGCCGCGGCGACTACCTCGGCGGCACCGTGCAGGTCGTCCCGCACATCACCGACGAGATCAAGCACCGGGTCAAGCTGATCGCCGAGGCGCAGGACGTCGACATCGTGATCACCGAGATCGGGGGCACGGTCGGCGACATCGAGTCGCTGCCGTTCCTCGAGGCCATTCGCCAGATGCGCAAGGATGTCGGGCGCCGCAACGTGCTGTACGTCCACGTCACGTGGCTGCCACAGA
>Ga0136612_10000765_pt1 | contig 12505 bp, 14 predicted proteins | sample AntDryUQ224A2306_2_FD_106644 | JGI IMG/M metagenome (GOLD analysis project Ga0136612, IMG submission 106644) | Polar desert sand microbial communities from Dry Valleys, Antarctica - metaG UQ224A (23.06) | ecosystem: Environmental > Terrestrial > Soil > Desert | place: Antarctica: Dry Valley...
AGGTTGGAGCATCGTCGCGGAGCACAGGGCCGATGAGCGAGATCGATCCTCACGACATCATGCGAGAGCTGGGCTTCGCCGGTTCCTACTCCGCATTCGTGTTGACCGAGCATCGTGGTAAAGGCGTGTGGCGGATGGAGGGTGAGAGCGGAAGCTTCGCGCTTCGGATCTTGCGGCCTGACGAGCATGAAACCGCCGCCGCCGAGCAGCGCGCCATGGATTTCGCGCGGGCCGCCGGCACTCCTACTCCTCGGGTGCTGGCCACGGGTACGTGGCGCAGGCGCCCAGTGATGCTTCTGTCATGGTGCCGGGGTCAGACCTTGCGCGAGGCAATTCGCCGGCAACCTTGGACGGCCTTCCAACTTGGGATGGCCTGCGGTCGTGAGCAGGCGCGCATGCACCGGAATTCTGCGCCACCGGCACTTGCTTCGGCAGGTTGGATCACGCGGCTTGGACCTGTCGACCCTGAGCTCTCTCGACTATTGCAGTGCGTCGAGGCTGCACGTCCCAGGCTCCTTCATCTCGATTGCCATATGGACAATATCCTCATCGCCCGAGGTCAGGTCAGCGGCATCATCGATTGGACCAACGCCTGTGGGGGGGACCCTCGAGCGGATGTCGCTTGGACTTGGTCGCTACTCACCAGTCGATTCGGCGGGGGAGTACGTGCGCGAGCCATGGCGTTCTTGGGCAGCTTCGTAGCCGCCGGTTGGCACCGGGGCTATAAACAGGTCGCCGGAAGTCAACGCGACATGCTCCTCTTCCAAATCTGGGCTCTGACGGGCCTTCTGCATACGGCCCGGGCGGGACGCGAACGTTATGGAACCAGGTCCGATGACACGATGGTCGCCAGACGGCTTGCGAATATGCGAGAACAGGCGGGACTCTCTCCATCCCCGCCACTTTGATGCTGCGGCGGCTCAGAGCGCGGTTGGCGCGGCGTGGCGGTGCTCGTGTCAGTGCTCGCGGCGTCTAGCGCTCGCGATGACGCCGGCGTGGCTCGTCGGATGGCATACACGCTGTGGTTCGTGCTGGCGGATCTCGTTGCGCCGGGCGCGCTACGCCTGCTCGCCGACGTGTCGCTGCAGGCGCTGCGACCGAGTGCCCTGCGACGGCGGCTCAAGCAGCTCGATCGCCGACCGCGAACCGGGCGCGCGACGATCATCTGGCGCGACCCCGGCCGCGACCAGGCGCTCCGGCGAATCACCCCGCGATGACCGAGCGACGCTCAGCGGCGATGCCCGCGCCTGAAATTCTCGGCTTCGCGGTCGCCGTCGTGAGCTTCCAGACGCGCGACCTGCTCGAGCGCTGCCTGCTCAGCGTGCGGACCGCGCAGCCACTGGAGACCGTCGTCGCCGACAACGGCTCCACCGACGGCAGCATCGAGCTCGTGCGCGCGAAGTTTGCGGAGATGCGCCTGATCGTCGACGAGCGCAATCGCGGGTACGGCGCGGCCGCCAACCTCGCGATCGCGAGCTGCGCCGCGCCGGCGATCCTGCTGCTCAACAGCGACACCGAGATCGAGCCCGGAGCCGTGCCGGCGCTCGGGCGCTACCTCGCCGAACACCCGGCCGCCGCGATCGTCGGCCCGCGGATCGTCAACCCCGACGGCAGCCTACAGCCCTCGACGCTCGCCAACCCGTCGGCGGCCGACATGCTGATGGGCGATACCGGCCTGCACCTGCTGGTGCGCCGGCTGCCCGCGGTCCGCGAGCGCTTTCTGCGCACGTGGGCGCACGACCGCGCGCGCGCTGTGCCGTGGGTGACCGGCGCGGCGCTGGCGATCCGGCGCGACGCTTTCGAGGCGGTAGGCGGCTTCGACGAGCGCTACTTCATGTACTACGAGGAGGCGGACCTCTGCCGGCGCCTGGCGCACGCCGGATATGAGACGCACTTCGCGCCCGTCACGACCGTCGTCCACGCCCGGTCGGCGAGCACGCACCAGCAACCCGTCGCGATGCGCCGCGAGTGGCTCGTGAGCTACCGCCGCTACCTCGCGACGCACGGTACGCGGCGCTCCGGCCGCGCGCAGCTCGGGCTGCTGCGCGCGTTCGCGCTCGCGCGCACGCAGCGCGATCGCGTCCGGCTGCACCTCGAGCGCGGTCCCGAGCGCCGGCGGCAGCTGAGCATCGCCGTCGAAGGCTGGAGCGCGCTGCTGCGCGAGCGCGAGCTGTGGAAGCTGTGAGACGCAGGATCCTGCTCGTCGCGCCGTTCGCGCCCGCCGCCGCGGGGCGCCACGGCGGCGCGCGCGCGCTGCACGGCCTGATCGGCGAGCTCGCACGCCGCCACGACGTCGTCCTGCTGCACCTCGACGTGGGCGAGCTCGATCCCGCGCTCGCCGAGCGCTGCGCGGCCGTCCATGTCGTGCGGGTCGCCGACCCGGGGCGCTGGGGTGTGCGCGCACGCGGCGCGGTGGCCTTCGCACGCGGGGTGTCGCTGAAGGCCGCCGCGTCGGCCGTGCCGCTGCTGCGACGGCGCGTGAGCGAGCTGACGCGGACCGTCTCGCCCGGCGTCGTGCAGGTCGAGTTCGGCTATCTCGGCGACGCGCTCGGCGGTGTGCGCGGGCCGCTGCGCGTCGTGACGTTGCACGACCCGGCCGCGACGCTCGGCGAGAGCCTCGCGCTGCGTGACGACGGTCTGCCGTTCGTGCACCACGCCGACGCGCGCGTCGCGCTGCGCGAGGAGCGGCGCGTGCTCGCGCGGGCCGACGCCGCGGTCGTCTTCTCCGAGCGCGACCGCGAGGTGGTCGCGCGCACCGCGCCCGCGGGCGCCGAGCTCGTGACGATCCCGCTCGGCTGGGACGTGCCCGCCGCCGCATCCGATCCCGCCGGACACGACCCGCCGACGCTGCTGTTCGTCGGCAACTTCGTGCACCCGCCGAACGTCGACGCGGCGCTGACGCTCGCAACGCGGATCCTGCCGCTCGTCCGTGCCGAGCATCCGGACATCCGTCTAGAGGTCGTCGGCGCCAACCCGCCACCGGTGCTGCGGGCGCTGGCATCGGATCACATCGACGTCACGGGCGAGGTCGAAAGCGTCGCGCCGTATCTGGATCGGGCGGCGCTCGTCGTGGTCCCGATCGCGCTCGGCGGAGGGATGCGCGTCAAGCTGCTCGAGGCGCTCGGCGCCGGCAAGGCGGTCGTCGCCAGCACGCGCGCGGCCGAGGGCATCGCCACCGTCTCCGGGACGCATCTGGTCGTCACGGACGGCGACGCGCTGACAGCGGCGGCCGTGAGCCGGCTGCTGGCCAGCGGCGCCGCGCGACGCCGGCTCGGCGGGTCCGCGCGCGCCTGGGCCGTGCGCGAGCTGAGCTGGGCGACGATGGCCGACCGCTACGACGAGCTGTACGACCGACACGAACGGCGAGCATGAGGGCCGGTATCGTCCGCAGCGTGGCCAGTGGCACCCCGATGGCGCGTCTGCTCGACCGGCCGCCTAGCGCGCCGCAAGCCTGCCTCGCTGCGCCTCGGCCCCGTGGTCGACGCACTGCGACGGCGCCGCGGACCCGTCTGGCTCGGTCGCTCGGCCGGCCGCCGGCGTTCGGCGCCGACTGGGGCTATGACCGTGGCACGCCGGTCGACCGCTGGTACATCGAGCGGTTCATCGCCGCCCACCACGCCGACATCACCGGCCGCGTGCTCGAGGTCGAGGACAGCGGCTACACGGAGCGCTTCGGGCACGAATTGACCGAGCGTGCGGTGCTCGACGTCGATCCCGCCAACCCGCGGGCGACCTACGTCGCAGATCTCACCGTCTGCGCCCGCGCCGTGCGAGCCGAGTGACGATGCTGAGGCGGGGACGAGCGATGGCGGCTCGACAAGCGTGTCGGGCGTGACACCCAGCCGGCGCGGGCGGTCGAGCACGGCGTCGGCCGCCTCGCCGGTCGGGCTGTGCCAGTACTGCGACGCGCCGTAGACCATCGCCGCGCGCGGCCGGCTGCGCAGGATCGCGACCTGGCGCTCGTGCTTCTCGGGCCGGTAGACGTCGTCGGAGTCGAGGAACGCGATCAGCTCGCCGCGCGACGCCGCAATGCCGGCGTTGCGCGACGCGCTCATGCCGCGGTTGGCGTGTCCGTCGTGCTCGACGTAGCGCACCTGCCGGTCGCAGCTCGGCGTGGCGGCGTGCGATGCGCGTGCTGGCGTCGCTCGATCCGTCGTCGACGAGGACCAGCTCCCACGCCGCGTAGGTCTGCGACGGCACGCTGTCGATCCCGTCCTCGCTCCGCGTCGAGGAGATCATGATCACGGAGACGAGGGGCATCTAGGGTGCGGTGTCGGCGCTCGGCGAACCCCCCGCATTGTCGGCGTCGGGCACGTGCGTGAAGTAGCGTGAGCGGCCACTCCTCTATGCAAGTCAAGCCCTCAGCCCCACCCGAAACCGTCTTGCCGGACAAGCCCGAGCGCGAGCCGGCGGTCGGCCGTCAGCGCGGCGGCGGTCCCGTGCGCGAGGTCCCGCGCACCGCTTGGGTCGTCAACCGCGCACCGACCAAGCGCTGGCAGGGCGTCGACCTCGCGGAGGCGTGGCGCTACCGCGAGCTCGCGTACATGCTCGCCCTGCGGACGCTCAAGCTGCGCTATCGCCAGACGTTCTTCGGCGTTGCGTGGGCGCTGCTGCAACCGCTCGTCGCGCTGGCCATCTTCGCGGTGATCTTCGGCCGCTTCGCGAAGCTGCCGGCCGACGGCATCCCGTATGCCGTCTTCGTCTTTCCCGCGCTGTGCATCTGGACCTACGTGTCGACGGGCGTCAGCGCCGCGGCGCTCGAGCTCGTCTCACACCAGGAGCTGGTCACAAAGGTGTACTTCCCGCGCGTGCTCGCGCCGGTGTCGGCGTTGCTGCCGGGCGTCGTCGACCTCGTGATCTCGCTGGCGCTGGCCGGAATACTGATGGCCGCGACGGGCGTCACCCCCGGAGGGGCGATCCTGCTGCTGCCGATGTGGATCCTGTTGAGCTGCCTCGTCGCGCTGGGCTCGGGCCTGTGGCTGGCGGCGCTCAACGTCCGCTACCGCGATGTCCGCCACACGCTGCCCTTTTTGCTGCAAACCTGGTTCTTCGTCAGCCCCGTCGTCTACGCCAGCAGCCTGATCGAGGACGGCTGGCTGCACGTCCTGTTCTCGCTGAACCCGATGGCTGCCGTCATTGACGGCCTGCGCTGGTCGTTGCTCGACGCCCCCGCGCCGCCCGTCTACGACATCTTGTCGGTGGCGGTCACCCTGCTGCTGGTGGTGTCGGGCCTGGTCTACTTCAGGGCCTCCGAGCGCAAGTTCGCGGACGTCATCTGATGGCCGAGCTCGCCGTCGAGGTGACGGATCTCGGCAAGCGCTACCGCGTCGGGATCGGTGCCGACTACACGACATTGCGCGAGCACATGAACGGGATGTTCATGTCGCGTCGCGCCGTGCGCGACGACGACGAGCCGCGCGAGCTGTGGGCGCTGCGGGACGTCAGCTTCTCGATGCAGCAGGGCGACGTGCTGGGGATCATCGGCCGCAATGGCGCCGGCAAGAGCACGTTGCTGAAGATCCTCGCCAGGATCACCGAGCCGACAACCGGAGCAGCCGGCATCCACGGCAGGCTCGCGTCGCTGCTGGAGGTCGGTACCGGATTTCACGACGATCTGACCGGCAGGGAGAACGTCTTCCTCAACGGCGTCGTGCTCGGGATGAGCCGCCGCGAGGTGCAGTCGCGCTTCGACGAAATCGTCGAGTTCTCGGGCGTCAGCCGCTTTCTCGACATGCCGATCAAGCGTTACTCGTCGGGCATGAAGCTGCGCCTGGCGTTCGCGGTCGCCGCCCACCTGGACACCGAGGTCGTCGTCGTGGACGAGGTGCTGGCCGTCGGCGACAGCGAGTTCCAGCGCCGCTGCCTCGGCAAGATGTCCGACCTGCAGCGCTCCGGCCGGACGGTGCTGTTCGTCTCGCATGACCTCGGCACCGTCGCGCAGCTGTGCCCGCGGACGATCTGGCTGGCGGCGGGGAAGATCCACGCCGACGGGCCGACGGATCAGGTGGTCAGCGCCTACCAGGAGTCGTTCGGCGCGCCGGAGATCGCCGCGAGCCTCGAGCGCGCGAGCGGCGGGCCGGTGCGGTTGGACTCGGTGCGGCTCGTCGCACCTGACTGCGCGGCGCTCGAGCGGCTTCGCCGCGGCGATCCGTTCACGATCGAGCTGTGCTTCACGAACAGGGACACGGTGATGGGGCTCGACGTCGGGATCTACCTCGAGGACTCGCGCGGCGTCCGCGCCTTCGACGAGGGGCTCAGCGAGGTCCTGGGTCTCGACGCCGACCTCAGCGCGCCGGGCGCGCACAGGCTGCTGCTCGACGTGCCCGCACCGCTGGCGGCGAAGGAGTACGTTGTCGGAATCTGGCTCGGCACGCGGACGGAGGACTTCTTCAACGAGCCGGCGCTGCGCTTCGAGATCAAGCCCGCGCTCGAGGACAGCCGCGACGCGATCGTGAAGTCGCGCGTGCTGCACGGGACGGGGCGCTGGCGCGTGATGTCACCGTGAATGCGCCGGGCATCTCGGCGTGCGTGGTCTGCCGCAACGAGGCCGACCGCATTCGCCCCTGCCTGGAGTCGCGGCAGTGGGTCGACGAGGTGATCGTGATGGACCTCCACAGCAGCGACGACTCGGCGCAGATCGCGCGCGCCCACGGAGCGCTCGTGATCGGGCGCGAGCCGCTGCCGATCGTCGAGCCGCTGCGCAACGAGATCGCGGCGCGCGCGCGGCACGACTGGATCCTCGCGCTGGACCCCGACGAGCGCGTCACGCCGGGACTGGCGGCGGAGCTGCGCCGGCTGGCGGCGCGCGCGACGACATCGACGCCGTCGTGATCCCGCGCATGAACATCGATTTCGGCTACGCACCCAGCGGCCGCGTGCAGCGCTACGAGGGCCAGCTGCGGATGTACCGCCGCGATCGTGTCGTCTGGCCGCTGTTTCCCAACAGGCGGGGCGGAAGGCGATCCAGACCGACAGCTTGTGGTTGACGAGGATCGCGGCCCGCAGGGAGCCCGGGGGACGCCGTCGTTCCACGCGCGAGCTTCGAAGACCTGGCGATCGACCGCCTTCAGCAGCACCCGCCCCATCGCGACCGCCGAGAACGTCTGGCCGGAGTCGAGCATCGCCTGGGCCTCGGCCGGCGCATAACGCATGGCCCGCTTCGGAGTACAGGCGCCCGATGAGGTAGGGGTCGGTGTGCTGGGTGAGCACCTTGCCGCTGGTCGTGTAGGCGGCATAGCCCGCCTGCCTTGCGGCGCGGGCGACGCGCTCGTCCGCCGCACCATGCGGATAGGCGAGCGTGCGGGCGCGCTCGTTGCCGGCCAGCTCGCGGGCCGGCCGCAGCGCCTCGCGCAGCGCCGCGTCGTCGAGCGCGGTCAGCGGGTCGTGGCGGCGCGTGTGGAAGCCGATCTCCCAGCCGCCGGCGGCGAGCTCGGCCGCGCCCTGCCGCGAGAGCAGCGGCGCCGGCGCCGCGACGGCGTCCTGCAGGCGCGCGGTGAGCTCGTCGCGTTGCGCCGGCGCCATGCTCTCGACCGCGCTCGCGAGCATGGCGATCGCGCCCGTGCCGCCGTTGCAGCGCGGGCGCGACGAGCGTGCTCGGCAGCGGCGCCAGCGTGTCGGCGTCGATCTCGCGCGTCTCGATCGCGGCCTGCAGCAGCTGCCACCAGAAGGGCTCGGTCCTGGCGCAGAGGAAGACGCTCGCGACGGCGCCGTGGCGCGCGACCACCGGCGCGGCGTGCTCGAGGTGGCACGCAAGGTCGTCGTCGAACGTCACCGCGATCGGCACGCGCTCGCGCGGCCGGCGGGCGCCGGCGGCGTCCGGTAGCTCGGCGGCTCGAGGCGCTCGGCGGCGAGCGGTGGGTCGATCTCGAAGCGCGGGTCGCCGCCCGACGGCGCGACGGCGTGCAGCACGAGCGCGGCTGCTCGAGACGCGCCTGCGGCGCTCGCCCGCCGTGCGCCTCTGCGAGCCGCGGGCGCTCGATCAGCGGCTCGGGCAGCATCCCGGCGCCACGCCGCGCAAGGCCCAGGCCGATCGCGACCGGATGTCTCGAGCGCTCGCGCATCGGCCGAGGATACGGGCGGGCGTGCGGTCAGACGCAAACGCCGGTGGCGCAGGCAACGAGCGCTACAGTGATCGCGTTGCTGCCAGTCTCGATCGTCATCCCGACTCGTGACCGGCCCGAGCTGCTGCGCCAGACCGTCCAGTCCGTGCTCGACGGCGACCGCCTGCCGGCGGAGCTGGTCATCGTCGATCAGAGCACTGGACCGCGCGCGTCGCTGCCGACCAGCGAGCACGTCGAGATCCGCCACCTCCAGACGTCCGTCGCGGGCCTCAGCCGCGCGCGCAACGCCGGCATCGCGGCCGCCGGTCACGACCTGCTTGTCCTGATCGACGACGACGTCCGCGTGGAGCGCGACTGGCTGCGCCGACTCGTCGAGGCGCTGCTGGCCGCGCCCGCGCGCAGCGTCGTGACCGGGGCGGTCGCGCCACCGCCGGGGTCGACCGGGTTCGTCCCCTCGACGACCGCAGGCGGCGAGCCGCGGACCTTCTCGGGACGCCAGCCGGCCGACATCCTGTACTCGGCCAACATGGCCCTGCGCCGCGGCGTGTTCGAGGAGGTCGGACCCTTCGACGAGCGCCTCGGACCGGGCGCCAGGTTTCCCGCCGCTGAGGACAACGACTTCGCCTACCGCCTGCTGCAGGCCGGCTGTGAGATCACGTTCGTCCCGCAGGCGGTGCTGTACCACTACGGCGCCCGCCAGGGTCGTGCGCTGTTCGCGCTCGACTGGGCGTACGGCCGGGGTCAGGGCGCGTTCTACGCCAAGCACCTGAGCTTGTCGGACCGTCACATGCTGAACCGCTTTTGCCGCGATGCGTACAAGCGCGCGCGACGCGTCACGAGGCTCGTGCGCCGCAACCCCCGCCGGCTGCGCGAGGGGATCTACCTGGCCGGGCTCGTGTCGGGTGCGCTGGGCTGGTGGCGGCGGTCCGCGCGCCGGGCGCTCACGCGGCCCTGACGGCGCGCGCGCAGACGACGAGCGGCAGCGACGGGTCATCGACGGCGAGCTCCGCGGCCGTCAGGTCCTCCGCGGCGAGCCCCTCGAGGAATGCCACCTGCGCGAGCACGTTGCCGTGGCCGCTGACCGTGACCGCGCCGCCCTCGAAGATCTCCTCGAGCAGGCCGGCGACCGCCAGCGGCGTGAAACGCCAGTAATCCGTCAGCGGCGGCTCGCACAGCCGGCTCGTGACCGGCACCGTGAGCAGCAGCACGCCACCGGGGCGCAGGATGCGATGCGCGTGCGTCAGCGCGCCGCGGACGTCGAAGATCAGCTGCAGCGTCTGGTTCAGCAAGAAGCAGTCGAACGCCGCGCTCGGCAGCGCGTCGCCACGTGCGAGGTCGGCGATGTGGGTGGCGTGCTCGTTGCCGGCATCCACGTCGAGGACCGCCCGCTCCGTCACCGCGTGGCCGAAGCGGTCGGTGTAGCCGCTGTCCTTGACCTCGAGCACGCGACCGGTGATGTTGCTGCGATGGCGCGCGAGGAAGCGCTCGATGTACCAGCGGTCGACGGGCGTGCCGCGATGAAATCCCCACGGCTTGCCGAACGGCTTCGTCGAGCTCAGCGAGCCGAGCCGCACCGGGCGACGGCGACGGCGCAGCGCGTCGACGGCGAGGCGCAGCCTCACGCGGCGTACTCCCGGCGCCACACGCGGCAGACGCGCGCAGCCGTTGTGTGGCGCTCGGCCACGGCGGCGACTATAGGCGTCGCCACGCGCAGTACGTCGCGTGGGGTAGCGTCGGACGCGATGCGCGTGCCGTTTCCGTCTCGCCCCGCGACGCCGCCCCGCGCGACGCGCGTGAGCATCGTCGTCACGAACCACGACTACGGCCGCTTCCTCACAGGGGCGCTCGCCAGCGCCGTCGGTCAATGTGGCACCGACATCGAGGGATCGTCGTCGATGACGGGCCGACGGATCAGGTGGTCAGCGCCTACCAGGAGTCGTTCGGCTCCGCGGGAATCGGAGCTCATGTCGGTCGCGCTGCCGACGGGCCCGTGCAGCTGGACTCTGTGCGACTCGTGGCGCCCGATGGCTCCGCCCTGCAGCAACTTCGCCGAGGCGACCCGTTCGAGATCGAGGTCTGCTTCACGAATCGGGATTCGGTGATGGGGCTCGACGCTGCGATCTACGTCGAGGACTCGCGTGGGCTGCGCATCGTCGACGAGGCGGTCAGCGACCTGCTGCATCTGGAGACGGACCTGACTGCTGCCGGCGAGTATCGGTTGATGCTCGACGTGCCGGCTCCGCTCGCCGTCAAGGAGTACGTCGTCGGCGTATGGCTCGGCGCGAGCTGCGACGTCTTCCTGGATGAGCCGGTCCTGCGTTTTGAGATTCAGCCCGCGCTCGAAGATCGCAGGGAGCACGTCACCAGGTCCCGCGTCCTCCACGGGACGGGACGGTTGCGGCTGACAATGTCGCCATGACGGCCCCCTCGGACCCGGGGGCGAAGGATGCCCCGCTGCCCGGCATCTCGGCGTGCGTGGTCTGTCGCAAATGAGGCAGATCGCATCGACCCGTGCCTTGAGTCAGTGGGTTGGGCGGACGAGATCATCGTGATGGACCTCGAGAGCACGGACGGATCGGCGGAGATCGCCGCGAGCCACGGCGCGTCGGTGATCCGGCGCGAACCGCTGCCGATCATCGAGCCACTGCGCAACGAGATCGCAGGGCGCGCTCGGCACGACTGGATCCTGGCGCTGGACCCTGACGAGGGGGTGACGCCCGGGTTGGCGGCCGAGTTGCGCCGGCTGGCGACGCGCGACGACATCGACGCCGTCGTGATCCCGCGCATGAACATCGACCTCGGATACGCACCCAGCAGCCCCGTGCAGCGCTACGAGGGTCAGCTGCGGATGTACCGGCGCGACCGGGTCCAGTGGCCCCTATTTCCCAATGAGTGTTCCCGGCCGCGCGGGGCGCGACCACCTCTGCGGTGTGAGTCAGCTTCCGGGGGTCCCGCGGAGCGGCTGTACCTCCTCCCCAAGGAGGACGGCATGGTCCTGCTGCACGAGCGCAACAGGAGCTTGCCGGAGGCGCTGGAGCGGGCGATGCGCTATGCGCCCGCCGAGGCCCGCGCGATGCTCGACGCGGGGCAGACGTTCTCGGGGGCCGCGATGGCGCGGGTGCTGCTCAAGGCGGCCGATCGACAAGTCTTCGAGGCTCGCGCCTGGAACGACGGCGTTCCCGGGCTCTTCCGGGCGGCGATCCTCGTCAACCACAAGCTGTCGGTGTGGATCGCCTCTGGCAGCCAGCGGAGCGCAGCACCCGCGGTCCGACGATCGCCTCGTGCTCGTCGCCGGCAGAGCGGCCGAGCTCCCTTGGCGCACGGCTCGGCTGGCGATCCGGGTCGCGGGCAGCGTCAGGCGACGCGCGCAAGACGCCGCGCGAGCCCCAGCCCGAAGCGGCCGACGCTGACGGTATCGGGGCACAGGCGGCCGATGAGGTGGATGTTCGTCTCCTCGGTGAACACCTCGCCCCTCGTGGTGTAGGCCGCGACGTAGCCCGCCTGCCGCGCGGCACGGGCTTCGCGCTCGCCCGCCTTCCCATGCGGATAGGCGACCGTCCGGATGGGCCCTTCGGCGACGGATTCGCGTCCCCGCTCGAGTGCCTTGCGCAGCGTATCGTCGTCGAGCGCGGTGAGAAGGTCGTGGCGGTGGGTGTGGAAGCCGATCTCCCAGCCGGCCCGGGCCAGATCCGCCCTGGCCTGAGCCGAGAGCAGCGGGGAAGGCGCGCTGACCGCGCGCTCGAGCCGCGCGGCGACCTCGTCGCGCTGCGCCGGCGGCAGGTTCTCGATCGCGATGGCTAGCCTGCGGATCGCCCCTGGTTGACGCTCGAGCGCGGGCCCGACGAGCGCGGAGGGTAGCGGCGCAAGCGTCGACACGTCGAGCGCGTGCGAATCGACCGCGACCTGCAGGCGGTGCCACCAGAATGGCGTGATGCTTCCGCACAAGAAGACGGTCGCGACGGCACCGTGGCGCTCGAGGATCGGCGCGGCGAACTCGTGGTGCGAGGGGAGGTCGTCGTCGAAGGTCACGGCGACCGGCGGGGGCTGTCCAGGCTGGCGCGTGCACGCCGCCTCGGGAAGTTCGCTGGCTCGCACGAGCTGATAGCGATCCGCGAGGTAGCCGACGATGGCGTCGAGGCGCTCGGCGGCGAGTGGCGGATCGATCTCCCACCGCCCATCGCCGCCGGACGGGCCAACTGCGTGGAACACGAGCGCGGCTCCGCGGATGGCCGGCGAGCGCCGCACGCGTGTCTCGAGGCGGCGCGCCTCCGCCAGACGCGCGCGGTCGAGCAGCGGCGCGGGCAGCAGCCCCGCTCCGCGCGCCACCATCGAGGTAAGCCGAGCGCTCATTGGTCATCCTCGTGGTGCCTCGACCCCCGCCGGGTGAGAGCCCTCGGCGCTTGCCCGGTGCAGGGCCATCGTGAGACCTGCTCCTCCCGGCGGGG
>Ga0136612_10000766_pt1 | contig 12503 bp, 12 predicted proteins | sample AntDryUQ224A2306_2_FD_106644 | JGI IMG/M metagenome (GOLD analysis project Ga0136612, IMG submission 106644) | Polar desert sand microbial communities from Dry Valleys, Antarctica - metaG UQ224A (23.06) | ecosystem: Environmental > Terrestrial > Soil > Desert | place: Antarctica: Dry Valley...
CCCGTCGCTGTTTCTGGAATTGACGCTGCCGGCCGACTCCATCGACATCAATGTCCACCCCGCCAAGACCGAAATTCGCTTTCGCGACCGCTGGCCCGTCGAGCGCGCGGTGGAAGGCGCGGTGCGGCGGGCGCTTGGCACGATGGACACGGGCGCCACCTTCGCCAGCCGAAACTGGAGCGCGCGCCTGCCTTTCGACGCGCCAGCGGCGCACATGGATGTCGAGGCGTTGCGCACCCGCCTCGCCGACGGCGGTGCGCTCTTCAACTCGGGGAGCGGCAACCCCAATGTCGTCACGTCGCCCGCCCTGCGCGGCACCGTCGCGGCCGACGAAGAGCCGCCGCTTGCGATTCCCCACCTCGTGCAACTGCGCCACACCTATCTCATGTTCGAGGCCGACGACGGGGTGGTGCTGATCGACCAGCACTCCGCGCACGAGCGCGTGCTGTACGAAGCCTTCATGCGCACCCTCGAGCAGGGAGAGGCGCCCGCACAGCGCCTGCTCTTTCCGCTGACCCTGCACCTGGGACCGGCCGAAGGCGAAGCGTTCGAAGCGCACCAGGAGTTGTTCGCGCGGCTGGGCTTCGACGTCGAGCCGTTTGGTGGACACACGTTGATCGTCAACAGCGTGCCGATGCCGCATCCACGCTTCGACGCCGAGCGGTGTCTCCGCGAAACACTCGGTGCGCTGACCGGCGATCGCGTCGGCAGCACGGCCGCGAAACACGAGAAGCTGGCGGCGACGGTGGCCTGCAAGGCCGCGATCAAGGCAGGCGATGTCCTGTCGCTCGCCGAGATGCGCGCGCTCTTCGCGTCGCTCGCCCGGGCCACGTTGCCGGCGCACGATGTCCACGGCCGCTCGACCATCGTGCAACTCGGGTGGGACGAAGTGGAGAGGCGCTTTGGCCGACGATAGCCGCGGCGATTGCATTGACGTGATTTGCGGCCCCACCGCCGCGGGCAAGTCCGCCATTGCGCTGACCCTCGGCCTCGACAGCCACATCGCGATTCTCAGCGCCGATTCCCGCCAGATATACCAGGGCTTCGATATCGGCACCGCGAAGCCCACGCCGGAAGAGCGCGTATCCGTGCCACACTTCGGGATCGACCTTGTGACACCCGCCGAACGGTATTCGGCCTCCGCCTGGGCGGGGCAGGCAACGCGATGGATCGCCGCGGCCCGCGCCGAGGGCCGCGCGCCATTGATAGTCGGAGGGACGGGATTCTACATCCGCGCGCTGGTCGATCCGCTGTTTCAGCAACCGCCGCTCGATCCTGAGCGTCGTGCGCAGTTGGCGGCCTATTTGGACGGATTGTCCACCCTCGAGCTTCGGCGGTGGTGCCAGGCGATTGACCCGGCGCGGTCGCCGCTGGGCCGCACGCAGTTGCTGCGCGCGCTCGAGATCGCCGTGCTGACCGGACAACGCGTCAGCGAGCTCCACGTGCAGGCTTCCCGGATCAGCGACCTGAGGGCTCGCTATCTTGTCGTGGACCCCGGCACCCCGCTCAGCAATCGCGTCGAACAGCGCATCCGGCGGATGATCAAGGCAGGTTGGCCGGATGAGGTCAGGGACCTCGTCACGCACTGGTCCGATTCAGCGCCCGCCTGGAACGCCACCGGCTATCGCGAGCTTCATCGGTGGGTGCGGGGCGAGTGCACATTGGACGAAGCCATCGCGCGCATCGTGATCGCGACGCGGCAGTACGCAAAGCGGCAGCGCACGTGGTTTCGGCATCAACTGCCGGCGGAGTCGGTAACGACCGTGAATCCGGACGACGCTGGAGCAGCAGCCACCGTCCGTTCGTGGTGGGCAGACAGGAGGAGAGCGGCATGAAGATCGGCATCACGTGCTATCCGACCTACGGCGGTTCGGGCGCGGTCGCGACCGAGCTCGGGATCGCGCTCGCCGAGCGCGGGCACGAAGTGCACTTCATCAGCTACAAGCAACCGTTCCGACTGCCGTCATTTCTGCCGCGCGTGTTCTTCCACGAGGTGGACGTCGGTCGCTATCCGCTCTTCGAGTACCCGCCGTATGACCTCGCCCTCGCGGTGCGAATGCACGAAGTGGTCATCATGCACGGACTCGACATCCTCCATGTGCATTACGCCATTCCCCATGCGACGTCGGCGTGGATCGCGCGCGAGATGCTGCGACAGGCCGGTGCGGACATCCAGGTAATCACCACGCTGCATGGCACCGACATCACGATCGTTGGTCAGGATCCCTCGTTTCACGCCATCACCAAGTTCTCCATCGAGCGATCCGATCGGATCACCGCCGTCTCGAACTTCCTGAAGGAAGAGACCAAGTCGGCGTTTGGATGCATGTCGTGCGAGATCGCGGTGATCCACAACTTCATCGATCCAGAGGTCTACGACCGGAAGCGGTACAAGCCGGTGCTGCATCAAACGGTGGCGCCGGGGCGGAAAGTGCTGATGCATGTGTCGAATTTCCGGCCGGTCAAGCGGGTGCGGGACGTGGTTCGCATTTTCGCGGGCGTGAATGCGCAGATCCCCTCCGCGCTCGTGATGGTTGGCGATGGCCCCGATCGCGTCGATGCCGAGATGGAAGCGCGCCATCTGGGCGTCTCCGAGCACGTGCATTTCCTCGGCAAGATTGACGACGTCGCACCCCTGCTGGCGAGCGCCGAACTCTTTCTGCTGCCGTCGCAGAGCGAGTCGTTCGGCCTGAGCGCGCTCGAGGCGCTCGCCTCCGGCGTACCGGTGATCGGGACGCGCGAAGGCGGCCTCGTCGAGGTTGTCAAGGACGGGGAGACCGGTGCACTGTGCGCCGTTGGCGACATCGACGGAATGACGTCGGCCGCGGTGTCGATCCTTCGGGACGATGCCACATGGCGCCGGATGAGCGACCTGGCCGCCGCTGACGCGGGTGCGCGATTTTCACGTGATGAGATCGTCGGGGTCTACGAGCAATTCTATCGTGATGCTCTGGCCTAGCGCCGGTCTTCGGCTCATCCGATGGGAGAACGCGCTCATCGCGGCGGCCGGCGTGATGGTTGGTGCGTGGTGGGTCGGCGGCGATCCGCTGCTGCGTTCGACCGTCCTGGCCGCCGCGGCGGCCATCGCACTGGCCGCCGTCGCGAATGCATACAACGATATCACTGATGTCGAGATCGATCGAATTGCTCATCCCGATCGCCCCTTACCGAGCGGTGCGATGTCCACACGCGCCGCGGGCCTGATCGTTCGTGTCGCGGCGGTGATGGCGGTTGCGCTGAGCACCAGTGCGGTATCGGAGCTGGGATTGGTGTCGATCGCGGTGATCGCGATCATGATGCTCTACAGCCGAGTGCTGAAGCGGCTGGGACTCGTGGGCAATCTCACCGTGGCGGCGCTGGCGTCGCTGCCGTTTTTGTACGGGGGATGGAGCGTTGGCCGCCCTGTAGCGTCGCTGACGCTCGTCGCGCTTGCCATGCCGCTGCATCTGGCGCGCGAGATCGCCAAGGACATCGAAGACGCCGAAGGTGACTCGTTGGTGCGTCGGACGCTTCCGGTAGCCGCAGGGAAGAGTGTGACGAACACCGTGCTCCTGGCCGCGCTGGGTGCATTCCTGGTCGCACTGATCCTCTTCGCGCGCTCGCGACCATTATTCGCGCTCGCCGTGCTCCCTGCCGTGTTGCTCGCGGCGATCGCGACCCACCGCGCCATCGCCGGGAAGGGCAGAGCACCACTGCTCTTCAAGTCCGCGATGCTCTGCGCCATGGCGTCGCTGCTCGTCGTGCGCGAGCATTGATCGGTTGTTACTTATTCGCAGCCCGCAGCCCGCAGCCCGCAACACGCAGCCCGCAACACGCAGCCCGCAACACGCAGCCCGCACCCCGCAGCCTTCCTCGCACACTAACGTCGCCGTGAAGTCATGACGCTCTTCCAGGCCGCGATCCTCGGCCTTGTGCAGGGACTGACCGAGTTCCTCCCGGTGAGTAGCTCCGCCCACCTGGCGCTCGCCCCGTGGCTGCTCGGGTGGCAGGATCCCGGGCTCGCATTCGACGTCGCCCTGCACCTTGGCACATTGATCGCGCTGCTCTGGTTCTTCCGCGCGGAGTGGAAGTCACTGATCATCGCGGCGCTGCGCATGGTGCGCACCAGACGCATCGTCGGTGAAGACCAGCGCCGCGTCGTGCTCCTCCTGATCGCCACCGTACCGGGTGGCCTCGCCGGCAAGCTGCTCGACGACTACGCGGAGACCACGTTTCGGTCGCCCGCCCTCATGGCGTCCATGCTGATCATCATGGGTGTCGTGCTATGGACCGTGGACCGCTCCGCGCCGGCCGATCGCCCGCTGGACGCGATGCAGCCGCGTCACGCGCTCGCGATTGGCCTCGCACAGATGTTCGCGCTCCTCCCCGGTGTGTCGCGCTCGGGCGCGACGATCACGGCGGGACGGGGACTTCGATTCGATCGCAAGAGCGCGGCGGTGTTCAGCTTCCTGATGAGTATGCCCATCACCGCGGCTGCCGTCATTTTCAAGCTCCCCGATGCGTTGCGGACCACCGCGTCCGTCGAAGCGCTGGCCGTTGGTGTGCTGGCCGCGGCGCTCAGTGGATGGCTCGCCATTACCGTGCTGTTGCGATATGTGAGCCGTCGCGGCTATGGCATCTTTGCCGTGTACCGCGTGGCGCTGGGCGCGCTGGTGCTGGGACTCATCTTCGCAGGCGGACGATAGTGCACTTCTCGAACGCGGAGTTCGTTGACCTCACCCTGCCGGTGCGGAGCCGGGAATTCGAAGGCTTCAGTGGCGCCCAGCTGGCGCAGCGGCTTTCGCTCCCTCGCGTTGAGCTGTACGAGCGCGTGACGAGCACGCTCGACGTCGCTCATGAACTGGCTCGGGATGGCGCTCCCGCGGGCACGCTCGTAATCGCCGAGGAGCAGACGGCCGGCCGGGGTCGTGCGGGCCGTACCTGGCGGTCAAGGCCCCGAACCGGATTGTGGCTGACACTCATCGAAAAGCCGAGCGACACGGCGGCCATCGAGCTGCTGTCGCTCCGGGTCGGTATGCACGTCGCGCCGTTGCTCGACCGCTTTACATCGGCGCGCGTCTCACTCAAGTGGCCGAACGACCTCCTCGTGGACGGGGCCAAGCTCGCCGGTGTGCTCATCGAAGCGCGATGGCGCGGCAACCGTCCGGACTGGGTCGCGATCGGCTTCGGCATCAACGTCATCGCGCCTGCTGATCTCAGTGCCGCGGCGGTGGCGCCCGAGACCTCGAGAATGGAGTTGCTGGAGGCAGTCGTCTCCGGGATTCGCGCGGCATCCGCTGGACGAGGAACGTTGTCCGGCGCGGAGCTCGCGGCCTTCGCTCAACGCGACATGGCCAGGGGACGGCGGTGCACGCAACCGGTGCAGGGCACCGTTCGTGGCATTGATGCCGAAGGGGCACTGCTGGTCGAACGAACCGGCGCCACCTCCGCCGTTCGAGACGGCTCGCTCGTTCTGGAGGATTCATGATACTTGTCTTCGACGTCGGCAATACCGAGACGACCATTGGTCTGTTTCACCGCGACCAGCTGCGCTCGCAGTGGCGGGTGATGACGGGAGTGCCCCGCACCGCCGATGAGTATGGCGTGCTGATCACGAGTCTCGTCCGAGAGAGCGACACGAATCGCATCACCGGCGTTGCGATCGGCTCCGTGGTCCCGCCAGTCACCGGCCCGCTCACCGAGGCGTGCGCCCGGTGGCTCGACGTGACGCCCCTGATCGTGGATGCGCAGGCGGGACTCCCCATCACCTTGCAGGTGGATGAGCCGATGACGGTCGGCGCCGATCGCGTCATCAACACGCTCGCGGCGAGCCGATTGTATCGTCGCGACACCGTGGTGGTGGACCTGGGCACCGCGACCACCTTCGACTGCATCACGGCGGAGGGCGTCTTCCTCGGCGGCGTCATTGCGCCGGGTGTGCAGACGTCCGCCGAGACGCTGATCCGCAGGACGAGCAAGTTGCCCGCGACGGAGCTGGTGGCTCCGCGGCGTACCATTGGCACGCGGACGGAGGAGTGCATTCGCGCCGGCGTGATCTTTGGTGCCGCCGAGTCTATCGATGGGATCGTGCGGCGCATCAAGGCCGAGTGGCCCAGCGGCAAGGTGCCGCTGGTGGTGGCCACGGGCGGCCTGGCTGAAACGCTGTCGACGCACTGTGCGTCGTTCGACCGCGTCGAGCCGCATCTCACGCTGATGGGGTTGGCGATGGCGTACGAACTGCTCACGGCGCGCCCGAAAACGACGGGAAGGGGACGGAAGCCAGCCACGAAGCGCACCTCGGCGCGGTGAGCGCACCGCGAAGTCCCGAGGACAGCCAACTCGAGTTGGCGCGCGCGCACAGCGCGGTTCGTCGAGCTGGTTACGCGTTGCTGCCGGGTGAAGCGTTCAGCTACCTGCTCCATCTGCGGCCGCTTGAATGGCCGATCATGATCGGCCACACGGCACTGGGATTTCTGTTGGCGGTGGGGTTCACACCGCTGAAAAGCTGGACGGGGTGGCCCACGCTGCTGCTGGCGCTGTTCGTCTGGGTGGTGTGTCTCAACGGTGGAACGCTGGCGATCAATAGCGCGTTCGACCGCGACGTCGGCGACGTTGGCTATCTGGACTCGCCGCCTCCGGTGCCAGGCGGGCTGGCGTGGTTCAGCGTTGGGCTCATGGCGCTCGGGTTGCTGCTCGCGTTCCGTCTTCCCAGTGGCTTTGTGGCTGCATATGCGACGTGTGTCATGCTGTCGCTCGCCTACAGCGTACCGCCGCTACGATTGAAGGCGGTGGCGGGTGCCGACTGGATCATCAACATGGTGGGCTTTGGGACGCTGACGCCGTACGCGGGGTGGGCGGCGACCGGACGGCCATTGAGTACAGCTGCATTCTGGATACTGCTGGGCTTCATTCCACTCTTCGCTTCACTTTACCCGCTCACGCAGCTGTACCAGCTCGACGAGGACAGGGAGCGGGGCGATCGGACGCTCGCGATTGCCATCGGCGTGCGGGCGAGTCTGGCGGTGGCCCTTGTGGCAGCTCTTCTGGCCTTTGCCGCCTTTGCCAGAGCAGGAATTATGGCAGCGATTCCCATGCGTGGTTCGGTGGCACTGACCGTTGCTCTCGTCGCATGGCTCGCGGTGCTTGTTCCGTGGTGGCGCTTAGAGCCGACACGGTCAATGGCGCAGCGGAAGCGCGGAATGTATCAGGCACTCACGGCGTGGGCGGTGACCGACGTCGCGATTCTGGTGGCGTTCGCCCCCTGAGTACCAGGGTCGGCGGGAGAGGACTCCGCCAACCTTCCGGAGCCGCATGTCCTGGCGCAGGAGCAGTGGATGTCGCGAAATCGCAGCTTCCCTCAGCCCGGAAGCAGTTCCTCCAGCGCAAGCTGGGTCTTCGGCGCGAGCATGTCCTCATCGAAATACCTGGTGACTATTTCGAGTGCCCCGTTCACCGACGAAACATTCAGATAGCGCAGCAGATAGCGTACGTCATCGAGATCGCGAAACTCCTCGCCCAGCCGCATGGACGCGCACTTCATCGCCAGCAGGTATTCCGGCCGGGCCGTAAAGACCCTGAGGTGGGGTAGCTCGAGGTACGGATCGAATTGCCCTCGCGGGCTGAGAAACGGCTTGACCGCGTCGTTCAGCCACGACTCCGGCACCCCCTCGTGCCTGGCAACCCGCGCCGCCGCTTCGCGGATCAGTCGGGTGGGTCGGAAGAATGCATCAAGGTCGCGTGTCGCCGGCCGGGCATTGAGAACAAGACACATGACCGCTCCGCCCACGAGGTAAATCTCGCCCTCGACGCCGTCAGCCGAGAGCTCGGCATCCAGCAGCTCGAGCAGTCGCCTGATATCGGCCCGTGTCAGCGTCGCGGAATCGGCCACCAACGCCTCGTCTCAGACACGCGCGCCGAGGGTTGCGTCGACGAAGAGGTTGCGCCGTCTGAAGGCGACGGGCGAGGCACGCAGCAGGTGCGGTCGGAGGCTCCTGAGGGGAGTGGCGAACCACGGCGTGTCGAGCGGCACGACCATCGCGGCCCACACGGGTGGCTCGATACGCCTGGTGTGAAACGCGTGCTCGACCATCGCCGCGATATAGTTCCTGAGGAAAGGCGTGAGTGCCGCCACCTCCGCGTGATCGACCGCCTCCCGCAGGTCCGCCGCCGCGGTGGCCGTGAGGAAGTCGTTGAGTTCCGCGAGGACCAAGCGGTGATCCGCGTCCCCGGCGAGCAGCGCGAGAAGCTCAGCGAACCTCAGTCGCGCAGGAGGCAGAAGGGAGGACAGGACGTAGCCCGAGAGATCCTTGCCCGCCGCCCTGGCCGCTCGGCGCAGCAGCGTTTTCTCGCGGGCCGTCACGCGGATCTGGAGGAAGTGAGACTTGGTGGTCACGGCACCACAATGGCAAGCGGCGCAGCATTTGTCAATACATCTGTCATGACAAAGTCGCGTCCCGTCGGGAGACCTTAGGCGGCGCTCGCACTGGGAACTCGTCGTGGGGTTCTCCGCCTCCAGAATGCGGCTGGCGTGCGGATTCATTTCCTCTCACTGCTTTTCCATTCCCTATGATAGCTAAACTGTTGTAGATCTTCCTGTTGTAAGAGAAACTTAAAGCAAAGGATTAGCACACCGCTTTCGATTTGACACCACAAGGCAGCATTTTTATTTTCGTTCAGTAGCTAGCACTCATCTGCGTCGAGTGCTAACTTTCGTCTTCGAACCATTGAACCACACCCACCGGAGGGGCTGCAACTCATGGCCACCAAGAACGCTTCCAGCGTGAAAGTCAGTCCGCTGGCCGATCGCGTCGTCATCAAGGCGCTCGAAGAGAGCGAACAGATGCGCGGCGGACTCTACATCCCCGATACCGCCAAGGAAAAGCCGCAGCAGGGCCAGATCGTCGCCGTTGGACCGGGCCGCTTCGAGAAGGACAAGCGCGTCCCCATGGACGTCAAGGTCGGCGACAAGGTGCTCTACGGTAAGTACAGCGGCACCGAAGTCACGCTCGACAACGAGCAGTACCTGATTCTGCGCGAGTCAGACGTCCTCGCCATCATCTAGCTCGACCAGTCTCTTCTCAAATAAGGAAATCTCCACATGGCTGCCAAGGAACTCCATTTCAACGTCGAGGCACGCGCGGCTCTCAAGCGCGGCGTCGATAAGCTCGCCGAGGCCGTAAAGGTCACGCTCGGCCCCAAGGGCCGGAATGTCGTCATCGACAAGAAGTTCGGCGCTCCGACGATCACCAAGGACGGCGTTACCGTCGCCAAGGAAATCGAGCTGTCGGATCCGCTCGAGAACATGGGCGCGCAGATGGTCAAGGAAGTCGCCACCCGCACGTCCGATAACGCGGGCGATGGCACCACCACCGCCACCATTCTTGCCCAGGCCATCTTCCGTGAAGGCCTCAAGAACGTCACTGCCGGCGTCAACCCGATGGCGCTCAAGCGCGGCATCGACAAGGCCGTCGCCGCCGTCGTCGAAGAGCTGAAGAAGGTCAGCGTCCCCACGGCCGGCAAAAAGGAAATCGCCCAGGTCGGCTCCATCTCCGCAAACAACGACAAGGAAATCGGCGATCTGATCGCTGAAGCGATGGAGAAGGTCGGCAAGGATGGCGTTATCACGGTCGAAGAGGCCAAGGGCCTCGAGACGAGCCTGGAGACGGTCGAGGGCATGCAGTTCGACCGCGGCTACCTCTCGCCGTACTTCGTCACCGATCCGGAAAAGATGGAAGCGGCGCTCGAAGACGCGTACATCCTGATCCACGACAAGAAGATTTCGTCCATGAAGGATCTGCTTCCGATCCTCGAGAAGGTCGCCCAGATGGGCAAGCCGCTGCTCATCATTGCAGAGGACATCGAGGGTGAGGCGCTGGCGACGCTCGTCGTCAACAAGCTCCGTGGCACGCTCCGTGTCTGCGCCGTCAAGGCGCCGGGCTTCGGCGATCGCCGCAAGGCGATGCTGCAGGACATCGCAGTGCTCACGAACGGGCAGGTCATCAGCGAAGAAGTCGGCTTCAAGCTCGAGAACGCCGTCGTGACCGACCTCGGCAAGGCCAAGCGGATCACGGTGGACAAGGACAACACGACGCTGATCGATGGCGCCGGCGAAGACACGAAGATCCAGGGCCGCGTCAACGAAATCCGCGTCGCGATCGACAAGTCCACGTCTGATTACGACAAGGAGAAGCTCCAGGAGCGTCTCGCGAAGATTGCCGGCGGTGTTGCGGTGATCAACGTCGGCGCCCCGACCGAGGCCGAGATGAAGGAGAAGAAGGCTCGCGTCGAGGATGCGCTGCACGCCACGCGCGCCGCGGTCGAGGAAGGCATCGTCCCCGGTGGTGGTGTCGCGCTCGTTCGCGCGGCCCGTGCGCTCAAGGGTCTCAAGTTCGATGACCACGAGGAGCAGATCGGCGTCGAGATCGTTCGTCGCGCCATCGAAGAGCCGATGCGCATGATCGTCCAGAATGCCGGCGGCGAAGGCTCGATCGTGGTCGAGAAGGTGCGTAGCTCGAAGGATGATGCCTTCGGCTATAACGCCCTCACGGACACGTACGAAAACCTCGTCCAGGCGGGCGTCATTGACCCGACCAAGGTGACCCGCACCGCGTTGCAGAACGCGGCGTCGATCGCCGGCCTTCTGCTCACGACCGAAGCACTGGTCGTCGAGAAGAAGGAAGAGAAGTCGTCGATGCCGTCCGGTGGTCAGGGCGGTGGTGGCATGGGCGGGATGTACTAGACTCGACTGCGGGCTGCGGACTGCGGATCACCCGCACCCGCAGCGCGGAGCACGGAAAGGGCTCGGCCAGAAATGGCCGGGCCTTTTTTATGCCCTTCGCTCTCGAATGCGATGCCTTCGGTGAGCCGGAATCGTGCTGCATTGCGCGTTACCAGAAGAATGCGCTGGCTCCTGTTGCTATTGAGGTCACCTTGTACCGAGAGACATGATCATGAAAATCATGCGCCGTCCGTTGTTCTCGATCACGCTGATGCTCGCGTTGGCGGCCGCCGCCGGCCCGGCCGCGACGCTCACTGCGCAGGATGCCTCGGCCGCGCTTCCGCCAGTTGGCGCGCGCATCCGGGTGTGGACGCCCAATACGATGCCACTGCGCACCGACACCATCGCGCGGAGTGGAAGATTCCACGATGTCGACGCCGGAGACATCCTGCTCAGGCGCTTCGGGACGGTGGCGCCACTTCGCATTCCGGCATCGCAGATTGTGCGCGTCGAACGATACGTGAGCGGCACGACACGCGGGCAATCGGCATTCACGGGCGCGCTCTTAGGCTCAGCGCTGCCCCTCATGCTGGGGCGGCTCACCGCGAGGGGCGACTCGGACGGCGCCGCACTGACCGGCGCCGCGATCATCGTCTACGGCACGCCGGCCGGTGCGGTCGTCGGCGGCGTGATTGGGTACGCACTCGCGCGCGGGGAGCGATGGGCGCCCGTGCCCTGGCCTCCCTCTGGTACTCGCTAGTCCGGCCAGACGAGGCCGAGGTGATCCATCAATCGAAGTTCCAGTAATCGAAGTTCCAGTGACACCAATGTTACCAACGCTGGTGTAGACTGTGGGAATGACCAATTCGGTTCGCATCGTCGCTCTTCTTGTCGGCTCAGCCCTCGGAACCCTTCCCGACATCCGTGCGCATGCGGTTGAGTCCCGCGCGATACAGCCCGTTGAGGCGCACGGTCTCCAGACAGAGGCGCCTGACACCACGTCACGCCCCCTGCTCATAGCACCAGCCCACCCCGTGAACGGCTCCCTGATCCGTATCACCGTTGCCCAGAAGTGGGGCTGCAGTGCGCCCAGCGAATTCACGGGCACCCTCGCTGGTCAGCCGCTGCACTTCGAGCGCGATGAGAACGGACGCTGTGTTGCTCTCGCCGCGATCCCGATCGACTCGGTCCATTCGGTCACCGCCCGCGTGATGCGAGCGAATCTCACCGGCGGTGTGGACACACTGGCGACCAGAATCGTCGTGACGGCTGCCAGGTACCCAACTGAGCGGCTACGCGTTGCTCCACAGTTTGGCAGCACGCCCGATTCAGCTCTCGAAGCGCGAACCGCCCGCGAGGCCGCGCAGGCACTGGCGGTTGCACGGCAAGCGCACGAGACACCGAAGCTCTGGCGCGGTGCGTTTCGTGCGCCGCGGCCGGGGCGAGTAACCAGCGGTTTCGGTCGCGCGCGTCAGTTCAACGGGGAGCTACAGAGCCGGCACATGGGCACCGACTTCGCCGGCGCCGAAGGCGCTCCGGTGCGCGCGAGCAATCGCGGCGTCGTCGCACTGATCGCCGAGTTCTATTACGGCGGACAGGTCGTGTATCTGGATCATGGAGCCGGGTTGGTCACTGGCCACATGCATCTGAGCACGGTGAGTGTCGCAACCGGTGATACCGTGGAGCGCGGCGATATCATCGGACGCGTCGGCTCGACTGGGCGAGTGACGGGGCCACACCTGCACTGGGTTGTGCGGTACGGGGAGGTTTCCGTCAACCCGCTTTCACTGCTGAACCTGACGAAGGC
>Ga0136612_10000767_pt1 | contig 12501 bp, 10 predicted proteins | sample AntDryUQ224A2306_2_FD_106644 | JGI IMG/M metagenome (GOLD analysis project Ga0136612, IMG submission 106644) | Polar desert sand microbial communities from Dry Valleys, Antarctica - metaG UQ224A (23.06) | ecosystem: Environmental > Terrestrial > Soil > Desert | place: Antarctica: Dry Valley...
GACACCAGGCCACGCCAGCCCAGACCGACGACCACCTCGGAGAGGGAGGCCAGTAGCTCTGCCGATGTGGGAAGCCCGTCGATCGCCAGTCCGACCGGCTCCTGCGGGCTGGTCCAGCACAGTTTGGCGCCCTCGGCGCGGGTATGACGGACCACCAGTCCGTCTATTCGGAAGCCGTCAGCTACCCCGACCACCCAACCTGGTGAGGCTGCCGGGACTGCCATGTCAGTTCCCCACCCGGCGTCCAGGACGGCTTGCAGGACTTCTGGCTCGGCGCCGAGCCACAGCAGACCGGCATCCACGCACGCATCAGCCAGACTCGGCGACCCGGCTAGTACGGCGTGCACCGGCAGGACGGCGCGCGCGCCACTGACCTGAGCTGCCTCTATGAGGGCAGCAGCGTCGAGGTAGGAGGACTCCGGCGGTGGCGCCCCGAGCAGAACCGACTCGTCCGCCAATCGGACATGCAGGGAATCCGCGTCAGCTTCGGAATAGACCGCGACCACCTTGGAGCCGGCCTGCTGGCACGACCTGGTCGCCCGGACAGCCATCGGGCCGCGGCCAGCGACCAGGACGACCTCGGGCATCAAGCCCTCATGCTGAGATGCTCACCGGCTGTCGGCTTCCACCACAACCGACCGCAGGTGCAGCAGAACCCGTTCTTTGAGCCCATCAGGGGCTTGATCGCCGCCGCACTTGCGCGCTACGAGCTCCTTGATCTGCTGCTCGATCCCGAACTGCTGCAGGCAGGGCCCGCACTCGTCCAGATGCTCGGCGATCAGATGCCGGCGCGGCTCGTCGCACTCGGCGTCGAGGAAGATGAAGACCTCGTTGAGCACCTCCGAGCACGGCATGTCGTGATGGTTCCCGCAGCTCATGCTTGCTCGCCTCCAGTGCCGGACCGAACCATGCCCCGATCGGCAGCATAGGAGGCGAGCATCTTCTGCAAGCCCCTACGACCGCGATGCAACCGCGACATCACGGTGCCGATCGGCGTGCCCATGATCTCGGCAATCTCCTTGTAGGAGAAGCCTTCTACGTCCGCGAGGTAGACCGCCAGGCGAAAATCTTCGGGCAGCGCCTGCAGCGCCTCCTTCACATCGCTGTCCGGAAGCCGGTCCATGGCCTCCATCTCGGCAGATCGCAGACCCGTAGAGGTGTGCTGCTCGGCTGCGTAGAGCTGCCAGTCCTCCACCTGCTCGACGGAGTTCTGCTGCGGCTGACGCTGCTTCTTGCGGTAGGTGTTGATGTATGCGTTGGTCAGGATCCGGTATAGCCAGGCCTTGAGATTGGTGCCCTCCGAGAACTGGTGGAAGGCGCCGAAGGCCTTGGCGAAGGTCTCCTGCACGAGGTCCTCGGCATCAGCCGGATTGCGAGTCATCCGGAGCGCGGCCGGATAGAGCTGGTCGAGGAAGGGCAGCGCATCCCGTTCGAAGCGGGCGTTGCGTTCTGCACGGGTTTCCTCGGTCACCGACGATCCTCTCTTGGACGCACCAAAGGGCAGAGAACCCCGGCGCGATGAGGATACGCGGCCGCGACCGGGCGGACGGGTGGAGGGCTTGGAGGAGCGCATCGGCTTGGCGATGCTAAGACCGTTCACGCAGGTGGTAACACCGCGGCCCCGGCGCTGATTCCGGCAGTTACCTGGCTGCTGAGTCCTGCCCCATCTGAGACTCGACGATCGTCACCGCTACCTGGGCGAGCAGGCGGTCGTCGGCGTCGGTGAGATCCAGCCCGGTGATCGCCTCGATCCGCTGAGCACGGTAGGCGACGGTGTTGGCATGAACCCGAAGAACTCGAGCGCTCTGCATGGGGCTGCTCTGGTTACGCAGGTAGACCGACAGCGTCGTGACCAGCTCACCTCCGTGTGCCGCGTCATAGCTGATAAGGCGCCCGAGGACCTCCTGGGCGAACCCCCACAGCTGCCCCATGTCGCCGATCCGCAGCAGCAGCCGGTAGATGCCCAGACGCTGATAGTCGATCAGCTGCCCGTTCCGACCCAGCCGCTGGCCCAGGTCGAGGGCCTGCTCGGCCTGCGCATAGCCGACCGGCGCCAGCTCCGGTCGCATTAACGGCTCGCTAAGGCCACAGGTCAGCGTGCCGCCGGCCGAAAGCCCGGGCCAGATCTCCGGCCAGGTGGTCTCGGACGGGGCGTCACCCACCGCAGGGGGCTCCGGGACGATAGCTACCACAATGCCCAGGTCCCGTACGGTCGCCCTCGCCCCGGGCAGCGTCACGGCAAGAGCGGTCAGGATGTGCGTCGCGTCGTGGTCATCGGTAACGACCGGCCCCGGACTCTGGTCCCGGATCACACCGATCCGAAACGGCACCGAGTCGTCCAGACCGAGAGACCTGGCCTTGTCCCGGGCATCCTCGGCATCCAGGAAGTGCCCCGATACCAGTGCCTCGACCACGGTCCGCAGATAGCGCAGGCCCAGCTCGGTACTGGTTCGTTCGTGGGCCAACGTCAGTGCAAACAAGGTCGCGGCATACGTGGCAGTCAGCAGGTCCACGTCGTCAGGATGGGGATCGTCTGGCTCTTCGAGGACGAGAAGATAGCCGAGGGTTTCTTCACCGATGACGATTGGCGTCACCAAGCAACCCTGGGCCAATGAGGATCCTGGCACGGACGGGACCCGCAGCGGCCGTCGCTGGGTCTCGAGCGCGTGCAGCAACCGCTCGACGCTGGGATCCGAGCGGTCCCAGTACGGGCTTGGCGGCGCGTCATCGGTGCCGCCGGAGGCCCTCGTGCCGAACGCCGGGTCCAGCAACACGATCCGCTTACCGACCAACTCGGCGAAGACCCGGGTCAGCTCGGCAGGATCCACAACCTTGAGTGCGGTGTCGGCGAGCTGGTCACAGACGGCGATCGTCCGCCGATACACCGAGTTCTGTCGCGACAGGCCGCTGAGCACATCCGCGGGGGGCGCCGCCGGCTCGGTCCCACCGTCTCGTGCGGGGGCCGGCATGGTCGGCATCGCGCGCGGCCGGCCGGCCGGCGGGGTACGCGACCGTGCTCGGGTCACAACCGGTCCCCCAGCTCGACCAGACGGCCCAGCAGATCGACTGCCGGGTCTTGTGACTCCCGCGGAACATGGACCAACACGCCGCAGATCAGGCCACGCAGTTTCTCGATCATCTCCAGAGATGACTGGATGACTTCCGCGGGTGTCACCCCGAGTCGGCCACCTGCCACGGATGCGGTGGTGACCACCGACATCTCAGGCAACTCGTGGCGCAGCCGTTCCACTGCCCGGAGGCTCTCGAAGGGCGCGATCGAGGCGATCACCGGTGTCTCGACACCGCGCGATTGCAGTGCAGCCAGGAGCAGCCTCGCCTCCTCTGCGTCGAAGATGGCATCGGTGATCAAGAAATCGGCCCCTGCCTGGGCCTTGGCTTCGGCGCGGTCGACCTCGCGGTGCATGTCCGCGGCTGCGGTGCTGATCGAGGCGCCGATCACGAAGCCCGTGCGCTCGCGGGTAGCCACTCCTCGATAATCCGAGCCCTCGTTGAGGCCGCGCAACGCGGCGATTAGCCGGACGGAGTCGACATCCCACGGCTGTGCTGCGTCGGGATAGTCGCCCGCAACCCGCGGAAAGCCGGTGCGGCAGAACACCATTCGAAGTCCGAGTGCGTGGGCACCGAGCAGGTCCGCCTGCAGCGCCGGCAGGGTTCGATCTGCTGTTTCGGCTGGGAGGAGCACCTGCGCCCTGACCCGTTCGGAAAGGACGACGGCAGCAGCGACCGGTCCGACCCGGGTCGCTGGAGGGGCAGGCTCGGTGATCGCCAGAACGGAGGCTCCCGCTGCCGTCAAGACGCGCGCCTGATCGACGAACCGGTCCACGTCCAGGCCCTGGGGCGCGCCGAGTCCCGCGATGATCACGAATCCTGCCTCCGCCGGCCACTGCGACCTTCGGTCTGCCGGCTCGGCCCGAGAGGCCGTGGCGATGGACTGCGCTCGTTTCGACCCGGATGACGGTGGCCGGTAGGTGGGCGCGAGACCCGAGACCGTCTTGGCGATCGCTCGCGTGTGCGCGGGTGTCGTGCCACAACAGCCGCCCACGATCGACGCGCCGTTTCCGATGAACTCGGCTGCCGCCGTCGCGAAGTACGCCGTGTTGTGCACGTAGCGCACCTGACGTCCCAGGCGCTGCGGCGTACCGGCATTCGGCTGCACCGAGATTGGCAGCCGCGACCTCGCGGCCAGTTCGGCGATCACGTCCTGTAGCGCCGCCGGTCCGACCGTGCAGTTGGCACCGATCGCCGCCAGATCCAGCCGGTCCAGGACGTCGACCACAGCCGCCGGGTCCTCTCCTCGAAGGGTCCGACCGTCGTCGCCGAAGGTCATCTGCGCGATGATCGGAAGGTCACTCTCCTCCAGGGCGACCTCCACGGCCTGCACCATCGAATCCAGGTCACCGAAGGTTTCCAGCATCAGTAGATCGACCCAGTCGACCAGGGCGGCCATCTGCTCACGCAGAACCTCGGCACGCATCTGGCCGGGCACCCGGCTGATCGCTGTCGGGCTGTTGGCCGGTCCCACCGAGCCCGCGACCAGGACCGTACGGTCGCCGTCCCGGGTCGCCGCGCGAGCCAATCGTGCCCCGGCGATGTTCAGCTCGACGACCCTGTCCTCGAGACCGACCCGGGACAGCCGCAGGCGGTTGGCGTCGAAGGTGTTCGTCTGGATGATGTCGGCGCCCGCCGAGACGTAGGCGGCGTGCAGGTCGCTGACCAGCCGTGGCTTGGTGACGTTCAGCTCGCACAGCGAACGATCCAGCGGGACCCCGGTGGAGTGCAGCATCGTGCCCATGGCGCCGTCGCAGACCACGATCTGCTCGGCCAATCGAGCACGCAAGGCCGTACGGGGATCGGAGGAGACCATCTCCACCCCCAGCACTGCCGACTTTCCAGGACGCCGCGAGCCTACGGTTCTGCGCCGTCGTCCTGGTTCGGAGACTGCGTCCGTAAGGCTTGCCGAGCCGTTGCCCCCCGGTTTCGGTGAGGCTACGCTCCGATTTCCGCCTTGAGACAGACCGGTCTTTATAAGGAGTCCACGAGATGACCGACTACGACCCGCGAACCGCCACCGGAATCCCGACGGAGCCCGTCGGTTCGCTTCCGCGCCCGAGCAAGCTCCAAGAGGCCTACGCCGGGTACGACGCGGGCAGCGCCAGCAAGGAGGAACTCGAGGCGCTCCAGGAAGAAGCCGTGCAGGACAGTCTCGACCGCGGGGCTGCGACCGGCGCTCCGATCATTTCCGACGGTGAACAACGCTGGTCCAGCTTCGCCACCTACCCGATCACCGACACTCTGGCCGGGACCGGCCTGGTCGACACCCTGTCCGGGGAGGGCGGCCAGTTCTTCGCGATCTTCGCCGACGGACACGGTCGCCAACTGCCCCGCCTGACCCATGGGCCGTTCAAGTACAAGCACTACGCGGTCGAGACGCTGCAGAAGTCGCTCGGGATGACCAGCACCCCGCTCAAACAGGCCGTCATCGCGCCCTCCATGCTCGCCCTGCTCTATCCGCTCAAGGACGAGATCTCGGACTACTCGCGCGAGCAGTTCGAGTCCGATGTCTGCGACGAGACCGAGAAGGACATCCGGCAGGCCTTCGAGGCCGGCGCCGCTCGGGTGTCGATCGACTTCACCGAAGGCCGGCTGGCCACGCGGGCAGACCCCCGCAACCCGTGGACCGGCGCCGGGCTGCTCCCGCACTTCATCGAGTTGAACAACAACGTCCTGGGCCGCTTCTCCGCTGAAGAGCGGGCCAGGATCGGGATCCACACCTGCCCCGGCGGTGACCGCGACTCCGTACACAGCGCCGATGTCCCGTACAACGACCTGCTGCCCAGCATGTTCAAGATCAATGCCGGATACTTTCTCATCCAACTGGCCAGCGAGCGAGACAAGCCAACGGTGCACAAGACTATCGGTGAGAACCTCCGCGGAGACGCCGATGGAGTGACCCAAATGGCCTACATCGGTGTGATCAACCCCGGAAACCCTCGGGTCGAGTCGGCCGAGGAGGTGTGCGACCACCTGGTCGCGGCGTCCAACTTCATCGACAAGCAGCAATTGGGGTCGACCGACGACTGCGGATTTTCGCCGTTCAGCATCGACGAGAAGCCCAACCACGGGTCACCGGACTACGCCCGCGACGTGGCGTTCCAGAAGATCACGAACCGGGTCAAGGGGACTCAGATGGCCGCCGAGCAGTTGGGGGTCTCCTAGGTCGGGCGGCCGGCCCGGGCGGGGGTTAGGCCGCCTGGGTCTCGATACCGTGATGGCGCAGGAGTAGCGCCCCCATCTCCTTGGCCCGCATCGCCGCCTCGGTGTCTCCTTCGAGGGCAGAGATGATCGAGCCCTTCATCAGGATGTGCCACTGACGGGCGAAGCAGTCGGTGTCGGCGATCCCGGCGTCCGCGGCGAGACCCCGTAGGAATGCCCGGATGTTCTCAAGGTTCGCGACCGTGGCCACTCGTACGGGGTTGGCCGGGTCCGTGTGCTCGAGCAGGACCTGGATGAACGTGCAGCCCTCGAACTGATCGGTGTGGAACCACTCACCGAAGACGTCGAAGATCGCCAGCAACCGGGCTGCCGGGTCGCTCTCGCGTCGGAGCACCTCCGCGCCCAGCCACTCGTGGGTCCACAGCTGTTCGCGGCGTTCCAGGAATGCCAGGACGAGATCTTCCTTCGAGGGGAAGTGCCGGTAGAGGGTCATCTTGGCTACCGAGGCCTTGGCCACCACCGCATCGACACCTACGGTGCGGGTGCCGCCACGGCTGAACAATTCGTAGGCAGCAAGCATCGTCCGCTCGCGTCCGCCCCCGGCCATCCGCGGATGGTCCGTACGTTGACGGTGATTCGCTGTCATGTCGTCACCAACTAATTCAGTCCCTTGGACATCGCCGTTTCATCGCGGCTAGGCACACCCCGACCACACGAGTGTCGCAGACACCCTTGTTATGACCCGAGAACAGCCGCGCAAACCGCTAGCCACCCGTTGTCGTGCGCGCGGAGCGGTGTGCTGCGTTGGCTGCCTCCCAGTGCACGGGCATCGGCGGCAAGTTTCGCCGTGGACATCACGAGAGTGAAGACCCCCCGCGCACTGTTCGAGTTGAGGCTGACCAGCGCTCAGGCGCACGCTCGATTGCAGGAAAGCCACGCGGACTCAGTGTGCCCTGGACCCAGGCCTGGCCGAGCACTTGACGGTGTACGTCTTCGATCTGATCGGCTACGGCGATTCTGAGCCCAACGCCGGTCAGGAGGTGTCCGTCAGGGTGCACGGCCGGGTACTCGGCGAACTCCTACAGCGTTGGTCAACTGACGCAACCCGCCCTGGTCGGGGCACGAGATCGGCGGCGCAGCCGTGCTGCGGGCATAGCTGAGTGGAGCCATCCGGGCTAGCGAAGTCCGGCCTTGCTGCGCAGCACATCGGCGATGTCGGTGTTCTCCCAGCTGAAGTCCGCATCGTCGCGGCCGAAGTGTCCGTAGGCCGACGTGGCGCGGTAGATCGGCCGATGCAGTTTCAGGTACTCACGGAAGGCCGCCGGGCGCAGGTCAAAGTGCTCGTCGACCAGCGCCCGGATCACGCCTTTCGAGACCTTCTCCGTCCTGAATGTCTCCACCAGAAGAGACAACGGCCGAGCCACTCCGATGGCATAGGCGACCTGGACCTCAGCCCGATCTGCCAGCCCGGCGGCCACGATGTTCTTGGCGACATAACGGGCGGCGTAGGCAGCTGATCGGTCGACCTTGGACGGGTCCTTGCCGGAGAAGGCGCCGCCGCCGTGCCGGGCGAAACCACCGTAGGTGTCGACGATGATCTTGCGCCCGGTCAGCCCGGCATCCCCCACCGGACCACCGATGACGAAGCGCCCCGTCGGATTGACGTAGAAGTTCGCACGCAGACTCTCCGCGTCGTACAACTCGACCGGAATCACCTTGGTGACGACCTCGTCCCACAGCTCGTCGTCCAGGTTGCCCTCGGTGTCCTCGTCGTGCTGGGTCGAGATCAGGACCTTCTCGACCGAGACCGGCACACCATCGACGTATCGCACGGTCACCTGCGTCTTGCCGTCCGGGCGCAGATGCGGAAGAACCCCGCTCTTGCGAACGTGGGCGAGTTGGCGAGCGAGCCGGTGCGCTAGCGCAATTGGCATGGGCATCAGTTCGGGGGTCTCGTTCGTCGCGTAGCCGAACATCATCCCCTGATCACCGGCGCCGACCGAGTCCAGCATGTCGGTGCTGGCCTGCGCCCGGGTCTCCTGCGCGGTGTCGACGCCCTGGGCGATGTCCGGCGACTGCCGGTCGACGGCGACCAGCACAGCGACGTGGTCGGGGTCGAAGCCGCATGCGGCCGTGTATCCGATCCGGCGGATCGTGTCGCGGACGATGTCGGTGTACGGGATCAGTCCGGGCGTGGTGATCTCACCTGCAATCACGACCATGCCGGTCGTCACCATTGTCTCGCATGCCACCCGCGAGTACGGATCCAGTTCCAGCGCCGCGTCCAGGATGGCGTCGGAGATGGCATCGGCCATCTTGTCGGGATGACCCTCGGTCACCGATTCCGACGTGAACATGAATTCGTTGTCCTCGTGGGCCATGCCTAGCTCTCCTCTGTCCAAGTTGTGTTCTGCCCCACCGGTGATCCGGTGAGTTCTCGTCGTAAGGCGGCTGCTCCGGCGACCATCGCCCTGAGCTTGGCCCGGGCCACCGCGGCAGGGAGATGCCGCAGCCCGCAGTCGGGGTTGATGATGAGTCGGTCGGCCGGCACGACGTCCAGGGCCTTGCGGATGCGCCCGGCCACCAGGTCAGTGGACTCGACGTCCTCGCTCTTCACATCGACCACGCCCAACCCCAGACGACGCTCCCAGGAGTAGCGGCTGAACAAGGACAGGTCGCCGTACCCCTTGCGGGCGAATTCCAGGACCAGCGTGCCGACCTCGGCGTCCAGGACCGCTGGGAAGAGGAAGTCGTAGTGGCCTTCCCAGGAGGGGCGCGCGTACCGGTTGCCGTAACAGACATGCAGCGCCCAGTCGGCATCGACGCCCTTGGTCACGATGTTGATCGCATCGATGGCGAGTCCCACCTCGTCGGGGTAACCGGCCAGGAATGGCTCGTCGATCTGTAGCCGGGTAGCGCCGGCCGAGACCAACTCGCGCGCCTCGACATTCAGCGCGTACGCGAGTGAGCGGACCAGGTCGCCATGGTCGTTGTAGGCCGAGCTTCGGATCCGGCGGGACAGCGAGAACGGTCCGGTGAAGGAGAACTTGATCGGTCGGTCGGTCTGGCTGCGCGTGAAGACGAAGTCCTCGACGAGTCCCAGTGCCGAGGACTCCTCACGGGTCGAGGAGAGTGGCTCGGGCACCTCCGCCTCGAAGTAGTCGTAGTAGTAGGACTTGGCGGGGTTGAGGATGGACACCCCCGGAATCCGAGCAAGCAGATAGTCGATGTCGTTGTCGCGCCGGAGCTCTCCGTCTGAGACGACATCTATCCCGGCCTGTTCCTGGTCCTTGATCGCCGCCTTGATCGCGACGTCGTGGATCTCGTTGAGATGCGCGGGACTGATCCGATGCAGGTAGAAGTCGGTCTTGAGACGCTCCAACCACTCCGGCACCGAGTAGGAACCGACCACGGAGGTGGGCAGAAGCGGTAAGTCGCTCTGCAGCGATCGCCCGGTCATCTCAGACATGTCAGTCCCGGACCTGTGCGGTGAGGGTGACGATGTTCGTTCCGGTCCGGTGCGCAAACGGTGCATAGCTGACGTCAAAACCCTTACGACGCCCTATGTGTCGCAGCAGCGGACCATTCACCCAGTTGACGATCGATCCGTCGTACTTGCCTGGACCGAGGAAGCCGGTCCGGTACTGATGCGGATCGGTGACGAAGATGTCGTGGCACTGAAGCCGACCGTAGGGGTGCAGTAGCGGGAGGGTGTCGACGAAGCTGGCGATCGCCCCATTGCTGACCTGCATCCGCACGTCGCCATGGCGTTCCAGCAAGGGACGGAGCATCTCGCCGTTGACGCCTGGCGCGATTTGGTAGAGATCCAGACCGGTCATGGGGGCATAGCGCTCCTCGATCTTGACCGCGTCCCAGACCGCAATCCAGAAAGCCGCCGCGCGCGCGACATCAGGGAACTGGCCCGACAGCGCATCGACGAGAAGCTCAGGACCGAGTGACAACAGCTTGTCAATAGCGCTGACCAGCGAGTCCGGCTCGATCCCGAAATCCGCTGCGAGGGTGGCTGCGACGTCCTTGGGGAGGTACGCCCGTACCTCGGCACGGTAGGTATGTCCGCCGATCTGGGCGACGTCCTCGGTGGGCAGATTGTCGTAGACGTTGGAGATGTAGACGAGAAACACCTTGTATCGCAGGAAGCCCAGCGCGGTCATCGGGGTCGTGGCATCCAGCGGGAACGAACTCACGTGCGAGGCATGGTCGGCCACGTTCTCCCTGGCAAGTGCGAGGACATGTTCGGAGTAGTCGCACATCATGTAATGCAGCCGGCGGTAGTACTCGGTGCCGCGTTCGGCGTCCAGCTTGGCGAACTCGTCGAGCCAGGTCTTGGCCTGGTTGCCGTTGCCGACTCCGAGTTCGATGACGTACAGCTCGTCCGGCAATGAGTTGTGCGCGGCCAGGTCATCCCAGACCGTGAACATCTCCTTGATCAGTTCGTGGACGCCGGCGATGTTTCGGGCATCGCTCTCCCCGCCGGGCAGCGCCTGTTCGTACAACCGCCCGGTCGCCTTCTCCCAGACCCCCAGGAACCGCCAGTACAGCGAGTTGAACTCCCAGATCCGACTTGTGGTGCCCGTCGACCAGTCCTCCAGGTAGACCCGGCCCAGGCCGTTCGGGTCGGTTCGAACCGCCAGCACGCTGCGGACCTTGTCGGCCAGTTGCGCGTCGTCGCAGCGACGCAAGTCGACCGCGATCTCCAGCTTGTTCTCCTCGGCTCCTCCCTCTCGACCGTTGTTGGTGGGAGGCGACAGGATCGGACGCACATCGATGACGTCCCTGAAATTGTTCTTGTATTGCACCCAGTCGCAGACCAGACGCACCCGGGACAGATCCAGGGAGTCCTCGCACAGGACATCCACGATCGGCGCCAGGGACGCTGTCAGGTCAAGCGCCTTCGCTCCACGCAACTTCTTGGTGGGGCGGACCTCAACCAGCATGGTGTTCCTCTCCGATTCGTGCCCGTTCGCCGTCGCCGGCCGCTCGAGCCGTAAGTGGCGGGATCCCGGCGCGCTCGAGCAGCTCCGGAACCACCTGCTCCTGGCCGAAGGCCATGATGTGCACGCCGGCTACGCCGCGCGTCTCCCGCAGTCGCTGAATCGTTTCGACACACAGCGCCATCCCTTGGGCGGCAACCTGATCGGATGGAACGCTGCGCATTCGCCGGATGACTTCGTCTGGAATATGTATCCCCGGGACCTTCGTCTGCATGAACTCCATCGCACGTACGGTCCGAATCGGCCCCACGCCAGCGATGACTCCGCAGCGTTGCTCCAGGCCCAGGTCGATGACCTCGCCCATCCACCGCGTGAAAACGTCCAGGTCGAAGACGAACTGGGTCTGGACGAATTCCGCTCCTGCTGCGACCTTCTTGCCCAGCCGGGCTGCCCGGTAGCGCAGCGGCGGAGCGAACGGGTTCTCGACCGCCCCGATCAACCATTGCGGGGCCGGCTTCACCGGCTTGCCCGAGAGCAGCCGTCCCTGATCACGCATCAGCCTCGCGACCCAGACCAGTTGGACGCTGTCCAGGTCGAAGACGGGCATCGCGTCCGGGTGGTCGCCGAAGGAGGGGTGATCACCGGACAGGATCAGGATGTTCGGGATGCCGACCGCGCCGGCCGAGATCAGATCCGACTGAAGGGCGATCCGGTTCCGGTCGCGGGTGGTCAGCTGCATGACCGGCTCGACCCCGCTGCGTAACGCCAGGATGCTGCCTGCCCAGCTGGCCAGTCGAGTGTGTGATCCCTGGTTGTCGGTGATGTTGGCTGCATCCACCCAGTCGCGGAGCAACTCGGCCTTGTCGGTGATCGCTGCCGGGTCAGCGCCGCGCGGCGGGCCGATCTCGGCGGTGACCACGAAGCGGCCAGAGTTCAGCGCGGTTCGTAGCTGGCCGGCGCCCGGCGGGGTCAACCCTTACCCCTGCCATGTCGTGGGCCGGGCTCCGCCGGACCCCTCATCTCTGCGGTCCTCCGGCGAGCGTGCGGACGTCGGTCAGGACGAGATGGGTCCGGGTCAACCCGTCGTCAGGGGTCCATAGGTCGGCGTCTCGGCCCTGCCAATAGTTGACCCAAGAACTCTTGCCCCGCTCCCGGTGATCGACCGGTCGCTGCAGGAGGCGGAGGTCCTCGACTCGGCCCTCCCGGTCGGCTCGCTCGTATGCGGTCACCCATACGCACTGTTCACTCGGATAGACCTCGCAGGCACCCGTGGCCGACACACCCCCGCAGGGTCCGTTGCGCAGCTGCTTGGGAC
>Ga0136612_10000768_pt1 | contig 12499 bp, 8 predicted proteins | sample AntDryUQ224A2306_2_FD_106644 | JGI IMG/M metagenome (GOLD analysis project Ga0136612, IMG submission 106644) | Polar desert sand microbial communities from Dry Valleys, Antarctica - metaG UQ224A (23.06) | ecosystem: Environmental > Terrestrial > Soil > Desert | place: Antarctica: Dry Valley...
GAGGACCCTGATCTGTCATGAAGCGCATCCATCTCATCGGCATTTGCGGAACGGCGATGGCGACGCTCGCGGCGCTCCTGAAGAGCCGCGGATACGACGTCCGGGGTTCGGATCAGAACGTGTATCCGCCGATGAGCGACTTCCTGCTCCAACAGGGCATCACCACCCACCAGGGCTATCTCGCGGAGCATATCTCCGCGGAGATTGACCTCGTCGTCGTCGGCAACGCCATTTCACGCGGCAATGCCGAGCTCGAAGAGGTGCTCGATCGCAAGATCCGCTACTGTTCGCTGCCCGAAGCGGTGCGCGATCATTTCCTCTGGGCGGCCCGCTCCATCGTGATTACCGGCACGCATGGAAAAACGACGACCACCTCGCTTGCCGGCTGGCTCCTGGCACACGGGGGTGCGGACCCAAGCGTCTTCATCGGGGGCATCGCGGAAAATTTCGAGAGCAGTTACCGGATCGGGGGAGGGCGTGACTTCGTCATCGAGGGTGACGAGTACGACAGCGCCTTCTTCGACAAGACCGCGAAGTTCCTCAAGTACCTTCCCGACATCGCCGTCGTGAACAACATCGAGTTCGACCACGCCGACATCTATCCGGATCTCGATGCCATCCGGCTGGCCTTCCGGCGTTTCGTGAATCTCGTTCCCAGGCGCGGCCTCCTGCTGCTCGGAGCAGACAACGCCGACGCTCTGGCGCTGCAGCCGCATGCACGGTGCCGGGTCGAGACCTTCGGGTTGTCGGACGGATGTGACTGGCAGGCGCACGATCTCCGGGTCTCCGAGACGACGACGGCGTTCGGGGTCAGGCGGAACAGGTCATCCATCGGTAATTTCGAGCTGCCGCTGCTCGGCGCGTATAACGTGCGCAACGCACTCGCCGCAATCGCCGTTGGCGCGGCCGCTGGTCTGCATACGGAGACGATGGTCGAAGGGCTGCGGAAGTTCCGCGGCGTCCGCCGGCGCCTCCAGCACCGCGGGACGGCATCCGGGGTGGCCGTGTATGACGATTTTGCGCACCACCCGACGGCGATCGGCGAGACTCTCGAGGGGATTCGATCGGCGTTTCCCGACCGGCACATCTGGGCGATTTTCGAGCCGCGCTCCGCGACGTCCTGCCGGCGCATCTTCCAGGCGGATTTCGCACGGGCACTGGCGAAGGCTGATCGCGTGATTCTCCCCGCCGTCTTCCGATCGAGCCTTCCGGAAGGGGAGCGCCTGTCTGCAGAGCGCCTGATCGAGGATCTGCGCGGTGCCGGCGTGGACGCCCGCTACATTCCTGACACCGCGGACATCGTTCGCACGGTGGCGAAGGACGCACGGGGCGGCGATCTTGTGATCGTCATGTCCAACGGCGGCTTCGACGACATCCACCGAAAGCTCCTGGCGGCCCTGGAGGCGCGGCCGCCGCGCTAGGATGCCCCCGCTTCGCATCGTGGCGGCCGGCGATGCCGCAATTCTGGTCGAATGGCCCGCCCGGATCGATCCCGGGACGAACGCCCGCGTTGTCGCCCTGGCGCACGGTATCTCGCAGGCCTGCGGGTCGATGCTGCGCGACGTCGTCGTTGGATATTGCTCGATCACGCTGTACTACGATCCGCTGGTGGTCGACATCCCCTGGGTAGAGGCGCAGCTTCAGACGCTGGAGGAGACGCTGCCGGCGAGCGTCCCGGCCGAAGGCCGGCTCGTCGAGGTGCCTGTCTGCTACGGTGGAGAATACGGACCTGATTTGGGAGAAGTGGCCGCGTCGGTGCGGCTCTCCGAAGCCGAGGTCGCAGCCATCCATGCAGGGCTGACGTACCGCGTCTACATGATGGGGTTCGTTCCCGGCTTTGCCTACATGGCGGTCGTCGATCCACGCCTCTCCCTGCCGCGGCGACCCACGCCCCGGGAGCGCGTGCCTGCCGGGAGCGTCGCCATCGCCGGGGGACAGACCGCGGTCTACCCGGTCGAAACTCCGGGAGGGTGGCATCTCATCGGGCGCACCCCGATGAAAATGTACGATCCCGCCGATCCCGAATCTTTCCTCCTGCAACCCGGTGATCACGTCAGGTTTCGTGCCGTGGAACCGGCAGCCCTGGCGGTGGATCGGTGATGCGCTCGCTGCATGTCGTGAAACCGGGGATGCTGACGACCGTTCAGGATCTGGGACGATGGGGGCGGCAGAGGAGCGGAGTTCCGGTCGCTGGCGCGATGGACCTGTACTCTCATCGCCTCGCCAACAGGCTGGCTGGTAATCACGATGGCGCGGCGGCGCTCGAATTGACCATGACGGGTCCGGAGCTCCAGGCGCGTGGCCACATCGTGTGTGCCGTCGCGGGAGCGCGGTTCAGGGTTGAAGTGGACGGGGTTGATGTCGATACCCGGGCGTGCTTCGAAGTGCGCCACGACCAGACCATCCGCTTCGGCGAGCGCCACCAGGGCGCACGCGCGACGCTGGCGGTTCGTGGCGGCATCGATGTTCCCCCGACTCTCGGCAGCCGCTCGACGAGCGTGGTCATCCGCATGGGGCCGTTTGGCGGCCGCGCACTCCTGAAGGGGGACGAACTGCCGGTGGGTGCGGCGGTCGGCGTGAGCCGTCGGCCCGGCGCGCCGTTGCAGCACCCCGCCGGCGGCACGCGCCTGCGGGTGCTGCTCGGCCCCGACGATCGCCTGTTCACGCCCGCGGCGATGAAGGCGCTGCTCGGCGGCCGCTTCGTCGTGACGCCCCAGTCCAACCGCATGGGGTACCGGCTTTCGGGAGTGCCGCTGCCCGCGTCGAGCACACGCGAGGTACTGTCGGCCGGGACCCCGGTCGGGTCGCTGCAGCTGCCAGCGTCAGGCGAGCCTATTCTCCTGATGGCGGATCGGCCAACGACTGGAGGCTACCCGAGAATCGCCACGGTCATCTCAGCGGACCTGCCGCTTGCGGGGCAACTCGCGCCTGGAGACTGGATCGAATTTGCTTCGTGCACGCACGCGGAGGCGGTCGAGGCATTGAGGCAACAGGAAGCGGATCTTGCGGGGGCGGCGGAATGATGCGGCTCGAAAAGCGCCTGCTCGAGGCGTTCGGCGCCGACCGGGTCCGTCGCGATGCGCCGCTCGCGCGCCTGACGACGTTCAAGGTCGGAGGAGCGGCGGAGTGGCTCGTGAATCTCCAGCGTGCCGACGAGGTGCGCGATGCGGTGGCGATTGCGCAGGAAGCCGGTGTCGCGGTGACGCCGCTTGGTGGCGGATCGAACGTGCTCGTGGCCGACAGGGGGGTCCCTGGCCTCGTCGTGCGGCTTCACGGCGGCGAGATAGATGCCGTCGGTGCGTCCCATGTACGCGTCGACGCGGGTCTGACGATCAACGGCCTGGTGCGATGGGCGGTGAATAGGGGAGTTGCGGGACCGGAGGCGTGGGCCGGGACTCCGGGGACCGTCGGCGGGGCGGTCTTCGGAAATGCGCACTTTCGGGGCAGGCTGTTTGGGGAGCTCGTCGATCGCGTGCGTCTGATCGACGGCGGCGGGACAATTGTCGATGTACCGGCGGCCGAGATGGCGTTCGCCTACGACTGGAGCCGTCTGCACCGAACCCGAGAGATCGTGCTCTCCGCCGACCTGCGGGTATCGGAGGGCGACCCGGCCGCTCTACGTGCCGTGGCCCGCGAATCGCTCGCGTTCCGCAAGCGGACGCAGCCGCTCGAAGCGCCGAGCGCCGGCTGCATCTTTCAAAACCCTCAACCGTCCAGGGACCCACTCCCCGAGGGAATCCCTCCCTCGGCGGGCGCCCTCGTGGACCGAGCCGGGCTGAAGGGCGCGCGCGAAGGACGCGCCCTGGTATCTCCCACGCACGCGAACTTCATCGTCAACGAAGGAGGCGCATCCGCCGCCGACATCCGGGCGCTCATCGAGCGATGCAAGGCTGAGGTTCACGCCCGGTTCGGCGTGATGCTGCGCGAGGAGATTGTGTATCTGGGGTGGTGACACTCGCGGGTGGTTTTTGGGATTTGGGATTCGGGGTAACTGATGGCGAAATTGAGAATCGAAGGGGGACGACGGCTGTCGGGGCGGATCACGGTTGAGGGTAACAAGAACTCTGCGCTGCCGCTGCTCGCCGCGTGTCTTCTGACGGAGCAGGAGTGCGTCCTCACCAATGTGCCACGCATTCGCGATGTCGATGTGCTCGCGGAGATCATGGAGGGGCTCGGCGCGGCAATCTCCGGCCGTGGCACGTCGACGCTGACCGTCCGCTGCGAGCGGGTCACGAGCGATTGCCCCGATCCGGTGCTCGTGGGCAAGCTGCGCGGTTCGGTGCTCCTGCTCGGACCGCTGCTCGCGCGGACTGGATCCGCACGGCTCGCGCAGCCGGGCGGAGACTTTCCGACGCGGCGCACGATCACCACCCACCTCCAGGCGTTGTCGGCCATGGGCGCGGTTCAGCGCGCCGAGGCCGGGTTTTCGCTGGAGACGCCGAACGGACTGAAGGGCGCGTCGCTGTATCTGGACGAAGCGTCCGTGACGGGAACCGAGACCGCCCTGCTCGCCGCGGCTGCGGCGGCGGGGCGCAGCGAGATTCGCCATGCCGCCATGGAGCCGCACGTGATCGAACTGTGCCGCTTCCTCGAGGCGCTCGGGGTATCGGTCGCGGGTGCCGGCACGTCCACGCTATCGGTCGAAGGCCCCGGCAGGTTCGCTGGCGCGCAGCATCGTCTGGACGGCGACTACATCGAGGCGGGAAGCTGGGGTGTGACCGCCGCCATCACCGGCGGCGACATCGAGGTGACCGGCGCACGGACGCCGGATCTCGAAGTCGTCGCGGCGCCTCTCATGAAGATGGGGCTTCGATGCAGCTATACCGACGACCGGCTGGTCATCGAGCCGTCGACGCTCACGGCCGCACGCCGCATTACGACGGGACTGTGGCCAGGTTTCCCGAGCGACATGGTGAGTCTCGTGACGGTCCTCGCCACGCAGGCGGACGGACGGACGCTGGTGCACGACTGGCTGTATGAACTGCGGCTCTTCGCGCTCGAACAACTGAGCGCCATGCGGGCGGACCTGTTCCTGTGCGATCCACATCGGATCATCGTCAGCGGCCCGGCGAGGCTCCGCGGCCGCGATCTGGACAGCCGCGATCTGCGATCCGGTATGGCCTTGATTGCGGCGGCACTCGCCGCCGAAGGGGAAAGCACCGTCGGCCCCCTCGAGACCGTCGAGCGCGGCTACGGATCGCTCGTGGAGCGCCTGCAGTCGCTTGGTGCGAGCGTGGAGCGCGAACCGTGACGTCGCGTAAAGTCTCAGAACCGCAAACCGAATCCCGAACTCCGGATCCCGAGTTCCGAATCCCAAAATCCCGAGTTAAGGCGCCTTGATGCCGGGCGGAGTGGCCGGAGCCGGTGGCTGGAGCGGTTGTGGGAACGAGATCCCCGGGCTCTGCGCGGGAGGAGTCAGCGGAGACTGATTCTCGTCGCGGTCACGCGGAGGCAACTGAATGCTCGGCAACTCGACGACGGCGCCGCTGGAATCGCGCGCCAGGCGGAACGGCCGCAAGTCCGCCTCGGAGAGGTCGAGCACCCGCACGATGTGAGGCGTCAGCGTCAGGATGATGTCGGTCTGCTGTGATTCCTTGCGATTGTTTGCGAACAGCCGTCCGATGAGCGGAAGGTCACTCAATCCCGGGGTGCCCGAGAGCACCGTTCGCTCGTCGTCTCTGATGAGTCCGGCCAGCATGTTCGTCTCGCCGTCCTTCAGCCGGATCGTCGTCGTGATCTCCCGGTTGCCGAACGTAGGCAGACCGCCGAAGCCGGTGCCCGAGATGCTGCTCAGCGACAGCTTCAACGCCAGCGTGACCTCGTCGTCGTGGTGCATGCGCGGCGTGATGTCGATGTTCACACCGATGTTCTCGTACTGGAACGATGTGATCGGCTGCTGATTGATGCCTCCCGTAGCAATCGGTGCGAACTGCGTAATCGGGATGGGCACACGCTCGCCGAACCGCGCCTGTGCCGCCAGCCCCTCGGATGTACGCAGCTGCGGATTCGCGAGGGTTCGCGTATTGGAGTCGTTCTTGAGAAGGCGGTAGTAGATACCGGGCAACCCGGAGAGGAACACGTCGGCCTGCGTGAGGCTTCGAAGCGTCTGGAGCGAAAAGTTGTCGCGGTTCACGTCGGCGGAACCTGAAATGCCGGGAGAGCCAGGGCTGGCGATGTGAAGACCGAACTCGCGAAGGCGCGTGCGGTCGACCTCCAGTAGCTCGACTTCTATCACCACCTCAGGACGTGCTTTGTCGATCGCGGCGATCAGTCGCCCGGCGGCGGCAATACGCTCCGGCGTGTCCTTGATCGAAATCGCATTCGTCGCCGTGATGGGGGAGATCTGGCGCACGTCGACGACGACGCGCAGTAGATCGATCACTTCCTTGATGTCCGCATTGCTCAGGTAGAACGTCCGGACCACCGCTTCCTCATATTCGCGGCGCTTGGGGGGAGTGTCCGGGATGACGGTGATCGTGCGCGGAGCAGTCACCCGGTAGAACGTTCTGGTGCTGGCTGTGACTGACGCGAGCGCGTCCTGGAGCGAGATGTTCCGCAGGTCGACGCTGATGGGCGTGTCACGAAAGCCAGGGTCGAAGACGACGTTGATGTCGGCAAAGCGGCCGAGCGCCTTGAAGACGACGGCACTGCCGGCATTGCTGAACACGAGAGAGTCCGGAAGCTTGACTCCGTCAGGCAGCTCGAGGCCGGCGGGAGCGAAGTCGCGGGATCGATCGATGAGCGCCTGGAGCTCGGTTCTTCCTTCGCGGGAGATCGCCAGGCGCGTCCGCAGCTTCTGCCGGGTCTCCCGCAGGGCGGATTCGGCATCGGCAGACGCCGGGTTCAGCTCGACCGCGAGCTGAAACTCCGCGAGGGCCTCTTCATACCGCTCGGTCGCCTGAAGGCGGCGGCCGCGAAAGTAGTGATCCTGCGAGGCCCGAATGCGCGCGCGTTCGAGCGCCAGTCGGGCGCCACGGTCCTGCGGCCTGGCGCGGACGGCCTGCGTGTACTCCACGACGGCGCGGTCGTAGTCCTGTGCGGTCTCGGCGCGCTGACCGGCGCGGAACGCCGAATTGGTGGCACATGCGGCGGTGGTCAGGACCGCCGCCAGCGCCGTTGCCGCCATCACGGAACGCACGCGTTCAGCGGGGCGCGTCGGCATGGTTGGTCACATCGGCTCCGCGTGGAATCTTGAACTCGAACGCCTTGTCGGACAGCCCGACGTTCTCCTTGAACGTCGAGAACTGAAACGTGGACCGGCCCCCCTGGCTCTCGGCCGCGCTCAACGAGCGAATCTGCAACGTCCGGCGGTCGACCACAATCTGCAGCCAGTCGTAGTCACGTTCCGGCAGCTTTGGCTGCAGGCGCAGGGCGTACGTGTCGGGGGAGGCGCCCTCCGCGTAGGTGACGCTGAAGTCGCGGGTGAGGTCACCCCTGCCGGCCAGGAAGAGGACAGCGGTCGTGGCCTTGTCCTCCGAGGGGACGGGACTGACGATGACCTGGTTGTCGGCGGGTACGTGCAGATAGATCCGCCGCCCGTCGGAGACGAAGACCTTTGGCTCGGGCTTTCTGTAGTCCCACCGCATCTTCCCGGGCTTCTTGACCTGGACGACACCGCTTTCAGTCTGCTTCTTACGCAGGAGGCCGCCCTGCGACTCGTGGACGAAATCCGCAGTGAAGTCGCGGACGCCGTTGTATCTCCGCTGGAGCGCCGCGGCGACCGCCGGTGCGGTCGGCTGGCCGTTCTGCGGCCCGGCCTGCGCAGACGCGACCCCCGGATCAGGGTCCATCGCCGCAAGCAGCAGTAATGCCGTCAGGAATGTCGGGATACGCATGTTCTTACAGTTCAGCCTTGGTGTGCCATCTTAGCACGCAGGGTTGGGGCGCCCCGCGCCGGGGCCAGGGGTGCGACGGTGGGGGCGCCAAGGCGCCAGAAGCGCCCGAAGGCCGTTCGTTCGGCTGAGCGTCCGCTACGACCTGCGGCCGCGCTTTCGCTTGATGAAGGCCAGCACCTCAGGCAGCGGGCGCGTGTTCAACACGTGTCGCGGCTCCACCCAGCCTCGCCGGGCGGTTCCGATGCCGAGCGCCATCTGCCGGTGCAGCGCGCGTGCGCGGTGGCAGTCGCTGTCGATCGCCAGCGTGACGCCCGCGGCGATTGCGCGACGGGCCAGTTCGCCGTCGAGATCCAGGTGTGACGGCGCGCCGTCGACCTCCAAGGCGGTGCCGGTCTCCGCGGCAGCCGCGAACACCTCGTCGAAGTCGAGTGCGTACCCCGCCCGGCGGCCAACCAGCCTGTTGGCCGGGTGCGTGATGATGGTGACCAGCGGGTGCCGGATGGCCCGGATGCACCGCTCCGTCAGGGCCTTCGCGTCCTGCCGCGCCGAGTCGTGCAGCGACGCGAGCACGATGTCGAGCGACTCCAGCACGGCATCCTCGAAGTCGAGCCGTCCATCCGGCATGATGTCCACTTCGAGCCCGTGCAGAATCGTCATCCCGGGATACCGGTCGCGAAGCACCGCGATATCCCGCCGCTGGCGCGCAAGGTCGGCCCGCGAAACCGTTCGCGACGCTGCCGCCCGCTCCGAGTGATCCGTGATCGCGATGTACTCGTAGCCGAGTGCGGCGCACTGGCCCACCATCATGTCCAGCGGATCCGCCCCGTCGCTGTAGGTGCTGTGCATGTGCAGGTCGCCCCGGATATGTTCCCGCTGCACGAGCACCGGAAGGGTCCCGGCGGCGGCGGCCTCGACTTCCCCTGCGCCCTCGCGGAGCTCCGGGGGGATGAAGGGGAGGCCCGCGTGCGCATAGAGCGCCTCTTCCCCGGCCGCGAGCCGCGGGCGGCCTCGCCGCTCGTGTACCGCTCGCACGTGGCGTCGCGATCCTGTCGCGCCGAACAGCACGGTTCCGTAATCATCGGGCGCTGCCACCCGCACGTCCACCTCATGCTGCTGAATCAGAAGAATTGCCCGGCGGGCGCTCCGGTGCAGCACTCCATCCACGGCGCCCATCGCATCCAGCAACTCGATCGCCCGGGCGGGGTCCGATGCCCGTCCGACGAGGATGAGCGACGACGCGAGAGCTTCAAAGCGGCGCACATCGCCTGCCGCGGTGAGCAGGTCGATGGAGGGGGATAACCGCTCGATCGCCGCCAGCACGGTTTCGAGGACATCGGTGGCGCGGCCCAGCGGAACCAAGCGGGATTCCTGCTCCAGGACGCCGGCAACGGGGCGCAACCGGGCGCCCAGTGATCGGTCGGCTGCCCGCGTCAGTCGGTCGTCGTCGAGCGCTGCCTGGAGATCTGAAAGGGTCACGATGCCGAGCTCTCGAACGAGAAGGGCCGCCTCGTGGCTGTTCACGACCCCGAGCTCGAGCAGGCGGCGCAGGAGCATCGGAATGCCGCACCTTGCGGCGGCAAGGGCGGCCTCCGCACCACCCAGCGTCACCTCCCGAAGGGTCCGGTGCAGCCGTGTACTGATGCCAGGCTCGTCGCTCAGGTTGTTGCGTTGAGCGCGCCTCTCCAATGCCGCCGCCGCCGCGGGCCCGAGATCCCCGATGGCCGCAGCGGCGCTCCGCAAATCAACCGCTTCAACCGCGGCACCACGGATCTCCGCGAGGTCGGCAAGCGCATCGAGCGTGGAAGACAGTACTGGTGCGGGACTCACGTGATGGAGAGGCGCGTCGCAGGGTTGTCGAGAACGCGTGGCGGCGTGCGCCCGGTCGGGAGGGCAGGGGCTTCGGCGGGTCCGGCGTCAGAGGCCTCGAGCCGGCGCTTGAGGTTCTCCCTCGTAATCCGCGGGACCGACATTCCGCGTATTGTCCTCAGCGCCCGCGCGGCGTGTCAACTGCGCGGGGCGTCCGTCAGGCTCGCCGGGTGTGCGCGTGGGCCTCGCCGGGGTGGACAACCCAGCCCTGCGAGCGGCGGCCGCACGACACGCAACGGAGGAACATGGCACCACCGTCGCACGACACGCTGTAGTCATGACCGGTGACGTAACAACTGATCCAGCTCCACATAATGCACCTTTGTTTTAGGTAACCGACACCGGGCTACTGGCAAGGGGAATGCCATTGCAAAGGTCGCCTGCCCTATATGAAAAGGTGTGCAGATCTGTATGTTCTCGCAGTAGCGCATCTCTGCCGGAACCGTCGCCGTCGGTCGAAGTTGTACGCCTGATTACGGTTCTGAAATCGGGACGCTTTAGTGCTTGACAGGAGATGCGATGCTCCTGTCCCGCGGATTGATACGGTCAGGGCTGCTTGGTGAAGTCAACGGTCGCAGCTGTGGGCGCGTCGGCTCGCACCGTGGCGGTTACTTTCCGCTCTCCGAACTGCGGGTGCTTGAAGAGGATCTCGTGGGTGCCAAGCGGCACGCGGAGGTTCGCGACGGGCGTGTCTCCGGTTTTCTGCCCGTCAATCCATACTTCAGCCCACGGGATCGCGTTGAGGTTCACCTCGCCGGTCGGTTGCAGGTTCACCGTTCGTTCCTCCCCGGGCTCGATGTCGACCGTCTGTGCCGAGGTGTAACCCAGCTCCCGGTTGCTGAACGTGAGCTGGTGCCGCCCCGGCGCCAGCATCAGTCGGCCCCCCTCGCTCGTCCCAATTGACCGGCCACTTTCGGCGATGTCCAGGAGAACGGGAGCGAAGACCGCGACCCACCCGGAGTAGACGGGCACGTCCAGCGACGTGGTCTTGCCAGCTTCGATCCGGATGTTCTTTTTCACCGAGCCGGCGGCCGTAACGAACGTTACCGTGTGGCGCCCTGCGGGCACGGACTCGAGCGTGAGTGGCGTTTCCCCCGCAGCCGTTCCGTCGAGCAGTACGCGAGCGCCTGGCGGCTGGGTGACGAGCGACAGCGAGCCGACTGCCGCCGCTGCCGCAGGCACCGGCTTTGGCGCCACCCGCTTTGGCGCAGCTGCGGCGGCGGCCTGCGGGCGGTCGATGAGGTACGGCCGGACGTAGGCGCCGGCACCGACTGCCAGCAGCAGCGCGGCTGCCGCACCGATCTTCCACTGCGTCGGCGACAGTCTTGGCCCCCCGAGTCGCGCATAGGCCTGCGGGCCCGAGTCCGCCGATTCGTGAAGCGCGCCGCGGCGGGCGGGCGGGGCGTATCCCGCGGGTGTCTGGCTCTTCATCCGCAGCGCAGGGGGCTCGCTCTTCATACGCACTGCCGGCGCGACCTGAGGGGGCGGCGCCGCCGGAACCCCGGCCAGGTGTGCCGGCATGGCCACACGGGCGACCGCGGGCGATGAGGCAGGTTCGCGTGGATCGAACACTGGCGGGTAGTACGGCATCGCCGGCGCGGCGGGCGTCGGGGGCGGCGCGGGCGCCGGCTTCGACGACGGCACAGGCGCAGCCGCGGGCTTTGCGATCGACCGGAGCTTGTCGCGATCGCGCTTGGCGCCACGGCGTTTCTGGCGCGAGGACACATGCTCTTTCGGCGGGGGCTGGAGCGGCGCGGGTGGCTGCGGCTGGGCCACCGCCGCGGCCGGGGGGATGTCTGGCGCCTGCGGAGCATTCACCGGGGCGGCCGACACCGTCCATTCGCTGGAAGGTGCCGTTGTACGCAAGGAGCCGGACGCAGCTTCGGTCGGTGCGGGCTCCGGTGCGGGCGCCGGCTCCCATGCAGTGGCCGGGGCAGCTTCCTCCACCGGTTCGTGGGTGTTGAAGGCTACACGGGCGGCAGCTGCGGAGTGCGCCGCCTCCGGCAAAAGATCGAAGGTCTCCGGCGGCGATGCCGCCTGTGGCGGCTGAGCAGCCTCGGCGACATCCGGCTGGGACACCGAAGCGGACGGCTGCTGCTGCTCGTCGAGTCCCCCCCCCGCAAGCTGGTCGCCTTCCGTCAGCGACAGGTCGTAGGGTAGATCGTCGTCTTCGACGCGGCGGCGAGTTGCAACGTCGTCCAGTTCGATTTCGACTTCCAGCGCTGCGCTGACGTACTCCGCGGCATCCTCATCATCAGCGGTCAGCGGACTGTGTGCGCGTTCGCGAGAGGCGGGCGCCGGCGTATCCCAGCCCGCTTCCTCGGTGTCGAGGGCCCGAACCCCATTGAATTCGGAGACGAATGCACCAAGTGCCGCCCGGCAGTGCGAGACGCCGATTTCCTCCGCCAACTGCCGCAACACGGTGTCAGCTTCTTCTACTGAAGGGAACGGCCGGCTCCCCGGGAGCCGCAATGCGCGGTGCAGGAATCGTTGAAGCCCTGTCGCGAAGGCGCTGCTGCCGCGTATCTGCGCGACCTCGACGACCTCGGAGGCGATTGCCGTGACACCGTCGGGATATTCGTCGATGCGAAGCGGCCGACCGATGACGATCATGACGCCGGTCAGCGCAGCCTGTGCCAGGTCGGCGGACATGTCGAACTTGCTCGCGCCGGCGGCACCCGGCATGGCGATGCGGAAGTCGCGCCACAATCGTCGGCGGTCGAGCCTGAGGCGCTCGAGCGCCTCAGGCTCGACCGCCGACGATTGTGGCGCGACTTCCGCATCGCCATGCCGGGTGC
>Ga0136612_10000769_pt1 | contig 12499 bp, 8 predicted proteins | sample AntDryUQ224A2306_2_FD_106644 | JGI IMG/M metagenome (GOLD analysis project Ga0136612, IMG submission 106644) | Polar desert sand microbial communities from Dry Valleys, Antarctica - metaG UQ224A (23.06) | ecosystem: Environmental > Terrestrial > Soil > Desert | place: Antarctica: Dry Valley...
AGGACGATGGCGACCAGCCCGACAGCGACCGCGATTCCGGAGTCGGTGCTTCCGGTGACGAGGATCGCGCCGATGAGGATCACCCCGTGGATGGCGTTGGCGCCGGACATCAGGGGTGTGTGCAGGGTCGAGGAGACCTTGGACACGACCTCGATCCCCACGAACACGCTGAGGACGAAGATCGTCAACCAGACGATGGAGTCGTTCATGCTTGCACCCCTGTCGCGGGTTCGTCCGCAGCCGGGCCTTCGATCAGCTCGCGGGAGGCCTGGTGGTGGATCTCGCCTGCGTGGGTGACGCAGGCTCCGTCGACGATCTCGTCGGCGAAGTCGGGCGCGAAGGCTCCGTCCTCGGCGCTCATCAGCGTGAGCAGGTTGAGGACGTTCTGGGCCAACAGGCGGCTGGCCGGACCGGGCATCTGGCTGGGGACGTTCTGCCCGCCCCACACCTGGGCATCTCCGATTGCGACGATGCTGCCCGGCTGGGAGCCCTCGACGTTGCCACCAGACTCAGCTGCCAGGTCGACGACCACCGAACCGGGCTTCATCTGCTCGACCATCTCGGCCGTGACGAGCATCGGGGCCTGGCGCCCGGGTACGGCGGCAGTGGTGATCAGCACGTCGGCGGCAGCGATGTACGGCGTCAGCAGGTCGCGTTGGCGCGCGGCGCGATCCTCGTTCATCTCCCCGGCGTAGCCGCCCTTGCCCTCGAGTGACTCCAGCTCGAGCTCGATCGCCTTCGCGCCGACCGACCGGATCTCCTCGGCCGCCGCCGCCCGCACGTCGTACGCGCGCACGACCGCTCCGAGGCGTTTGGACGTGGCGATGGCCTGCAGGCCGGCGACGCCCGCACCGAGCACGACGACCTCGGCTGGTTGCACGGTTCCGGCGGCGGTCATGTTCATCGGGAAGAAGCGGCGCAACAGTCCCGCCGCGACGATGGCGCAGCGGTAGCCCGAGACGAGAGCCTGCGACGAGAGCGCGTCCATGGCCTGGGCGCGTGAGATCCGCGGCACCAGCTCGAGGGAGAAGGCCGTCACCTCGGCGTCGCGGAACGCCGTGACCAGATCGGGGTTCTGCAGCGCGGGGAGGAACGACAGCGTCGCGGTGCCGGGGGCCAACGCCCTGAGCCGGTCGGGAGTCATCGGTTGTACCGAGCACACCACGTCAGCGCCGTCGGTGACGTCTGCGTCCAGGCTCGCGCCCGCTTCCTCGTACTCGCTGTCAAAGAACTGCGCGAGCAGCCCGGCACCGGGATGGACGGCGACCCGGTGACCGGCCGCCACCAGCTTGCCCACGGCATCGGGGACCAGCGCCACCCGCGCCTCGCCCTCGAGAGTCTCCTTGACCACGGCGATGTCCATGCAGGTCAACGTAGAGCACATTCGCGTACCGGGATCGAGATATGTGGTTCACGTCTCACCGGACGGCCGCAAGCGCTGCATCGATGAGTGCCTCGTCCGTTCGCTCGGCCACGATGGCGGTCTCGGCGACCGCCTGGGCGAGCAGTAGCCGGCCGGTCCGTTCGAGGTGGTCGGCCAGAGCGCGGGCCATACCGACGGCGTCGCCGGCGCGCGCGGCGGTGATGATCGGCTCGTGCTCGTCGGCGACCTGCGCGAGCGAACGTGAGGCGTCGACGGTCGAGGCCCGTACCGCCAGGATCGAGTCCCGCAGGCCGTCGACGGTCTGCAGAAGTGTCCGGTTGCCGGCACCGGCGAGGACCAGCTCGTGGAAGTTGCGGTCATGGGCCATGAAGCGCGGTTCGTCGTGGGCGGCGGCGGCTTCTCGCATCGACGCGAGCTCGGCCTCCAGAGCGGTGGCGAGCTCCGACGTGGCAGGCGCCACCCGGGCGGACGGCACCTCGAGCAGGATGCGCATGGCGAATATCTCGGCGATCTGGTGCGGGTCGTGACGGATCACTCGGAAGCCGCGGTTGCGCTCGAACCGCACCAGTCCGGCGTCGGCCAGCCCGAGCAACGCCTCGCGTACCGGGGTACGCGAGACGTCGAGCTGGTCGGCGATCTGCTGGACCGAGTAGAGGTCGCCGGTACGCAGCTCGCCGGAACCGATGGCGTCGCGGACAGCGGCCGCTACCTGCCGGGTGAGGTTCGTCGCGGTCGAGAGCTGCCTCATGCCTGGCCCTGCAGGCGCTCGGCGAGCAGCTCGGCCAGGTGGGTGCCGCGGCGCGCGGTCAGCCCCTCCAGCTGGGTGCGGCAGGAGAACCCGTCGGTCAGCACCACAGCATCGTCGGGCGCGTTGCGCACCGCCGGCAGCAACGCCGTCTCGGCGACCGCGACGCTGACGTCGTAGTGGCCACGTTCGGCTCCGAAGTTGCCGGCCAGCCCGCAGCAGCCTTGCACGGTCTCGACCCGCGCTCCGGCGCCCCGGAGCAGCGCCGCGTCGGCGGCCCACCCGAGCACCGCGTGCTGGTGACAGTGCGGTTGGGCGACAGCGGTGACGCCGGAGAGGTCTGGCGGCGTCCACCGGTCGCGGTCGGCGAGCGCCTCGGCGAGCGTACGAACCGCTGCGGCGACTGCGACCACCTCCGGGGTCTGCCCGAGCAGCTCGGGCGCGTCGCTCTTGAACACCGCGATACAGGAGGGCTCGACCCCGACCAGCGCCATGCCGGGCTCGAGCTCGGCGGCGAGTGCTGCGACGCTGCGGCCGAGGATCGTGCGGGCAGCGTCCAGCTGCCCGGTGGAGATCCACGTGAGGGCACAGCACAGCTTGCGGGCGGGGATACGTACGGAGTAGCCGGCATCCTCGAGCACCCGCACGGCCGCCTGGCCCACCTGCGGCGTGAAGTGGTCGGTGAAGGTGTCGACCCACAGCAGCACCGGCGTCCCGGCCGGCGTCTCGTGTCCGGCGAACCACTGCCGGAACGTCTCGTGCGCGAACACCGGCAGGTCACGGCGGGAGTCGACACCGGCAACCCTCTTTCCGACCCCCGCCAACGGGCTGCGCATCAGCGCATTGAAGAGCCGCGGTGTTCGCGAGACGACGCGCGCCCACCGAGGGAGCCATCCGAGCGCGTAGTGCGCGGACGGACGGAGCCGGCGACGGTACCTCTGGTGCAGCGCCTCGGACTTGTACGTCGCCATGTCGATCCCGGTCGGGCAGTCCGACGAGCACGCCTTGCACGACAGGCACAGGTCGAGCGCCTCGTGCACCTCCGGGGCGTCCCAGCCGTTGACGAGCGTGCCGTTGACGAGCTCCTGAAGGACCCGGGAACGGCCGCGGGTGGAGTCCTTCTCGTCGAGCGTCGCGCGGTACGACGGGCACATCACGCCGCCGCTGTCCGCGCCCACCCGGCACTTGCCGACCCCGGTGCAGCGGTGCACGGCGTTGGCGAAGTCGCCGCCGTCGTGCACGTACCCGAAGGCGAGGTCGGTGGTCAGCGGCGCCGCGGAGGCGAGACGCAGGTCGGCGTCGACCGGGCGCGGTTCGACGATGATGCCGGGGTTGAGGATCCGGTCGGGGTCGAACACGTCCTTGACTGCCGTGAACGCCTCGAGGGCGCCGGCCGAGTACATGTGCGGCAGCAGCTCGCCGCGGGCCCGTCCGTCGCCGTGCTCGCCGGACATCGACCCGCCGTACCGAGCCACCAGCTCGGCGGCGCGGCCGAGGAACTCGCGGAAGACTGCCACGCCCCCGCCGTCGTCGAGGGCGAAGTTGATCCGGACGTGCACGCAACCGTCGCCGAAGTGGCCGTACGGCACGCCGGCGAGATCGAAGGAGGCCATCAGTGCCTCGAAGTCGCGCAGGTATGCCCCCAGGTGCTCTGGCGGTACGGCGGCGTCCTCCCATCCGGACTGGCCAGGTCGCTCCGGGGTGGCGCGCGCGGCGAGCCCGGACCCGTCCTCGCGGATCCTCCACAAGGCGCCCGCTTCGGCGGGGTCGGAGACGACACGGGACCCGAGCGCGCCCGCTGCTGAGACGACGGCCTCGGCACGGGCGTCGAGGTCCTCGCCGTCAGACCCACCGAGCTCGACGAAGAGCCAACCCGTCCCCTCTGGTAGCGCGGGGATCGTCGCATCCCCGCGCTGGCGGCGCACGACGTCCACGATCCGCTCGTCAAGTCCTTCGACCGCGACCGGACCCACGGGCAACAGCGCGGGCACGGCGTCGGCCGCTGCCGCCATGTCGGGGTATCCCAGCACCACCAGACGCGTCGCCATCGGTGCGCGTACGAGGCGGACGGTAGCGCCGAGCAGGATGCCCCACCCGCCTTCGCTGCCGACCATCGCGCGAGCGACGTCGAAGCCGTTCTCGGGCAGCAGGTGCTCCAGGGAGTAGCCCGACACCTGGCGTCCGAATCGCCCGAACTCGGTGCGGATGAGCCCGAGCCGTTCGCGCACCACCGCATCGAGCGCCGCCAGCGTCGGGGACGTCGCAGGGTCCGCGCCGGCGCGGACGGTGAGGCGCTCGCCCGTACCGGTCACGATATCGAGGTCGACGACGTTGTCGGCCGTCCGCCCGTACCCGAGGGCTCGGGAGCCACAGGCGTTGTTGCCGATCATGCCGCCGAGCGTGCAACGGCTGTGCGTGGAGGGGTCCGGTCCGAAGCGCAGACCGTACGGCGCGGCTGCGCGTTGCAGGTCGTCGAGCACGACACCGGGGTCGACCACGGCGGTGCCGGCAGCCGCGTCGATCGAGTGCACACGGTTGAGGTGACGGGAGAAGTCGACGACGAGACCTTCCCCGACGGCGTTGCCGGCGATGGAGGTGCCGGCGCCACGGGCGATGAGCGGCACCCGCAGCTCCCGGCACACGCCGACGATCGCGACAACCTCCTCGCGGGTGCGAGGGAAGGCGACCGCGACGGGCACCACGCGGTAGAGCGAGGCGTCGCTGGAGTACTCCGCCCGTCGACGCGTCGAAAAGTCCACCTCTCCGGCGCCGGCATCGCCAAGAGCCGCCTCGAGGTCCGTCACGAGTAGCATGCTACATGCCACACTCGGACCCACGCCCACTCCCCGCCCCACGAATTGTGAGCTGGCGGTTGGTTCCCGCTCGGAGAACCGACCGCCAGCTCACAGATCGTGGGGGAGGGAGGGTCGCTGCGAGGGTCGTAGTAGTAGGTGGGACGAATCGAGCGATTTCGACGAGTGATGAGATCTGGCGAAAAGTGCCTCTGACCTGCAGAAACGTGATTTTCGAGAGTTGACCGAAGTTGGCTGTTCTGGGCCGTTTTCGGACCTTGTGCGGACCGTTTGCGGAACGCTGGGTGCCGGGCCCGGCTCCACCGTGGCCGCTGGTCCCAGCCCATCCATCTAAGAACCTCGCACGCTGCCGCTGCTGAGCCAGCACCAGCGTCCCCATCCGCGCCGGCGACAAATTCTCGACGCGCTGTCGAATCGGGCTGCCGCTGTTCGTTGAGAAGGTGGAGGCTAACCATTGGGGTCCGCACAAGCAGAAGGAGCAGCGATGGCCGAGTACTTGATCTACTTCAACCAGCAGTGGGTGGGCGACCACACCGAGGAGTGGTTTCGTGGGCGCGGGCCACTGGCGATGGCGGTCGTGAACGAGATGAAGGCCGCCGGCGCGTGGGTCTTCGCCGGCGGCCTGGAAGAGGAGGACGGCCCCGTCTTCAGCGCCGACCCCACCAGTGGCACCGTGATGATCACCGACGGACCGTTCGTCGAGACCAAGGAGTTTCTGGGTGGGTTTGCGGTCGTGGAGGTGGCCGATGACGAGGCCGCCAAGATGTGGGCGGGCAAGCTCGCAGAGGCATGCGGCTGGCCTCAGGAGGTTCGCCGCTTCAAGCCGCAGCCTGAGGCCCGGTGATCGGACCACGACGTATCCGCTCACTGCGCTCGTCGACGACCGGACGGCAAACAGTCTCACGGGGCGACGCGCGCGGCCCATATCGCTGGCGATACAGGCCGATTCAGTAGTAGTAGGGGTACTTTTCGCCCACTACGCTGACTGCGGCGATGCACCGAATAGTGCCGCTGACCTGCCTTTATCCTTCTCAGTGTCTCGCACTAGTTCCCGTTGTTTCTCGTCGTCCTGTGCCCTCTTGTGCCCCTGGTGTGCCCCCAGGGCGACCCCTTCTCGCGCTGGGGTGTGCATGTTCGCTGGCTGACACGACGGGGTAGGCGCTGGGAGCATGTCGCTATGCCCGAAAGGCCCATCGACCCCGTGACGCTCGACGAGGCCGCGAGCATCCTCGGCTGTGCTCCCGTTCGAGACGCACGCGGACGAGGTACTGATTCTCAGAACCCGGGCCGCCCGCGACCCGGGCGGGCGGGGCTCGAAACCGCGACCCAAGGATTATCAGTCCTCCCCAACCCATCCGGTCCCGTCGCCACCCGTTCTGGCGCGTGGCGTAGCTAAGCCGTTAGCAAGCAGGCTGGCACACCGGCTGGCTCGAGGCTTGGCGCCGCGACGGCGACGGCTGGCGGGCCTTCGTGCGGTACAGCGCCCGCGTCGAACTGCTTGGGTCCACGAGGCCCGGATACTGCACTCCGCCCGCGCCCGTCGATTCATAGCCTTTGCGCGGCGATAGGAGTAACTTTGGCTTGCCCTGGTCACGAATTCTCGCGAAGGGGACGCAAAATACGCCGGTCAAGACTGCACATGACCGCCACAGCGTGTGCTGTGGTGCTCCTTGCGGCGTGCAGCAGCGGGGAAAGTACAGAATCCGGCCCCCCTGAGACCACCGACACCGGAGCCGACGTCGTCTCTGGTACGGGGTTCGACCCGACCCGTCAGGGGCCGGCCGCCGACGTCGAGGGTGCCACCGAGGGTGGGATTGTGACCATCCTCACCCAGATTAAGGACAACGTCGAGCCCCTGGACCCGTCGGAGGCGTACCAGTCGGTACCTCTTCTGTCCTCGCTGGTGTTCCGGTCGCTGACCCAGTACGTCTATGACCCCGAGCAGGACGCGATGGTGGTGGTTCCCGATATCGCCACCGATATTGGGACCGCGAACGACGACTTCACCGAGTGGGAGTACACGATCCGTGAGGGGGTGAGGTTCGAGGACGGCACGGAGGTGACTGCCGAGGACGTCGCCTACGGCATTATGCGCTCCTTTGACGACGACGCGTTCCCCAACGGTCCGCACTACAGCAACGAGTTCTTCCTCGACGGCGACACCTACAAGGGTCCCTACAAGACAGGGAACCAGTATGACGGGATCGAGATCGACGGCAACACGTTGACGTTGAAGATGGCCCGCCCGTTTCCCGCCATGCCCTACTGGGCAACATGGCCGGCGATGGGGCCGATCCCACAAGCCGGGAGCCTCCCTGCGGAGTACAAGCTGCACCCGTTGGCGACCGGGCCCTACAAGTTCGGCGAGTACAAACCCGGTGAGTCCCTGACGTTGGTCCGAAACGACCAGTGGGACCCCGATACCGATCCTGGTCGTCATCAGTACGTCGACGAGTTCCATCTCGAGTATCCGACACCGGTCGAGCAGATCGAGTCGGCACTGTTGGCCGACTCCGGTGAGGCGCAGACGACGCTGGGCTGGGATTCGCTGCTACCCAGCACGCTTCTCACCGCACAGTCGGATGCGCCGGACCGACTGGTCACCGGTCCGTCGCTGTGCATGCGAAGCCTCTCGCCGGACTACCGCAAGATCGACAACATTTCGGTGCGCAGAGCGATCGGGTACGCCCACCCGTACGAGGACGTGTGGCGGGCGAACGGCGCCATCCCCGGCGTCACCGCGTTGGCCGCCACGTCGGTCCTCCCGCCAGGATTCCCCGGTCGGGTGGACTACAACCCGTTATCCACCGAACCCGGCCAGACCGACCCGGCCAAGTCCAGGGAACTGCTACGCGAGGCCGGGTACGCACCCGGCGAGTACCGGCTCTACATCGCGTCTTACAAAGACGACGTCTTCTATCCCGCCGAGGCGATTGTCGAGCTTGCCGAGGGGTTGGAGCGAGGTGGCTTCAAAGTGACCGTGTACCCCCAGGACAGTCTTTATGACAAGAACCCGATGCTGTTCGACCCATCATCACCAGTCAACCTCCGCCAGGGCGGATGGTGTCCGGACTGGCCCTCGGGCTCCTCCTGGTTCCCGCAGGTGTTTTCTTCCTCTGACTCCGACATCGGGACTAACAGGGCGTTGTTCCACGAGGAGGCGGTGGATGACCAGATCGAGGCCATCAGCCTGCTGCCCCTCGAAGAGCAGCCCGCAGCGTGGGGTGCATTGGACAAGCAGATCATGACGAAGTACTACCCGCTCGTCGTGACCCAGTACCTCGGCAGGGTCATGCTGCACGGGTCGCGAGTCGGCGGCGTGAGCTACGACTCGGTGAACGCAAAGCCCTACCTCAAGAACCTCTACGTCATTCAATGATATCGGTCACGGATTGACACACCTACGAGCCCTCCGGGCCCGGATACTGCGGACAGGATTTGCGGTACGGCGTTTCTGCACCCACGAAGGTCTCCCACTCCAGCCGCGTCAGGTTACGGCTCACGACGGAGCAGGCGCTGCGCCGCCAACCGTCGACCGTGGCCGGATAAGTGCTCACGAGTCCGTCCTCGCCGCCGGAGAAGACCAGCCGACCATCGGCAGAGATGGAGATGGCATTGGCCCGTGGTCCCATCGGTTCGCCCAGGGGTTCGCGAAGGGTCGCATCCCACAGCTGGACTCCGCTCTCCCCCGCCCCGGCAAGGAGTCGTCCATCTGGGCTGAAGGCGAGTCCGGCGAACGGTAGATCCACCGCGCCTGCGTCAGACTCGTCGATAGGCCGCCCTTCAGGGGGCGTCTGTGGCATGTCGCCGCCGGGAAGAGTCCACAGCACCACGCCGCCGACCTCTCGGTTTCCACTCGACGCCAGTGTTGTCCCGTCGGCGGAGAAGGCAAGGGCTGAGAAGTCGCCATTCGGATTCGATGCGAGCACGAGGGAACCAGAGGTTGCCACGTTTGAAACGGCCACATGGCCACGGCCTGCGGAGGCGAAGAGTCCCTTCGAACTCAAGCTCACGGCTGACACGTCCGCGGCCACATTGGCTGGGGGAGGTGTGGAGCGGCCGGTCTGGACATCCCACAGTCGGATTGGCCCGCGACTCCAAGGCTGGCTGCCGGGTGGTTTCGCGTACCCGCCGGCGAGCGTATCCCCGTCCGTGCTGAACGCGAGGGTCCTGACGACGTCGCCCTCCCCGTCCAAGACGTCGCGAACCCGCTCGCTGCTGTCTGGATCCCAAAGGCGAACCAATCCATCGACGTCGCCAGCGGCAAGGAGCCCTTGAGAGTTGAACGCGAGCGATGTCACGGACGCACCCTGCGCTTGCAGCACTTGCGGCTGTTGCTCTGCACCGGTCGTAGACGAGAGCCGGATAGCGCCGCGTTCGTCACCCCACGCCAACGAACCAGTGGCGCTCATGGCCAACGCAGTGACGGGGCTCCTATGCCGGACGAATGTCCTCCCCATTTCTCCCCAGCGCAAGGGATCCCAGAGCCGGACGTCGTCTCCCAGGGACAGAACCTGGCCGTCTTCGGTGAACATCACCGCTGAGGAGCTACCTGGCGGACCGCTTCTACTCGCTCCCGCGAGATATTGGCGTCGGCGGATGTCCCACAGTCGCACCAAACCGTCCACCCCGGCGATGGCCAAGTGCCCGCTTGGACTAGCAGCCAGATGCACGACGGCAGGTGCCTCAGGGGCCGTGAGCTGCCCGAGCCGGTCACCACGAACAGCGTCGAAGAGTTGTACTGCGCCGCGATTGCTTAGAGTGGCCAAGACGCGGTCCGGTCCGAAGGCGAGCTCTTCGGTGTAGCTCCCCGACGGAGCGCTCAGGATCAGTGGGTTCGACAAGCCCGGGTTCTGCAACTGCCACACGAGATTGCCGTCCTCCTTCGTGCTGAGAGCGAGCATTGCATCGTCTTGACTGAAGGCAAGATCCGTGGGACCCGTCGTCTGGGCTGGCTGCGCAGTCGGCACGATGCCCCTCGATCCGACGTCCCAGACTCGTACCGTCCCACTGGCCGAAAACGCCGCTACTCGATCTCCTCCGGAATTGAAGGTCGCCTCAGTGAACCCGGCAGAGTCCGGCAGGAGGTGCGCCTTGCGAGTTTCGACGTCCCACAGCAAGATGCCACCGCTGGCCTTCTCGCCAGCGGGGCTACCGCTGCCTCCTGCCCGATGGATCACGGCGAGCAGCCCGTCTGAGCTGAACGCCGGCTGCGACGCCGAAACGTCGTACACCGCCGCATCAGCGCGTTCGGGGGTGCAGACGTCATCGATTCTGCCGCAGTCCAACGGTTTGCCTACTGGCCGACCGCTGTGGCTGTCAGAGACTTGAACGTTTCCGTCGCGGCCCACGTAAGCGAAGAGTCGCGCATCATGATCCAGGACTCCAGGCTCAGCCGCCTCGACAGCTTCTTCGGGCAGGTCGAACACCTTGACGAGCCCCGGTGTGGCCTGAACGCTTTCGACGAGAGATCCCCATGCTTCCTCCGGTGCACGCCGTGAAGCCTCTGCTGCCAGAAGCAACCCCAAAGACTTCTGCTGTGCGTCGACGACCTGGCTCTGTGCCAGCAGCTTAAGGGCCAACGCACGGTCGGCCTGCCGCTCGGCCTCGAGGCGCGCCTGCTCAGCCTCGTCTCGAGCCTCCACGGCTGACGCCTCTAGTCGACGAGCTTCACGCGTTTGTTGGACGGCGAGCACACCGGCGACACTGACGAGGACGAGCAGGACACTCATCGCAGTGACCACGGCGCGACGCAGCCTGACCAGACGACGGTGTTGGGCGACGTCAGCGCTCTCCAGATCCTCTGGGGTCGTTGAATGCATCGGCGCGGCGAGTTGAGCGACGGCGGCTCTAAACCTGCTGTTGCGAAGGTCAAGCTGGGTTTCAACACGAGCCCAGCGCAGATCCAGGTGGCGGGGCTCCTCGGTGAACAGACTCCGGAGCGCAGCGGGAACGGCGGTCGACTGGTCCCAGTCGAAGTCCTGTGCAGCCGAGTTCCAGACCCACTCACCTGCGGTCAACACGGGGAGAAGATGTTCGAGGGGATGTGACGCAGCCCAATGGTCGATCTCTCGGTTGACCCAGGTTGAGGCAGCCGCCTCAGGGGAGGCCAACAACACGAAGTAGTCCGATTCGTCCAAGCCCGCGGTGATGCTCGACCACAAACCAGGGCTCACCGCCAAACCGGTGTCGTCCCGGAAAACCTCCAGGGCCCGGCGCTTGTTCCACGGTTTTGCCAAGGTCTGCAAGGCATGTTGGACGGCCGGCGCGAACGCGTCGTCGGCCGCGTGGCTGTATGAGATGAAAGCGTCGTAGCGCACACTAATCTCGCTGACTCATGTCCCGAAGATGACCCCTTATCTCAACGATGACCCATTGCGGGCGGTATAGCCATGGCAACGCCTCCGATGCAGATCTCCAGACAGCTTCGGCAAGCAAAGCTGGTGGTCCAGTTCGTGGCCTTCGTCGGCGCCTACCGCGACCCGGCGACCTGAACCGTGGCTTGCTGTCATCATCGCTGCCCTGCTGACAACCTGGGTGAACTTCGTGCCGTGTTTCGTGTTCGTCTTCGCCGGAGCCCACACACCAAACGACTACGTGGCAACCACGCGGCCACTACCGGCTCACCACACCGGTCGGCGGCCCCGGGAAGGATGTCGAGATCATCAGCTGGCTGACGACTGCACCCGCTACGCCCTCAACGCGACCGCCCACCTACGAGTCAGCGGCCGATCGTGCTCACCAGCTTCCGCACAACCGTTGCCACACATGGGATCCCGGCCTCCACGTTGACCGATAACGGCATGGTCTACACCGCCCGGTTCGCCGGCGGCCGCGGAGGTAGGAACGGCCTCGAGCACGAACTGAGACGTCTGCACATCGTCCAGAAGAACTCCCGCCCCAACCACCTCACCACCTGCGGCAAGGTCGAACGCTTCCAGCAGACGATGAAGAAATGGCTGCACGCCCAGCCCGTCCAGCCCACCACGATCACCGACCTCCAGGCCCTCTTGGACGCCTTCGTCGAGGAGTACAACTACCGCCACCCACACCGGTCCCTGCCGCACCGAGCCCCCCCCGCCGCCCTCTACGACACCATGCCCAAAACGCTGCCAGGCAGCAGCCCAGACCCCGACACCCACGACCGGATCCGGCACGACCGCATCGACAACGCCGGCTCAGTCACCCTGCGCGTCCACGGCCGCCTGCACCACATCGGCATCGGCCGAGACGCCTAGCGGTGACTCCTGCTGTCTCTGCCTACGCAATCCGCGAGCAAGCCGGCGAGCCGCTCAAGCTCCGGCGGCGTCCAGATACCGTCGCCGCGACACTCCCGCAGATACCTCGCCAACGCCAGCGCCAGATGACCGACGACCTCGAGCCCGTCCGCCGGCTTCCGCGTGGTCACGGCCCCAAGGGCCATGAAGACAAGACACGGCGCGTCCTGGACGATGCCTGGTGTGCCCCTGGTGTGCCCCTCGAGGGCGTGGAAACGCTCTGAACTGCGGTTATACCCTCGAATCAGTAGTAGTAGGGGAAGCCCGACCAGTCCGGGTC
>Ga0136612_10000770_pt1 | contig 12494 bp, 10 predicted proteins | sample AntDryUQ224A2306_2_FD_106644 | JGI IMG/M metagenome (GOLD analysis project Ga0136612, IMG submission 106644) | Polar desert sand microbial communities from Dry Valleys, Antarctica - metaG UQ224A (23.06) | ecosystem: Environmental > Terrestrial > Soil > Desert | place: Antarctica: Dry Valley...
AAGCGTCGGACGAAGCGTCGGACGAGGCGTCGGATCCGGCTCCTTCAGACGCCGACCTGCTCCGGCAGCACGTCGACGGCGACGGCGACGCATTCGGGGTCCTGTTCGCGCGCCACCAGGACCGCCTGTGGGCCGTGGCGCTGCGTACCCTCGGCGACCGCGAGGAGGCCGCCGACGCCTTGCAGGACGCGATGGTCAAGGCGTTCCGGTCCGCAGCCGGGTTCCGCGGTGACGCCGCCGTCACCACGTGGTTGCACCGCATCGTCGTCAACGCGTGCATCGACCGCACCCGCCGGTCCGCGGCCAGGCCGACCGACCCCCTGCCGGACGATCCCGACCGCACTCGGGCAGCCGCCCCGCCGACCACTGTCACCGACGACGTTGTCCGCCACGAGCAGCAGCTGGACGTCCTGAGGGCACTTCAGCAGCTGCCCCTCGACCAACGCGCGGCCGTCGTCCTGGTCGACATGGAGGGATACTCCGTCGACGAAGCGAGCCGGATGCTGCAGTGCCCGCCGGGGACCATCAAGAGCCGATGCTCACGCGCACGGGCAAGGCTCGTCCCACTGCTTGCCGCATGGAACCAACGGCCCGCCCAGGACGTCCCATCTGCAGCGAACAGTCCCCGCACGCAAGGAGGTGCCCCCTGATGTCCGACGACAGGTCCGGTCGGGCCCCCGAGCCGTCGACGCCGCAGCAGGTACGCGACCTCCTCGACGCCCAGCCGCCTGTGCACATCCCCGCCGATGTCGCCGCCCGTGTGTCGGCGGCGATCCAGGGCGAGTCCGACCTGCGTGCGCGTGGGGGCCACGATGCGACCGTCGTGACCCTGCCCGACCGACGGCGTCGATGGGTACGGCCCGCTCTGGCCGCGGCCGTGGTGCTCGGCATCGTCGCTGCCGGGGCGCAGGTGGTCACGACCACCGGACCGTCCGGCGGCGACGCGGCGTCGACGGCGGCAGAGCAACGGACCCTGGCTGAGGGGCCGGAAGAGGGGGCGGCTGAGGGTGGCGGCGCCGAGAATGCGCCGGAGCCACAGGACAGCTCGCTGGCGGAGTCCGACCGCTCGACCGCATCGCGGCGACCCCAGCTGAGCGCGGAGACCTTCGGTGCCGACGTCGAAACCTTGGTGGTCGAGGACGGTCTGGCACAACCTCCGCGCCGATGGCTTCCGCTGGACGACCAGACCTGTGCGCGGCTGCGGTCCACCGGGAGCCTTCGCGTCCTGCTCGACGGCACCGTCGCGTACCTCGTGGCGACAGGACCGCGTGACGAGCAGACGTATCTCGCGATCGGATGCGCCGGCGGTGCCGCGGTCCGGCTCGCGGCGACGACCCTGCCCCCGGCCTGACCTGCACCGATCACTGCGGGAATCTCGTGCGCCTAGGATTCGTTTGACTCCACAGGAGGCGATCGCGCCGCCACATCACCAACACACGAGGTCGTGAGCATGTCGACGCAGGACGTACGCAACGTCATCATCATCGGGTCCGGTCCGGCCGGATACACCGCGGCGATCTACAGCGCCCGCGCCAACCTCAAGCCGCTGGTCTTCGAGGGCTCGGTGACGGCCGGCGGCGCGCTGATGACGACCACCGACGTCGAGAACTTCCCCGGCTTCCCCGACGGCATCATGGGTCCGGCGTTGATGGACGACCTCCGCGCGCAAGCCGAGCGCTTCGGGTCCGAGCTGATCGCGGACGACGTCACGGAGGTCGACCTGACCGCAGAGGTGAAGGTCGTACGGACAGCGACCGCCGAGTTCAAGGCGCACGCGGTGATCCTCGCGAACGGTTCGGCGTACCGCCAGCTCGGCGTCGACGGCGAGGAGCGCCTGTCCGGTCACGGCGTCAGCTGGTGCGCGACCTGTGACGGCTTCTTCTTCCGCGACCAGGAGATCGTCGTCGTCGGCGGCGGTGACTCAGCGATCGAGGAGGCGACCTTCCTGACCCGTTTCGCGAGCAAGGTGACCCTGGTTCACCGCCGCGGCGAGCTGCGCGCCAGCAAGATCATGCAGGACCGCGCCTTCAGCAACCCCAAGATCGAGTACGCGTGGAACTCCGCAGTCAGCGCGATCCACGGCGACGACAAGCTGACCGGGGTGACCTTGACGGACACCGAGGACGGGTCCACCCGCGAGCTGGCCGCGACCGGCCTGTTCATCGCGATCGGGCACGACCCACGGTCGGAGCTGTTCCGGGACCAGATCCACGTGGACGCCGACGGCTACGTACTGGTCCAGCCGGGGACGACGAACACCAACATGCCGGGCGTCTTCGCGGCCGGTGACCTCGTCGACCACACGTACCAACAGGCGGTCACGGCCGCGGGTACGGGGTGTGCGGCGGCACTGGACGCCGAGCGTTTCCTCGCCGACCTCGAGCAGCACCAGCTGAGCCCCGCGCTCTGACCCACCTGCGGCGGGAGACCTCCACCTCCAGCCTTTCCTCCGTGAGCCTTACGTGCGCAGCGTTGAGGCTTACGTTCTGGGCGCGACACGCCGCCTTGTGAACGAAGGCGTGTAAGTCTCACGGGGAGATACCCGGCGCAAACTATCGCCAACGCGCCCACCGCACCGCACTCCGCCGCCTCAACCGCCTCAACCGCCTCAACCGCCTCAAGCACGAGATCAACGCCGGACGCGAACCACCAAACGCTTAGCCGGCAGCCGCGCGCTCGGCCTCGGCGAGGGCGTGGGCTGCGGTGATGAGTCCGAGGTGGCTGAAGGCTTGGGGGAAGTTACCGAGCAGCTCGCCGGTGGAGCTGTCGACCTGCTCGGCGAACAGGCCCAGGTTGGTCGCACAGCTCGAGGCGCGGTCCAGGACGACGCGGGCGCGCCCGATCTGGCCGGTGATTGCGAGCGCCTGCGCCAGCCAGAAGGTGCACAGCAGGAAGGTCCCCTCCGATCCTTCGAGCCCGTCGTCGCCCCGGTAGCGGTAGAGCAAGCCGCGTTCGTCGGCCAGGTCCTTCTCAATGGTGTCGATGGTGGCAAGCAGCCGGGGGTCATCGGGCGGCAGGAACCCCACGATGGCCATCAGCAGCACCGCCGCGTCGAGATCGTCGGAGCCAAAGACCTGCGTGTACGCACCTACGCGATCGCTCCAGCCTCGCGTGAGGATCACCTCACGGAGCTCGTCCCGCACCGCCGACCAGATAGCGTGCTTCTCCTCTCCCGGGCGCAGCGACGCGCTCATCGCGAGTCCGCGGTCCACTGCCACCCAGCACATCAGCTTGCTGTGCAGGTACGGTCGAGCCGCCCCCCGCACCTCCCAGATCCCCTGGTCATCTGCCTGCCAACCCGCGACCGCGGTGTCGACGGCGGCGACCAAGAACTTGCGAGTCGCGTCGTCCAGCTCGCCGAGCTGTTCGCGCAGCGTGTAGGCGGCGTCTAGGAGCGAGCCATAGACATCGAGCTGCCGCTGGTTCCACGCGTCGTTGCCGGTACGGACCGGTCCGCTGGCACGCCAGCCACCCAGGTGCGGAAGCTCCCGCTCGGACAGGTCGCGCTCACCGCCGATGCCGAACATGATCTGCAGATCCAGCCCCCGTTCCAGCTGGGTGGACGCCGCCGTGGCCAGGAATGAGAAGAACCGTCCGGCTTCCTCCGGGCAGGCGGCGATCCACAGTCCTTGCATGGTCATGCTGGCGTCGCGCACCCAGGTGAAGCGGTAGTCCCACGTCCGCGGGCTTCCTACGCCTTCGGGCAGACTTGTCGTGGGGGCTGCCACCACCGCGCCGGTCCGCGCGAACGTCAGGCCCTGGAGCACCACCCCGCTGTGATGCACCAGCTCTCGATGCGGACCCTCGTAGGCCTGGTGGAGCTCGGACCAGCTACGCCACGATGTCTCGGTGGCATTCAGCCGGCGACGGATCTTGCGGGGAGTCCACGGTGACGGCTCCGCGTCCCAGGCGCTGACCTGCTCGAGGGCGAAGGCCAAACTCTGACCCGCGGTGAGGACTGTCTCGGCCGACGCAGCCGCCTTGTCGAGGTCCATCTTCAGCTCCGTGCTCAGGACCAGCATGGTCGCTCCGCCGTGGGCGAGAATGGCGTTGGGCGCGGCGCTCAGGCGGGGGTGAACCAGTCCGAACTCCGGGCGCGGCGCGTACTCGATGCGTACGGACACCGCGCCACGCGTGCACCGGACATGCCTGAGCAGCATCCCTGGGGCGGAGCGTCCCAGCTCGTGACCCTGCTCTCTGCGGCCGAGCATCATCGCCTCGGTCAGCTCGAGCGCGCCGTCGGCGGTCTCCCAGATCGTCTCGAGCACCAGTCCGTACGGCCGGTAGCGGCGACTCGAGGCGATCCCGCCGCCGACCGGTGCGATAGAGAAATGCCCCGCTTCGTCATCGAGCACCCGCGCCAGAACCGGCGCGCTGTCGAAACGGGGCAGACACAGCCAGTCCACCGATCCCGCGCTCGTCACAAGCGCAGCCGCACCGCAGTCGGACAACAGGGCGTGCTGGTCGACAGGTACGTCGCTCATTCCTGCGGCGGTCCCTTCGGTGGTGGAGGTTCTTGCGTCGAGCGGGCGCGCTCACCGGCGATCCTCGTTACCACCAGGATGCCGAGCGCGACGACTCCCAACGCCACGAAAACCACGACGAAAACCACTGGCATCGACATCTGATCCAACATGTGTCTGGCCCTTCATCGGCGACGATTCCTGCCAACGTAGCAGGAGCATTGCCCCGCACCGCGCACGGTTTTGGGATCACGTGACCCGCTCGAAGACGGCGGCGATGCCTTGTCCACCACCGATGCAGAGGGTCTCGAGGCCATAGCGAACCTCGCGGCGCTGCATCTCGCGCGTCAGGGTCGTGAGGATGCGTGCGCCAGTGGCGCCGACCGGGTGCCCGAGCGAGATGCCCGAGCCGTTGACGTTCATCCGGTCGAAATCGGCAGCACCGAAGTCCCATTCCCTCGTGACAGCCAGCACTTGGGCGGCGAACGCCTCGTTGAGCTCGACAAGGTCGATGTCCTGAAGCCTGAGGCCGGCGCGTTCGAGTGCAGTCCTGGTGGCAGGAACCGGTCCGATCCCCATCGTCTTCGGCGCGACACCGGCGAGCCCCCAGGAGAGGAGACGGGCGATCGGGTGGAGCCCCAGCTCCTCGGCCCGATCCGGGTGGGTCACGATGCACACGGCCGCGCCGTCATTCTGGCCGCTGGCGTTGCCTGCCGTGACTGTCGAGTCAGGGTCCTGCTTGCCGAGCACCGGCCGCAGCGCGGCCAGCGTTTCACGTGTGGCATCCGCCCGGGGATGCTCGTCCATGTCGACCAGCACTTCCCCTCGCTTGCCGTCCACGGCCACCGGGACGATCTCCTCAGCGAAGATCCCGGACTCCTGAGCCGCGACTGCGCGCTGGTGAGAGGTGAGTGCAAGCTGGTCCTGCTCCTCCCGCCCGATTGAATAGTCCCGCCGTAGATTCTCGGCGGTCTCGAGCATGCCACCGGCGACGGGGTAGCTCTGTCCACCCGCGGTCACCCGTGCACGAGCAAGACCGTCGGTCAGCATCGCGCCCCCGCCTCGGATCCCCCAGCGAATCTCGGTCGAGTAAAAAGCGGCGTTGCTCATGCTCTCGGTCCCGCCAGCGATGACCAGGTCACTGCTACCGGTCTGGACCTGCATCGCCGCGTACAGGACCGACTGCAGACCAGAGCCACAACGGCGGTCCACCTGCAAACCAGGGGTCTCGACCGGCAGGCCGGCGTCCAGAGCTACGACTCGCCCGATCGCCGGTGCATCACTGTTCGGGTTGCAGTGGCCTAGCACCAGGTCGTCGACCGTACCCGGGTCGAGCCCGGTGCGTTCGAGGATGCCGCGTACGGCGAGCGCGCCGAGCTCGCCGGCGGTACGGCTCATGAGCGCGCCGCCGTACCGACCGACGGGTGTCCGGACCGGTTCGCAGATGACAGCCGCACGCATTGGGGGACCTTTCGTCTGGGTCAGGGGTTGAGGCGGGTGAGCGACCCGGCGGTGAAGGCTGGTTCGTCCTCTCGCCCGGGAGCGACCAGCGCGACTTTGAGCCTGCCGACGGACGGCTTCGCATATCTTCCAAAGGCCTCTGTCGCCTCAGCGATCGAGAACACGTCGGTGATGTAGTCGTCGGCGAGACACGGACTGTCCAGCAGGTATTGTTGCGCCGCTCCAAGGAACCGGGGCCAGTCCTGAGTCACTCCGGCGCTCATCGTCAGATTCTTGCGGAAGAACGAACGCATCTCGAACACGTAGTGGTCTTCGGGTAGTCCAAAGACAAGCAGGTGACCACCTGAGCCCAGCGACCTCACCCCATCGGCAATGACCTCCTGGCGATGGCCGATCGCATCGACCACGAGCACTGGGCGGCGGCCGTCATCGTCCATGGCGCGAGCCCAGGTGCGCGACTCCCCGACCACCAAGTCGTCGATGCCGAACGCCTTGCCGACGTCAGTACGGTCGATGCGATCGACTCCGATCACCCTTGCCGCCCCCATGGACTTCAACACATGGGTGAAGAGCAATCCGAGCGGCCCAAGCCCGAGCACTGCGACGCTCTTGCCGGCGACCTGCTGCAGCTGCGAGAGGGCGCTCAAGACCGTGGCCAGCGGTTGGATGACCGTTGCGTGCAGATCACTCAGCCTGTCGTCCAGCCCGATCATCAGGCTCGCGGGATTGATCACATACTCAGCTAGGCCGCGAGATTCGGCGATGGTGCCGGCCAGTCTGTCTCCTCGGGCGAACTCCAGGGACTTGCTGGCTACGACGTGGCCGACGAACTCGTGCAGCGGCACGCCCGGTCGTCCAATGTAGGGGTTGTCAGGATCGTGCACTCCCAGGAACTTGGGGACGTCGCTCCCGCAGATCCCGCCGGCGCCGAAACGCAGCATCACTTCGCCTGGCGTGAGATCGGAGTCGGCCGGTCTTGGAATCTCGTGGTGGTCGAATGTTCCTGGGCCAGGCTGTTGTAGCATCCACATCTTCGGCATCCGTCGCTCGGAGGTTCATCGTGAAAGGACCGGCTCACCGGTCACATGGTCTCCCTGTCGTGGATTCTCAGTGTGCGCCCCGTCAGCAAAACGTCCCGACGCGAACATGGACGTATCGAATGTGGTCGCTGAGCCGGTCACCAGGTCCGAGAGTATTTCCCCGATCACCGGGCTGAACTTATAGCCGGTTCCGGAGAATCCACACGCGTAGACGACTTGCGCGTGGAGAGGATGGCGCTCGACGATGTAGATCCCATCCGGGGTCATCGAATACATGCAGGTAATGCCTAGTTCGGCTATTCCGCCGGCTCCGGGCAGGTAGGTGTCGAGAACCCGGCGCAGGTGGCTGACCTCGTCATCACTGATCTCGCGCCGGATGGTGCGTGCGGTGGTGTGCTCGCCGAGATCATGGCGCCCGATCTTGAGTCCTTGGCCGGCGATGGAGGGCATCCCGTAGTACTCACCTTCGGGAACGCTCAGCGTGAAGGTCGGCGCGCCACACTCGGCGGTCCAGAGATCAGGCCGTTCAGGCCGAAAGTAGCCGTTGGCGATACGGACAACCTGTAGCGGCAAGCCAAGTACTCGCAGTTGCTCAACAGCCCACGGGCCTACCGTGACCACCAGCCGATCGGCGGCGTACGAGCCGGCAGTGGTCGTGACGCGCACACCGTTTCCTTCGACCTTCCAGTCGGTGACCTCCTCGGGTCTTCGGATGACCGCGCCGTTTCGCTCGGCCAGGCGCAGATGCGCCGCGACGCCCACCTCCGGTCGCAGGTAGCCGGCTTCGCGCTCGTAGGTCGCGACCATGCCAGGATGAGGTCGAAACCCCCGAAACCGCTCCCGCAAATGCTGCTCGTCGAGCACCTCACCACCGGACCAGCCGGCCGACGTCGGGATCGCAGTGCTACTCATGGCAACCTCGCCAATGAGATTCATGATCTTCTCGCCGGATTCGCCTTCGAGCGCGTACCAGAGTTCGAACGCGCGGTCGATGAGGGGTTGGAACTGCGGATTGGCGTGTGAACGACGAATCAGGCGCTGGTGGCCGTGGGAGGACCCCTTGTCGTGGCCCTCCTCGAAGGCATCGATGCCCACGGCGCGCTGTCCACGCTTTGTCAGGTGGTAGATGGCGGCGCTGCCCATGGCACCAAGGCCGAGGACTATCACGTCATATTGTTCAGGCACGCTCGCCACCCGTTTCGACCGGTGCGTCGCCCAGTCGACCAGCGGCCTCGACGACGTACGGGTCCTCAACCGTGATCGACAAGCGGACGTGATGGCTACCGGAGGTTCCGTAGATCTCGCCCGGGACGCCGACAATGCCGCGGCGTGCGAACCACTCGGACAGCTGCCAGCAATCCTCACCATCTCGGCGCACCCAGAAGTACAAACCTCCATCGGAATGGTCCACAGTGAAACCTGCGGACTCCAGAGCCGGACACAGGGCGGCGCGTCGACGCAGGTAGCGTTCACGTTGCACTGTGACGTGGTCGTCGTCATTCAGTGCCGCGGTCATGGCCGCCTGCACCGGCAGTGGAACCATCTGCCCCATGTGCTTGCGATACTCGAGCAGGCGTGACACGAGCGCTGGATCGCCGGCCAGATAGCCGGCGCGATAGCCGGCGAGATTGGACCGCTTCGAGAGGGAGCTGCTGACCAGCAGTCCAGATGGATCGTCGTCGCACACGTCGGGGTGCATGATCGAGACGGCAGGTTGGGTCCAACCGAAGTCCAGATAGCACTCATCGCTGACCACCAGCGTCCCGGTGTCGCGAGCATTGGATACGAGTGTACGAAGGCCGCCGCGACCGAGCATCCGCCCCTCGGGGTTGCTCGGTGAGTTGACCCACAACACGGCCACGCCCGCGGTGTCGATGTCGAGCGGATCGAGATAGCGCCGAACTTGCGCGTGTGCTGCCAATGCTCCGATTTCGTAGGTCGGGTAGCCAAGGTCCGGAATCGCGACCACGTCGTCCTCGTCAAGCCCCAGAAACGCCGGCAGCTGCGAGATTGCTTCCTTCGACCCGATGGTGGGCAGCACCATGTCCGCAGTCAGACAGCGCACATCCCCACGGCGGGACAAGTAGTCCACCACGGCCGAACGCAACGCCAAAGGTCCGTCGGTCGACGGATAGCCGGGGGCGTCAACCGCGCCGCACAGGGCGTCGCGCACGGTATCTGGCGTGGCGTCAACCGGCGCCCCCACCGAAAGGTCGATAGTCCCGCCAGGATGCCCTCGAGCGATCGCCCACAAGGGTGCGAGCCGGTTCCAGGGAAACTCCGGGAAGAGGCGGTCAGCCGTGGTCGCCATCCAGCGGGGCGCGGTTCTGCTGATCATGGTGAGCCGTTCGAGACGGGCATCTGCACCGCCTTGACCTCGAGGAACTCATCGATGCCCCAGCGACCCAGCTCACGCCCGTTGCCCGACTGCTTGTAGCCGCCGAACGGCGCAGAGGGGTTCCAGTCCGCTCCGTTGACATCAACCCGGCCCGTGCGCAGTCGCCTGGCGACGGCGAATGCCTGCGCGTCGCTGCCCCAGACGGCGCCGGCGAGTCCGTACGAGGTTGCGTTCGCGAGCGTGACTGCCTCGTCGATGTCAGAGTAGGGCAGCACGACGAGCACGGGGCCGAAGACCTCTTCCTGGGCGATACGCGACTGGGGGGACAGCCCGGTCAGAACGGTGGGTCGGACGTAGTGACCAGTCTCGAGCCCATCGGGACGTTCGGTCCCGCCCGCGACGAGATCGGCCCCATCGGCCAGCGCACCGTCGATATAGTCGAGTACGGTTCCGCGCTGGGCAGCTGAGATGACTGGGCCCAGGTCGGTGTCGATCTCGCGCGGATCTCCGACGACGTGCTTGTGGGCGACGGCCTCGGCCGTTGCTAGCGCGGTGTCGAGTTCTGAGTACGGCACCAGCAGGCGAGTCCATGCCGCGCATGTCTGGCCGCTGTTGACCATCACGTTCGAAACGGTCGCAGACACCGCGTGCTCGACGGCAGCGTCGGGCAAGACGATGCTGGCTGACTTGCCGCCAAGTTCGAGGCACACCCGTTTGACGGTGGTCGAAGCCATCGATGCGACGTGGCGGCCCACCCGAACCGATCCGGTGAAGGAGACCACGTCGACTCCGGGATGGGTCGACAGCAGTTCACCGACCTCGCTGCCTGGACCGGGGACGAGGTTGAAGACTCCTGGCGGAAGCCCGATCGCCTCAGCGGCATCGGCGACGACGAACGCGGACAGCGGCGTCAGCTCCGCTGGTTTGGCGACCACAGTGCACCCAGCAGCCAGCGCCGGGGCGACTTTGGCCATCAACTGGTAGAGGGGGTAGTTCCATGGTGTGATCGCTCCGACCACGCCGGCGGGCTCTCGCAGCACGCGCGTGTGCAGCACCTGCTCCTCGAACGCGAAGGCCGGCAGCAGCTCCGCGTAGCTGTCCAGCACGGCCAGCGCCTGCCCAACCTGGGATGAGCGCGCCAGCTGCACAGGTGTGCCAACCTCAGCGACGAGGGTCTCAACCAGCAGTTCGACGCGCTCGCGCAGTGCCGCGGATAGAGCATGGAGCAGGTCGCTGCGGAACTGTGGGGTGGTCGATGCCCACCCAGCACTAGCACGCTTGGCCGCGTCGATCGCAGCTGCGGCATCGGCGGGCGTAGCAGTGCGGACCGTCCCCGCGACCTGCTCAGTCGCTGGATTCTCGACCTCGTAGGTCTCTCCGTGTGGGGGGACCCACGATCCTCCGATGTACACCCGGTCTCGGACCCATTCTGGTCGGCTCACGTCGCGCCTCCTTCCATGACGTGCAAGACCGTCGGACGGTCCTGAACGAGTGCCTTGGCCAGCTGCTCGGAGAGGTGCTCGGGCGTCTCGATCGTGACGCCATGACATCCCAGCGCACGACCGGCCGCGGCGAAGTCCGGGGAGGGAAGGTCCACACCGAGTGGGGCGTAACCGCGAAGCTCCATGTTGCGCCGGATCTGTCCGTACCCGCCGTTGTCCACGACGATGACCGGGATCGCCAGCCCCTCCGCCGCGGCCGAGGCGAGCTCCGGAAGGGTGTACATGATCCCGCCGTCTCCCAAGACGGCCAGCACCTGCCGCTCGGGTGCGGCAACCTTGGCGCCGATGGCTGCCGGTAACCCGTATCCCAAGGTTCCGTAGCCAGTAGGGTAGAGGAATCCGCCCGGAGCATGCAGCGGCAGGTTCGCCCGCATCCCGTAGTAGCAGACGGCAGCGGAGTCGCCGGCGACGATCGCGTCGCGTTCCAGAACGCCGGCGATGGCCTGTATCTCATCCCGCCAGAGGGCGCCCTCCGCGCTCGCCTCGTCGCCCACACGCGATGCCCAGGCGGCGGCTTCACCGCCCACCAGACCGACCCCGCCCTCACCGAGCTGCTGCCGCAACGAACGCAGAGCCCGGGCCGCGTCGCTGACGAGGGCGATGTCGGGTCGCACGTTGACACCGATCTGTCGAGGGTCGATGTCGATTCGCACGAGCGTTCCGTCGAGCTGCCAGGTGCCGTTCCACAAGTCAGATGAGCCGAGATCGGTGCCAACAGCGATGATGACGTCCCGGGTACGGGCCCACTCGGCGATGGCTGGTAGGTGCGCTCCGGCGCCCAGCGAGAGCGGGTGATCCTCTGGGAGGACCCCCTTTCCGTTGGTGGTGGTCACCACGGTCGCCCCGAGTCGCTCGGCGAGCAGACGCACTTCGGTCGCCGCAGATCGCGCTCCGCCTCCGACCACGATCCCGGGGCGTGAAGCCTCAGCGAGCGCGGCGGCGGCCCGGTTGAGCTGGTCGGCCGGCGCGGTCACCACCGGCAGATCGACCGGGCACCCGACCTGGGTGTGGGCGGACTCGTCGAGCACGTCGATCGGAACTTCGATATGCACCGGACGGGGGCGACCGGCCGTCATATCGGCGAAGGCCTGGGAGACGGCGTTACCGATCTCTGCTACCGAGGTGACCCGATAGCTCGCCGCGACAACGGCCTCGACCGCGGCGTGCTGGTCCTTCGTCTCGTGCAAGTGGCCGTTGCCGCGGTACGGGTGCCTCAGCGGCATCCCTGGGGAGACCAGCAGCACGGGGATCGAGTCGGAGTAGGCCTGTCCGAGCGCGGCAAGGGTGTTGAGCACAGCGGGGCCGGCGGTGACCAGGGCGACGCCCGGCCTTCCGGACGACCGGGCATAGCCATCCGCGGCGTATCCGCAGCCCTGCTCATGCCGCGACAACACGTGACGAATGTTGCTGCTGGCCAGGTGCTCGTAGATGGACAGGTTGTGGTTGCCAGGGATCCCGAATACGACATCGATACCGTGGGCGGCGAGGCTGCGCACAAGAACCTCGCCGCCGGTCATGAGTGCCACGTGCCACATCCTTGACTTGAGCTGGCCGGAGAGGCCCGAAAACTTTGACCTACGGGTTAGAGGATGCCGCTTTCCTCAAGGAAGTCCTTCGCAACCACCTCGGGGGGCAAACCGTCGAGCTCCACGCCACTGTTGAGCTCCAAGATCTTCTCCTGGGTCAGCAG
>Ga0136612_10000771_pt1 | contig 12494 bp, 12 predicted proteins | sample AntDryUQ224A2306_2_FD_106644 | JGI IMG/M metagenome (GOLD analysis project Ga0136612, IMG submission 106644) | Polar desert sand microbial communities from Dry Valleys, Antarctica - metaG UQ224A (23.06) | ecosystem: Environmental > Terrestrial > Soil > Desert | place: Antarctica: Dry Valley...
GTCGGATAGCGCTTCGCGGTAGACCTGGCTCCGCGACTTCCCCAGTCGGTGGGCCAGCTCGTCTGATCGTCGGAACAGGTCGTCCGGAATCGAGACCGCGGTCTTCGTACCCTGAGTATGACCCGAGCTCAGGTCGGCGGCCGCCACCTGGCCGACTCGCCGGGTTCGAGCAGCTACCCGCTCCCGGAGCGGCCTGCATGCTCCCCAGCCAGCGCCGGCGGGGCCGCGAGCAGCCACGACTCCTCGATCCGATCGCGCAGATCGTCGAGATCCGTCACCGCGTCGAGGCGCACGAGCACGATCGCGTGCTCGGCGTAGTGTGGGATCACGTAGTAGACGTCCGGCTGCGACTCCAGCATCAGGGGTCGCTCCCCGGGGTCGACGCGCAGCGCGAGCGCGTCGGCGTGCGGGCTCATCCACGCGAAGGCTTTCCCGCGTACCTTGAGCGCGGGCTTGCGGTAGGTCGTCCCCTCCTCGACCTCCGGCAGGCCGGCCGCGAGGGTGCAGACGTCGTGCCACGTCGCCACGTGCGGGAGGTTAGGGCGCACCAAGACTCGTCGCCAGCCCGAGCAGTACAACCTGCCCGTCGCGAGCGATCTCTCTCGCAGCCGGACACACGGTGCGCGTGAGCGGTGGGCGCACGACGACGTAGCGGACGCCGAGGCCGGCCGCGACGGCGCACGGCTCGCGCCCGAGCGAGCGAGCGAGCCCATCGGCCGCGGGTGGTGCGACCGTCGAGTAGCCGAGCAGTCGCTCTCGCGGAGCCTGCAGCGCGTAGTACAGGTACGGGCTCCCCCGCTGGTCGTCCGGGAGGTAGGCGGGAAGCTCCAGCAGCCGCCCCGGAGGCTGCATTCGCAGCGCTGTGTAGGCGGCGTTCGCCCTGTCGGCCGCGGTCGGCCGGAAGAGGTCGACGCCGAGCCGCAGGTCGAGGCCGAGCGCGACGACCGCGAGCGCCGTGACGGCCGCGGGCCGGACGCGCTCGAGCGCGAAGGCGGCGAGCCCGGCGAGGCAGAGCGCGGCGATTGGCAGGAGGCGCTCCGGCACGCGCGTTTCGTGCAGGCCGGGCAGATAGCGCCAGAGGGGCTCGTAGAGGGGTGTGTTGGCGCCGAGCGCGAGCACGATGGGTATGGCGGCACCGAGGCCGAGCGCGACGCCGAGACCACTCCGGCGAGCCGCAAGGAGCGCAAGGCCCACGAGCGCGACCACCGGCGTCAGCCAGCCGAGCAGCGCGAATGCCTCTAGCCCGTGGCGAGCCTCGCGCGAGACGAGGTCGGCGAGCACGGCCGAATAGCGCTCGACCTGCGCGAAGGAGCGCCCACCCTCCCCGACGGTGCCGCGGATCGCCGTCCAGTAGACGAGCAGGCCCGCCGCGACGGCGCCCAGGCCGGCGAGCGCGCCCGGCACTAGACGGCGCCGGCACGCCGCGTAGAGCACGAAGAACGGGATCGCCCCGAGGGCCAGGTGCACCTGGCCCGCGAGCGGAATGGAGGCGAGGGCCGCGACCGCGACGAGCGTCCGGCGCCGCTCGAGAGCCCACAACGCGAGCGGCAGGAGCATCGAGACGGGCGCGAGCAGGTGGCCGGCGGAAAGCTGTGCGGCGCGGTAGGGGGCAAGCGCGAAGACGAGCCCGCCGGCGAGCGCGGCCGGGCGCCCGACGCCGAGCGACTCGAGCCAGACGAAGGCCAGCAGACCCGAGCCGACGTAGGTGAGGAGCACGAAGGCGTTCCAGGCCCCGACGCTCCCGAGCAGCCGGTGCAGCGGCCACAGCACGAGCCCGAACGTCCAGCCGGCAAAGCTCGGGCGGGGCTCGACCGAGCCCGCGAAGCTGTAGGGGTCGCGCCACGGCGCCTCACCGCGCTCGAGCTGATGGCCCGGGAGCCAGAGCTGATAAAGCGCCTGGAGGTGGTCGCCGGGAGCGGCCTCGCCCCCGCCGGGCCTGCCCTCGGCGAGGAACGACGAGCGGCTCTCCTCGAGGGCGGGCCAGGTGGACGCCGCGCCGGCTCCGAGGTAGAGCGCCGCCGCTAGTGCGACAACGCCCGCGCGGCCGAGAGGAGCTCGTCGAGATCGGGCACCTCTGACGTCTCGTAGCGCCATGCGGCGCGCACCGTACCGCCCCCGTCGATCAGGAACGCGCTGCGCTCGGACACCCCTCGCAGGCCGCCGTAGTCCGGCCGGAGGACGCCGAAGCCCTCGGTCGCGTCGCCGTTCCAGTCGGAGAGGAGCGGGAAGTCGAGCTCGAGCACCTCGCGCCAGGCGACGTGGGAGTACGGCGAGTCGCGCGAGATGCCCGCGATGGCGGCGCCCGCAGCCTCGAACTCCGCCCTCCTGTCACGCAGGAGGCCGAGCTCGTCCGTTCAGGTGGCCGACCAGTCGAACAGGTAGAAGACGAGCAGGAGCGGCCGGCCGCCGAGCAGATCGGCCAGCTTCGCCGGCTGGCGCGGGGCGGGCCAGACGGTGGCCTCGGGAATCCTGGTGCCGGGGGCGAGCATCGACGCGCGAGCCTACCCGGCCAGGCGCAGGATCGCGCGGCGGTGCCGCTCGGCGTCCGCGGGGGCGAGCGGCCCTGCGGGCAGCTCGACGACGAAGGAGCTCGTGCCGGGGAAGCGGTGATTCTGCCAGTTCGGCACCGTCCCGTTCGGCCAGCGCAGCGAGCGGTACGGGACGCCGGCGAGGCGCGCGTACCGGCGCGCTGCCGGCTGGCTCTGCCCCCAGGCGCGCACGAGCCCCTGCGGCTGGTGGAACCAGATCGTCAGCTCCGGCCGGATGCGGAGTATCAGCGTGCGGACGCTGCGGCTCTCCGGCTCGGACAGGGGCCGCGGGCCCGAGTACTGCGGCGACCAGCGCCGGCCGATCGGCTTCCACTCGGAGGGGAAGTTGCGGTTGAGATCGACGCCGCGGCCGTTCTGCCGCCACCCGAGCGCACGTCCGTCGGGATTCAGGTTCTGGATCACCCAGAGGTCGGCGGCGAGGGGCTCGGACGTCCCCAGCAGGTGCGCGGTCACCGCCGTGCCCGCGCACTCGTCTCCGTGGATGCAGCCGACGACGAGCAGCTTGCGCGGGGAACGGGGGTTGCCGAGCCGCCAGACCCGGATCGGGCGGCCTCGACTCGTCCGCCCGAGAACGTGATGCGCGCGCTGTGTCGGGCGAACGCTCCTCAGCACCGCCAGCGCCTGCCGCTGCCTGCGTCTCGAGGTACTGGGGCCTAGCGCAACGACGGCGCTGAAGACGTGGCCCCCCTGCGTCCATTCGAGCCGCGGGGAGAGGCCGCGCGGCGTGGGGGCGAGGCCCTTGCGGCTCGTATCGCTCCGGTGGCGGAGCACGATGCCGACCTCGCCTCGCCGCAGCCCGCGGAAGGGCGCCTCCACGGGCATGCTCGAGCCGAACGAGGTCGCCAGGGTGGCGCCGTCCTCGCCGCGGACTCGCGCGAACCAGCCCGGTGGCAGGCGCAGGCGGTGGCCGCGTGCCCCGTTGCGGAAGCCGCGCGCGGGGCGGGGGAGCCGCACGTGCAGGTGGTTGTCGTGGAAGGGCAGCGCCTGCACGGTCTCGCGGGGGCCCCTGAGCCCGACGTTCGGGCCGACGAACACCCGCTCGGCGCCCGCGCGCACGAAGCGGTCGACGAGATCCTGTGCAAGACGGCGGTCGACCTGGCGCACGAGCACGGGCGAGCGCTCGCGGCGATCGCGGCGGGGATAGTAGACATCCACGTCGAGGCCGTTCTGATGGGAGACGTGCTTGGGGCCGAAGGGTCCGCCGCGGCGCCGGCTCAGGTCGCCGATGCCGACGCGCGGGGCGGTCGGGTGCGCGCGCGCGTAGCCGTCGAGGACGCGGTGGAGCGTGCGCACGAGGCGATCGGTGCCCCAGCGCCGGCCCGGCCGGTCGGGCGCACGGAGCAGGACGGGGTCCCAGGTGAAGAAATGACGGCCCTCGGCCGGCAGCCGGACGCCGTGCACGAGGCGTCCCTCCCAGGGCAGCCCGAGCGCGGCCGACCGCCCGGATGCCTGTGCCTCGCCGGCGAGCAGGGCGAGCATGAGCACGGCGGCGAGCGCCGCGCGCTTCACGGACAGCACCAGCCGCCCACCGTCGGGAAGACGCCGCCGGGCTCGCCGAACTGCCGCGTGATCGCCGAGTAGGCGGCGAGCCGCTGCCTGGTCGCGCGTCCGGGGCGCAGGAAAAGCCACTGGTCTGCGGAGGGCCAAGTCAGGAGGATCCAGCGGTCGTTCGGAGACCAGACGACGTTCTGGAAGATACCCGGCCCGGAGAAGGGCCGCCGCGGCCGGCCGGTGCTGCGCTCGGCCCTCGGAGCCGTCGCCGAGATCGACCTGCGCACGCGGCGAGTGGTTCGGACGGCCAGATTCGCGCCGGCCGGAGTGCAGGCCGCTCCGCGTCCGTCGACGGTCGGCGGGACGATCTCGCGCAACGGGCGCACGCTCTACTTCAGCGGCGGGCGCGACCTGTGGGCCTTCGACACGCAGGCAGGCCGGGTGCGGGGCCCGTACGCGAGCGGCCAGCCGCTCGTCGGCTTCGGCTTCGGCAACCGGGATCGGTTCGTGCACGCGCTGCGGGCGGACGGGCGCATGATGCCTTCGTCGCCGCGACTGGGAGGCGCCTGGGGTCGGAGCTCGCTACACCTGCGTAACGGGCGGTAGTAGCGGAGTCTGACCCTTCGTTCGCAGGAACTAGCATTCGAACGTGAGGGTGCGACTAAGAGTCACGTACGACAAGGCGGTCGATGCTGCGTCATCTACCTAGCTGACTCCATCGGCGCGGGCGAAGTCGCTCACACGGAACCGGGGAACTTTGATCACGCTTACGGCGTCAATCTTGACTTCGACACCGCCGGGCGTCTGCTCGGAATCGAAGTCCTAAACGCAAGTAACCGACTTCCCCGTGGTTTCTTTCAACGGTTCGGCAAATGACACTCCGAGACGCCGACCCGATGCCGCGGTTCGGATGCCTTGACATCACAGGAGTACGCGGGTGAAACGGCATCCGTCGAGAGACGTTGCTATCTCCGTGAGCCACACGGCATCTCTCTCACGCCGGCGAAGAAGTCGCTCTGCTCCTCCAGGCTGTCGAGTCGCTCCTCGACCGGCGTCGCGAGCATCAGCCGGATCAGCTGCTCGTCGTGATCGTCGTGGAACGAGCTCGACTTTCAGGTCGTAGCCTGCCGCTCGCACCAGCTGCTCCAGCCGTGGAAAGCTCGGCTCCTGCCGACCACTCTCTATGCGGGAGATCTCCGACTGCGCACCTCGGCACGCTCGGCAAGCGCTCGCTGGCTGAGTCCGGCCGGCGCCCGTGCCTGCCGAAGCAACGCCCATGCAGACATCGACCGATGTAACGAATACCTCATCGGTCTGAAATAATCAGGGTGCCGCCTCGACCTCAGTCGCATCGGCGATCTCCCGCACGACTTCGACGATGTCGCGGTTCGCGTTGAAGACGCGGAGCTGGCGGTCGGCGCCGTTGCCACGCGAGAGGATCTCACGTATGCCCTCGAGCTCCCGCTCGCAGCGCAGCTCGCGCGCGTGCGGCTCGAGCTCCCGCAGCGTGCGCCGCACGAGCTGCGCCACCGCGATGCGATTCCGCCGGCCCGTGGCCAGATCCATCACGGGCGCCTCGAGCCCGTAGCGCGCGGCGAGCCACTTGTTCTCGGTCGTGAGGATGCGGTGGTAGGTGGGGATCGCCTCACCGCTGTCGTAGCGCTCGCACAGGTGCTTGACGAGCGCCTGGCAGTACGCAGTCAGCGCCACGGCGTCCTCGACGCGGGTGACCGCGTCGCAGATGCGGATCTCGATCGTGCCCCACTTGGGGTGGAGCCGGATGTCCCACCAGATGTGAGTGTAATCCGCGATGCAGCCGGTCTTCTCGAGCTGACCGACCACCTCGGCGTAGTCGTTGTAGTCGCGGAAGCGCGGGGGCGGGCCCGAGCGCGGGAAGGCGGCGAAGACCATCTGCCGGCTCGAGCGCAGGCCGGTGGGCTCGCCGCGCCAGAAGGGCGAGCTCGCCGAGAGCGCGAGCAGCGGCGCGATCTGCGGGAGGAGACCGTTCACGACCTGCACCGCCTTCTCCGCGTCGTCGACAGCGACGTGCACGTGCATGCCGAAGATGAGCTCGCGCCGGGCGATGTACTGAAGCTGGTCGACGAGGTTGCGGTAGCGGTCGCGTGCCGTGATGCGCTGGCGCTCGAACAGGCTGAACGGATGCGTGCCGGCCGAGCCGACGCGGGCGCCCTTCTCCCGCGCGATGCCGCCCACGTAGGCGCGGAGGGTACGCAGCTCCGCCATCACGTCGGCCGCCGTCCGGCACACGGGCGTCGCGATCTCGAGCACAGACTGCATCAGCTCGGCGTTGATGCGTGTCTCGAGCTCGTGCCCGGCGGTGGCCGCGAGCACCGTGTCGATGTGCTGCACGAGGTCGAAGGTCTCGCAGTCGAGCAGCATGTACTCCTCCTCGACACCGAGCGTGTACGGCTCGCTCTGCCCGAACCTGTGGTCGAGGACGCTGCCGCCCGCGGCGAAGCCGTCGCCCGTGATAGAGGCGGGATACGCCTGCTGCGCTGTCTGCTCCTCCTCGGGCATGGCTAGGCGATCAGCGCGTCGGCCTCGATCTCGACCCGCCAGCGCGGGTCGAGCAGGGCCTCGACGACGACTGCGGTCGAGGCGGGTCGAACCTCGCCGAAGACCTCGAGGTGTGCGCGCCCGATGGCGGCCATGTCCGCCGCGTCGGTCAGGAACATGCGCGTGCGGACGACATCCGCAGCGCTCGCGCCGGCCTCCGCGAGCGCCTCGAGGACGAGGTGCAGGCACAGCCGGGCCTGCTCGTAGGCGTCCGGCGGCGGATCGCCTCCGCCCGCGGCGATCGGGGCGGTACCCGAGACGAAGACGTGCGGCCCTGCAACGACGGCGCGCGAGTAGCCGACGACTGCCTCGAACGGCGAGTGCCCCGAGATCGTTCGGCGTTCCACGTGCCTAGTATCACGCGTGAAGGCGTTGCGACAGATTGAGAGCTGGCCCGTCTCGGCGGCCGCCGTTGGCCTGGTCGCGCGCGGCGGTGTGGCGCACTCGCATGGGGAGGTCGACCGCCGCTTCCGCTGGGCGTCCGTGACGAAGCCCGTGACGGCCCTCGCTGCTCTGGTCGCGGTCGAGGAGGGTGTCGTCGACCTCGAGCAGCCCGCCGGCCCGGCCGGATCGACGCTGCGCCACCTGCTTGCCCATGCCTCGGGCCTGCCGCTCAACGACGGCCCCCCGCTCGCGCCACCCGGACGGCGACGGATCTACTCGAACAGCGGCATCGAGGCCGTCGCAGGAGCAGTCGCCGAAGGGGTGGAGATGCCCTTCGCCGACTACCTCGCCGCCGCCGTCCTGCGACCACTGGGGCTTGGCGCCGATCTTGCCGGCTCGCCGGCCTGGGGCCTGCGCGGGTCGCTCCTCGATCTGCTGGCTCTCGGACGAGAGCTGCTCGAGCCGACGCTCCTCGCCCCTGAGACAGTCGCCGAGGCGATCACCGTGGCCTTCCCCGGGCTCACAGGTGTCCTTCCCGGTTTCGGCCGCATGGAGCAGAACGACTGGGGTCTCGGGTTCGAGTTGCGCGACGGCAAGTCGCCGCACTGGACGGGAGCGCGCAACTCGCCGCGGACGTTCGGGCACTTCGGTGCGAGTGGCACCTTCCTCTGGGTCGATCCGGAGGCGGGCCTCGCTCTCGCGTGCCTCACCGATCGCGAGTTCGGCGACTGGGCGAAGGAGGCCTGGCCGAGGCTCAGCGACGCCGTGCTGGCCGAGGCATCCATCGGGTAGACGCACGAGCCGGGCGGACCGCGAACCGCCGCCCGGCTCGGTCCTTGCGGCTACTCGGTCGAGGGCTGCTGCGTCGGAATGACCGTAGCGCGCTCGGCCGCCGGCTCCTGGGAGCGCAGGTACGCACCGGCCGCCACGGCGGCGGCGAGCACGACACCGATGTAGCTCCAGACCGTCGAGAAGTCGTCGACGAGGTTCTTGATCACCGCGAACAGCAGGATCAGGCCGCCGAGCCCGAGCGTCACCATCGAGTCGGCTACGGGCAGCTTGACGGGCAGATCAACCTTCGCCACCTGGAGCCCGACCCACACGAGCAGGGCGATCGTGAGCAGGCCGAGCAGCACGCCCCAGAACCCATGCCACGCGTTGGCGCTGACGGCGGCGACCTCGACGCCGCTGACGTCCACGGAAACCTTCTGCCAGGACAGGAAGGTGTCGATCAAGAGCAGCAGTCCCGCACCCAGAACGAGCTTCGTTCCGGTCGAGATAGAGGCCAGATCCGGCATCGAGATCCTTTCGGTTTGTGACTACAGGGCAAGACCCCGTCCCTCAGTCTCTCGCGTCTCGGCTCAAAAGTGAAGAGCGAGGACTCAGGTCTCCCGAGGCAGTTGCGGGTAGACGCCGTGTGCCCGCGCCTGCGCCCGGTGGCGCCGCGCCTCGGGTGGCTCGTCCACCGTGCGGTCGAGGTGCTCGAGTATCTCTTCCGTGCCTGCGACGACGGCTCCGCCGTCGGCGACGAGCACCGGGATCACGTCGTGCCCTGTGGCCTCGCGCATGGCAGCCCGATCCGCCGGCTCGGCCTCCACCGGCTTCGAGCGCCACTCGACGCCGAGCTCGGTCAGGCGCTGCCTGACGGCGTGCGAGTGGGGGCACCACTCCGCCTGGTAGAGCTCGAGCACCGGCTCACCCTAGACACTGAGGGCGCTGAGCTCGCACACGCTTCGAGGCTCAGTCGCCCGGTGCCGCGCTCGGCTTCGTGTGGATCTGGATCGTTGGCGGCCCGGGCTCCGACCCAGCTCTTGCTCTCGCCATCGCTTGAACGTACGCTCACGGTCCGCTCCTGGGGTGGGGCGTCGTCTACAGCCGGTGCGCCGCAGCCTGGCGGCGCTCGCAAAGAGGGGGTCTCATGCAACCGAAGCTCGGACGCATTCCGGGTGTCTTCGTCCTGCTCCTGGCGTTCGCTCTGCTGCTCGCAGTTCCGGCCGCCGTCGGCGGAGGCGAGGCCACGGGGCACAGGTCGACACAGCTCTGGTTCGTGGAGCTGACGGGCGCGCCGACGGTCGAGGGCACGAGCAGAGCCGACGTGCTCGCCGAGCAGAGGGCCTTCCGGGCGGCCGCAGCGAAGAGCAGGGTCTCTTTCACCGAGCGGCGCTCCTTCGGCACGCTCTGGAACGGCCTCTCCGTGCGGATCGATCCTTCGCGGCTCCCCGAGCTCGAGCGGCTGCCGGGCGTGCAGGCGATCTACCCCGTCCTGACCGTTCCCGTCCCCACTGGCGGCAGCGGCGAGACTCCGTCCCAGCCCCAGCCCCTGGTCACGACGGCGCTCCAGCAGACGGGAGCCGACATCGTCCAGTCCCAGCTCGGCTTCACGGGCACGGGCGTGCGCGTGGGAGTGATCGACACCGGCACCGACTGGAACCATCCCGATCTGGGTGGCTGCTTCGGCCCCGGTTGTCGCGTCGAGACCGGCTACGACTTCGTCGGCGACGCCTATGACGCGAACCCGGCCAGCCCGACCTACAGCCCCCTCCCGGTGCCCGACTCGAATCCCGACGACTGCAACGGGCGTGGCACGCACGTCTCGGGCATCGTCGGGGCGAACGGTTCGGTCAGGGGCGTCGCGCCGAGCAGCACCCTCGGCGCCTACCGCGTCTTCGGCTGCGAGGGCTCCACCGAGACCGACATCGTGCTCGCCGCCATGGAGCGGGCGCTCGCGGACGGCATGGACGTGCTCACGGTCAGCGTCGACGAGCCCTTCCAGTGGCCGCAGTACCCGACGGCGCAGGCCGGCGACCGGCTCGTCGACGAGGGCGTGGTTGTCGCCGCCCCGGTCGGCGACAACGGCGCGCTCGGCCTCTACTCGGCGGGGGCGCCCGCCGTCGGCGACCAGGTGATCGGGGTCACCTCGGTCGACAACAACCGCCTCGGCTCGCTCACGTTCGTCGTCAACCCGAGCGGGAGGCGCGTGTCCTACCGCTCCTACCCCGGCGCTCCGCCCCCGCCGACGGAGGGCACGACGCCCGAGATCGTGTACGTCGGCCGGGGCTGCCTCCACCACGAGTACCTCGCCGATCCCGCCGGCAAGGTGGCGCTGATCGACGGGCCTGGCCCCTGCACCTACAACGAGAAGTACCAGCGCGCCGCGTCGGCGGGGGCGGTCGGCGTGATCCTCTACGGCTTCGTAGAGCCGTTCGACGCCGGCCGCAGCGTCGTCTCGCGCGGCATCTTCGCAGCCGAGATCTCGTCTGCTGACGGTCTCCACATCCGGGAGCTGCTCTCGGGCGGCGCTCGGGCCGGCAGATCGGGTGGCGAGGGGGGCACCCACGTGACGGTGACCTGGACGACCGTGCGCGGCACCGTTCCGAACCTGACGACACCCGGGCTGATCTCTCCTTTCAGCTCCTGGGGGCCGACAGCCACGCTGACCCTCAAGCCCGACATCAGCGCCCCGGGGGGCCTGATCGCGTCGACCTGGCCGCTCGAGAAGGGGGCCATCACCACGCTCAGCGGCACGTCGCAGGCATCGGCCCACGTGGCGGGCGCCGCGGCCCTGCTCCTCCAGGCCCGCCCGGACACGCGCCCGCGGGAGGTGCGAAGCATCCTCCAGAACACCACCCGCGTCGTCGAAGAGGCGTTCGGATTCGCGTCAAGCGGCTTCTTCGCGCCGATAGTCCGCCAGGGAGCGGGCCTGCTCCGGATCGACCGTGCAATCGTGACGAGGTCCTCGATACGCCCGGGCAAGCTCGAGCTCGGAGAGAGCGAGGCAGGGCCGGCGGCTCAGACGCTCACGATCACCAACCACTCGGATGAGGAGCGTGTCTACAGGATTCGTGGAGGCGGGAGTACGCCCTCGGTATCTGGGACATTTATGCCCGTAACCGGTGGGCTCGGCGGTTCCCCGTCAGTCAGTCCCTCGACTGTGACCATCGCTCCCGGCGGATCCGCACAGGTGACGGTGACATTCACGATCGACCCACGGTCCGACGGAAGCGTGTACGGCGGTTTCATCGGGGTGACGAGCGACCCCGCCGACCCCTTCGGCCCCTTCGAGATCCGAGTTCCATACATGGGCTTCAAGGGTGACTACCAGTCGATCCGGGTGCTCGCCCCGACGCCGTGCGGCTACCCGTGGCTCGCCAGACGGACGGGCACGCCGGCGGACTGTGGATCCGGCTTCGCCAACCAGCCGGGGGGCGCCACCTACACGCTCGTTGGGGACGACATCCCGGTCGTGCTCGCGCACCTCGACCACCAGTCGCGGCGGCTGGAGGCCGATGTCTTCGACGCCGACACCGGCGCGCGGGTCGGACGCGCCTTCGCCGAGGACTCCCTGCCCCGCAACGCCACGGCGACGGCCTTCTTCGAGTACGCCTGGGACGGCACGGTCGTGCGCGGCGCCAACAGGGCGCCGGTGCCGAGCGGCCGCTACGTGCTCGAGTTGACGGTGTTCAAGGCGCTCGGCATCCTCGATAACCCCGCCCACCAGGAGCGCTGGCGCTCGCCGGTGATCACGGTCGCGCGGCCGGTCGCCGCAACCACCCCGGCACCCCAGCCTCCGGCCGCCCCATCCACGCAGGGGCAGCAGCAGCCGGTGCAGCAGACGCCGCCGGCCACGCCGGCTGCCCCACCACAGTCGATCGTCACCGTGCCGCCCGCCACGACCGCGCGGACAGCGATCGTGGCGGCAGGACTGACCATGGCGAAGGGCGTTCGCTCCGTCTCGGTGCGTGTCAACGGTGCGCCGGGATCCGTGCGGCTCCGGGTCAGGCTCATCGGCGCCGGACGCAAGACGCTCGCCACGGTGGTTCGCCGCGTGCCGACGAACCGCACGGTGCGCGTGCCGAACTTGCGCCCCGGGCGGCTGGTGAAGAGCGTGCGCGTGACGATCGCCTAGACGACCGAGCTCGGTGGGAGGGCCCGCTTACCCGGGCCCTCCCTGAGGTCTACGGCACCACCTGCAGCTCGGCACGCATGCCGCGCGCGGCGTGATCCGCGAGCGAGCACCAGAGCCGGAAGCGCCCGGCCAGGAGCCGCGCCCGCAGCTCGCCGCGATCCCCGGGCAGCGTCCCGGCGATCAGGTAGGTGCGCGTGCCGCCCACGCGGCGCATCCGCAGGTCGTGCTCGTCCTCGCCGAGGTTCACGAGCTCGACGAAAGCGGGCCCGGCGACGATGCGCGTGCGCGAGAGGCGGTACTCGAACTCGAGCGCCGTCACCTGGAGGCGCGCGGGGGGAAGTCCCGCCGCCGAGGGCAGGGCCGCCAGTAGCACCGCGAGCGCCGCCCTCATCGCAGCAGCGGGATGCGCCCGTAGCTCGCGGCGCCGGGGATGACGGCGGCTGCATCGGTCGCCAGCCATTGCTCGAGCAGGGAGCTGTACAGGGTGCGGAAGTCCGTGGTGGCGCGGAGGTTCCCCTGCCGGTCGAGCCCGCCTGCAAGCCCCGGGAACTCGCCGAGCAGCCGCCCTCGTACGCGCGAGCCCATCA